>SDBT01002560.1_pt1 | contig 32032 bp, 30 predicted proteins | sample 2277101 | NCBI WGS metagenome assembly SDBT01 (sample SAMN10404973, study PRJNA504765) | marine sediment metagenome | isolation source: marine sediment core GS10_PC15, 103 cmbsf | place: Arctic Ocean: Southern Knipovich Ridge | collected 2010 | reverse complement strand
TCAAAATCCTCCAGCCGGTGGTACGTTCCGTCCATAGTTGGCAGAACGCCGTCATCGTATGCTACCTGGAGTTTTTCCGAAAACGCACCCACTTGCGGTTCAACTTCCATTTCCGCTTCAGCAATATTGGTTAGCAAAATTGCACTTGCTTGGGTTCCCGCAGCAATATTATTTTCAGCTTCTTTTGTTTTTTGATTATATGCAGCCGCTGTTTCATTTGCTGCACTTGTGGCTTGTGCATCAGCGGTACCTTGCGCGGCGACGGTACCCTGTACACCCACGGCAAGCTGGGCATCGGCTGTGGCTTGTTGTTGAAATGCCGCTAATTCGATCGCCTGGGAGGTCATGGTCTATTGTGGTCCGAGGTCGGGGTCGGGTGTGTCCTCGCTGACACCAAGTTGGCAGGCTAAAGTGATCATTAGTATGGCTGCGAAAATGAATGTGATCTTCTTATCGAACATGATTACCTCCCGTACTTTTGATTGTAGTAGTATCAAAATAATAACTTCTTAATCAATGATTGTCAAATTCTTTAACTTCTCATTTCAAGTCACGAATTAGATACTTCAGCGCGCAGTTCATCATTAATTTGCTGTGATTCTCTCCATGTCACAATTATTGATGTCGCTGTGAAACGAAAAAACTGGATTGTTGATAAGAGGGGTAAACACGAGCGTCTCTCATAGGGTTGAAACCGCATGAGAGACGCTTTTAATGATTTAAAATTTTTTTTTATCGAACTGCAAGTTCGGTATCTGTATCGAAAATATGCATGTTGTCCATATTGAAGATCACAGTCACCTTGTCGTTAACCTGGTAGCGAGAGCGTGGGTCGACCCTGGCTATGAAATTGTGGTCACCATTCTTGAGATAAACAAATATTTCATTCCCCATCAACTCTGTTACATCAACAGTGCATTCGACGGGTTGAGAGATGATCCCGGGAGGTGTGAAGTCAGGGTTGTGAATATCTTCTGGTCGCATCCCAAATATGACCTCTTTGTCTGTATATGGCGCATAGGTGCTGATGCGATCCTCGGGAATTTGGACATTGAAAGTGCCGCCATCTATATAGAGCTTGCCGTCGTCTTTACGCATAGTGCTCGGGAAGAAATTCATTGCGGGCGAGCCGATGAAACCGGCCACGAATAGGTTGTCGGGGTGGTCATAAAGGTCTTGGGGGCTGGCAATCTGCTGCAAAAGGCCTAAGTTCATCACAGCGATTCTGCTCGCCATCGTCATAGCTTCAACCTGGTCATGGGTAACGTAGATGAAGGTGGTCGCAAGTTCCTGGTGCAGCTTGCTGATGTTCGCGCGCGTTTCCACTCGCAGCTTGGCATCCAGGTTGGATAGAGGCTCATCGAGGAGGAAAACCTTGGGCTCGCGAACGATTGCCCGTCCGACTGCGACGCGCTGGCGCTGACCACCGGAAAGTTGGCGTGGTTTGCGGTCAAGCAGCATTTCGATGCCCAATAATGTGGCAGCGTCTTCGACGCGTTTCTTGATTTCCTGCTTTGGGGTCTTGCGCAGCTTTAACCCAAATGCCATGTTGTCATAAACAGACATGTGTGGGTAAAGGGCATAAGACTGAAATACCATCGCGATATCGCGGTCTTTGGGAGCTACATCATTAACCACTTGATCGGCGATTAAAATCTTGCCTTCGGTTATGTCTTCCAGACCGGCAAGACACCGCAGCGCGGTGGTCTTACCGCAGCCTGAAGGTCCGACTAAGACAAGAAACTCTTTGTCAGCGACTTCGATGTCCAGGTCATTAACTGCAACGACATCGCCGAATCGCTTTGTTACGTGTTCGTACGTTACACTAGCCATTAGGTTTGTTCTCCTTTCTCGACATACGGGGATATAGTGAATATATTATGCCATACTTTTTGGAAAAGGCAAATAATTTCGAGAATTATTTTTGGAAATATTGATACATCTTTTCTCAACCACCTTGTCGAATTGGAGAGCTCAATATAGAATGTGAGCATGACCAAAGAAAAGATCACTCCAATCCGGAGGCAGTACCTGGAGATTAAGCGCCAGTACCCGGACGCAATACTTTTCTTTCGCCTGGGTGATTTCTATGAGACTTTTGACCAGGACGCAGAGATAACTGCCCGCGAATTGGATATTGTCCTCACCTCCCGCAATATCGCCAAAGGAACGCGCGTGCCGATGGCGGGAATTCCGCATCACGCCGCAGAAAATTACATTGCGCGGTTGATTGAGAGCGGTTACCACGTTGCAATATGCGAGCAGGTTGGCGACCAACCGCTGAAAGGAATATTTCCCCGAGAGGTTACAAGAGTGGTGACTCCTGGCACCATTGTCGAACCAGGCTTGCTGCCAGGCGATGAGAGCAATTACCTGGCATGCTTGGTCTTAGATGAGAGTGCTCCCACGGATGCAAGTGCTTTGCGAAGTGCGAACCGCGCCGGGGTTGGATATGTAGATATCACCACAGGCGAATTTGGCGTCACGGAATTGGAAGGGGATGATTTGGACGTCTCGCTGCGGGCTGAATTGGCGCGCCTAAATCCGGTTGAAATATTGCACCCGGATTCGGCTTCATTCGATGGCGATTTGCCTGGTCACTTAACACCCTTTCCGGAGTGGCGCTTCGAACCAGGACGCTGTGAAGAAGAACTACTTCAGCATTTTTCGGTGACTACCTTAGATGGGTTTGGATTGCGCGGCAAAAAACTAAGCGTTAGTGCTGCAGGTGCGATCTTGCAGTACTTGAATGAGACTCAACCAAATGCTTTAAGATTGCTAACCAGTCTGAGCACTTACAGTCAGTCGGAGTTCATGAACCTGGATGCCGCTACTCGCCGCAATCTGGAAATAACCGAAACGCTGCGAGGCGGAGCAGTTAAGGGGTCGTTATTGGGAATATTGGATCACACGGTTTCCGCGATGGGTAAGCGTCTGATCCGCCATTGGGTGAATAAACCTTTATTGAGTGTTGAAGAAATTCAGAAGCGTCAGGAAAGAGTAGGTGTGTTCTTTGAGGACGGTTTACTACGAGGGGAGGTGCGTGGCGCTATCAAGCCATTAGGTGATTTGGAGCGTCTGACGAACCGGGTAGTGAGTGGAAATGCAATCCCGCGCGATTTGGTCGCAATAAGGGATACCTTGTCAAGATTGCCTGAGCTTCGAAACCTGCTGCCGGAAGATTCTAAACCTTTGGAAAAGGTTATCGAGGAACTGCATTCATGCAGTGATGAATTGCGGCTCTTAGAGACTGCTGTTAGCGATGATCCGCCAACCACATTACAGCGCTCGGGTGTTATCCATCCCGGTTTCTCGGCAGAATTGGATGGGGTCGTGGAAAGTTCGCGCCACGCCAGGGAGTGGATTGCTAACCTGGAATCTGTGGAAAGGGAGCGCACTGGAATCAAGTCCCTCAAAGTTGGCTATAACAAAGTCTTTGGCTATTACATTGAAGTTACCCGTAAGAATACGGAAAAGGTTCCAGACGAATACATCCGCAAACAGACACTCGTGAACTCCGAGCGTTATATCACACCGGAGATGAAGGAATACGAATCACTGGTCCTGAACGCCGAGGAACGGATAAGGGAGATCGAAGCGCGTCTCTTTCGTGAGGTCTGCGCCAATCTGGCTGGTTCTGCACCTCGACTGTTGTCCACCGCCAGAGCGATCGCTCAGCTTGATGTCTTTGCCTCCCTCGCGGAAGCGGCTGTTTCTAACGATTATGTGTGTCCGGAGATCGTAGCGGATGATGTGCTCGAAATCCAAGAAGGACGCCATCCGGTGGTGGAAGGTTCCCTGATTGGGAAAAGGTTCATTCCCAACGATGTCGTATTTGCAGAAGGTGAGAGAATTCGGATCCTCACCGGTCCAAATATGTCAGGAAAATCCACATTAATTCGGCAGGTTGCGCTGATCGTTCTGCTGGCACAGATCGGCAGTTATGTGCCCGCTTCTTCCGCCAGGTTGGGTATAGTCGACCGGATTTTTACCCGCATTGGCGCTCAGGATGAAATCCATGCCGGACAGTCAACTTTCATGGTGGAAATGGTGGAGACTGCCAATATCCTCCACCACGCCTCCAACCGAAGCCTGATTGTCTTGGATGAGATTGGACGCGGCACAAGCACCTACGATGGCGTTTCGATTGCCTGGGCGGTTGTGGAATACATTCATAATCATCCCCGGCTGCGTGCCAAGACGTTATTCGCTACCCATTATCACGAGCTGACCCAATTGTCTGAATTACTGCCCGGGGTGCGAAATTACAACGTCGCCGTGAGCGAAGCTGACGGTCAGGTTTTATTCTTGCATAAAATTGTTCCCGGGGGGGCTGACCGGTCTTATGGCATCCATGTGGGTCAACTGGCTGGACTTCCTGCTCCAGTAGTGCAGCGCGCCAGCGAGATACTTTCGCAATTAGAAGCAACCTCAGGGAGTGCGGTTAAGCTTGATCAGGCTGCTCCTCGCCAGATGGCGTTTTTCCCGGAGACTAACCCCTTATTGGATGAACTGAATGCCTTGGATATTAATTCAATATCACCCATTGAGGCTTTAAACCGGCTCTACGAATGGCAGAGTAAATATTTGGATGAACAGAAAGGGTAAGTCTAAAAAGTTGTGGGCAGCTTTCTTAGCCGCCGCCTGTGAGGGCAGTTATGGGGACGGCGGTCAGATCTAAGTGTTTTGTGTTTTTCAGACAGCCCCATGATCAATATATTGAGGGGAAAAGTACATCGTCCGTTGATTGGGTGATCCTTGTTGGAGCCCGAAACTAATTTTGGTTAAGTTTCCTGTGTAAGCTCTGTAAAAAGACCGATCATGTTCCCCGTTGGATCGGAGAAGCAGCCGAACCAACCGATACCGGGAATCTCGGACCTGGGTACGAGCGTTTTCCCACCCAGCTCTTCGGCTTTTGCAAGTGAAGCATCAATATCGTCGCTGCCAACGTATACAGTTACGGTTCCAGCCGGATTATTTTCCTGTACAGGATTAAATCCTCCCCCAACTCCCTCACCGGTATTAAAGCTGGCATAATTCATTTCAGGCATCTGCTGTACTTTCCAGTCGAATAATTTGGAATAAAAATCCCCGGCTGCTTCTCGATCGTGAGCGGAAAACTCAACGTGCACTATGGGGTGTTTGGACATTTGCAGCCTCCTTGGTAAAGTTGATTAGGTTTTTAATAGCAATTCCTAGTGTACTGTCAAACATCAAAGAACAAGTTGTCTGCGAGGGAAAGCATCCTGTTTTTGGATGCCGACCGTGGCAATCTCCTCGTAACTTGCTTAGACTCTTCAATTTCGCACAGTGCGACAATCCAAACATTCATATTTGACACAGCACTAGGATAATTGTCTATTGTTGTCAATAATACCAGATATTAAAGGTGAAAAATATTTATTATGTCGGTTTGGATTTCTATCGCCCAGTTTCCCAGGTCCTCAACTTTATACTCTACGTATAAATAGTCTTCTTCACGGACAACTTTGACAAGGGCAATTTCCCTCATAAATTGGAACGTGACCAACTCCGCGTCCCATTCGCCTTGGAATTCAGGATCGTAGCCATTGGGTGGATCATAAGCGCGCTTGATATCAGTTTCATTTAGAAACAATCTGAGGAGCGCTTCGGGTGTATCGACTGTCCATATTAAACTTGCAGTGGCCTGGTTTTCTAATTCCTCTAACCGTTCATCTTCAAAGAGTTCCCATTGAACAGGTGACCAAATTCCGGGCAACTCATCTACATTAATCGTTAGTGGGTCAATTCTTCTGGGCATAGATATTATAAAATCCTTATTAATGGTTTTTTGCTTTGATAAGTCTGCTTGTAAGTATGCTGCCTAATATTGCATAGGCATCGGTGGGTAGGTAATGACTGGCAGAAGCATCGAACAGAATCTGGAAAGAGGAGGGAAGGTCTTCATCTCCCTGCCAAAAGACTACCAATAAAGAAATCAGCGGGAGAACTTTGAAAGTGAATGAGGCGCTGCCTAGTGGAAAAGGCGTGCCGCTGAGGCTTGTGGCTGCGTGCTCGAAAGTCGCCAAGTCATCACGAAATGAGCGCGCTAGACGTTGACCGGTATAGCCTTGGAATGCCTGGTTGTAGAATTTGCCGTCCGGGAGTTCTGAAAACGATATCCATCTCCCGGTTTTTGCAGTTCCGTCCGAGGTGTAAAAATAATACAGCAGCATGACCAAATCCATCTGGGATAAAGGGTTCCCTGTCTGTCGGTCCTGGGCGCTGAAACCGGGATAAGAGAGGCACACTTCGTTTCCCCACACCAAGAGACTGAATTCACCTTTGTCAGAATCCCTCGGACGAAATTCAGCCGATGCGGCAGCCGCTAAATATGACGGTTTTTTCTGTGATAAGTCCTCTTTTAATTCGTTAACTCTACGTGCGAAGCGATCGAAATCTTCACCGCTTGGGATTTCAGAATCTGACAAAATTAAACCTCCTATTCACACAAAGCTCCCAATGCTTGAGCTAAATTGTCGAAAACCGGAAGCGGTTTCATTTGTTGGACTTCGAGGGATTGAGCTTGCTGCAATCCACGACCTGTGAGTACTAATGCTATCTTACCCACGCCGGCATTCAATCCAGCCTGCAAGTCTGTCAGCGCATCACCGATCAATATGGAGCGCTTCAAATCGAGCGTCAATATATCCGCTGCTTGGAAGATTAGACCCGGACGTGGTTTGCGGCATTCACAGTTGTCGTCAGGTTTATGCGGGCACATGAAAATCCCATCAATACGTCCGCCAGCCTTCTTTATTGTGTCTATTAAACGTTGATTGATCTTCTCCGCTGCGCGATATGATAACAGCCCTCGACCGACCACTGATTGGTTAGTAATTATGACGATTTTATACGGGCGGGTTTTCAATCGAGCCAGGGCTGGGAGAACATCTGGAAGGATCTCGACATTGTCCCAGGTACGGACATAATTAGATCGATTCTTGATAATAACTCCATCTCGATCGAGGAATACAGCCGGATACATGCCCGCAATTATACCCCTGCCTAAATAATGGAGTGATGTATCGTCCTTGAGTGGTTGCTGACTTGACTTGAATAGCTTATGTAGATAGAATCACCAACATGGTGGGGCTGCAAAAACCAGGAGATTCTTAGATGGGTGAAACCGGAGATAATTCGACAATAGACAATTTGGGAAAGCGCCGCATCCCTAAACTTCGTATGGCGGATTACCCGAATGTAGATGATATCGTCCTCCAGGGTTTATTGGAGAGACCGCGGCCTGAAAATGCGGTCGATATTCTGCTGGTAAATCCCCCCACGCCAGATCGAGAATTATGGATTCGCACCCAGCACCGGGTTGGGCGGCGCACGCGCGAGAACATGGTCTGGCCGCAGGTATCACTGGCTCAAATGGCAGCCTTGCTGCATCCCACTTATAAAGTCCAAATCGTGGATGCCAACGCGGAACGCATGAGTTGGTCCGAGTTTATTGAAAAGCTTGAAGAATACCAGCCGTGCTATTACATGACGCAGATAACTGCACCCACTCTTGAAAATGATATGTATGGGTGCTTTCTAGCCAAGGCGCGCCGGGCAATCACGATCGCCTTTGGGACGCATGTTACACCGCTCCCCCGTCAAACGATGAACCCGTATCCCAGTCTGGATTATGTGTTGGTTGGTGAACCGGACCTAACGATTCGAGATTTGCTGGATCATTTTGAAGGCAAAATTGACGAGCGTCCGCCGGAAATTCTGTGCCTTTTTGACAAACACGATCCGGGATATAAACACGCAATTAAGGCTGATGGGTCGCTGGATATGCATGCCATTAAGGGACTGGCATGGCGGGATGGAGATGAGATTGTGGTCAATTCCCCTAGACCGTTTATCTCCAATCTGGATGATTTGCCGGTGCCAATGCATGAACTGCTGCCATTTGAGAAATACCGTATGCCGCTCATTAAGGGTCCGTTTACGTTCATTGTGACAAGTCGTGGCTGCCCAGCCGGTTGCACGTTCTGTATAAAGCATGTCAGCTACCAATATTCAACCAGGCTGCGCTCCCCTGAACTGCTCATGAGTGAAATGTGGCAGTTAAAAAAAATGGGCATTCATAATATTCACATGTATTCGGACTTATTCACCGTGAACCGGGAGCAGGTAGTCGACCTTTGCCAGCGTATGATCGCTGAGAAGATCGATATAAAGTGGACCTGCAACAGCCGCATCGATTACGTGGACGAAGAGATGTTGGGCTTGATGAGCAATGCGGGCTGCTGGTATATTTCCTGGGGCATCGAGAGTGGAAACGAGCAAATCCTCAGGCATGTTCACAAAGGTACCTATCCTGATAAAGCCAAGCGGGCATTATCCTGGGCCAAGAATGCCGGTATAAAGAATTGGGGCTACTTCATTATCGGCTTGCCTGGCGAAACTGAAGAGACGATAAGGGAAACGATCGAGTTTGCCAAGAAATTACCTTTGGATATCGCCCTCTTCCACGTCGCAGCCCCTTACCCGGGCACGCCATTTTTCTACGAGGTTGTGGAGAAGGGCTGGTTCCGTAAGGGGACCCGCTGGGAAGATGTGGATATGGACAGAGGGACAGTGCTCGATTATCCCAACCTGTCTGCAGAACGGTTGCTTTATTGGCAGAAGCGTGCTTTCCGAGAGTGGGCGCTGCGACCCGCTCCGATGCTGACTTACCTGAAGATGCTGTTGTCGGATTGGTCTACCATGCGAACTGCCCTCAGCGTGGGACTGGAGCATTTGAGCTGGGCTTCAACGGATAGCGGGGCACCCATTGGGAGAGAACAATATTAAATAAAAAACTGGTACAGCAGCATCAATATGGGAAACTGCGGCGCCAGATTTTTATTCCAACAGGGACAATTCTTCTAATTTGTGCTTTGAACTCTGTTATGCAGTGTACGGGTTAAAATATCATCAAGCTCATTGTCCTCAGCTGATGGTTTTTGCTTTTTAGAGGGGACTGGATCACCCTTATCATCATCTTTGGTGCGGTCCATGGCATCCCGCAAAGCGATTTCCATTGCCGTGGGGTCAGGCTCAACCGGTTTGTCTTCTTGTTCAACTTTTTTCTTCGATGGGCGAGATTGTCTTTCATAATCCTCTTCAACCGCAAGAGGTACCTCTAGAGTTTTCATGCTCAATTTAATCTGCTTCTTTTGGCGGTTGACGTTTAACACCATGACTTCTACTTCTTCTCCCTCTTTGATCACATCTTCGGGTTTGCCGATATAGTCATGAGTAATCTCGCTGATGTGTACTAAACCGGGACGTTCAGCGCCAATATCGATAAAAGCCCCAAATTTCTCCAGGCGTACAACTTTGCCTTTGAGGACCATATCCTGCTTGATCTCACGCCATTCGAGGTTGAGAGGTTCGAGCATGGTCAATTCTAGGCGCTTTTTCTTTGGGATTACACGTTTCACCCAAACTTCGACTTCTTGACCCACCTGGACGACATCTTCGACCCGGTTTACGGGCTCTTCTTGTAATTGTGATATATGCACCACACCAGGAATCTCGACACCAATGTCCACCAAGGCGCCAGCCAGGCTGGTTTTCATCACCGTACCGGTAAAACGCATCTTGCGTTCTACGTCAGAAAGGTCATGGATCTCTGTATTTTCCGGGGTTGCTACGGCGTTTGTTTCCATTTCTCTTTTCTCCGATCAATAAAATTTTACATCCACCAAACGGGTGGTTGATTTGTTAACAGGCGAGCTTTTTTTCACACCCGCTCATTTCGATTTGGTAAACATATTCCTGAGTCCAGGAATGCTTACCCGCAAAACTTGATTATACCTTGCGCGGTTTGATATGTCAAAGCAGTAGGGCTGTCAGAGTAAACCCGTCACTGATTTCCCGATTGTTTATCATATCCCGAATTTGAGCGGTCGTGAACCAACGGATTGCTTGTACCTCGGTTGAGTCGGGTGTCTTGATTTGCTGAGCTGCTCTACAACACACGACATGAAAGACTTTGTTGGAGATGCCGTTCATAGGATAATATGTGTAAAGGTGCTCGAAATCCTGTGAATGGTATCCGGTTTCTTCAAAAACCTCTCGCTTAGCCGCCGCAAACACAGATTCACCTTTTTCCATATTACCAGCCGGTATTTCCCACTCAGAACTTCCAGTTGTATAGCGTGGGACTCTGACGAATAGAATACGTCCGCCCGGGTCGTCAACTACTGCTGCAACAGATGCGAGTTCAAAGTCGAGCAAATGATGGTGGTCGATAATTCGTCCGTTTGGAAAGGATACCTTGTCAACGTATAGGTTAACCCATGGGCTTTGGTATTTTATGGTTCTAGAAATTCTTTTTGGTTTTTCCATTAATTAAGAAAGCCCTCCTCATCTGGAGGGCTATATAGGGTAATTATTCTTGTGGGTGCTTCTCTTTTTGGAGGGTATGAATCCCGTTCCTGACCTGGTTGAGATAGCGCTCCAACTCCATTTCAAGCTTTGTAAGGGTTTCAATTACATAATTGTCGGCTTCCTGATTAGTATTTTCGATTTCACCATGAGCCTGGGAGATGATTTGGTCTGCGCGCGCTTGGGCTGCCTGAACTATAGCGTCTCGCTCGACCAACTGTTCACTTTTTTCGCGGGCGATTGCTAAGGTGCGGTTCGCCTCTTCCTGGGCTTGAGCCAGTATACGATCCCGCTGGGCAAGGAATTGTTGAGCCTTCTTGACTTCATCTGGAATTGCGACCCGCATTTGATCGATAATATCCAACATTCGATCTTCATCCACAATCACGTTGTGTGTGAACCACAGGGGGCGGCTCTGGTTGAGGAGATCTTCAAGACGGTCGACGAGATGCAGTATATCCATTTAGTCCCTCCCCTTATCGCTTAGAATAAGGTCTCCGATATTTGTAAATCAAAACCATAAGGTTGTATATCTATATGCATAAAAAACCAAAGTTTAGAAATAGGCGATTCTTTAGTCTCGCATTGAAGTAACTGGCACTAACTGCTGCCCTTCACCCAATTCCAAAAATCGGGCAGTGAGTGCATCCTCCACATTCGCTGGGACCATGCTGGAGACATCGCCACCTAAGGAGGCTATTTCACGAACGGTAGAAGAGGAAAGGAAAGTGTGTTCCTCAGCAGTAATAAGGGATATCGATTCAATATCTGGATCTAAGCGGTGGTTGGCTAACGCCATGCGGAATTCATATTCGAAATCTGAAAACACACGCAGGCCGCGCACAATTACTTGCGCATCAATCTCCTTACAAAACTCCACTGTTAATCCGCTGTAGCCCATTACTTTGATCTTGGGTCGGTCGTCAAAAGATTGGCGTGCAAGTTCAATACGCGCTTCGGGTGAAAAAACCAGCGATTTCAAGGGTTTGTCATAGACGGCGACTATGACTTCGTCAAACAAACGGCTTGCCCGATTTGCTATGTCGATGTGACCAAAATGGATTGGATCAAAAGTCCCTGGAAAAAGTGCACGTACCATAAGGTAATTTTACGATATCTTCTCTAATAATAGTAGGGTGATATTCTATTGTAAAATGCCGGTGATTAGCTGATGTCTCCCTTTTCGCTGCTCCAGGCATGAGCTAAGGCTTCAGCTAAGAGCTGGTTTTCGGGTTGGGTCAGATCAGGATCTTTTTCAAACAATGCCTTGGCATTACTGCGCGCATTTGAGATCAATTTCACATCGCTCAAATTAGCGAGTTTTAAATCAGAATATCCGGATTGGCGTGTTCCCAGGAATTGACCGGGACCACGCTGCTCGAGGTCGCGCTCTGCCAGGATGAATCCGTCATTAGTTTCGGTCATTACCTGCAGGCGCTCATTCTCAACTGCGTTCACGTTTTCGGGGATCAGCAGGCAGTATGCTTTATCCGAGCCCCGTCCTACCCGTCCGCGAAGTTGGTGTAATTGGGCTAAGCCAAAACGGTGCGCGCCTTCAACGAGCATAACAGTGGCATTCGGAATGTCGACCCCTACCTCAATCACTGTAGTGGAGACCAGAATGTGATATTTCCCATCACGAAAATCAGCCATAATAGTTTCTTTTTCTTCTTGTTTTAAACGTCCGTGCAGTAAGCCGATATTATATTCCTGGAATACTTCTTCTTGTAGTCGGGCGTGTTCTTCGACAGCAGCCTTGGCGTCGCTCTTTTCGCTTTCTTCCACCAGGGGGTAAATAATAAAAGCCTGGTGATTTTGTTGGATTTGCGTCCGTATCAATGAATATGCACGCTCACGTTCTTGAGGTGTGATAATGTAGGTGCTGACCTCGGGGCGACCAGGCGGCATTTCATCCATCACCGAAATGTCCAGGTCCCCGTATACGGTAAGGGCAAGAGAGCGCGGGATGGGGGTGGCGGTCATTACCATAAGGTGAGGGTTGCTGCCTTTTGAACGTAAGGCAGCCCGCTGTTTAACTCCGAATCTGTGCTGTTCATCCACGATGACGAGTTGCAAGTCATTGAAGTTGACCGGTTCTTCGATCAGGGCGTGGGTGCCGATGACTAATTTGATTTTCCCTTCGGCTAATCCAGTTCGTATTTCGTGCTTCTCGGGGTCGGGTGTTGCCCCCAACATCAAGCGAACCTGTTCGGCTTGTAAAGGCGCAGGTGTTATTTCATGTGAATTGCCCCTCTTTGTAAGTAAATTCAACAGATTGCCGTAATGCTGTTCAGCCAGGATGCTCGTTGGTGCCATTATTGCTGCTTGGGCGTCTTGATGGGTGACGGCAGAAACTGCCAGCGCTGCAATCACCGTTTTCCCAGACCCCACGTCACCTTGCAGCAGTCTGTTCATCGGATGACCGGAATTCAGGTCCTGGCGAATATCTTGGAAAACTCGCTGTTGAGCATCTGTTAATGAATACGGCAGGCGCGAAGTTTGTTCGTTTACCCACTCAACGCTTGTTTCGAAAACACGCCCACTGCGGACCTGCCAGGCGTGTTTCTGGCGTAAAACGCCCAACTGCAGAAGGAAGATTTCATCAAATGCCAGTCGATAGCGGGCTCTTTCTAGATCGTCCCAGGTGTCTGGGAAATGGATTTGCATCAACGCGGTCGTTATATCCAACAACCCCACAGAACTGCGTAATCCTTGTGGCAGCGGATCCTGGACACGAGGCGCCCAATACATCACAACCTGATTCAATGAACGTCTTAGCCAGCGTTGAGTGATTCCGGCGGTTAAGGGATAAACCGGTACGATCCGGTTAGTGTTTAGGTGTTGCTGTTCAAGGGGCTCCCACTCAGGGTTGTTCATAATAAGCCGCCCCAGGTACTGGTCTACCTTGCCCGCCAGCACGATACTGGAACCTTCTTTTAAGCGCTTTGTGATCCAGGGTTGATTAAACCAGTTGACTCGCAGCGTGCCGCTGCCGTCGCTCACGATGACTTCGACGAGCTGCTTTTTGCGGCCGCGCAGATTTCGTGTCCGCACACTCTGAACTGTTGCGATTACAGTTAATTCGTCACCGTATTCCAAGTGGTTGATGGGTTTTAGTTTTGAGTAATCATCATAGCGGCGGGGAAAGTAATACAGCATATCGCGCAGCACATTAATGTTTAGACGAGTCAGGGTTTCAGAGTGGTGGGGACCTATGCCGGGTAGGACAGAAATTGGCGCATCCAGTGCTGCTGGCTCTTTGATCTCGGGTTGTTTTTCAGTGGCGGTAATTTGCGCGGAATCTTGTTCGGTTTGGGATTCCTGCGAACCGGGATCAGCGCGAGTCTCGGGTGTTACTTTGGGCGCCTGCTGGCTGACATCTTGGCGTCGTTTGCTGGATTCAACAACCACCCCTGTGGTCTCTGAAGGTCCGGGTATTTCTGCATCGAATGTCTTGAATGTGATAGGCGTTATCTCTTCGCTGCGACCAATACGACGCCACAGTCCTTCTAACGATTCGGCCCGCGATTTTGGAGACAACCGGGAGTAATCTCGTATGCGTGCTGCAACTACCTGGATCAAATCCTCACTTAGACCATCCGCTCTCGCCTCAGCCTCCCAGGGTTCAAGCATCATGCACAAGCCTCCTAAAACAGCGTGGTCATCGTAACCGCGTTCAGATTCGAGCTTGAAGAAATTGTGTATTTTTCTTAGGGACGGTTTCATTCGGATTATTCTACCAGTTTTATTTTTGAACCGCAACGAAGCCCAACCCATTTGGTCCGACATGGGTTCCTATGGCGGTCGTAACATAGATCACCATGGATTCGGTGTCTAATTTTCCTTGGTATTCTTGTAAAAAGTGATATGCATCAGCTTCTGCGTTGGTATGCAGCACGGCTAATTGCTCTAAATCACCCAGATCGTTCAGAAGGCGTAACAAACGCTTGATGCCTCTGCGGCGTGTTCGCACGTCACCAATGCGCTTGGCATGCCCGCCAATCACATCGATGAATGGTTTTACACGCAGCAGGTTGCCTATACGGGCACGCGCCCATGAAACACGTCCGCTCTTGTGTAAATACTCCAGCGTATCCAGCATGGCGATAACGCGCACCCTGCGGCGCACGTAATTTATACGCTCGAGGACGGCTTCCAGCGATGAGCCGCGCATGGCTGCTTCTGCTGCCGCGATGACTTGATATCCAAGCCCTAATGTAAGTTGCTCGCTGTCTATTACATGCATGCAGTCAATAAATGATTGAGCACCGGTACTTGCCGCGTTGAAGACGCCGCTGAAATTTTTGGAGACGTGTATTGATATGATATGCTGTATTTCCTGGTCAAAGAGTTTTGCAAATAAATTTTGATATGTTCCAGAAGATGCTGTCGCAGTTGTCGGAGGTGATTCCATGAGCGGTAAACGTTCGTAGAATTCCTGGCGAGTAATATCGATTCCGTCAGCATAATCCTTCCCATCAATGATCACCCTGTTAGGTACGACATGAATATTATTACGTTTTACGATTTCTATAGGGATGTCAGCTGTGCTGTCAGTAACAATTGCGATTTTCATCAGAAGAACTTTGCACATATAAAAATAGCCAAAAGAAGTACGTTAGCCACTATTTTTACTCCTCATTCAATCGAAATAATGAAGTGATAATGAGGCTGGCAGCCCGCATGTAATTCAATTTCTTGTTCTGGATAGACGGAACGGATCACGTCTTCCATACGGTAGGCTTCCTTCCTCGGTATATTCTCCCCGTAGTATAAAGTTATGATTTCAAAGTGATCAGCTTGTGCGCTCTTAAGTAGCTCCAAACAGGCCTCCTCAACATTGTCAGATGAGGCTATTAGTTTTCCGTTCAAAAGAGTAATGATGCGACCCTCTTGTACTTCCACGCCGTTTAATTCAACACTGCGGGTAGCGATGGTGATCTCTCCAGTCTCCACCTCATCCATAGCGGCAGTCATTTCGGTTACAACCGATTCAAAATCTCCATCGGGGAGTAAGCACATCATGGCGCACAAACCTTGCGGAACTGTTCGACTGGGAATGACGGCGACCTGCTTAACTGTTAGTTCAGCGGCACTTTTTGCAGCCATGAAAATGTTCTTATTATTGGGCAAGATGATGATATTGTCGGTCGGCAATTTTTCAAACGCTTGGATGATTTCTTCGGTGCTTGGATTCATCGTCTGTCCCCCCTCAACGATCGCTGCAGCTCCCATGCTAGCAAATATTTGTGCGAACCCGGCGCCCGGTGTAATTACTACTACGCCTATATTTCCGGCTTCCAACGGTACTATGGTAAGATCCGCATCCGCGCAATCAGGAGCTTGTGATTCCATTTGATCCAGCAAGTTCTCTTTCGCTACTTTTGTGACCGTACCAAGGGTCTTTATATAATCTTCCGGGATGTAGTAATTTTCATCGGGTACATGGATATGCAGTCTATACATCCCATCCCCTTCACCGAACTGAATTGAAGTGCCCATTTGCTCCAGCTTTTCGTAAAAAGTGACAATTTCTAATGGCTCAGTAGGACGAAAGTCGACAATTACTTCCCAATCTTGTCCAGGTTCAACGGATTCCAGGGCATCATCGAAGACCAGATCGGAAAGAGGCATTACGGCTGTTAGTGATTTGTCCAATGGTAGTCCATCTATGTAACGCAGCATCCCCTCCAGAATGTAATACAATCCCTTCCCGCCGGCATCCACAACGCCAGCCTCTTTTAGAACGTCCAGCAGCTCTGGTGTGCGTTCGACAGATTCATCCGCTGCATTGACGACTATTTCTAAAATGGCGATTGGATCATCGGTTTCGGTCAATGCGGCTTCGGCTGCTGAAGCTATATCTTTCGCAACGGTCAGGATTGTACCTTCCACTGGTCGTACAACTCCTTTATATGCAGTATCGCGTGCCAGTGCCAGGCCTTGTGCGAATGACTTCCCATCCAATATTTCCAATTCCTCAACAGTTTTCGCAAACCCTCGCCAGATTTGTGAGAGGATGACACCAGAATTGCCTCGTGCCCCCATTAAAGCTCCATGAGCTACCAGGCTTGCTGTCTTGCCAAAATTACGTTCAGGTGAGTCGGCAATCTCGTCATATGCTGACTGCATGGTGAGCACCATATTCGTTCCAGTATCTCCATCGGGGACCGGAAACACATTCAGTGCATTCACAACTTCCTGGTTTGTGCGCAGCCAGGTAAGACTTGCTTCGATTAATCGTTTATAACCTTGACCGTCTATCGGTCGAGAGAGAATATACTCGCGGCGTTGAGATACCTGGGAATCCGATGTCATTAAACTAACTCCTTAATCAATAAAGTGTCCATTTGAGAATAAGCCGATCAATCCAGATCGCTGATCCGCAGACCTTGGACGTGGACATTGATCTCGTTTATTGGCATACCCAACGCTTTTTCGACCTGGTATCTAACTGTATTGCAGACGCTGTTGGCTACTGATTTAATCCTGGTGCCGTATTCGATGATGACGTATATATCTATGTCTATATTCAGTCCATCGTAATGGACTTCAACGCCATAGGTGGGGTCTTTTACGATGACTTGTGCCAGACCTTCGACTATATTTTTTGATGTCAGACCCACAACACCATAGGATTGGAGAGCAGCTTGATATGCAATACTGGCAATAGCGCGCGGTGTTACTTGTATACTTCCAAGGGGGGTTGTTTCATCAGTCATTTGGTTCCTCGTGGATTTATGGATTACGTTTATTGTTGGAAAATTCTTGATAAGCTATCTGGTTTGTGGTAATATTGTCGGGCTATCATTTATCTATAGGATATCATTAATCGCTACCAGAAACTAATTATACGATTGATTACATCACTCCTTGTAACAATACCGGGTGGGTGTTTGTCAAGTCGGAAAGGAAAGAAAGATGGCCAAATGTGCACATTGTGGAAAAATCACCCGTTTCGGTCGAAATCGCCCGTGGTCTAAAAAGTCAACCCCGCGGACTTTTCGTGCTAATCTGCAAACAGTAACAATCATGGATGGCAACCGCAAAGTACGTAAAGTGTTATGCGCTAAATGTATTCGAACGTTGGTGAAGACCGATTAGTTTAATTGTATTTAGTGATAAGTTTTTTTTTGAACGAAAATCGCGGCCTGAGCCGTGATTTTTTAATAAGACGTTATCATAATCCGGGGACATAATGTTGTAAAGGCAAGACCTCGGGTTATGCTTAACCCCCTAATGGGGTATTCAGCGTATAGTAAACCCATAACCAAAAGGGTATTAAACCTCCTAAGGCAATTAATACCAAAAGCCCCAGAATCCAGATAGTCCAATCAAAATTCAATCGATTATCTAATTGTATTTGAGCGTCGCCAAGCAGGGACGCGGGCTGGCTGAGATGCTGTTCGTGGTTAGATGAAGTGACCACGCTATCATACCTTTGATTGGTCACCAGAACGGTTTGAGATGAAGTCTTTCCCGTTGGTGGATATGGCGACGTTCCTCCTATCTGTGACGAGGGGGTAATATTTTGCTTATGTGATTGTTGGTTGAAGGCGACCAGCTCGCGACCCAATTGACCTGCTGTGCTGTAGCGGGCGGTTGGATCCTTTGAAAGAGCTTTCAAGATAATATCTTCGAGTGAGTTTGGAATATTCGGATTGTATTTTCGAAGCGGGGGCGGAAGTGCTTCACGATGCAGGCGAGCTAATTCCTGCGATGTGTCAGCTTTGAAAGGTAATTGACCTGCCAGCATTTCATACATCACCACACCTAGTGAATAAACATCTGACGCGGGTGAAGGCGCACTTCCTGATGCTTGCTCCGGTGAAAAATAGTTGGGGGATCCCCACACAACTTCAGCTTGCTCATCCGGCGTGATCGTCGATAGGGCACGTGCAATACCAAAATCAACTACCTTCAATCTCTTATCCGGTGTTACTAATATATTTTGTGGTTTTACATCGCAGTGGATGACTCCAGCCCGGTGGGCATAACCAATTCCTGCACAAGCCTGGGACATCAGGTTAATTGCTTCTTCAACGTTGAAGCGCCCGTGCTTTCTGAGTAAGCTCTTGAGGTCGCTGCCGGGTACATTTTCCATAACAATAAAAAGCCGACCGGAGTCCAACCCGAAGTCATGGACGGTGACTATATTAGGGTGAGAGAGATTGGCTGCTGATTTGGCTTCCTGGCGGAAGCGTTCGCGAAATTCGGGATCGTCTGAGAAATCCTTGCGAAGAGTTTTAACCGCAACAGTTCTTTCCAGCATCTGATCCTTGGCGCGGAAAACCATTGCCATCCCGCCGGACCCTATGCGTTCTTCAAGGAGATATCGGTTATTTAATACAATCGGTTCAGACATAAGCACTTGCGTTTACTTGCAGGTTTGTGTCACAACATTAACATACAGAATAAGATTAGGAAGACATTTACTATGCTTTTAGTAATTATACCAAGCGCGAGTTCATTCTTTCAATCTTCTTTTCCCTAACCGGAAAAAATAGGTTAAAATCGTGCCTGTTACTCGTGTATACCTGGGCTGTAATCAGCTATCCGGAAGCTGCCCTCCAGGATGTAAATTTTTCAAATATCTCAACTATGAAAATCCTGTCAATAATCTCAAGGAAACCCATTTATATCCTGTTAGTCGCCATACCGCTTGCTGCTCTGGCAAAGTATATCGGTTGGGGCGATATTTGGGTGTTCGTATTTTCGGCATTGGCGATGATCCCTATGGCTGGTTTTATTGGCGAAGCGACAGAAACCCTGGCTGCCTTCACGGGACCACGGATAGGCGGGTTGCTGAATGCGACTCTGGGCAACGCGGCTGAGCTGATCATCACGATCGTTGCCATCCGTGAAGGATTGTTGGAATTGGTAAAAGCTTCAATTACCGGTTCAATCCTTGGGAATGTCCTGCTTGTGTTGGGTATGTCGATGCTTTTGGGCGGTTTCCGGAATGGTATCCAGCGTTTTAACCGCCGCCAGGCAGGAAATAACGCGATCCTGCTCGTCCTGGCTGTGGTGGCGTTAATTATCCCTTCGGTATTCAGCGGTTCAATCGGACCTGCAGGCAGTTTGGAAGTTGAGGCTCTGAGTTTAGGGGTGGCAACGATTATGATCATAGTGTATGTGTTGGGGGTGGTTTATAGTTTGCACACTCAAAGCGGTCCGTTAACTGCCCGTCCCAGTGTCGAAGTATCTCATAAGACAGGTCATGCTCATGCCGCTGTAACTCAAGTTCAGGTTGCTGGAAGGCATCCTGCCTGGTCTCTGCGCAAGGCGTTGTTCATTCTCGGGTTATCAACGGTGGGTGTTGTTTATCTTAGTGAATTATTGATCGGGTCAGTAGAACCGGTTGTCACCAGCCTGGGGATATCGGAATTCTTTGTAGGTATAATCCTCATTCCCATAATTGGAAACGTAGCCGAGCACCTGGTGGCAGTTAAAGTAGCCATTCAAGACGAAATGGAGCTCAGCGTCGAGATCGCCATCGCCTCGAGCCTGCAGATAGCCTTATTTGTTGCACCGGTACTGGTATTCATCAGCTTATTAATGGGCAATCCATTGTTGCTGATCTTTAACGAGTTTGAATTGCTGGCATTGATTGCGGCGGTTTTGATCGCAGCTCTGGTTTCGATGGATGGCGAATCTAATTGGCTTGAAGGTGCTGCACTGCTCGCGGTTTACTTAATTCTGGCGCTGGCGTTTTTCTTGCTGCCATTATAAGTGATGAAACCCTTTTAGTTCAAATTATTATATGGAAAAGATACGGTTGTTGTTTAATCGAAGGGTGATAGGGGGGGCATTATTGATTGCATTCATCATGTTTTGCTTTATGGTGTTTGTGGTTCTCTTCGTACGCTCAGACTCAACACCGGCATCCCAAGGGACGGCAGTCTTGAGTGTGATCCCTGCTCCAACAGCTACCCAAACCCGGTTTGTAACCACTCCACTTGACAGTACCACTGCCACTTTAAAAGTTCCTCCATCACCCCCTCCAGGCGTCATGGCGATTGGTGCCTATGTACAGGTAACAGGAACTGGGGTTGATGGATTGCGTTTACGGGATGAACCGGGATTGGACGGTCAGATCCAATTGCTGGGCAGCGAGGCTGAAGTATTTCTGGTGCTTGAAGGTCCAAGAGAAGCGGACAATTATACCTGGTGGTATCTTGTGGGACCATATGATGAATCACGTAAGGGATGGGCTGTGGCAAATTACTTGTCGCTTGTTCAAAACCCCGAATGAATGGGAGCTAACAATGAGTCAAATTAAGCCAAAGGGCGTTACAGCGAATCGCCAATCTCGCGAATTAAACATTACCTGGAGTGATGGGCATGAAAGCGTGTATCCATTCTCATTGCTGCGGCATGCCTGTCCATGTGCGGAATGTCGAGGAGGACACGAGAATATGAGCTCAGAGCCGCACCCGGATGTTTTTTCACTCCCCCACGATGATTCACTTGCTGCCCGGATACGAAATGTGGAAGCTGTAGGAAATTATGCGCTGACCATCGAATGGGAAGACGGTCACCACTATGGTATCTATAATTGGAATTATCTGCGTGCACTCTGTCCGTGCCCGTTATGCCGGTCATAGCTCTTCATGCCAGCATGTCTTTTAAATGCCGCATATCTTTCAAGCATATCTTTATATGCATGCCAGTCATATATAGTTGCGCAAGTTGTGTTCTACGGCGTAGGCAGCGGCCTCTGCCCGGTTGCTAACCCCCAATTTTGAGAGTATGCTGCTGACATAATTGCGCACGGTTCCTTCTCCGAGGAAAAGGGCTTTTGCAATCTCTCGATTTGTTTTTCCTTCTGAGACAAGCAGCAGCACATGACGTTCTTGTTTGGTTAGAGCTGAAAAAGCCGAAGCTTCCTCTTCTTTGGCAGCTTTCCTTACTTCCTGGAAGATCCTTTGTGTGACTGCTGGATCGAGCAGTGCCTCCCCCCTGCCGACTGCTTCTATCGCTCTAACAAGGTCTTCCCCCCCGATTTGTTTCAACACGTATCCGGCCGCACCGGCACGTATTGCTGAAATCAACATCTCGTCTTCGGCGTAAGATGTGAGCATGATCACCTTCGAATTGGGGTGTTTTTCAACAATTTCTTCGCAGGCCTCAATTCCGGATCCGCCTGGTAATCGGATGTCCATGACAACGACATCCGGGGAATATGCCTCTACGCGTTCAATAGCTTCTCTGGCTGTGCCTGCTTCGGCAACTACTTCAAAATTCGGATGGCGCTCAATTAATGCTCGTAATCCAATGCGTACGACCTCGTGATCATCTACCAGTAAAATCCGTTGTTTTGCTACCATATTACTCTCCTTTTGGTGAGTATATTCGATAGTTTCATTGCTGGCAAGATTGAGGTACAATTGAGGTAATCTTCTTGTGTCAATTCTTGTTGACAAAACAGAAATATTAAACTAAACTTATTATTACTGTATAAGAAATTCCTAATGATTGTGTTTTGTGGCAAAATACTGATAATTAACGACAAGAATTCTTATTGATTAACGCCAGATTTACGTTTTCATCCATGTTGGTACGCAGATCGCTGTTTTAAGAGCAAAAAATTTAAGTTTCACTGGATTATGTAACTAACAATGGAATATGATAGAAATATTTTCTCGACGAATGGGGGAAATAAATTTTTTAATATTAGGAATAACTTTATGGCTGTATCAAATTCGCCAGGCGACGTATTGTCTGGCGAATTTTGTTTCTTGTTCACACAACCAAAGATAATTTTGATGTACGGAATCGATCGTAGATAAAGGAGGTGACGCGAAAACCTTAACAGCTTAGCGACCATTTTTCACAACCATCTGTAGTTCAATGAGTCGACTTCTTTCAATTCAATGTTTACCTATTATGAGGAGATATCGAGATGAAAAAACAAACCCTATCAATCATGTTCGCTCTGCTGTTTGTGATGGCTTTTATTTTGGGAGCCTGTGCAGAACCGGAGTCTGAGACGATCACAATCGGCATAAATGCGCCCATGACAGGAGACATTCCCAAAGTGGGTGAAGGTACAAAATTTGCAGCCGAAATGTGGTTGGAAGATATTAACGAAGCTGGAGGCCTTGAGGTTGGAGGAAAAACCTACCAGGTTGAATTGGTTATTGAGGATAACGAATCCAAAGCCGAGTCCGCCACCAAAGCCAACACCAAGATGATCACACAGGATGAAGTGCTGGTCATAGTCGGTCCGCAGTCATCAAAACAGGCTGTTCCTGCAGGTGGAGTGGCTAATGATAATGAGACACCGATGGTCAGTCCATGGTCAACGAATCCCAATACAACATTAGATCGACCTTGGGTGTTCCGCACGCCATTCCTGGATCCCTTCCAGGGACCGGTTGTAGCTAAATTCGTTACCGAAGAGTTCGGCTTTGAAAAAGCCGCAGTGCTTTATGATGTGGCGAGTGACTACCCGAAAGGATTGGCGGAATTCTTTAAGCAGGCCTGGGAAGAAATTCACGGTCCGGGCTCTGTGGTGGCTTATGAGAGTTTCACGACCAAAGACACCGATTTCAGCGCCCAACTGACGAAGATCAAGGCAACAGGTGCCGAGTTCATCTTCACCCCCCAGTATTACAACGAAGTGGCTTTGATCGTACAGCAAGCCCACGAACTGGGCTGGGATGCGCCAATCATGGGCAGCGATAGTTGGGGCTCGGCTGAATTGATGACCCTTTGTGGTGATGACTGCTTAGGTCTATTTTTCAGCACCCATTACGCAGCCGCCGGCGCAACGGGCGCTACCAAGGAGTTCATTGACCGCTACAACGAAGAACACGGTTATGTTCCTGATGACGTTGGCGCCCTGACCTGGGATACAATGCTCATCGTCCAAAAAGCCATTCAGGATTGTGGAGAAATAACGGGTGATATCGCAGTTGACCGCAAGTGCGTCCGTGATGCCTTAGCCCAAATCAAGGACTTTGATGGAATTACCGGACAGATGACCTTCACCGAGCAAGGTGACCCAATTAAATGCGCTGTGATCGTAAAGATCAACGACGCTGGTGAGTTTGAATTCTACAAACAAAGTTGCCCGTAAACTTTGGTGGTGGTTCTCTTGTAATCCAATTGGCTGTAGTGTAGTTCGAGAGAGTAATAGCACATCAAGATTGAGGGCGGGTCGAGATATAACTTGCGCCCGCCCTCTCTCCAGTTATAAGGAGTGAACCCAATGGATTTTTTCCTCCAAAACGTCGTCAATGCCCTGCAGTGGGGGAGTTTTTACGCTTTGATCGCATTGGGGTATTCCATGGTATACGGTGTCCTGCTGTTATTTAATTTCGCCCATGGCGATATATTCATGGTCGGTTCTTATATTGGCTTCTTTATAGCGACAGCGTTATTAGCTTTATTAGCTTATTTTGGCACGATAGCCTTGCCCGGATGGGTGGTTCTAATAATAGTGATCTTTTTAGCTATGTTTTTTACCTCTTTTGTCGGTATGGCAGTCGAAAGGATAGGCTATCGACCATTGAGAAACGCCCCGCGCGCCTCCGCAGCGATCACTGGATTAATGATCGGCATCATTCTGGAGACATCCAACTTGGCGTTTCTGGGTTCCCACCGGCGTGCCTTCCCCACGCTGATAGAAACAACCACATACCAAATTGGCGGCGTGTTCATTACCAATAAAAAGATCATGATTGTTGTGGTATCGATCTTTCTCATGTTAGCCCTGAACCAGTTCGTGCAGCGTACGAAGTGGGGTATGGCAATGCGAGCCATGGCCTATGACTTCGCTGTTGTGCCGCTTATGGGAGTGCCGTTGAATCATATTGCAGCCCTCACCTTTGCTTTGGGTTCTGGTTTAGCTGCTGCTGCGGGAGTCCTGTTCGGGATCGCATATCCCGTACTTGACCCATATATGGGGATCACATTCGGTTGGAAGGCGTTTGTGGCTGCCATCTTGGGGGGTAGAGGCTCAATCCTGGGTGCAGTTTTGGCGGGGTTCCTGTTGGGCTTCATTGAGATATTCGTGGCGGTTATCTTTCCATCCACGTTGCGCGATTTGATCGCCTATTCAATCATACTGCTCATACTAGTCTTCAGACCACATGGCTTCTTCGGGGAACCGTATACCGCCCAATTGAGGCTGTAACTGTTGTGGTGATTGGAGAAAATTTGAAATGAGGGAAAAGCATGGCAGCAACTAATAATAATTCGTCGACTGTAAGACGACGAATAAGCCAAATTTTTACCAGGATTTGGGAACCTGTATCTGGTGCTCCATTGCTCGGATGGCTTCTGGGCGCCTTGGTCGTGGTAATTCTGGAACAGCTCATAGGGTTGTCGCTAGCCAATATGCTGGGTATGCGTAGGATTCCTGCTCTGTTCGGGATTGTCATTGTTCTTCAAAAACCTTCGTTGATCCCGAGTGTCATACTTTATGACTTGTTGATATATGTCTTGCCAACGTACTTAATCGCCTGGTTGAGCACTGCATTTGCAAACTGGTCTGCGGCGAAATTGCTGAATTTTAATAAATGGGTCGCAGTGCTTGTGCATATCGTATTGATCTATGCGGTTTTGCATATCTGGTGCGATGTCAGTGACTACCGGCTTCTGGTGGTTAGATTGATCCTGGTGGCGATTATTATTACTGCAAGCTTGAATGTGATCAACGGTTACATGGGCGAATTTTCCTGTTCACATCCCGGATTTATCGCCTTGGGTGCGTATATGGCTTCAGTCGTGACGGTTGGCTTGTTTGTAGATGATAATTTTTATGGACCGGCATTATTGCCTACAACCCTTGGGCACTTTCTATTTCCCCTCATATTGATATTGGGAGGGGTAGTTGCTGCACTCGGAGCCATAATAGTAGCAGTGCCTTCATTCAAAACGCGGGGGGATTATTTGGCAATTATCTCGCTTGCGTTCATGTTTATGGTGAAGAGCCTGCTCGAAAATTTGGAAATTGTTGGAGGTCCACGCGGTCTTGGAGGCCAACCAGATTGGGCAACCCTGCCTGTTGTTTTCATATGGACAGTATTGGGTATCTGGATAATCAACAATTTCGTGCGTTCAACCTTCGGGAAAGCTTTGAATGCAGTGCGGGATGATGAGATCGCAGCAAATGCGATGACCGTTAACACCCGCCGTACGAAAATGACAGCCTTTCTGTTCGGAGCTTTCTGGGCCGGTATTGCTGGAGGCCTTTTTGCCCATGTGATCAGGTATGTAAACCCCAGTACCTTTGGAATTCAGATGCTTGCTGAAGTATTGGCTATGGTCTACTTTGGAGGCTTGAACTCTATTCAAGGCTCTATTGTTGGTGCTTTCAGTATCAACCTCCTCAGCGAAGCGCTGCGACCTTTAGAAATTTACAAATGGCTGATTATTCCACTTTTATTAATTCTGGTGATGATCTACCGACCTACTGGATTGATATCCTTCACAGAGTTCGACTTTACGAACATGATCCAACCGAAACGAAAAACAAAGGAAGAGGTGGAATATGCCGCTGCTGCAGATTGATCATATGACCCATTTCTTTGGGGGTTTGCGTGCTGTTCACGACTTCAATCTTAATGTAGTGCCAGGTCAGGTAAGAGGCCTGATTGGTCCCAACGGGGCGGGTAAAACCACCATCTTCAATCTGATCACAGGCATCTATCAACCAACCGAGGGAACGATAAACTTGGAGGGTGATAATCTGATCGGTCTTTATCCATACCAGATCGCCGCTAAAGGTCTAGCTCGCACGTTCCAAAACTTGCGCTTATGGCGTCATATGACTGTGCTTGAACACGTTAAGCAGGCTCGTTATTCAAAGTTAAAATACGGACTCACTGGTGCATTTTTTGGGACTCCCCGCCGCCAGAGGGAAGAAGAGCAAAATGATCGCATCGCACACGAATTGCTCGAATTGGTAGGCATTTCACATCTTGCAGACCAGATTGTGACCAATTTACCTTACGGTGCTCAAAGGAGGGTTGAGCTGGCTCGGGCTTTGGCTATAGAGCCAAAAATTTTATTTCTGGACGAACCCACTGCCGGAATGAACCCCGAGGAGCTCGACCAGATGATGGACATCATCCGTCAGGTGCATAATGAACTTGGGATGGCGATATACCTTATTGAACATCGCATGAGGGTTGTTATGGAACTTTGCCAGGTGATTCAGACCCTGGTTTTTGGAGAGGTGATCGCTGAGGGAACTCCAGATGAGATTCGCAAGGACCCGGCTGTGATTGATGCCTACCTCGGTAAGGAGGTGGAGACCTGATGTTATTGTCCGTAGAAAATTTATCAGTCTCTTACGACAAGATCAAAGCTCTTCATGGAATAAATTTCCAGGTGGATGAGGGAGAAATTGTTTGCATTATCGGTGCTAATGGCGCCGGAAAAAGTACCACCTTGCGTGCGATTTCGCGCTTAGTACCGGTAGCAAAAGAGACGAAAATGACTTATGCGGGGAAAGATTTACTTGAATATCAACCTGACAAGGTGGTCAGTGAGTTGGGAATAACCCACGTCCCTGAGGGTAGGCGTCTTTTTGGCAACCTGACTGTGATGGAGAATCTCAAGCTAGCCACTTTCGCCAGAAAAGATGGGCACGAGATAGAAAAAGACTTGGAGCGAGTATTCTCTATCTTCCCCCGGCTGGAAGAAAGAATGACTCAAAAAGCAGCAACTTTAAGCGGTGGTGAGCAGCAAATGCTGGCTGTTGGGAGAGCATTTATGAGCGGCAGGAAGCTCATGCTGTTAGATGAGCCTTCCATGGGTTTAGCCCCCTTGTTAATGCTCGATATGTTTGAGGCGCTGAAGGGTATCAATCAAGAGGGGACGACCATTCTGCTCGTCGAGCAGAATGCCCGCATGGCGCTCAAGTTTGCCCAACGCGGTTATGTGTTGGAAAGTGGTGATTGTGTTTTGGAAGGGGATTCTGAGTATCTTCTCAACAACCCCGAAGTTAAAAAAGCTTATCTTGGGGGTTGAATCAACCTCAACTTGGAAAGGCGTAAACGAATTTAGGAGGGACAAAAATGCGGGTATAAGCCCGCATTTGTTTTCAAACGAAATAATAACTGCAAGGTGGATTAATCAGGAATAAATTCGTTGCACACGGGGGCTGATGCCGCATACTATTTCATAATTGATGGTGTCCCATCGCAGTGCTAATTCTTCAGCCGAAATGCTTTCATCGCCTTGGGAACCAATAATGACCACTTCATCGCCCGCCATGGCGGTAGGCACTTCATCCAACAGCACCATAATCTGGTCCATGCAAACCTTGCCAATAACTGGCACCCGCCGGTCCCCAATGAGTACCCGATTGTATTTCGTCCGTCGAAATCCATCAGCGTATCCAAGGGGTATTGTCCCGATACGTTCACTGGTTTCCGTAGTGTATTCATGTCCATAACTGATGCCCCGACCGGACGGCAGTGTTTTTACCTGGCTCAAGACGGATTTCCACGTCAGCGCTGGGCGTATACTAACTGGCGTGGGGCAATCCTTAGAAGGATGCAAGCCGTACATGGCGATTCCTAATCGCACCATGTCAAAATAAGCGCTGGGGCGAGTGAAACTGGCAGCTGAGTTGGAGGCGTGCAGCCATGGTGGACGGAGTTCAAGCCCCTTCAAACCATCCAAAACACTTCGAAACTGTGCTTCTTGATCTTCTGTGGGCGCCTTATCCAATTCATCTGCGCGTGCAAAGTGGGTGAATAAACCCTCAAGTGCGACCCAAGCCTTTTCTTCTATATCTAGGGCCAGCCCTCCAGCTTTTTCAGGTTGGACTCCTAAACGGCTCATACCTGTATCCACTTTTAGGTGTAATAAGGCTTCCGTTCCAACCCTTTTTGCCGCCTGTGAAACTAATTCGACCTGCTCAGAATTCCAAACTGTAATCGAAATCCTGTTCGCGATTGCGTCACCCAATCGATCTGGTGGAGTATATCCAAGCAGTAATATCTTGTTATCCAGTCCGGCGTTTCTCAGCTCAAGGGCTTCGCCAACCCTGGCAACGCCGAACCAGGAGGCTCCTCCCCGGAGGGCTGCCTGTGCGGAAGGCACCGTTCCGTGCCCGTAACCGTTCGCTTTCACGACAGCCATTACACTAACCCCCGTTAACTGGCGAACCTGGCGAACATTCTCCTCAATGGCGAGTAAGTCTATCTCAACCCAGGTTGAATATTCTTTCTTGTAATTCATGAAAGAGCCGAATTTTTATCTTCGGCTTTTTGGCGGCGAAAATCGACAAAGCGATAGCCGACCCCTCGTTCAGTCTGTATGTATTCCGGATTCGCAGGATCTTGCTCTAATTTTTTGCGCAAGTAATTGATATAAAGACGCACATAATGTGGCTCATCGCGATATTCATAACCCCAAACTCTCGACAGCAGTTGATCGTGTGTGATCACCCAACCGGCATTTTGTACCAGGTGATACAAAAGCCGATACTCAGTCGGTCGCAGTTTTACCAGCTCTCCGTCTACCCATATCTCGCGTCGATCGAAATCCAGCTTCAGGCGATCATCCACTTCAATCAGTCCGTGGGTGCTGACTCCGCTGGACTCAGTCCTCCTCAATACTGCACGTACCCTGCTGACTAACTCGCGCGGGCTGAAAGGTTTCGTTACGTAATCATCTGCGCCCAGTTCGAGACCACGAACCCGGTCGTCTTCTTCCCCCTTGGCAGTCAACATAATGACCGGTACAGAGCTGACCTCGCGGATAATCCTCAGCACTTCATAGCCATCGATATCGGGTAGCATGATGTCAAGTAGTACCAGATCTGGCAGGTTGCTCCGCACTTGATTGATCGCTTCTGTGCCGTTGTAGGCTTCGTTGACTCGGAAGCCATCATGTTCCAGGTTTAAGCGAATGAATCGCACCATTCGTTCCTCATCATCCACAACTAATATCGTCCGATTTTTAAAACTATCATCAACCATAATAAATCTCCAGATGTTTCGTGTAGTAATCTGTGTTCAGAATTTAAGACAGTCTTCTTTTCTGAAGTCAATAATTAAAATAAATTAAGGCTTATTACCTGTATCTTTAATATTATTTGCGGCGGAAAAGGAGTTCTGTACTATTCCTTTATGCGTCCCATTAATGGTAGTGTTTTTAATTATTTGCGATATCTCTTTTTGATTTTCTTGGTTGAACACAACTCTTGTTGCCGGCACGTTATCCGGCATCCGAATTAGTATGGCTGTAATATTATCGGGTCCACCGGCGGTGTTTGCTGCTTCAATCATACGCTGGCATGCAATGTTTGGGTTGGGAGAGGTAGTAATGATTTCTGATATTTCGTCATCGCCAACCACTCCCCAAAGTCCGTCCGAGCATATAAGCAAATAGCTGGAAACCGGCAAAATATATGTGATGATATCGAGCTCTATGGAATCCGCCTGACCCAGAGCGCGATATAACACATTCCTTTGTGGATGGACTGCGGCTTCCTCGGGGGTAATTCTTCCTAATTCGATCAATCTCATCACAAGGCTGTGGTCTTGCGTCAGCATCTTCATCTTACCCTCAGATGTGATGGCATAAGCCCGGCTGTCTCCTATATGTGAGATCGTTATTTGATCGCCCAGCACTAGGACGGCAGTAAGTGTTGTGCCTCCTCCAGGAACATTTTCCAAAACCTCATTATGGGCGTCCAATGTGCTTTCTTTCATCATCTCTTGGATCGAACCAAGTGAGATACCCAGGTCATTATTGGAAATGAACGCAGGCAGCTTTTGGATGATTTTGCTAGCCATAACGCGCACTGCATTTTCACTGGCAAGTTCGCCGTGTTCATGCCCGCCCATCCCGTCGGCAACGATATAAAGACCCATATTGATCTGGGTATTCCCACTTTCTAGATTTGCAGTAAACGAAAAAAGAGCGTCTTCGTTATGTTCTCGCTTTTTCCCAATGGAGAAGCCGATACCAGGGATTATTTGTGGTACTCCGGCTCGGTCGGAGTCCGGTGTTGGGGTCTTTTTGTTACTTTCACGGTTGTCCGGGTTCACGGGCGTTTCTTTGTCCTCTGGGATATGACGGTGGAACAACCGGTGGATGATGCCTGTCAAGTATACCTCCCGGTTTCGTTAAGATGACCGATGAAAAACGGAATCATGGGGAACGCCAATCGGCCTCTTTCTCCGGCTTGTTGTCTAAGATCTCATCAATCTTTTCCATAATATCATCGGTAAGTTTCTCTACAAGCTCAAGAGATTTCATGTTCTCGATAACCTGCTTTTGATTTGACGCGCCAGTGATAACTGTGCTGACATTCGGATTTTTCAAACACCATCCAATCGCAAGTTGAGCCATTGTACAATCTAATTCCTCAGCAATAGGCATCATTAGCCGTACTTTTTCGATCCTGCGCTGCGCTTCTTCGTCTTCAAAACGCTTACGCAACCATTCATATCCTTCGAGCGTAGCGCGTGTTCCCTCTGGTAACCCTGCGTTGTATTTGCCGGTCAGTAAGCCGCTGGCTAACGGACTCCATATTGTTGTTCCTAGACCAATCTCTTCATAAAGGTGGGCGTATTCTTTCTCGACCCGTTCGCGGTGGAACATGTTGTACTCCGGTTGTTCCATTAACGGGGGGATGAGGTTTTCACGCCGGGCTATTCCATAAGCTCTCATAATCTGTTGAGCCGACCATTCACTCGTACCCCAGTAGAAAGCTTTGCCATCCTGGATGACTTGATTCATCGCCCAAACGGTTTCTTCAATAGGAGTATACAAATCAGGTCTGTGGCAGAAAACCAGATCAACATAATCCATTTGAAGGCGTTCTAGAGCTGCATTTACGCCTTCGATGATATGCTTTCTCGATAGACCGCTGTCGTTTGGTCCATTTCCGCCCCAAAAAATCTTGGTCGAAATTACCAGATCAGAGCGTTTCCAGCCGGTTTTCTTGATCACATTTCCCATCACGATTTCAGCATTTCCGTTGGCATATACTTCAGCGTTATCGAAGAAATTGACACCAGCATCGTATGCAGCGGTCATACATTTGTATGCCACTTCTTCTCCCACCTGGTCTCCATAAGTAACCCATGCCCCTAGGGAGAGGGCTGACACTTGCAATCCTGATTTTCCAAGAAAACGATACTTCATTTATAACTCCTTTATTGGGATGATTTTTTGATAATTTTCAAAGCAAGTAAAAAGTATACAAGTATGGATATTACTCAAGGTTGGGGAGTATGTCTAGTGTACTGTCAAACATCAAAGATTAAGTTGTCATTGCGAGTAATCCCACCCCGAATAAAAGGGGCTCAAACAGAAAGAAACTTAGCAGTTTCTTAGTAGGGAAAGCATCCTGTTTTTGGATGCCGAAGCATGCGTACTTTGCATGCCCAATCTCCTCGTAACTTGCTTCTACTCTTCATGTTCGGGCATTGCGACAATCCAAACATTCATGTTTGACCCACCACTAGTGGGTCAGTTGGCATGCAGAACGCCATTTCTGAACCAAGTTATGTTTAGCTCGAATTGGGCGATGAGTGCAAGCTCCTGAGCCACCCAAAGCATGCCGCCTGTTTCGACTGCGTTCACGACGGGCGGCTCGTGCACCACCCCACTCAAATGGTGTGGGATCATCATTCCACCCAAGAGCAACCCCTTCTAG
>SDBT01002559.1_pt1 | contig 32044 bp, 29 predicted proteins | sample 2277101 | NCBI WGS metagenome assembly SDBT01 (sample SAMN10404973, study PRJNA504765) | marine sediment metagenome | isolation source: marine sediment core GS10_PC15, 103 cmbsf | place: Arctic Ocean: Southern Knipovich Ridge | collected 2010 | reverse complement strand
TTTCAGCCTTGAAGCAGACGGCTGAGGATTATCTGGGTGAGGAAGTCGGCCGAGCGGTTATTACGGTCCCTGCCCACTTTAACGACTCTCAGCGAACGGCAACGAAAGAAGCCGGTGAGATTGCGGGCCTGACGGTAGAGCGAATAATAAACGAGCCTACGGCAGCGGCCCTTGCCTACGGCCTGGACAAGAAAATCAATGAAAAGGTGGCTGTCTTCGATTTCGGCGGTGGGACGTTCGATATTTCGATTCTGGATATCGGCGACAATGTTTTTGAAGTGCTTTCGACAGACGGTGATACGCACCTTGGCGGCGACGATCTGGATGAGATCCTGATCAATTACGTTGCTGATGAGTTCCTCAGGACCGAGGGTATCGACCTTCGGACGGATGCAATGGCGTTGCAGCGGCTTAAGGAAGCTGCTGAAAAGACCAAGTGCGAGCTGTCGACGGCGATGGAATCCAATATCAACCTGCCGTTCATTACAGCCACCCAGGAAGGTCCCAAGCATCTGACGATGACGCTGACGAGGGCGAAATTCGAGCAGCTGGCAGAGCCTGTTTTCAATCGGCTTATCAATCCGTGCAAGCAGGCGCTTTCCGACGCCAAATTTACTGCCGACGATATCGACGAGGTAATCCTGGTAGGCGGATCGACCCGTATCCCGAAGGTTCGGCAGATCACGAAGGATATTTTCGGCAAGGAACCGAACCAGTCGGTCAACCCCGATGAGGTCGTTGCGATGGGCGCTGCCATTCAGGGCGCTATCCTTGCCGGCGAGGTCGAAGAGCAGATGGTCCTGCTCGATGTTACCCCGCTGTCGCTGGGCGTCGAGACCATCGGCGGGGTTATGACCAAGCTTATCGATCGGAATACGACGATCCCTACCGAGAAGAAGGAAGTCTTCTCAACCGCAGCCGATAGCCAGACTGAAGTAACCATCCACGTTCTTCAGGGCGAGAGAGAGTTCGCCAACGATAATCGTACGCTTGGCAGGTTCAACCTGACAGGAATTCCGTCGGCACAGCGCGGTGTTCCTCAGATTGAGGTCATTTTCACCATCGACGCCAACGGCATCATTAACGTCTCGGCCAAGGACACTGCCACAGGTAAAGAGCAGTCCATCGAGATTAAGGGCTCATCGGGCCTGTCTGAGGTGGAGATCGATAATATGCGAAAGGACGCCGAGAGCCACGCTGAAGACGATAAGAAACGGCGTGAGCTGGTCGATCTGAAAAACCAGGGCGATTCGATGGCATACCAGATGGAGAAGATGCTGGCAGACCAGGGCGAGAAGGTATCGCCGGAAGATCGTAGCAATATCGAAACAGGCATTTCCAGCCTGAAAGAGGCACTCAAGGGCGACGATTCAGAGGCTATCAAGCGTGCCATGGGTATCTTAGAGACCAGTTCGCACAAGGTAGCTGAGGAGATGTACAAGACCGCCGCTGGCGCCGGAGCCGATCAGCCGGCCGAACCAGGCCAGCCAGAGCCAGGCCCGTCCCCCCAGGACAAGCCCAACGGCGGAGATGATGACATCATCGACGCTGAATATGAGGTTAAGGAATAATTTATCGATCAGGGTTGTTTGTCCCGACAGTGTGTTTATCATAATGCGGATGGCATACTGGCTCTGTCTGAAATCTCTGCCGTGGGCACGAGAGCGAGCGGTTCGATTACTCGCAAGGACGCCGACCCAGCCATATCCTCTGCGATATGGGGATGCAGGCGGACGCTGCGAGAGGTCGAACAAGCCGCTCGAAGCCAAGATCTGAGTTTTCAGACAGAGCCTAGAACAGTTTAGGGCGGTCATTGATTTACTGCGTCCGCTCACTTTTTTGTTCACCTTTAGCCAGGGACCAATGACAATGATGTCTATGAGATTTCATTTGGTTTGGATATTAGTATTGGCTTTGCTGGCCGGCTGTAACAGACAGCCCTACGTCACCGAAGAGCGGATGGACAAGGGGTTGGTTATAGTCTTAAGCGGCATCGAAGGCCGCGGTCTCCTGAATGAGGCTATTTGTAAAGGGCTCGACGAAGGTGGAGTTAATTGCGCTATCAGGCTGGAGGATTGGACCGTGCCATTGGGCCCACTGTTCAACCTTAAAAATGAGGCCGGTAACAGGCAAAAGGCTGAGGGTATCGCCCGTCGGATTGTTGAGTATCGTTACGATTATCCCGGTAGGCCGGTTGTACTGGTCGGACAAAGCGGTGGAGCGGCTATAGCGGCCTGGACTGCGGAGGTTCTTCCTGCCGGCAAGGATGTAGATGGGATAGTAATGCTTGTGCCCTCACTTTCGCCTGAATACATGCTGGACTGGGCCCTGAAAAAATCCAAGGGAGGGATCGTCAGCTTCTACTCCGAACAGGATTGGCTACTATTGAGCACAACCTTGTCAGGGACCATGGACGGCCAGTTTACTACCTCTGCAGGCAGGACGGGGTTTGTCCTTCCCAAGCCGTCCGACCCGATCAGCTACGAAAAATTGCATCAGATAGCTTGGGACGAGTCTGTAGCCTGGTCAGGCTATACAGGCGGCCATTTTACTAGCGGGTCCCACTTATTTATCGCTGAGTTCGTCGCTCCGTTCGTTCTGGATTTCACTACAGGTCAGCTCCAAACCAAACCGATTGATTAGAAGTCATCCCAAAACCTGCTTTGGAATGACTTCTAGCCTCGGTCCAGCCGGTGTTTCAGTAGAATTTCAGCCGCAATCAAACCAGATTCTGGACCGGCAGTTGTTTTGGTTCTAAGATATAGCCCATGCGTTCATTAATATTTCTTTTGATTGTCGTCTCGGTGCTTGTTGGTTGCAACCAGTCGCAGCCCTACCTTACGGATTCGCGTCTGGATAAAGGGCTGGTGGTCTTTCTGACTGGAATTGAAGGCCGAACTCCGGTTAATCAGCATCTGTGTAAGACCATAGCCGAATCCGGCGTTGACTATGCGATAAAACTTGAGGACTGGACCAGCCGATGGGGGCCTTTGCCAAGTCTTCAGAACCAGCCACGAAACCGTGAAGTTGCTGGAGATATTGCATCTTGGATCCGCAGCTACCAGATTGACTATCCCGACAGGCCCGTTGTGGTCATTGGTCAAAGTGGCGGGGGAGCAGTGGCTACCTGGGTTGTCGAGTTGCTCACCAAGGATGATCCGGTAGACGGATTGATCCTTCTCGTGCCGGCCCTTTCACCCCAATACGATCTGACATCCGCTTTAGATCGCAGCCGCAAGGGCATCGTTAATACCCACTCGAAGTTGGATTTTGTTATCCTGGGCCTCGGGACGAAAGTTTTTGGTTCGATGGATCGCAAGTATACCGAATCAGCCGGGATGGTCGGCTTTGGGCTACCCTCGGCCGAGCCGGATGACGTGATGGCTTATTCAAGGCTTTTTCAGATCGCCTGGGACAAGCGGATGATCCATACCGGCTATCTTGGAGGCCATCTGACTAACTCCGCACCGAAGTTTATTAAACAATTTATCGTACCACTTGTATTGGCACCGGATTGGGATCAGCAGTTCATAGATACACTGGTAGGCCCAAAATTATTAGCGCCTGAAAAAACCAAAGCTCCTGAGAAGGCCCCCGAGGCCGAAGTTCCGCAAAGTGTTCCCCAGAGGCTGGTTATTCCGCCTGATGCAATTATCGATCCGGTCTGAAGTATTAGAGCATTTTCAACTTCTTTGTAGCGTTTGAGCTGTCTGCGGCTTCGGCTGTCTGCGTCAGGCTTCATCAACAATGCTAAGGCATTGCCTGCTTCACCTTCCTTGACAGCCTCGTCCTCGCGGCGCTCAATCAGCTACACGAAGGTTGAAAAGGCTCATTCGCCCAGGACGCGATTCAGTTGAGGCAGGTGTTTGAGTATCCAGTGGATCTTCCGATCCACCATTTCCAGGAACGAAAATCCCTGAAGTCTTCCGAACGTCCCTGTAGCTGCGATGGGCAGGACGGCTTCGGCGATCATAGCCTGGCACATCAGGTAGGGAATCGCCTTTCGCTCAGGGACGGAAATGGCGTTGGCTAATTCATAACCCCGGATGAATCTTTTGAGCCGAGTCTGGTCTAAAAAGCCTGGCCACTTAGTAGGATCGGCGCTTCCGCCCAGGATGGAGAACTGCAAAGCGCCGTTTGCAATGTCGGTTACCTTCTGCTGAAGGCGGGCTGCGTCGTAATCTATTACCGCCACTACCTTGCGGTCTTTAAACAGGATATTGCCCGGATGCCAGTCGCCGTGGACGATCTGCATCGGCCAGTCGCTGATATCGACCTTATTGATCTGCTCAGCGCACTGCTGGTATGTTTTTTCCAGAGAGTAGACCGTTTCGTTGAGTATATCTGTTGGTGGGCGGGCATCTACCGGCAGAGAGCTTACCGTCTGCCTGATGGCTCGTTGGACCAGTGGTGCGTTGTGGTAGCTTCCGGTTGGGGGTTCATGGTCGCTCTGGAAGCCGGTCAGGAGCCTGTGAAACTCACCCAGTATTCTGCCGGCATCTAATGTCGAATCAAGCGAGCCATCGTCGTTGGTCCCCGCAATATGCTCGAACATTTCGTAAATGTTCGATTCGATTACCAATATTGTGTGCTTGTCTGTGCTGGTAGGTACCAGGCGGGGCAGGGGAAAGCCTTCATGGGCCAGTTTCAGTTGGATCTGATGGGCGAATGCAACCCGGGTAGAGTCATTCTTTCCGTGTGCCCTACGTTTTAAAAGGAACTTTCCCCTGTCTGTCGTGATTATGACCTTGGGCGCGCGCCTCGAGCCGCGGTGGAACTCTTTGATGCTCTCGATCTTGCCCAGATCAAAGTGAGAGATACAATCTGATAGCTCTGTGGGATCGAATTTGTCGTAATCGGCATTCATAGCTTTTCTAGCCAGAGCCCCCAGTTTAGACTATAGGGGACATATGCTACTATACCGATGATGATTTGTCCAAACCCCCTTGGATTCCAACTTCGCCGATACCAGGTTTACCCGAATCTCAAATGACAGGGCCAGTCAGGCAAAAACAACTGAGGCGTACCCAACGGTCGTGTCATCCGGGTCGTCAGGGTACATCTGGTGGATCACTTCGTAGCTGTTCGTATATTCCAGGATCATCCCCTTTGAAGCACCAAGGATACGGCAGGCGGATATGGTTGCCGCTATCGGACCGGCACCGCAGGCATTGGCTCGCAGGTTCGCCTCGGCGATGATGGACTCCTCGTTCATTGCTTCGATCAGATCTAGCATTCGCTTGTCGTTATCGCGGGACCATTGCACGCCGATTCGGCCGTGTCCTCCTGGAGTGGGGAAATGCCCGCCATGGTGCGTCAGGTCGGTACTGCCGATAACAGGGACGTTTGGAAAATGTTCCGCCAGCGTATGGCCGATGTGCCGGCCGATATCTACTGCCTGGTCCGTGGGGGCAACCGAGATCGGAACAATTCGCACGTCGGGCAAAACCGTCTGAATCAGCGGGATCTGTACTTCCAGAGAGTGCTCGCGCTCATGGGCGGCTGGGTTGGCAGAGAAAAGTTCGTTCGTTTCTATAAGGGCCGATGCTATGTCCGAGTCGATCAGCACATCTCCCAGCGGAGTTCGCCAAGTGCCGGAATCGTATACCTCGGCGTGTTGAGCCTTGCCTACATGGTCGGCCCCCAGGAGGATGATCGACTCGATTGTCTCCTGGGATTGTCCCAGAGCTGCGATTGTTGTCGCTGCGATGTGGCCGGAGTACATCCATCCGGCGTGTGGCACGAGGCCGCCATAGAGTTTAGAGGGCAAATCCTGTGGGAGATCCACAGAATCAAGAAGCCTCTCAGCTTCTAACCTGCACGGGGCAGATGCCGATTCGTAAAAGGTACTCGCTCGAAATGGATAGCGTATGTTCATCGTTACCTCAATGAGCCAGAACGAAAAAAACTAGCCGAGCTAACAAAATGATTATATTATCGATAAAGTATACTTATGCAATGGCTTTGAAAAATTAGCTGGGATAAGTTAATCAAAACTGCCGCAACTAGAAGAGGGTAATAGGTTAATGGATTCGAACAATGCCAAGCCTTGGGCTTCATTGAATTGGCCCAACCGGATCAGCATAATGCGTCTGCTGCTGGTGGGGCCGTTTGCGGTAATGCTCCTTCAGCAGAGACACTGGCCCCAGGCTAGGTATTTTGCGCTGGCGATATTGCTGGTGATGGCGGTTTCGGATTTTCTCGACGGGATGTTGGCTCGAAGGCTTAACGCCCGGACTCGCCTTGGGGCTATACTCGATCCGCTTGCGGATAAGGTTCTTATCATGTGCGCTGCGATTATGCTGGCCCTGGATTCATCTTCCGTGGAAGGGGCTCGGTTGCCAAGCTGGGTCGTCGTCGCCATTGTCGGCAAAGACTTATGGGTCATAATGGGCTTTGTGGTGGTATACTTAGTAACAGACAGATTCAGAATTTGTCCCGGCCTTGCCGGCAAGGTCTCCACCGCCTGCCAACTTGGTATGGTTGTTTTGTTTCTGATTGCCCCTGACCTTAACCGGCTTGGTGGTCACCTTGGCACGAAGATGGCAATGGTTTCGGCGTGGATTGTGACAGTGATGTGTATCCTGTCGATTTTAAATTATACTAAAATGGGGCTGGGATTCGTTGCCGGCCAAGATAAGCCCCTGGACAACAATGGAAAAAGTAGTAGCTGATGAGTTCTATTGAGCAAATTATCGAACAGTTACGTCAAGGGCGGATGATCGTCCTGGTAGACGACGAGTCCCGCGAGAACGAGGGCGATCTTGTCATTGCCGCCGAATTCGCTACGCCTGAAGCTATTAATTTCATGGCTAAGTATGGACGGGGCATTATCTGCCTGTCTATGACCAATACCCGGGCTGACCAGTTGGCGCTGCATCCGCAGGTGGCGGACAATACATCCCTGCACGGCACTGCCTTTACCGTATCGATCGATGCCGCCGAAGGCGTAACCACGGGAGTATCAGCCGCCGACCGCGCTAGAACGATCGCCCTTTCCTGTAAGGATGATACCAAGGCTAGCGATTTTGTCAGGCCTGGTCATATTTTCCCGTTACGTGCTCGCGATGGCGGGGTGCTGGTCCGTGCAGGCCAAACCGAAGGCGCGGTAGACTTAACTCGCCTTGCCAAGCTCCAGCCGATTGCTGTGATCTGCGAGATCATGAACGAAGACGGCACGATGGCCCGCAGGAAGGATCTGGATGCTTTCTGCAAGACGCACAAGATCAAAATGTGCTCGGTGGCTGATATCATACGTCATCGACTCAGGTCCGAGAGACTTATCGAAAGGGTCGTCGAGGTCGATATGCCACTGGAGGAAGGGCGTTTCCATCTGATAGCCTATACCTCCATAGTCGATCACGATCCGCATATCGCTCTGTGCATGGGTGGCGTGGGCCAGCTGGATGACAAGGGTAAGCCGATTATCCACGACGAGCCCGTTCTGGTTCGTGTTCACAGCGAGTGCCTGACCGGCGATACCTTTGGGTCAAAAAAATGTGATTGCGGCTCTCAGCTCCATGAATCGCTTCTGCGAATTGCCAAGGTTGGAAAAGGTGCGATGGTCTATGTTCGTCAGGAAGGGCGAGGGATCGGACTGATCAACAAACTCAAGGCCTACAAGCTTCAGACCGAACAAGGTATGGATACCGTTGAAGCCAACATACATTTAGGTTTCGAGGCCGATAGGCGAGACTATGGCGTGGGTAATCAGATTCTTCGAGATCTGGGGCTTACCCAGCTTGAGATAATGACCAACAACCCTCGCAAAATTTACGGCCTCGAAGGCTTCGGCCTGACGATCACCAAACGAGTGCCGATCGAAATCCCACCACACGATGATAACAGGGGCTACCTCAAGACCAAAAAGGACAAGCTAGGCCACATTCTCGGGAATTTATAAGACAACTGAAGCAGCTTAATTGAAGCGCCCCTAGAACTTGTACCGTAGTGCCCCTGCCAGGTCTACTGAACTGAACTGGCCCGGAATAAGCCTGACCTTATTTAATGCCCCCTCGAACCTTGCCTGTAGTTCGCGCATCAGCCCACCCGAAAGCAGGATCTGGAGGTTAAACCGGTGGGCGCTCGAGTCGACCGTCACGGTAAGGACGCCACGGTTGAAACTCTCCAACGCGGTATGGGCGTTAATTTCATCAGGGATCAGATTGTCCCATACATCGCTTAGCTTGCTGAGTTGGCGGACCTTCTTGGCAAGTTGGTACTTCATGAACATGCCGAGTGGCCGAGAAAGAGGACCGGCGCGGTCATTGAACTGCCTTTGCTGCCAGATGGTTCGCAGTTGAGCCTCATCCATGAGTTTGCTTCCCCGTATTGTTTCGGCAGCGATGACTGATCTCGCCTGCCGCGAATTGCATCTTCCTTGACGATTGAATTCAATCTAACAACAACATCGCCAGTTACAAAGCAAAAACTAAAGCTTAGTTTTCACGCCAATTCGAGCAATGTTCTTAAGGTCTTAAAGGATAAGAAAGTTAGCCCAAATCGACCGGCATCAGAACATATAAAAAATCTGCCCCTGCCTTGACTACGGCGGGTTTGTTCGAGGCGCTCAGCTCCAAAGTAATCTCGTCTGTGTCAGCCACCCGAAGCGCATCAGTAAGGAACGTCGGGTTAAAAGCGATCTCGATCGGTTCGCCGTCAAGGGTGATTGGGCAGTTTACGGTAGCCTCGCCGGTCTCCGGTGCCCTGGAGGACATTGTGATCTGGTCGGGTTCGAAGGCTAACTTCACGCCGCGTGATTCTTCATTTGTCAACAGCGCCGCCAGTCGGATGCGATGTTGGAACTCAGCCGTATTGACCTTGGCCTTTCGGTTGCATTCCTTGGGAATAACGTCTGCGTATTTGGGGAAGTTGCCCTGGACCAGTGAACTTACCAGCACAGCCCTGGCTGTGCGGATCAGCATCTGGTTTTCGAGGATCTTTACATCCAGAAGCTCTTCGCCTTCGCCTGCGACACGTAGAATGAGGCCCATCAGCTTCGTCGGAGCAATGGCCGACAGTTCTTTGGAAAGGGATTTTTTCAGCATGCCTGTCGCCTTGGCAAGTCGATGGCCGTCGGTTGCGATAAGTTCGAGTTTCTTGTTGGCAGCTTCCCACAGCACGCCTGACATGGCGTAATGGCTGTGTACCTTGGCTGTGGCGAAGATGGTCTTGGTAATCATCTGCGACAGCGACACCGAAGGTACCTGGAAGTCTGCCTCGCCTTCAAAGTCGGCTACTGTCGGGTATTCACCGGGATCATAGCCGAAAATCTTGAAGTGGCTACCCGCGCCGCGGATATGCACTGCCTGTTTTTCGGTCTCTATTGTCAGGGAATCCTCTGTAGATTCGCGTACGATACCATTTAACCTGTCAACCGGCACGAGGGCCTCGCCGGGCTCTTCGATCTGCACTGCTGTAATCTGGTACCTGCAGCCAACTTCCAGGTCGGTCGCTAGTATGGTCAGTGTATCGCCCTGGGCGATCAGCTTTACGCAAGTAAGTACGGGCTTCGGTGTCCTGGCGGCGACTATACTGCCTGCCAGGGCAAGCGCTTCCTGCAGTGCGGTGGTTTGGGCTATAACCTTCATCAGGCCACCTTCTTTAAGCTAGAGATTTTTCTAAACAGTTCTAAATTTTTCTAAACTGTGTTGGGTGTTTATACGTCGTCTGGGTCCCGCTTTCAAGGGCCAGGATTTGTAATTGCCGTAACTATGAGGCTTTTGTCGGCCCTCTATATCCGATATGCCGGCGGAACGGCGTTCGGTGAGATTGGCAAATCGTATTTCTTTCCCTTTTTCTGTTTTTTGAACTCGACCTGTGCTTTTTTCAGCAGCCCTGGCTGGAAAATCAGCTCCGCAGCGCCAGCAGCCATGATCTCGGCCGCCTTTTTCATGCCGCGGTACGCACCGGCAGTGTCAGATAGCAGAGCAAACGTTGAGTGATGGCTGGTCGTGCCCTTCGGTACGCAGGCGATGTTCAGCCGGCCGAAGGGGGCGAACCAAGAGACATTGTCTTCATCACTACTGCCGGAGCCCTGGACGGTTTGGATCGGGCTCAATTTATCGTCATAGTTTACCCGGGGAATCACTTTTCTCGCTGCGCGAGTCTCGGCCGGGGTGAATTTGGGCGGTCCATAACGGCCCAGGATGGTATCCAGCATCTCGGCCAGCGTCTTATTTTCCATTCGTTCTGTAACGGCGGTGTGGACAGTTCTCTTGAGCTTGGTCTCAGTCGCCATCGCTGCCCCGCGGGCACAAAGCATGAGTCTGCGACGCAGATCGTCCACCTGCTTGCGATCCCTGCCTCTGACGTAGTACCAGATCTCAGCCTTGTCGGGCACGACGTTCGGGGCAGATCCTGCATCGGGCAATACGCAATGTATGCGGGTGTTATCTTCGATGTGTTCGCGCAGGTAATTAGCGGCAACGTCTGTCAGGATAGCTGCATCCAATGCGCTTCTTCCTGCGTGAGGCCTGCCTCCGGCATGGGCGGTACGACCACGGAAGTAGAACGATAGTGAATCCATCGCAAGCCCGCCGGCTTGGTTGGCTGCTGTGTTATGCGCCGGATGCCAGCCCATAACCGCATCCAGGCCTCGGAAAGCTCCGTCGGCAGCCATGAAGACCTTCCCGGCCAGAGTCTCTTCAGCCGGTGTGCCGTAAACGATGATACGGGCCTGTTTGCCCAGCTTGGTCAGAGTCTGGTGTGTTACGATTCCCCCAAGGGCGGATGCAACGCCGAGGAGGTTGTGTCCGCAGCCGTGACCCCACTTACCGTGCTTCGATCCGCAGTCGGGCAGAGCGTCGTATTCCCCAAGGAAGCCGATTTTGGGACCGCCCTTGCCGATGGTTGCTCTGAACGCTGTCGGAGTTCTTGGCCAGGGCCGGTCTATCTTGAAACCTGCCTGACGCAGATAGCTTTCCAGCAGTTCAATGGATTTGTACTCTTTCGTTGGCGGCTCGGCCAGTTTCCAAATTCCCCGAGCTACATCAACGGCTGGGCCGATGTTCCGTTCGATCCCCGTCCGGATAGCTCGCACCGGACACTTCAGCTTAATTTTATTGATTTTATTAGACATGGTGAGCAAATCGTACCGCGCAGCCCGGCGTCCGTCCAGTATCTCAAAGCATTGCTTTTGCTCTGGTCGGTAGTAGTGGGGGCTATTTCGTTTGGAGCGATTCGGCGTCGTAATAGACGCACATCAGGTACAGGCCATCCGGGATGGCTGTGGGCCCGGCATCGCTGCGGTCGCAAGAAGCCAGGATTTTGTCGATGCGGTCGGGCTGCCAATGGCACCTGCCTATCTCGATCAGCGTGCCGACGATATTGCGAACCATGTTGTAGAGGAACCCGTTACCTCGAACGCTGACCGTCACTTCAGCCCCGGCGGCGGAGACGTCGCAACCAAAGATCGTTCTCACGGTGTTTTCGCGCGTCTCGGCTGAGGTTGTAAACCCACGGAAGTCGTGGGTGCCCAGCAATTTCAAGGCAGCGGCCTGCATTTGTTCGATGTCCAACTGGCGGGGGTAGCGATAAACTTGGCTTTCCAACATCACTGGCTTGTCGGAGCCCAGATAGATCCTGTAACGGTAGGTCTTGCCCGTTGCGCTGCGCGAGGCGTGGAAATTGTCGGGAACGATCTGGGCGGATAGAACGGCAATATCACCCGGTAGTTTGGAGTTCATCGCTCGCCTGAGATTTTTAATAGGGACGGAGAAGTTCGTCGTGTAGAGGTTCGCTACCTGCCCGGCTGCATGGACGCCCGCATCGGTTCGGCCCGCGCCGAAAACGGTAACGGGGTGAGCGAGAATGCGAGTTGCAGCCTGTTCGATGCGCAACTGAACAGTGTCGATCCCCTCAGCCTGTCTCTGCCAGCCGTGATAGGCCCAGCCGTTATAGCTAATGACCAGCTTTATGTTGCGTCGCGGCTGATCGTTCATGATTTACATTGGGGTCAAAGCAGTTCGGCTATCTGGACGGCATTCAGGGCTGCGCCTTTTCGGATCTGGTCGCCAGAGACGAAGATGTCAATTCCTCGGCTGTCTGGTATGGAGATATCCTGACGAATCCGGCCTACCAGAATTTCATCCTGGCCCGAGGCATCAATCGGCATGGGGAAGTAGCTGTTTTCCCGATCGTCAACGATCTTCAGCCCCGGTGCATCGGCGAGGATTTCTCGCACGCGCTGCTCGGGCATGGGGTTGGTGAACTCAATGTTGATTGCTTCGCTATGGGCCCGCATTACCGGCACGCGAACGCAGGTCGCCGTGATGGCGATCTTCTCGTCGTGGAAAATCTTACGGGTCTCCAGGAGCATCTTACGCTCTTCGAGGTTATAGCCGTCAGGTCCGATTTCACTGTCATGACAGAAGACATTGAACGCGGCCGGGTGGGGAAGCACGGTCGGGGTGAAGGGCTTGTTATCAAGAAAGGCCCTTGCACCAGCGGTTAGCTCATCCATCGCCTCAGCGCCTGCACCGCTGGCAGCCTGATAGGTGCTGACCACGATACGGCGGATCGGGTTTTCTTTATGAAGGGGCCAGACCGGCACGTTCATGATAATCGTCGAGCAATTCGGGTTGGCGATAATGCCTTTATGCCCTGTGATATCATCAGCATTAACCTCTGGTATCACCAAGGGTACCTGAGGGTCCATTCTGTATGCAGCGGTGTTATCGACTACCACAGCTCCATCAGCTACAGCGATGGGGTTGTAGGTCTTTGAAAGGCTCCCGCCGGCGGAGGCTAGTACCAGATCAACGCCCTTGAAGCTTTTGTTCGACAGTTCTTCGACAATCAGATCCTCGCCGCGGAAAGAAAGCTTCCTCCCTGCCGACCTGGACGAGGCCAGGAGCTTAAGGCTCGCTAGCTGGAACCTGCGCTGGGCGAGAATATGAAGGAACTCAGTTCCAACCGCGCCGGTGGCGCCCATTATTGCTACATGCCAACTCATGATTCCAACTTCACTGTTATTAAAGGGTTTCTTTGCACAATCCGAGCGGCACATAATAGCACAGAAAAGGCGGATCTGAAAGGTCAAATCGCCATAAGAGCCTATCTGGGCGCATACCTCCCCCGTAGAGAGGTTACAAATGGTAAATCACCCCGCAGAGAAAGTTCCGCGGTTCTTTGTCCGGCTCTTGGGTCCGGCTACAAGCAGGCTTCGAGTTCTTTGAAAAGCACATCCATGTCCAACGGCTTGGACAGGCATATTCTCGCGCCACAATCGAGGATCTTCTTTTCTACCTCTTGCGAGTGGTAGGCTGTGACAGCAATTACCTCGATATGCTTGGTTGCCTGGTCGGCCTTGATCTGCTGGCAGACCTCATAGCCGTCCATGCCGGGCATACGAAGATCCAAAATCACAACCGCGGGCTTCTGCGTGGCGATAATCGTGCCAGCTTTGAAGCCATCAGTGGCGATCAGAATATCGTGATCCGGTTGGCTTGCTTGGACGGCTTTGCCAATCATCTTGGCAACTGATTCTTCGTCATCGACGATCAGAATCTTGGCCGCCTCGGCCTTGAGTTCAGGCGGAATCGGCATCTTGTGTTCCCGCAAGAACTGAATTAAGGCATCTTCTGTGGCCCTGCGATGGCCGCCTGGGGTGCGGTGCGACTTTAACAGCCCCTGGTCCATCCAATTCGCCACCGAGCCGGGATCAACATTGAGTAACCGGGCGATCGCAAATGTCGAGTAGTTTCTTGGCATTGAGTTTTCCTGTCGCTTTTAAAGACCAATTTTCCGAACCAAATGTCCATTTTCGGACAATACTCTAATACATAATAGCACAAATAAGTGAGTTAAGCGCATCCAATGAGGTCGGGACGCTCTCGTCTGATAACAGTGGAAAAATAACTTATCGGCAACCAGAGTCTTTTTTGCAAGGAAATTTGGCACTTTTTTTCAAGCCATAAAATAAATTTCGCATTATTACGAAATGGATGTCGATACGAGTTGTTGCTGTGCGGCTTTGAATTTGACATAGCAGCCTCCGGCGTTTCTACTGGATTGATTCACAAAGGAGTAATGAAAATCGATTCATCTGAAGCGACAGCTCTATCTAAGCCATGTTGTCATTGCGGCCAGGATGTTGATCCGGATCAGGATCAATGCAGCAAATGTGAGACGCCTATTTCCCCAAGGCTGAAAGTGCCTAACTGGCACATTCACCGGCATCTTTACAACTGGACGCTGGCCTGGGCATATAAGCCTTCAGCTTCAGTGGCGTTGTTTATACTGAGTTTCGCTGAAAGCAGCTTCTTTCCTATTCCACCCGATGTGCTGTTGATGCCGCTGGTTCTTGGCAATCGCAAGCGTTGGCTTCGTTATGCGACACTATGTACCGTTGCAAGCGTAGCAGGGGCGTTTCTCGGTTACGTAATTGGCTCAGCCTTTATAGACCTTGCCTTGATGATACCCGGGATAACCGAAGATAGGATCCAGTCCCTGGCAAACGAGTTCGAGCTTCGAGGCCAGTGGTATGTTTTTGTCGCAGCCCTGACGCCGATTCCATTTAAGCTGCTGACAATTGCATCCGGCTTTGCGAGTATGAATCTACTGGTATTTGCCGCAGCTTGTATTGTTGGCAGGTCGATGCGGTTTTTCGCCGTGGCTGCATTGTTGAGGCTCTTCGGGGCCAAGATCACTCCCATTATCGACAAGTACTTCAATTGGCTGTCACTGGGGTTTGCGGTTCTCCTGGTGGGAGGATTCCTTCTAGTAAAGTACCTGCACTAAACGTGTCATTACCGTCCAAGGAGCATTTGCGTGAGCAAACAGCGATTCATGGAAGCGGTGGTCCGTGCAAATACCTCCGGCAAGCCTGCCTTCGGTACTGGCACTTCAATAGTCTGCCGGGAGCTGATGGAGCAGGTTGGCTCGCACTTTCCCGAAGCCCATCTCGATGCTGAGAAGATGGCTGCCCTGGCCTTGGCGGGGCACACGGTGTTAGGTTTCGACGTAGTCATGCCGTTATTTTCGGTCTGTCACGAGGCGGCTGCTCTGGGCTGCGATGTTAACTGGGGTGACCCTGACTCGATGCCCGAGTCGGGGCGGGGCATCTGGCGCGGCTTGGAAGATATTGCCATACCCCCCGATCTGCTTGATCGTCCAGCCTGTCGCGTTGCGGTAAAGGCCATAGCCAAGCTTCGGGCCAGGCTGGGTTCCGACGCGGCCGTGTGCGGGAAGGTTTTCGGTCCGTGGACGCTGGCGTACCACATGTTTGGCGTCGAGGCGTTCTTGATCGGGACGATCGACGACCCGGACAAGACACGTCGCATCCTTGAGCGACTGATGCAGGTGACGATTCAGTTCGGCCGGGCTCAGATCGCCGCCGGAGCCGATTGCCTGTTGCTGGCCGACCACGCTACGCGTGACCTATGCAGCCCACAGGCGTATCACGACTTCCTTATGGGCTTGCATAGCCGGCTGGTCGACGAACTGCCCGTGCCACTGGTTCTGCACATTTGCGGGAACACCTCAGACCGAATTGGTATGATCGACGAGACTCACCTGGCATGTTTCCACTACGACACGACGACGGGCTCCCCTGCCGATGTCCGCACCCTTGCCGGTGAAAGGATGGGCCTGATGGGCGGGATAAGCAACTATCTGTTGCTGGACGGGACGCCCGAGCAGATAATGGCTGCGGCGGCAGATGCCATTGCAGGCGGCATTGACATCATCGGGCCTGAGTGTGCGATTCCGCTGGGCGTGCCGCTGGCGAATCTGCTGGCCATTACTGGGTCCGATAAACCGTTTGGGAGTTGAGAATGAGCATTTGTGTCACCGACAGAGCGAAACTTATTCAATTGGCAACCCAGGCCCTGGCGGCTGAGGTTACCCAGGGCGATCCTGTAGAAGCTGACGATCATAATGGCTTGTTAGGACTCAAACGTGGCTGCTTTGTAACTGTTACTAATCGCGGTCGGCTGAGGGGTTGTATAGGAACGTTTCAGCCCCGAGAAGCTCTCGCTGAAACGATTATCGAGATGGGCTCCGCTGCTGGTCAGGACCCGCGGTTCTTTACTGATCCGATCACCCCAGACGAGCTTGATGAACTGGATGTGGAGGTTTCGGTACTTTCTCTGCTGACACAGACCGATGATCCAGCGGCTTTGACCGTAGGTGAGCATGGGATTTATATTATCTGTGGCGGCAGGTCGGGGTGCTTCCTGCCGGAAGTTGCAACGGACATGGGCTGGGATGCTCAGCAGTTTCTAAGCCACTGTTGTAGCGAAAAAGCGTCTTTACCGGCAGATGCGTGGCGCGACTCACAAACGCAGGTGTATCTGTTCACTTCTGAAAAATTCAGCGACTGAGTAGGGCTGAGGTGGTTACTTCTTGCCCAGGCGTCTCTGGGCCTGGAAGAATCGGCAAAGCAGCCCGCTACACTCATCGGCCCTCAAACCTGAAAGAACCTCGACCTGGTGATTGAGTCTCGGATCCGTGCAAAGCTCATACATCGTCTCTACTGCACCGGCTTTTGGGTCCGTCGCACCAAAGACCAGCCGATCCAGCCTGGCTAAGACGATCGCCCCAGCGCACATGCAGCAAGGCTCGACAGTTACCACAAGCGTACAGCCGGTCAATCGCCAATCGCCGATAGACTCCGCAGCGGCGCGGATTGCCAAAACTTCAGCGTGAGCGGTCGGATCGGCGTCGATTATCCTGCGGTTGTGCGCCGCCGAGATGATCTGCCCGTCGCGGATGATCACGCATCCGATTGGCACGTCGCCGGCCCCTTGGGCTAGCTGGGCCTGGTCGATAGCTGCGTCCATGAACTGATCGTACTGGCTTATTTCGTGGCTGCTCATGAGAAGGAAATCTCCCCCATGATACGATCGGCCGTCTGGTCGGGGGACTCGGCGGCGGGTAGGTCAAACCAGTGGACGTTGGGGAACCGCCGCTGCCAGGTGCGTTGTTTTTTTGCCAGCCGACGGGTGTTGATTTTAATCCGTTCGATTGCCTCATCCAGAGTGCATTTGCCCTGGAGGTGTTCGATCATCTCAGCGTAGCCGACTGCAACGGCTGCCTGATCTGAAATGCCTTCAGGCTCAGCTAGAAGGGCGGCAACTTCATCCAGCAGAGATGCCTCGATCATCTTCTTGACGCGGCGGTTGATTCGGCCGTTAAGTTCCCCCTTGCCGCGGCGCAGACCTATGAAAACGCAGTCGTATCGCAGTTGTGGCTGGTCCCACTGTTTCTGGAGTTCGCTAATCGGCTTTCCCGTCAGTGCGTGGACTTCAAGTGCTCGAATTATCCGTTTGCGGTCGTTGCGGTGGATTCGGCCGGCGGCTTCGGGGTCGATCGCTGAAAGCTCGCCATGCAGCGCATCGAGGCCTTGACGGTCGGCTCGTTCAACAAGTGCTGCTCTCAGTTGGGGCTCGGCTGAGGGTCCATCGAACAGGCCCTGGGTAAGCGCTTTGATGTAGAGACTGGTTCCGCCAACCGCTATAGGGATTTGCCCATCGCGACGAATCTGTTCGATTGCCTTATCGGCTGCGGTGACGAACTGGGCGACTGAGAAACTTCCAGACGGTTCGACCAGATCGATGCAGTGGTAGGGAACTTCGGCGCGGTGTTTGGCTGACGGCTTGGCCGTGCCGATATCCATCCGCCGGTAGACTTTCATGGAATCTACGCTGATGATCTGGCCGCCGATACGCGAGGCGATCGTTCGGCCTAGTGCACCCTTGCCGCATGCGGTTGGGCCCACGATGAGATAAAGTTTATTCACAATTTTTAACCGTACTGAAAAACTGTTGAGCCGGCTAGGCTATTGGTTGGTCGTTGTCGCCAGCGGGGACATTCTTGCCTAGGCCTCCGAGGCCTATCTTGCTTAGTCCGCGATACAGTGACACGTAAAGGGTTGGTACGACGATAAGCGTTAGAATCGTCGCGAATCCCAGCCCAAAGATTACCGCCACTGCCATCGACTGCCAGAATTGACTGGATTCGCTTGTCCACGAAATCGCGCGGGCGTGGAAATCGTAGCTGACACCGGTGGCCATGGGTATCAAGCCCAAAATCGTTGTAATCGCGGTAAGCATAACCGGTCGAAGACGAGTTGCACCGGCCTCGACTGCTGCATCCCATATATCCATCCCGCGTTTTTGCAACCTGCGGGTATAGTCCAGCAGTACGATGGCATTATTAACAACCACGCCGGCCAGGCTGATCACGCCGACACCGGTCATGATGATTCCGAATGGCAGGCCAACAACCAGCAGCCCTACAAGAACACCTACCATCGACATCAAAACGGTGATCATGATGATCATCGGTACTGACAGTGTGTTGAACTGCGTAACTAGTATCATCACGATCAGCAAAAGGGCTATCAGGAACGCTTTTTTCAAAAATGCCTGGGCTCGGTCCTGTTCCTCTTTTTCACCGGCGTACTTTATAAAGTATCCCGCCGGGAGATTAATGCTATGAACCGGGGCGAGTGCTTCGGGAATCGCGGCATCCAGAATAAACCGATTCAGCAGTTCAGATTCCATATCCGTTCGTTGTGGCCCCATGTCATAAAGGGCAATCTGATCGGGGGCCAGTTCCAGATCTTCAATAACCTCAGGGCTGAATTGTGCCTGGTTGGCGATGAATTTATTCAGGGCTTTAGTCGCCGCGACAAGCTGTGCGTCACTGGGCTGGGAGGCCTGGGAAAGCTCTACAATCGCATCAATGTCATTTTTCCCCAGACGCTTTACTATCCGCTCAACGGGCAGCGATGGCTCGGGATTTGTAAGGGCTGTCGCGATGGCCTGTGCGTTCAATATATCCGAGGCTTTTATCCTGGGATCGCCGGTCCGGCTGAGCCTTCGCATAACGTCCTGGAGCACTTCGGCGCTGGGCCGGCCTTCGGCGTCTGCGGTTAACGTAATTGCCCGCTTGCGGTCAACGTGGCGGATCGTACCGAAACCACCTGTGAATTCAAAATTACCAAGTGAACTCAGAGGCACCGAGTTCCCTGCCGTCGTTGGCACTCTCAGGCGATAAATATCCTCGATATCCTGGCGGTGAGCTTTTGGCAGACGGATGGTGATGTCGTATTCATCCTCGAACTTACGATAGACCCCAACGTTTCGGCCGAAGATGGCAGTTTTGAGGAACTGGCCTATCTGCGAGGTGTCCGTCCCCAGCAGCATCGCCCGCCGACGGTCTACCTTAAATGATAGCTCGGGTCGGGATGCCTCATAATCGGACTGCAGGTTAACCAGCCCCGGCACGTCGACGATGATTTGCTTTGCAGATTCGGACAGTTCCTGCAACTGCTCGAAGTCTTCGCCGATGATCCTGACTTCAACGGCACCTCCTGTAGGCGGGCCGTGCTCCTCCTGGGAAACTTTTATCTCAGGCCCAGGAATATCAGACAGTTTCTGGCGGACTTCAGCGACTATTTCAGTAGATTTCCGCTCCCGGACTTCAAAACCATGAAAGACCAGCGTTACGGTGGCTGCATGAGGCCCTGAACTTCCTCCCCCGAACAGCGAAGCCATATCTCCACCCAAACCGCCGACATTGGTTATCCAATGCTTTATCTGATCGGCGTATGGTTCGATCCTTTCTTCGACAATCTTGGCCAGGCGATTCGTTTCATCCAGGCTGGTTCCCTGTGGGTTGCGAATATCGATCATTGCTCTATTGGGATCGACGTCGGGGAACAGTTCCACGCCATGGCCCAGTCGGGCGTAAATGATGACCACGCCGACCAGGATACACCCAGCCACAGTAAGCGTTGTAAACCAGTGATGAATCGCCTGGTTGAGAAGTCTCTGGTATCCAAGGATAAAGGGGTGTTTCCGCTTTGGGTCATATCGGCCGGTACTTTTGACCAGGACCGAGCAGATCACCGGGTTGATAATCAGTGCAACAAACAAAGAACTGGTCAGCGTTATTATCAGCGTGATGGGAAGATACTTCATGAAGTGGCCCATGATCCCAGGCCAGAATATCAGCGGGCTGAAAGCTGCCAGAGTGGTGGCGGTTGAAGTAATAACAGGCCAGGCTACTTCTGATGTGCCTTTCATGGCTGCTTCAATGCGACTGTAGCCAAGCTGCATATGTCGGAAGATGTTTTCAACGATGACAATGGCGTTATCAACCAGCATACCCAGGGCCATGATCAAACTGAAAAGCACAACCATATTGAGCGTATAGCCGAGAACCTGAAGGATTGCGAAGCTGATAAGCATACTCATCGGAATCGCAAACCCAACGATAATACTGGTCCGCCAGCCCATGAATACAATCAGCACCAACACTACCAGGATCAGGCCCGTAAGGATGTTGTTCTCCAGGTCCTTGACCATCATGTCGATGTCATCTGACTGATCGAGCGTGATCTGGAACTGTACGCCGGCAGGGGCGAGCTTGCGGGCTTCGGCGAGAACTTTTTCAACACCATTGGCGATTTGGATTATGTTAGCGCCGATCCGCTTCTGGATGCTGACCGAGATGCTCTCGTTTCCATCCAACCTGGAATAAGTTACGCGATCTTTGAACATATCCCGCGGGGTCATAATGTCGGTTAGTCTGATCGACTTTCCATCGCGGACTGCCAGTGTCAGGTTGTCCAGTTCGACTTCGGGATTCTCGAACTCTGCCGGCACTCTTACGTTGAGATTTATGCCCTCGGTGGCCAGGTTTCCGGCGGAGATGTTTACGTTTTCCGATGGCACGAGCCCCAGAATCTCAGCGGTGGAGAGGTTGTATGCAACCAGCCGGTCAGGGTTCACCTCAAGGCGTATTTCGCGTTCAATGCCGCCCTGGACGTCAGCATTGAGCACGCCGGGTATTTGTTCGAAGGCATCTTCCAACTGGTCGCCAATTGCCTTTAAGCGAACCGGAGAAATTGGCCCGGAAACATTGACGATAATAATGGGAAACTCCGCGATGTTTATTTCGTCGAGCGTGGGGTCTTCCGCATCGGCGGGAAGGTCGCGCTTGGCCAGGTCAACCTTGTCCCTAACACGATCCTTTGCCTCATCGATGTCCTCGTCGGGTTCGAACTCGACCATAATCGTCGAGATGCCTTCACCGCTGACGGAGGTGATTTCCTTAACGCCGCGCAGCCCTGACAGTTCGTTCTCGATCTTGATCGTAACCGCCGATTCGACATCTTCGGGTGATATGCCCTCATAAGTGGTTGAAATAACGATCCTTGGTATCGGCACATCGGGCGCAGATTCACGCGGCAGCGTGAGGTAGCTGTAGATGCCGGAAAAAATAATCAGACAGATCAATACGCCAATGGTAGTGCGGTTTTTTATTGCGGCATCGGAGAGAATCATGCTGGGGCCTTATTATTGGTAGATGACCTTGATCTGCTGGCCTGGTCCGAGTTGGCGATTGCCCGCAATGATCAGTTGATCGCCGGGGTTCAATCCCGAAACGATCTGGATCTGGCTGCCTTTTAGCATGCCCAATTCAACCTTCCTGGGCTGGGCCTTGTCGTCTAGGGCTACATAGACCGTATTGCCATCTTCCAGTGGGATCACAGCCATCAGCGGGACCATGATTACGTCCTTCATATCGCCGCGTTTAAGGGTGGCTGTGACAATCTGGCCGGGGCGAAGCTGCCGCCTGCCGTTTTCTTTCTGCGAGGGGTTTATGACAGTTATTTCTACGCGAGTTGTGCGGGTGGCTTCATCGGCAAGCTCACTGATGTAAGTTACCTTGCCGGTAACTTCTAAGCCTCCAAGTGAGTCAATGCTGATGGTTGCTTCATCTGCGATGTTGATGTAGTGGATATCCCGCTCGGAGACGTTGGTGAGAACCTTGACCGTTTCAATATCAACTATCTGGGCAACGCAAGTCCCCGGCGTGACGTATTCGCCGACATCTACGGGCAACTCGTTGATGATGCCGGTAATTGGGGCAAAAACAGTTGTCCGCTCCAGCTTTTGAGTCGTTCCTTGAAGCAATGCTTTACTGACGGCCAACTGTGTAGCAGCCCCGTCCAACTCATGTGAAGTTGCAACCCCGTTTTTGTAGGCGTCCTGCAGCCGTTGGTAGTGCTTGGTTTCGAAATCGAACTGGGCGGATGCACCTTCATACTCGGATCGGATCATATCGTCATTGAGGTAAACCAGCGGATCGCCTGCTTCAATCAGATCACCTTCAGTGAGGGTTTTCCCCAATCGGTTTTTGGCACTGATGTGGCGCACGCCCGGTTGACTGGCTGGATCGTCTTTGCCGGCGTAGGCTTCAACTTGTCCAGCGACCTCGGCGGCGACTTCGACGACCAGATTAGCCTCAACAACACCACCGACCTTGAATGTGTCATGGAATTCGGCGATCGGTTCAATCTCGAGAACCGTTACGTTGACCAACGGCGGGACAGTCGGGACGGGTGTGTATTCCCGGCGAGGCGTTGCCGCCCAGATGACCAGAACTGCGGCGATACTGCCGATAGCGACCAGCATGGGAGTAGCCCTGGACAGAGGCCCGGGGAGTTTCGAACTCGTCGAGTTCTTTGTGTTTTCTTCTGTACTATTTGCGGGCATTTGTTTATTCCTCATCCGTTTTGCGGCGAATTGTGAGTTTCTTGGTCGTTCTCAGCCGCCAGCGCGAGCATAATCGCTCGCTTCAGTGCAGCTATGAATTGTTCATCAATTTTTATTCCTACGTCGAGAATCATTTGAATGTCTATGCCATCCAAAATTCCCATGATCAAAGATGCGGCGACATCCGTTGGGAATTCGACCTGGAACTCGCCGCTGGCGACTCCGTCGTCGATGATCGAGACAATCATGGCCCGGTGGGCAGAGTAAAGCTGCTGGAACATCTGAGCAAGCTCGCCTTCTCGTTCCTGCCGGGCGGCATTGGCCCAGAACTCAAGGACCAGCCTGCCTAGACGGCTATGGTCGGACATCCGGCTGAACCAGAAATCCAGTAGCATGGCCAGCCTTTCCTTGGCCGGCAGGGGGGAACAAGCCAACTTCTGGACTTCGCTCTCAGTTTCTGAAAAACCCTCAGCGAAGACAGCCCGAAACAGGTCGGATTTAGAAGGGAAGTAATTGTAAATCGTACCCTTCGACAGGCCAGCCTGGGTAGCAACGTTGTCCATTGTCGCCTGCGCGTAGCCGAACTCGTCGAAAACCTTCTCGGCGGCGGCGATTATCTCCGCATGCCGATGATTTGCCTGTAACTCACCATTCATAACCGATCCTTCCGGGCCTAATCCTGCCAGCGGACTAGCCAAGATTAAATAGCTATAAAAATGACTGACTGGTCAGTCATTAGATTATAGCCCCTGACTGACCGGTCAGTCAAGTCGAGTTGACGCTTTTTTTTGGGAAGGGATTTGAGCGGAAACGATAACTAGCCCGCGTTGGATTTCTTTGGACCAGGATTGGCCAGGAGACTACATGCAGGTAGCTTTGGCTAACTTTGCTCTACAGTCTGGCCTCTTCACCTTCCAATTTTCAATAAAAAGAAAAATATACTTCACAAAATGTAAAGGAAACCTTACAATTTGTCAGATAAGAGGTACAAAGGAGACTTTAAATGAATGCAGAACAGAAAAGAGCGTGGCTATTTGTGATATCGACGGCCGTCTGTGTGGTGGCTTACCTCAGCCTGATACCTTTCTTTGGGCCAATTGTTTCGTTTGCAGTATTTGGCCTGCTTGGCCTCAATGGGTTTGCGGGGCTGATCCGAGAAAAGGAAACCCCTGACGAACGAGACAAAGCAATTGCCAGGCGGGCAACATTGGGTGGATTCGCAATGTCCTACGGTGCGTTCTGCCTTGGCTGCATGGGAACTTGGTTTGCTGTATTTGCATTTCGTGGAGAGGAATCTGTGTCGGTTCACATCTTGGGGTCGATCACATGTTTCGGCTATATTGTCGGTTACTTCACTCGCTGCGTAGCCATCCTGATTCTCTACGGCCGGGCGGTGGAGGCTGACGATGCCTGATATTACCAACCGCATTCGTCGGCTGCGTTTCGATAATGGCGAGATGACGCAAGAGCAGCTTGCCAATCGCGTCGGCTGCACGCGGCAGACGATCATTGCTCTCGAGGCCGGCAAATACACGCCGTCGCTGTCGCTGGCCTTCAAGCTCGCCCGCACCTTCGGCTGCACCGTCGAAGATGTGTTCCAGTACGAACCCCCCGCCCAGCCAGAAGATGCCGGCCGATGAAATGCTCTAGATGTAGGGATATTTCAGCCTTCAAACCCTTTCCAAAAAGAATTGGAGGCTAATCTAACCTTCATTGCCGATTGGCTTGCTTTCCCTTGATTCTCTCGCTTTTCGTTTCCGCTGGTAATATTTAAATATCAGCATGGGTGGCAACCAAAAGACGGCTCCCAGAACCCACGATTCAGGAAACGATATGAGTTTCAATAATAGAGGATCAGTCACCAGGACTGTGGTTTCTCCCGAGGGGCTTGTCTTAGTGATCGCACTATAAAAAGGGGAACGTCTTACGGCATACACATTACCATTGGAGTCAGATGCAAGGCGCGTATCCTGAAGTTTCAGATCAGCGAACTTGCTTGAATATTCAATGAACTCGCCGTCAGGGTTGTAGACATTGTACCTAATTACATGACGACGGCTGCCTTTGCCAAACCTCTTATAGTAGTCATTTTCAACATGCAAATAGCCATTGTCATCAATGATAAGTTGTATAGAAGCGTTGAGATTTCCGTCCATTGTGAATGACCATCCGGTCTGAAATTGCCCATTCTCATCGAAGACCATAATTCGGTTGTAGGAATTGGATAGACAGAATATGCGTCCTTGAGTATCAACGGCTATTCCGCCAGATTCACCGATTGGTACCCGAAGCCAAGATGATGCCAAGGGATTATCTAGATGACTAAGAGTGTTGAATCCAAAAATGGTAATAATAGTTGTTACAAAGAAGAGAAGCAGACTTTCCCACAGCGAGACAAAGGTCTTTTTACTGAGCCCTGCTCTTAAGTCGCTTATCACCGATTTGAAGAAAAGAAGGCCAATGCCTAACATAAACAAGAAAAAGGCGCCTGATGCCCACCATATGCTCGCCTGCTTTGCCGAGTTGAAGCTTTCCATTAACACAAAAAAAGTTATGGTGAGCAAAAGCACGATTGAGATTGCTATTACCCGGCCTTTGACAGAGAGCACGATTGGTTTTGAGTCACCGGTATTTTTGGGTGGATCGAATGAAATAGCAAGCAACAATATACATGTGAAAAATATGATCGATATGACGATATAAAAAGCGAGAAATAGTACGATCGGAATGCCGGCCAGAGGAAAAAAAGAAGTTTGAAACATAGTATCCATAGTTGTCATGTTATGAATGTTACCATGCGGAAGGTTTCATCGAACAAAAAAGCCCCCGGTTTTATTCCGGGGGCTTTTTTAAAGTTTAAGTATAAGTTTCAGTTTATCAGGTGGGTTGGGTTGGTTTGGTCTGGATTGTCCCGGCCGGCTTTTCGACTTCTTCGCCTTCGAGGAAACCTTCGAGTTTTCGTGCCCTTACCGGGTGCTGAAGCTTGCGGATGGCTTTGGCTTCGACCTGTCGGACGCGTTCGCGAGTGACCTTGAAGATCCGGCCTACCTCTTCCAGCGTGTAGGTGTAGCCGTCGCCGATGCCGTACCGCAGCTTGATAATCTCACGCTCGCGGTAGGTCAGCGTCTTGAGAACTTCTTCGATCCTGTCCTTGAGCATCTCGGTCCCGGCGGTCTCTACGGGGCTCTCGGCTGACTCATCTTCGATGAAGTCGCCGAAGTAGCTATCCTCGGATTCGCCAACTGGCCTGTCGAGGCTGATAGGATGCCGCGAGATTTTCAGCACGCGGCGAGCCTCGGAGACCTGCATGTCGGCTTCTTTGGCGATTTCCTCGATGCTTGGCTCGCGGCCTAGCTGCTGGACGAGACGCTTGGAGATATTCCGCAGCTTGGACATCGTCTCGATCATATGAACCGGGATACGGATGGTCCTGGCATGGTCGGCGATGGCCCTTGTAATTGCCTGGCGAATCCACCATGTAGCGTAGGTAGAGAACTTATAGCCTCGGCGGTACTCGTATTTATCCACCGCGCGCATCAGGCCGGTATTGCCCTCCTGGATAATATCCAGGAACGACAGGCCGCGATTGCGGTATTTTTTCGCTATCGATACGACCAGTCGGAGGTTTCCGCCGGAAAGTTCTCTCTTGGCCTGCTCATAGTCGTTAAAAACCTTCTGGATAGCCTTGACCCGCTTGGCCAGGATTTCCGGCTTTTCGAGTACGAGTTCAGTCAAACCATCAAGCTCTTCGCTCATTGCTTCGAGGTCTTCTGCAGGAATCGCCCGGCCGTTGGTTTTTTCCGAGGCGATTGTCCGCTGAAGATCGGACATCTTGTTTGAGACGTGCTCAAGCTTTCTCATCAATGGCTGGATTTTGGATGTTCTCAGCGAAAGCTCTTCAAGAAGCTTGGTTGCTCTCCGGCAGCGGCGCCAAAACCTTCTGCTGACGGCCTTGCGCAGGGGTTGCGGATTGGACTCATTGTGGCCTACAGTCCAGTCGGCCTGGTTTCTTTGAATGATCTGGTTCAAAGTTGCCAGGTTGGCAGGCATGCGCTCGGTGATAGTTTCCTTCGAGAGATTCTCTGCAGTGGAAATTTTCATCGTGCGATCGAAAGGCAGGTTGCCCGCATGGACTTCCGAGATGATTTCCGTGGCCTGACGGAGGCAGTAATCGCACTCCAAAATGCGCCTGCGGAAGTGCATTCGCGTCATTTCGATTTTCTTTGCAAGTGCGATTTCCTCGCTTCGAGCCAGCAGGGGAATCTCGCCCATCTGGGTCAGGTACATCCGCACCGGATCGTCGATCCGCTTGGAGATGGCTTCCAGTTCCAGAGAGGCTTTGCGAGATGCCTTCTTGCCCGGCTTCTTTGGAGGTTCCTCTACGACGATCACGTCGGTATCGACGAAGTCTTCTCTCAGCTCGGCCTCTGACTCATCAACCAGCTCAATTCCGAGCTCGTCAAGAGTCATAAGAAGTGCATCGAGCCTATCGGGAGAGACCGCCTCATCGGGCAGGTCTTTGTTCATCTCCTCGTAGGTCAGATAGCCACGCTTCTTACCCTTCGAGACTAGTTGAGTTATACAGGCTTCCAAGGTGTCAGACATTGCCGTTTTCCTGAAAGGGTGGTGTTGTTGGATCAAACGAACAGAATCTACCATTCTAAATAAGTTTTACCCCGCCGGTCAATAGCAATCTGGCTGGGTCATTGAATTTTCGGCCGCCGGCGCTTATCAGCATCCCGGTGAAATTCCGAGATTTTTCGCAGTGCTTCCGGGTCTTCGTAGCGCTTGGTTTTCAGGTATTCAAACTGGCGACGCTTCCGCATGTACTCCAGATGCTCGAGGGCTCCGTTGAGTGTCGGTTCGTAATTGCCTCGCCGCTGGCCGGACATAACTAATTCTGTCAGCAAAGCTCCCATCTCGGCCAGTTCTTCCGTGGCCATCAGTCGCTCGGCCGTAAACTTCCCATTTTCTGCCAGTCGCCATATTACTTCGGCTATTTGCTGTAAATTACCGTCGGTAAAATCGGCTGGGAGAACTTTTTCAACTACTTGTGAGATCAGATCTTCTTTATTCAGCAGCACTTCGAGGACGTGTCGCTCGGTTAGTGATGCCGAACTTGTGCTGGAGTTTTGTTGGCCGGTTTGGGCCGGCTGGGCAGCTCTTGGACCCCTGCGCCTGCTAAGGCGGCGCATGATCTGTTCCAGGTCGGCTGGGGAGATATTGAGCATGTGTCCGATATGCTGAGCGAGTTGGCCTCGTTTAACCGGATCGATGGCCCCGTAGGCTGAAGAGTTGGCCAGCGTCTGGAGGAACTGTTCGACAAGCTGGCCCTGGTCGGCGAGGTTTCCGCCGGCCTGCTGATAGGCATCCAGCCTTCGCTGCCACATGTAGGCAAGGGCATCGGGTGCTTTTTCGATCAACTCGATCATTGCTTCGCCGCCATGAGCCAGACAGAAATCGCACGGATCGAGCCCTTCGGGCATGGTTGCAACGCGGACGTGAAGCTTCTGGGCTAGGAAAAGCTCCACCGCACGTTCAGCGGCGGCGGTTCCTGCGGCGTCGGGATCGAAAACAAGTACGATCTGGCTGGCGTATCGTGACAGCATTCGGGCTTGCCTGTCGGTCAGTGCTGTTCCCAGGGCGGCTACAACATTATCCAGTCCGTGCTGCAAGGCCATGATAGCGTCCAGGTAGCCTTCGACGACGATGGCCTGGCCTGACTTGGAAATTCCCTGCCTGGACCAATTCAGGGCGTATAAGTTTGCAGATTTATCGAACAGGGCGGTTTCGGAGCTGTTTAAGTACTTGGCCGGATCGTTTGAGTCCATCGCTCTGCCGCCGAAGGCGATTACCCGCCCAGCTATTTCGAGGATGGGGAACATCAGCCGATTTCTGAACCTGTCATAACAGCCGTCATCATTTTGTCTTCTGACGGCCAGGCCCGCCGCGACCAGTTGAGAATCGCTTATCCCAGCTTTGTGGGCAGCGGTTATAAGGGCATCCCAGGAATCCGGGGCGAACCCGAGCCCGAAACGTTTGATGGACTCGTCGGTCAGTTGTCTTTGGCGAGCGTAGGCCAAGGCCGCTTCGCCGGCGTGGCTGAATAGTTGGTCCCGGTAGAATCGAGCGGCGAAGGTGGTAACCTGTCCCAGATCCTGTTTTGATAATCCGCCTTGGGCAGGTGGAGACTGGGTTTCGATTGGTATTGTGATCCCCGCTCGCTCAGCCATGTGTCGTACCGCTTCGGGGAACGTCAGTTTTTCATAGCCCATCAGGAACTGATAAGGGCCGCCGCCAGCGCCGCAGGAGAAGCATTTGTAAATCTGCTTGGTCGGTGAGACGTACATCGATGGCTTATGGTCTTCGTGGAATGGGCACAGGCCGACGAAATCCTTGCCGCCTTTTTTCAGGGAGACATACTGTCCTACCAGGTCCACGATGTCGGTAGCCTCGGCTACCTGTTGGACGAATTGTTCGGAAAACTTCGCCAACTTACCTCCCTGTTTGCGAATTAGATCGGTGTTGGATTACTCGCCGGCGTCTTCAACGTTGCCCCGGGCGTCCATGGCCCTATTTGCCAGGCGGTCAGCTTCGACATTTTTCTCACGCCGGATGTGTTGAAACTCACAGCGCGAAAATCCACTAGCCAGTTTTTGGGCCTGTTGGAAAAGCAGAATCAGCCCTTGGTTTTTAACTCGATACTCACCCAGCATCTGTCGGACAAGTAATTGCGAATCGCTGAAGACCTCCAATTCGGCTACTCCCAACCGGCCCGCCGCTTTAAGCCCTGCAAGCAGGCCTGCATACTCGGCCTGGTTGTTGGTTTTATTGCCCAGGAAGAATCCAGCTTCGTAAATAGACTGCTGATCGGTACGGTCGGCAATGACGACTCCTGCCCCGGCCGGGCCCGGATTGCCGCGTGAACCGCCGTCGATATGCATTGTAACACGTAAAGGTTGGCTCATATTTGTGCGGCCGTTTGAATTGTTTGTCTTGATGGCCATCGAGGGGCTTAACTAGGTGCGAGATTGCTCTGGTGTCTGTTCCATATAGAGAATTCGCCCACAGTTGTTACACAGGCGAATCTCATCTCGGACCTGAAGTGCATTAGCATGTTCGGCGTTGAGGCTCATAAAGCATCCACCGCATACATACTCGTAGGGGGGCTTCTTTCCGTGGGTTTCGATAGGCGCCATTGCCTCGCCGTCCATGCCGTCGGCAATACGTTCGAAGATCTTCAGTGCCTCATTCGGCACGGCTTCGGCAGCGACGGTGCGCTTGGCGGAAATATCTTCAGACAACCCCGTCAAACGAGTGATTTCGTCCTTGCTGCGTTGGCAGATTTCATCGAGGGATTTCTTTTCCTGGTCGATTTGTTGCTGAAGTTCCTGGATCTGGCCGCTGATTTCGTCGACTTCACCCAACAGCTTGAGGGTCCGCTCCTCAAATTTCGCATTGTCAGCCTTGGAGGTGTTGATCTCCGTGAGGTACGCGGCGTATTCTTTGTTTGTCTTGGCGGTATTGAGGGCTGCTCGGAGCTTTTGAATATGCTCATCTTTGATCTTGAGTTCAAGGTCGAGCCGATCAGCATCACTGCGCCGCTGAAGAGACTTCTCGCGGAGTCGGTCGTATTCTTCCTGCAACTTTTGGATCTTCTGTTCCTGGGCCGAAACGGCGTATGTCTGGAACCGGAGGCGTTTTTGCACCTGAATCAATTGGAGTTGCGTGGACTGCAGATGAAGCAGTGCTTCCAGAGTCTTTCCCATCAAAATCCCTCTTCACTTGTATAAGACAAAATAGGGTCGAAGGAACAATTAATATAGCTAGTAGAGGTCAGTTTCAAGAAAGTTTTATCTGTCCCTATCCAATTAGCCGCCCCGTTGGGCCTTGCAGCTGCCCTAAGAGGTAAATAGCATAGGCTAATAAGCGCTTGAGGAAGCTCTTATTGGCAGGTGATAAATGTTTCATGGCGACGAGACAATTGCTGCGATTTCGACGGCAGCCGGCTCGGCCGGGGTGGCAATTGTGCGCGTAAGCGGGGATGAGGCATTTGAAATCGCCGATCGGGTGTTCAGCCCGTTTTCAGGTCGATTGATCGATTCGACCGGTTTTACCACATCCGAGGGAATTGTCCGGCTGGACGATCCGCACCTGGAACTGCCCGCTCGTGTTTATGTTTTCAAGGCCCCTGGAAGTTACACCCGTCAGGATGTTATCGAGTTGCACATACCAGGATCCCCCGAGATCGCAACAGCGGTGCTTTCGGCGGTTATCGATTCCGGTGCTCGTCAGGCCGACCCGGGCGAGTTTACCGCTCGTGCGTTTTTTTCCGGCAGGATCGATCTTTCGGAAGCTGAGGCCGTCGCCGATATGATAGATGCAGCCAATGATGCTCAACTCCGCTCCGCTGTAGCATCGTTGGGGGGGCAGATATTGCGATTGTGCAAACGTGCCTCAGGGAAACTCACCGAGTGTCTCGCTTCGGTCGAAGCATCAATAGACCTCGCAGACGAAGAAATAACCATGGACTCGGCCGAAAGTCTTGGCGAGACCTTAATTGAACTTTCGGCCTGGCTTAAGGATGTTGCAGCCCGGGCATCGACCATTCCCGAAAAGTTTAGCCAAGCTCACGTTGTACTGGCAGGGATGCCCAATGTGGGCAAAAGCTCACTTGTCAACGCCATCAGCGGCAGTGACAGGGCGATAATCTCGGCCTTGGCTGGGACAACGCGAGATGTTCTCAGCGCGACTGTGACGTTGGCTGGTGGTTCGAGTTTTATTCTTCAGGACGCCGCCGGCTTTGACGGCAGTGGGGCGTCCCTGGCCGCGGCAGCCGATGCTGCAGCCCAGTTGGCGGTTAGCAGGGGGGATGTTGTGATTCTGGTTGTAGATGCATCTGCTGACGATTTTGGGCCTGACCAGGCGCTTTGCGAGCAACTGCGACGAACCAATCGCAGGGCACCTCTGATTGTGCTGGCGAATAAACTGGATCTCCTGTCAACTAGGGCCATTGAAGAGCTTCCTGGCCGATTGGCAACTATCTTTGGCGCAAAGGTCCTGGCTGTCTCGGCTACAACGGGGGCCGGCTTGGATGAGCTTCGAAGCGAATTGGCGGAACTTTTGGACCTATCAGCCCAGCGATCGGGTGAAGCTTTAGGCCTGCACGACCGTCAGAAGCGTTGCATCCTGGCCGCTGGGGATGCGTCCTCCCAGGCCGGCAAGCTCCTAGCTGACGCCCCCGAAGTGACTGACGTAGCTGAGTTGGTTGCGGTGGAACTTCGCGAAGCCCTCGCACAACTTGGTGCAATAAGCGGGGAGGTAGTAACTGAGGATATTCTAGGGCGGATATTCGCTCGATTCTGTGTGGGCAAATAAACCACCGGTATTACTTGGCCGACAAGCAGCTAGTACTCTGTACCAGGGATAATGATGGATGGGTTTTTTTGCCGATAGGTTTGATAGAAACCTTTAACGGCAAGGAGGCTGAGATGCCTGCAAAAAAGTACATCGTTGAATTGACAACTGAA
>SDBT01002558.1_pt1 | contig 32048 bp, 39 predicted proteins | sample 2277101 | NCBI WGS metagenome assembly SDBT01 (sample SAMN10404973, study PRJNA504765) | marine sediment metagenome | isolation source: marine sediment core GS10_PC15, 103 cmbsf | place: Arctic Ocean: Southern Knipovich Ridge | collected 2010 | reverse complement strand
GCCTACTTCAATCCATCGCTTCAGGTGCCACCAGTCCATTTGAAGGGTTATATTATCTTCGTAGGGCCAGCCGAGATCGCCGGCGGCTAGTTCATCGGGGTCGAATTTGCCCTCGACGATCTTGGCCAAGTTCCTGGGTTCGAGCACCCAGTCGAGGTCCGCTTTCCAGTTGCGATCGTTCTTCCCGGTGAGGAACGGGCTATCCGCGATCCGCCGGCAGTAGGTCTCCCACTGGCCGAGGTCATTTTCGAAGTCCTCGACCAGGCGCACTTCGAGCTTCGTCTGCCGGGACTGGTGGAGCTTGAGCACTTTCGCCAAACCAGCCGCGACGCAGTCCTGGTTCCAGATTACGATCATCGCTGATCCGATCGCTTTACCGACCAATTCTGAGGGGGAAGGGGGTGCTTCTTCTTCTTCTGTCCCTGTCCCTGTCCCTGTCCCTGTCTTAGAGCGGACTTCCGGCGGACATCCAGTAGAATTCCCCGAACTTCCGTCGGATGTCCGGTCCTTATCCTTCGGACCCGATCCTTGATTTATATGCTCCTTTTGCTCTCGTGCCTCGCGCTTGCGCACCCGGTCTGCTTCGCGGCGATCAGCGTTGTCCTCTTTTCTTTCCCAAGCCTCCAAAACTTTTTCACAAATTACCGGGTGATAAAGACGCCCGTCTGCGGACATCTGAAAATGTCCCATGGAAATCCCGCGGACACGTTCGAAGGCTTCTGTGTCGCGCCCGAGACCCGCCAGATGGGTCAAGATTTGCGTGTCATCGGGCAGGCTGCCGGCGGGCACTTGATGCCAGGCGGCGCACCACAGCAAGACCGCGGCCCGGAACTCGGCATCTGTCGCTTTCGAGACCAAATCACTATCTCGCAGGCGTGCCACGTCGAGCGGCATGAACGGGAAATCCCGCAAGTCGACATTCGCATCGACCGGGGGCTTGGGTAGCTTGGTTTCCGCCACTGTGGTTTCCTCCCTTAAAGCGGTATCTCCGGTTGGTGTTGGTCCTGATCTTCGGCCAGTGCCGCGCTATCATAGAACAGCATCATGGGGCCATCGAATTGGACCGTGACCGAGCCCGTGGGCCCGCTGCGCTGCTTCGCGATGATCACCTCGGCGTTGCCGGCCATGTCGATTAACTGTTTTTCATAAAGGAAACAGCGCCCCGCGAAGTTCTCCGAGCTCTCGTTTGGCTTTCGCCGCGGCTCGTTCTGGGACAGGTAGTAGATTTCCCGGAACAGGAACATGACCACGTCGCCGTCCTGCTCGATCGACCCGGAATCGCGCAAATCCGCGAGGTGCGGGCGCTTATCGTCCCTGCCCTCGACCTGGCGATTAATCTGAGAGAGAAGCAGAACAGGCACGTCTAGGTCCTTGGCGATCGAGGTTTTGACCCCGCGGGTGATCGCCGACACCTCATCGTTGCGGTTGGCTCCCCGCCACAAGGTCTCGTCGGACATCAGTTGCAGATAGTCGATCACCACCAGGTCGAGGCCACCCCGGCGCTTCATCCGCCTGGCGCGTGCCCTCATGCCCGCCACGCTTATGCCGCTGGCGTCGTCGACGTGCAAAGGTAGGCTGGCCAACACTTCGCGGGCGCCGATGACCTGCTCCATTTCCTGCTCGTTCAACCGGCCATTGTTGATTTTGTCGGAATCGATCTTCGTAATTCGGGAAATCTCGCGCTGGATCAGGTCCTCGGTGCTCATTTCGAGGCTAAAGAACGCCACCTGCTTGCCGGCCCGAGCCGCGTGCATCGCAATGTTCTCCGCGAGCGCAGTCTTGCCCATCGACGGGCGGCCGGCCAGGATATAGACCTTACCCGGCTTCAAGCCGCCGATCTTGCTATCCAGCGTGGACAGCCCGGTGCTCACTCCGGCGATGCCTTGCCCCTTGTAGGCCGCCTCAATCTGCTCCAGGGCGCCCTCGATGCGGGTCTCAAGCAGCGCCAGCCCACCGCGGTCGCCGGCCCCTAGTAGCGTGTCCAGACCGGCCTGGGCTTCCTCGATGATGGTCTCGGCGCCACGGTCGAGATCATGGTCGTAAGCGTTGCTCAGCGCATCTTTGGCCGTGTCTATCAGTTCGCGTCGGAGATAGAGATCGTAGATCGTGCGGCCATAATCGGCCGTGTTCACCACGGTGATCACGCTGGCCTGGAGCTTGGCCAGATAGCCCGCCCCGCCGACGTCGGCCAGCGCCTCATCCTGGTCGAACTGGGCCTTGAGCGTGACCGCGTTGGCCTGTTGGCTGCGCTCGATCAGCTTGCCGATGGCCTCGAAGATGCGCCCGTGCGCCGCGTCGGCGAAGTGCTTGGGGCGCAGGAAGGCGGCGACCCGGTCATAGGCCATGTTGTCCTCGAGAAGCGCCGCGAGTAGCCCCTGCTCGGCCTCATAGTTGAGCGGCAGCGGCCGGTCACCACGCCACTCGCCGTTGGCCCCATCCGGAGGGAGGACGTCATCCATCGATTTTCGCCTCTAGTGCCGCTCTGCGGGACGAGACTCGTTCATATAGTCGATCGCCTCTTGGATCCGCGCAGCGGAAGCGCTGTCCTGTCTCACGCTGTCGTAGATGATCCCGATCAATTTCCGCACGTCCTCCTGGTCTTTTTTGTTAATCTCGACCGCGATGATCAAGTGGGCCATGAGCGCAGTCAACAGCCCGACCTGGTAGGGCTCGGCCTTATCCTCGACCATATGCTCGAACACCTCGACGGGGGGAAGTCTCGGCATCGATTCGAGCCCCTTCGATATGCCGTCGCCTATGGCATCGAACATCAGCGCCGTAGCGGGCATAAGCTCTCTCATTTGTTCCCCATCGCCTCCTGGACCTGTAGGCCGATCTCCAACCGCGACATCGGTTCGAGGCGAGCTTGCGGCACGAAATAGGCCCAGCGATTGTTGCCCTTTGGGTCTGACCAATACTCCCCCTGTCTACCGTCGAAGCAGTGTATCCAGCCGCGCAGTGTCAGGGTAGGTAGAGCCCCAGTAACCAGGATGAATATGCGGTCCGCGGGGTCGTCGTCATGTAGGATCAATTTATGATGGTCTTTGACGGTGGCCCGCACTTGGTATGGACCCACGTCATCGGCTTTCAGGTTGCCTATATTGCCGCTCCAGAAGACGTTCAGATACTTGGCGACCGCCATTTCGCCGAAACAACCTTGCTCGTGAGCCACCAGGCCGTCGCCCTCGAACCCGTGGCGGTGCTTGCGGCCGAGTGCCTCGTTCTGAGTTTGGCGCTGCCTGGCGATAAACTTGGCCTGCGCTATCTCATAATCGTAGAGGGTTACTTTATCCATGTACTGATGGCTCTCTCTTTTTAGCCCTACTCGCGCGGGCCTGGTGGGCTTGGCAGTACACCAAGCGGCCGGCGCCCACCGGGGCACCGCATTTGCAGCTATCGTCGGGGGTCGGCGCGTCCTCGATCCATTGGCACGTCCGGAAGCGGCCGGTTGAAAATATCCTGCGGCCTGGGGTGATCGGCGGCGGGCCTTCCACCGGCAAAGTCTTTTGAGTGAGCGACCAGCGACCCGTGCTCGGCCGCCCTGGGGCTGCCACTCCCGGCGCTCTGACAACCTTCCTCTCTTCGGCATGCTTCTCTTCCGGGGCCTTGTTGCGATGAATGACGCCCGCGATCACGCCGGTCGTGACCTTGTAACGCTTGGCTATCTGACGGTGGCTCTTCCCGGCGCGCCAGAGCACCATCCATTCGTCGATCTGGGCCCGCGTGTGAAGGTAGGGGACGTCGCGCGGGCTGCGGCCCATGTCATTTGTTCCACGGCTTAAAGGCGAGCAGGTCGGCCATCGCCGGCCACTCGCCCGTGAAGGTCAGCGCGCGGTCGTCGATCGTCACCATCGCCGGCGGCTTCACCTCGGGCCATTGAATGAGATCGAACCACTCCGGGGTCATCGTGCTCAACCGGGGGAGCCCATCAGCCTTCGAAAGGGTCTCTCTGACGACAAACGAAAGCCAGAAGCGCATGGCCTCGATGCCGCCTTCCTGGTGGCTGCGGCTCGAAAAAATGTGGACCTCGAAAGAGCGGGTCGCTTGTTCCAGAAACTCGACAACGCCGGGCACGGGGTGATCGGCGATGATCTTCGCGCCTCGCCATCCGCTGGTGTAGCTGTGGATCACACCATCGAAGTCGAGACAGAGGATTGGCTTGCTCATTGGGTAGCCTTTCGGGGCAGCATCACAGCGTATGTAGCCAAGGGCCAATTCAGGGCCAACTCGGGCTGGCTGCTCGGCCAAAGGGTGATCTCGGCGCGTGGGTTTATCCGGTCCAGCCGCCAAAAAACGTGTTTCTCTTTAAGCTGGCGGTCGTTCTGGTAAATGCGCTTCTGGAGGCCATCCATGATCAGGCTCTCGTCCAGGTCCGGCCGCCGGCTGGCGTAGTAGATCACGCAGTGAAACACGAGATCGCCTGTCAAAAGCGGATTGATCTTCGGCACCTGGTGACCCAGGCTCTTCACGTACTCGATCGCCTTCTCCGACTTGATGGACATGGTCCGTCCCGTGCGCGGGTTAGGGACCAGCCGGCGCGAGTTGCCCTTGCTGGCGGGTTCGCCCAGCACCACCAGGCGCAAGCACCCGTCCGACAGAGCGGCGGCGTTGGCTGCGGCGTTGGCTTCCCAGGTCGCGCGCTTCTTATCCACCATTAAGGAGCGCCTCCGACAGCGCATCGAGCAGGATGTGCGAATACTCAGACGTCGTTAAGCCGGGGGCCAGAAATTCCGGCATCACGCCCTGGTCCACGAGCGGCTTCATCGCGGCGTCCACAAATCGATACAGAGATTTATCGGTAAGCCCATCGAGCGACGTTCTGTCGTAGCTGTCCTCATACAGCGCGCAAATGTCTTTGAACCACCGGACGAACACGATGGCCGCCTCCAATTCTCCGTCCGTGAGCGCCGCCATCGCGACGTCCACGACGTCTCGTTCTGCTTTCGTCGCCATGTCAGCCGTCCTCCAGGGCGTCCACCATATCGACCTGGACCCCCACCGGGGAGTGCTCAAAAAGTTCGCGCAGGGTGTCCAGGGTTGCCTCGTCATTGGCCGCGCGCGCCCGCCCCTCGACCACGTAGGCCGCATAACGAGCGTTGAACACGACCGGCGTTACGTTCAAGTCCTCGCGTAACTTGGCTTTGATGTCTCTCTTGTTCGCGCGGTAGGGCTTGATGTATTTCTCCATCGCCTTCGCAATAAGCTGGTCTAAATTGTAGGTCTCGCTCAAAGCATCTTCCAACATCTTCTTTCTGTTGATTACGTTGGGCTCGGGCTGGATGTCGCTCATGATTGTTTTTCCTCTCCAAGTAGCTTAGCCAAAAGTATCGAGACATCTTCTAACGTCGGCGCGACCCATTGTTCCAGTGGCCCATGTCCGGGGCCTCCTGTTTGGACCACATAGCCGTTTATGAGTTTTTCGACGCGACAATATTTCCTCATTCGTTCACTCCCTTCCTGAGTATTCGTGCGCGTGTGACCGGGACCGCGAACTCGCCGCACTCGGGGTCCTCGACGATGTAGCAATCGATCTGGAACACGGCCGGGTCTTTGCTCGGCCTGGTTCTCCAAAACATGAGCGTGCCCGGCCGTTTCTGTTGCAACACCTGGCGCGTGGCCTCGTAGATGCGGCCGTCAGCCCAAAACCCGGGATATACAACCAGGATTTTCATGATGGTCGCCGGCTCCCCGGTGGAAGGAGCCGGCGACCGACGCGCCTCACCCCCGGGGGGGAAGGGGACGCGCCAACCGCCTTCCGGCGGTGTTGGCTGATCATGACGGGCCCCGGCCAGAGCGCGTGCGGAATAGGTTGTTGATGGCCCCGACGATTTCGGCCACGACGTGTGGGCCGTAGTCTTGGGCTTTGTTGACCGCTATTCTGTGAGTTTGGTCTGGCTGCCTCAGCCGGCGCCGGAAGGTCGATCGATGCTTCTTGTGCCTATGCCGGCGGACGCTCTTAGATCGAAGGCGGGTGCGACTCATTATTATCCCCCAGGCGCGGAGCCTCACGGGCCCCGTGTGCAAAACCACTCTCTCCCTGCGAGAATACTATTATTGGCGCGACACCAGGCCACTGGCGCGCCCCGGTAGTTTATTGCCCTTTTTGGGGGTTCGTCATGACGCCGCTTTCAGGGCGCGCCGAACGCTGCGGGCGATCTTGTCGAGGCGCCGGGATAGCACCATTGCGGTGCCCTCACGACACTGGTATTCGCCCTTGCGCCAGCGCGACAAGGTCGTGGCAGCCACACCCTCTGCTCGGCACACCTTGTCGAGCGTGACACCGAGTTCCGTGCATCTGGCTTCGAGTTGGTCCAAATAGGTCTTCATCCTGGCCCTTATATCTGCATAACCGCAACCATGCAAATGGCAAATTGGCCCCCCTGTTTTGGCCGTTGCAATCCTGCACAAGTGCCGATATTATGGCGGCGTTGGTAACACAGGAGTATGAACCATCATGACCGAACCTCAATTAGTGGACGGCATTCCGATCCGCTACGACCTGGCCCCCAACCTGGCCGGCGGCTTATATCGCTACATCGAGCACGGAGTGCCGGCCGGGCATTTCCTGACCAAGGTACTCCAAAACGACCTTCGCGGAGCCGTCTGGCGCGCCGATCCAGACAACCGGCTGCTTCTCTGGGAGTTCGTTTGCTGGCTCCACAACCACGCGCCCAGGGCCTGCTGGGGCTCGCCTGAGAGGGTCGACGCCTGGCTGGGCCAGTGGACCGCCTCGGGAGCAAAGCGATGACCCGCCTCGACCAATCAGTTCACAGCATCATAGTCGCAGCGATGGCATTAACCGAAGCCATTGACAGAGGCGAACACCCCACCCGGGTCGCTGATTATATCCGAGACGTGGAGCGCTGGTGTCGCCATTCACACGGCAACCTTTGTGGCTGGCCAGGCGAGAAGGCCGCCGAGGCAAAGGACACCATCGTAACGAGACCGGCAAGATGAAGTCATATGCGCTCGATGTCGGCGACAGGGTACGGTTGATGGCGTTTGAAACTGAGGTAACGAAGACAAAAACCCTCTTCGTTGGCCTGACAATATCGCCGGATATTAACATGACGTCAATAATAGGACAGGCCGTCCTGGAGGCGATTTGCGCGTATTCATCGACAGGGGCCGTATTCTTGCTCGACGTCGCCTACCGCAAGACCGCGTGGCAGAGATTCATCCACGTCGTGGGGCGAAGTAAGGACCAGGATGCAATTTTCGTTATCGCTAGAGAGGACGGTTTAAGCGTTCCCATCCTCGAGAAGTTGGGCGTCCAGAAAGAAGTATCGCGGCTTGCTCGCAAGTTTGAGTTGGCGAGCGACCATCCGATTCTCAGAACAGTCTTCGAGCATGAGGGCACCGCATAGGGCCTGCCTACCGCAGGAAAACCAGGGAGAAAATGACATGCTGAAAACCGAATTCACGCTGATCGTGACCCACGGCCACGTCATCAGCAAGCGAGATTTGCAAGCCAACCTCACCCGGGTAATGAATCGATACCGCCAGGTCGCCGGCATCAAGTCCGCGCGGATAGTCCGCCGGCGGCCCTGGGCGGCCCGTAAGGCCGGCTGATGCCCAGCGAGGACTATCTCAAGGAGGCCCGGCACGAGGGCCGGCAGGCGGCCCGTGACGGCACACCTAACCCCTACCCCTGGGGCACCGGCGAACACGCCGCCTGGACCCATGGCTACAGCACCGCGCAGGACATCGCGCCGCTGGAGCGGTTGACCCGGGCGCTCGAAGGAGAAAAGCCGTGACAACGATCAATCGTCTCATCGATGTTTACACCAATTTCAACATCGCCAATGGGCTCGACCTCGGCAGCGCCGACGAGCATATGTTCGACGAGGATTTGACCGATGAGCAGCGGCAATGGCTGCAACGGTTTGTCGATGCTTGGGAGCGGGTGAGCCGCGGGCTCGCCGTCACAAGCTAATGCCAGCAATCAATTTTCAGAAAAGGAGGCCACCATGTTGAAGATAAACGTATTGACCGTGAAGCTGACGGTCCACATTTTGATCGATCCGGCGAACGCCGAATCCCGCGAACGCGCTGGGAACTCCGCCGAGGACCTGATCGGACACGCGAACTTAATCGGCGATGTGGGCACCGTCGAGACGCGGTTGAACCGCATCTATGCCCCCGAGCCGGACATGCCTTTCCCGGAGGAATTGGAACCCCCCGAGAGCAAGCTTGTTATGACGAACCCGGAGGAACCGGACGAAGCCCCGGAACCCGAATATCCAGAAGATGCAAGGGCTGATCTTTCTGGAGTTCGTAGTCGAGGACGATGATAATCGATAGACCCCAACCCGGGTTTTTCAGGGTCCGGGAAAAGAAAGCCGGACCCTGGGTGCCCGCGGCCATCTACGCGATCTGCCATTGCACCATCAACGGCGGCGACGATAACTGGTCCCACGAGTGGCGTGGTTCGTGCGATCGATACCGCTACCCCGACGCAGAACTCTTCGCGACGATCGACGGCAAGGTGGTCGATGTCCTGCGGGTCTGGGAGCGGGGCCACCGCATCGGCCGGTCCAAATATAAAAACATGGTCGCCTACCGCGACTGGTGCCGGGTTCACGATCGCGAGCGCCTGAACGCGGCGACGCCCGCGGAGCACTACCGCGTCGATCTTCTGCCCCCGATTTTTTAGAGGTGCCGTGATGTTGGAGACTGATGCGAAGACTAAGTTGTGCCCGTGGAAAATGAGCGGGGGAAAAGGTTACTACTGCGAGGGCACGGCTTGCATGGCGTGGGACGAGTGGACAGAGCAAGTTCGCGATGACACAAAAATGCTCGTCGGCGTGAGGCCGAAAGTCCCGCCGGAGGGCCATTGCGCGATGATCCCGCCCGACCCTCAAGTGTGAGAGATACGACATGGACATCCTTTCGCCGGAAGGCGTCGAAGAGCGCGTTAAATCGGAGTTCATTGCCAGAGTCACAATGACCGGAGGCGGGAAATATCGCGTCTATTTATCGCCGGACGATAGTCGCCCGCCCGAACCCATTGCGGTACACAACACGCTCGAAGACGCGAAGAACCAAATGGCAGAGGCGATGATACTCGTGGGCTCGTTGCTCCGAGACCCACAGAAAACGATTGAACTCTTACGGAAAGGGTTAGACAAATGACCACTATCCAATCCGCCATCGTCGGCATGCAGTTCCACCCCGGCGCCAACGACAAGCTGGACTCGATAACCGATCCCGAGCAGCCGGTGACCCTGGTCCCCGAGCCTAACAACAAATACGACAAGCACGCGATCCGCTGCGAGATCGACGGCCAAGTATGCGGCTTTATCCCCCGCCATCAGGCCAAGAACCTCGTGCGGGATATCGACGAGGGCAGGAGCGTGACCGCCACGCTGAGCGGGCGTAGCACACTGCGGATCGAGGTGGAAAAGGTGGAAAAACCCGAACCATCAGACCAGCCGTTGTAGGTGATGGTCATGCGCTGGACGCGACCGGTGATGGTGGTGATCGCCATCTACGCTCTCATCGCTCTCATCGCTCTCATCACGACCGCCTGAGAAATAGCCGAAGCTCTGAATGAGCTTCGGGAAATACAGGAGAACCAATTATGACCGAAACACAAGAAGCGCTGCTTGGCGACAATCGGCCACCCGAGGCCGAGGCGCTCTTTGACGAGATTAGCTCGCGGACGAGTTTGCTGGTCGAAAACGCGAACCTCTGGGTGACCGATCGCGGTGAGATCACGACCGAGGAAGAGGCTGTCGCCGCCGCCGACTATCTCGATCAGTTAAGAGCCTTGGGCACCGACAAGACCGGCCGGATCGACAAGGCGCGTCTGGCCGAGCAACAGCCTTTCACCGACCGGCTCGCCGAAATTCGGGACCGATGGAAGCCCGTCAAGCGCTCGATCGAACTCTGCGTGATCGTGATTAAAGGGATGCTCACGCCCTGGCACGAAAAGCAGGACGCGATAAAGGATGCGGCGCACCGTGCTGCGGAGCAAGTCGCGCGCAAGGCCGAACAAGATGCACTCGACGCTGCCGCCGTTGCCGCGCGCGGCGATGGTGATGTCGTCGGGAACCGGCTCAAAGCCGAGGAAGCTGAGGACCGCGCCGCGAAAGCTGGGCGGGACGAGAACCGGGCGGCCGCCGGATACAAGACCGGGTCCAACTATGGCGGCCGCTCCAAGTCGCTGCGCAGCCGAACCGTGGTGAAGATCGACGATCCGAGTAAGATACCGGTGAAATACCTGCGGCTCCTGTGCGGCCATGCCTATGTCATCGAGGCGCTAGAACGGGCTGTGCGGTCGACCCCCAAACGATACGAGGGCGTGGACGGCATCACCATCAAAACCGAAAGGACAGTGTCATGACATCCAGAGAACTCGCGGAAGTCACCGGCGGTAATCTAACTACCCTCATGCCCGGCATATCTTCGCCGGCGTTGCAAATCATGCTAGACGACCGCTTGTTCGAACGCGCGAAGCTCGTCGCCAAGTATATGTCCGACGCGCAGGGGTTCACACCCCGGCATCTTATCGGCCATACCGAGGCGTGTTTCGCGGTCGTCTGCCGTTCGATCACCTGGAAATTGGACCCCTGGGCGGTCGCGTGTTGCACCTACCAAACCCCGGGCGGTGCCATCGGATACGAGGGTAAACTCGTCCAGGCGATCCTCGAAAACAGCGGCAAATTTGAGGGCCCCATAAGGTATGAACACTTCGGCGACTGGTCGATGGTCGAGGGCAAGTTCAAGCTGGAGACAAGCCAGAAGGGCAACAAGTACACGGCTGCAACCTGGAACGATGAGGACGCCAAAGGTTTAGGCGTGATCGTAAGGGGTAAGGTTGTGGGCGAAATCGATGAACGGGAATGGCCTTTCCTGTTGGTTCAAGCACAACCACGCAACTCCACCCTATGGGCAACCGATCCGCGGACGCAGATTTGCTATACCGCCGTCAGGCGCTTCGCCAACGTCGCCGCGCCGGGCATCCTTATGGGGGTTCCCTTCGACCGCGAGGATTGGACCGAGCAGGCAAAGGGGGCAGAACACGCGAAGGACATCACCCCGCCCGCTCCGCAGCGGGAGGATTACACCGAAGAAGAGGGTTCCTATACGGCCGCGGACGGCGCCACGGTGCCCGAGGGCAAGAGTTTGCGCCAGCACTACGCCGAGGGAGCAGACAAGGCCCTGGCGGCCTCGGTGCCCGACCTGGACGCCGGCGATGGGCCGGAGAACCCCGACGAGACGGACGACGAGACAGAACCGGCGAGCGGTGAAACCGATGGGACCGATGAAGGTCCAGGAGAAGAAGCCGCCGCCGAGCAGAGCCGTGCGCAGCCTCCTGTAGCTGACCAACCCTCTGCAAGGCCCGCCGCGAAGAGCACGGATAGCGGCGGGCAAAAAAAAGCCACCCATTTTCTGGGTGGCCTGAAAGCGACGCTTTGGAAAATCCAGTCGCGGGACGAGGTCATGGCCTGGTTACTGGCGCCCATGGTCATGAAGCACGTTCAGCAATTGGACCCCGTCGAGAAGGCGCTCTGGGAAGAGGCGGTCGACAATCACATCGAACAGATCGAGAGCTAAGCTAACTTGAAAAGGAGAGTGATACGGGGCGGCGAAGAGCAATTGCGCCGCCCTAATGTTTCAAACATAGGGGACTAAAATGACGACGAACGAAACCTGTAAAACCTGCAAGTTCTTCGACGAAATAGACACGAAGCGCGGCCGCTGCCGCCGATACCCGCCACACCCTTTCCCGATAACCTCGGATCAAGTCGCCACCTATTGGCCAACGATACAAGTGCAACATTGGTGCGGCGAATGGAAGACCACAATCCTGCTGCACTAGACTCAAAGATTAGCCCAGCGCTCGTCGCGTGCCGTGATCCGTCGCACCACCTCGTCGAAATCTGACTCCTGGAAATGCTCGCCTTTATCGAGACGCTTGATGATCGAGGTTTCCAGGTCTTGCAGCCGGCCATCCACATCGACGGCGGAATCGATCACGTTTATCGCGAGGTTGATCCACTTGGTGAACTCCCCAGTATTGATGAACCCCGACCCCAGCGAGCGCGCCAGGCTGGTGACGATGGATACCAACAGAATGGGCATGGGCCGGTTCTCCTTCCGAGATATTCAAATAGCGGACTTTTTTGCATCACGATCGTGAGGACGACCCTAGAGGCTGTTTACGTAGTCGATGAAGCGGTTGACTGCCGGGGCGTATGAATTAATCCTGGCGCTCAGCACCTCCACCACGACGGTCAATTCTGCGATGGTGCTCGGGTTATCCTGATCGTCCAAACGGTTGCGCGCGTCCCGCCAACTCAAAGCCGCCTGGACGATCAACGGGATCACGCGGCGCGCGGGTTCCCGGATGCTTTTGAGCGTCGCGACCACCCCGGGCGGCGTGTCCGGGCGTTCGGCCAGTTCGAGCGCCGCCTCGTCGATGACGTCGAACGAGGCGACCAGGGCGTATGCCTGATCGGCCAGGTCGCCACCCCGTTCCTCGACGGTTCGGAAGATGTCCGGCAGCGTGCAGCCAACGACCAGGAACAGGACGAACGGAAAAACGCGCAGGGCTTTGCGCATGGTCCTTACTTCTGGCCCAGCTTGGCGATGCCGCGGGAGATAATATAGGCCGCAGCCGGGCCCCAGATGGCCGCCGTCTCTACCACATCGATGCCGCCATTGGTCAGCGCGTTGACCTGCATCAGCACTGCGGCGATGACCGCCACCCAGAATTCACTGGTTCTGATTCCTCGGGTCATGTTCAAGTCTCCTTGGTTTGAGTTAATAACCGAAAAGCCTCAGCCCCACCCTGTCGGTGTAGACCAGGCGCTTGTCGAGGTGGACGAAGCCTTGAGCGAAATTGATCCCGATGCACCACCCAAACATGAACGCCGTCTCGGTCAAGCGCGCGAGATACTCGCTGTCTAGGATCGCGACATCGAGGCCGAAGGTGCCGAGCGGCATGCCGTCCTTGTCGTGCCAGCGCGGGTTTTGGGTCAGATGGGCGCTGCTCGGATGGCCGCCCTCGGCTCGGTTATGGTCAGGATCGCGGCAAAACGACGTGACCACCATAGGCCGGTTGAAGGTTTTGCGTAGCTCGACCAGGGCCTCGCCGAAGCCGGGCGCGAGCCTGATCTCGCCGTTACCCCGCGAACGCATTTCCTCGTCGGAGAACAGCACCGTGCCGGTGCGTGGATCAAGGAGCGGCATGACTATTGAAAGAAGCTGTGATCGCAATCGCCCGTGGCTGGGTCGTAAATGCCATCGACGGCAGCACATGCGGCCTTCCAGCCCTGCGCCGTATAGGATTGCTGGCCGGACGCCCCGGCGATGATCGCATCAAGCGCGATCAGGGGCGGAACAGCACAGCCTGAGAGCAACAAGCTACAAGCTGTTACGATGAATAATTTAGACATAGCCCGGTTTCCTTTCCAGATTCCCATCACCTTTGCGGACGACTTCGGTCCCCCCCGGATATCAGTTGTTGCAGGATTCGATCAAGGCTTGTGCTGGTATCGTCGCGGAAGTCCTTGGACTTCTCCTTTTCCCCCTCGATCTCGTTGATGATCACCTGTTGCTTGGTGTTGATACCTTGGAGCGTCTGCCGGATAGCCTCGATCTTCTGCTCGTTGCTGTCGCCCTTTTCCTCGTTCGCGCCCACCTGGGCATAGAGAAGCGTGCCACTTACGATGCCCGTGCACGCCATGATGATGAGCGCGACCGTATGCCGGGCTGCGCCGATGCCGTTCGCGAAAACCTTCAATTTGCCGGTCATTTCTTTCTCACAGTTTCCGAGTATATACGATCGCGCCGCCTCGTTCTTTGATGGTCAGTTCGACATCAAAGCCGAGGGCGCCACACCAAATACCAAGTCTGGCGAGAGTAGCGGGAAAGGCTGTGTTGTTCTCCCATCCCCACACAGTTACGAAGTTCATATCTAGCCGTTTCGCCACTTGCTTCAGTGTCAGTTTTTCCCGGTATCTGGCCGCTGTTAGAAGATGAGCAATTTCATATTCGATCCACCGCTCGTCGGATGCCCGATGGATTTTCCTTCGTTTGACGATCACCGGCCATCGGCCTCAGTATCACTCGCCGAGGGCTTGTCAAAGCGCCAACTGGTTCCCGCCCCGTGCATGCACGCCAACCCCAGAGGGTTGGTCACCAGCATCGACCAGGTGTTCTCAACACCTTCCGAGACAAAAATTTCGAGCAGCCAGCCGGAGTCGGTCAAGGCAGTGGCAACACGGCTCTCTCCGTGTCGCTCTTGCAGCTTTTTCACTAATTCATCGTGCCGACCACACAGCACCTGGGCGGCGGCCGGTAAAGGCGCAAGCAGCGCGAGTAGGATGGCAAAGGCGATCGACCTGTAGATCATGGTGTTACTCCGCGTAGAGAGAGGCGCTTCATTGCCGCGCGGGCAATGCGATTCTTTCTGGTAATCTGGAAATCGATTTTCCTGCGCTTGACGGCCGGGCTTAATTTAGCATCACTTTCAAACCGACGAATGAGGCGGTTAACTTCCGAGAGTTGCTGCCGCGTATTCTCAACAAAATCTGCCGTCAGCAGCTTTCCTTTATTTGCAGCGAGGAAGGCCAGCGCTTCGTCCGCTGCCCCCAGTTGCTTCTTCTTGTTTAGGGTATTGAGCAGCCGGCTCACGTCCCTCTGAATATCATAGAAGTCCGTCACGTAAACCGTATTGCGCGCCGGGTCCGCGCGGACAAACCGCTTGACCACGGGAACATCATCGATCCGAAATGCTGGCGCTGCCGGACCATCACCGGCCAGTCGTACCATGGCATCCGACGCCGAGAGCACGTAAGTTCCGAGCGCCCCAAAATACCCGCGCACGAGGTGTTCAATGCGCTTTGGTGACCTGGCTTCCCCAAGAAATTCCGGCATGGACCGGCCGAGCGCCCGCGCGGTTTCACTGGTCCAGGGCGACCATTGAGCCTCCGGAGTCAAACGCTCCAGACCCTGTCCAACGATGGGCCGGCCGGTGAATGAAACCCTGTTGGCCCACTGCTCGACCATCGGCTTGAAAAGTTGAGGGATCGGGTTTAAGGCGAAAGTGTCCCTGAACATCGCGAGCACCCGTTGCCCGGCTTTTTTGCCATCATCCTTTCCCATCATAAAGCGAAGCATGCGCTCTGGGATGGTCGAGAAAATGGCCCCGACCTCGAAACCCTTGGGGAGCCGATAATGCTCATCGCCTATCCAGAAGTGATAATAAACATCCTTGTCCCAGTCTTCGAGTTCGTCATATTCCGGACGGTCCCAATTCACCGCCATGAGGGCCATCGTTGCCGCCGTGATGGCACTGCCTCGAAGCAGGAAACCCACTGGATTGTCCCGCGCCCCACGGTAAAGACGGTACAATCCCTGGACGCGAGCATTGAGGAACGGCACCGTCTCGATCAAGAACCGCATAGCGGCATAGTCGCCGCGCATCGTGAAGTCCATCACGTCGCGCGCTTGGTAAGCCGCCTCCGCTTTCGTGCCCCCGTTCTTGATCACGGCGTCAAAGATGGCGATGCGATTCGCCGCTTCCGATGCCTGCCCGATGCGCTGGTACAACTCCCATAACTTCCTTGGCGAATCGAGCACCCGTTGTCTATCTAGCCCTGTTATTCTGGCCTCGATCAGTTTGCGGACATCTTCGGGGTCAGTGCGGAAAAAGCCACCGCTGCCGCCGCCGGCCGCCATGATATCAATGAGCGAGTCGTCTTCCTTGAGCGCCTTTACGAAGCCTCGAAGGCTGTCCACGCCCGGCGTGAAGCCCTTCTGCCCTGCAACAACCCATGCCGAGGTTGTGTCGCGAAGGAAGTTGGCAATCATAAATGCCGGGTCGATGGTAACGCCTGTGGTCAGCACACGTTTCGACAGACGCATCAGCTTGGCGATGCCGGTCAGTTGTGGAGGCGACATGGACGTTATGGAGCGCAACAACAGAGGATCGAGAACACGATAATAGACCGGCCTTCCGTCGACCATCACCGAAACAATATCCGGTGCCTGGGGCGCGGCCAGTTGAAACATCTTGATCACTTCTCGTCGTTCTTTTGAAGAAAGTTTCTCGATCTCGATGCCACGTTCCTCTAACTTTTTAACCGCCTCATCCACTGTGATCAGGGCTGGCTTCCAGTCCCGACCCACGGATTCAACGGCGCCACTCCTGCGCGCCAGAATGATGATCTTCCGCATGGCGAGGTTCTTGAACGATCGATCCACCAACGAGGTCATATTCATGACCATGTTTTCCAGCGGATCATTGATCGGCGATGTCCCGCCCTTTAGCGTGCGAATTCCCGATCGTTGATCTGCGAGACCGGCGCGCCCCTTCTTGGCGGCGACCACCGTTTCCTCGTCCTCCAAGATTCGGTAGAACGGCACGTAATCGGCCTTCTCCCATATAGTTCGCTGCGCCGCGTTGATGAGGCCGGCGGCTTCCGCCATGTCGAGCATTTTTTTGTTAAACGCTATCCATTCATCCATGACTCTCTGGAACTCAGGATTTTCTTGTCCCAGAGGCAAAAGCTCGGCAATTTCCGCGTCGCTTAGCAGGCGCTCACGGCCCTCCCTTTTGAGTCTCTCCGCTCGCACGGCAACCGCCCAGCCTTTCCAGAGCCGGAGTTTTCCACTGTCGGCCAAAGGCTTGAAGATATCCTCGAACCCCTTTCCGAATTGGCGATCCAACACGAACCAGCCACCTTCGATTTTCAGTGGACCGTGTCGCAGAATCGTCGCCATGACGGAGCCCAGGTTTTTGGTCGCGTGGGCCGCTTTGAACGCTGAGAAACTGGCATCCTGAAGTTTCCCGTGTTCGATCACTTCCATTTCTTCGACGACGGCGAACTCATCAAGGAGCCCTTGCTTCAGTGCGAGTCCGTCGCGGTCGCGGAAAGCGGCAACGCGCTCACGAAGTCTTTGGCTGACAGGCTTATCTGTGGTGCCGATGATGCGCTTGATGGTGCGCTCGTGCTCTGGCGCCGGCGGCGTTCGGCCCAGAGTGTACGCCTCTCTGGCCGCGCTCGGGTTTGCGGCCGGATCGCGGCGCGCACCTGGCTCGCGGCGGCCCACCTCGCCGCGCTCGATGGTGGTGAAGATGTCGTTCGCTGAGAAATAATTGCGGCCCCTAAGCGTTTCGCCGAGCGCTAACAGGAAATCCCGGATGTGCTCGAACGCGCGCTTGATGAACCCGCCGGTCTGGGTGCGCCCGACCGCCCAGTCGGCGAACATATCGGCCACCAGTTCCTCGACGATCTCTTCCTCGGTGAGGTCCAGGCCCTTCCTCTGCTCCCGCATCCGAGCCACGCGCCCGGTGTCGGCCTTGGCCGCTTTGCTCAGCGTCGTCCACTCGGCGTCCCGGATCAGTTTGAGTTCGCGTAGCGCGTGGATGACTTCGTGATTCAACACCCAGCGGCCGTCCTTGCCAGCCAGCGACACCTCGATCAGGCCCGGCGTGAATCGACCGAATACCTCGGATGTCTTGCCGTCGACCATGACCTTGATATCTTCGACCAGGCGCAGCGCCACCTTTTCGGCGATGCCCAGTTTATCGAGACGCGCCAGCAAGTCGGTTTCGATCGCCTCCACGTCGCCGGCGAGGCGCGGGTTGACCGGGCCGAAGCTGAAACGGGCTTGCGCGCGGAACCTTGGCCGTCTCTCCCCGATATCGACGACACCGAGTTGAGCCAATTCTTCCTCGGCTACCGGTTCCGGGTCGGCTTGGGGCTGTCCCGTGACGACCCCGCTCGCCAACTCCTTCTCAATCACGGCCGCCTTGGCGGCCAGGTCCGCGATCTCGGCGCCGCCCTCGAACGTCTTGCCCATCTGTGGCGTGAAGTCGGCGATTTCCTTTTTGGCCTTGGCGATCCGCGCCTGGGCTCCCTCAAGATTGCTCTCGAAGCCGCGTAAGACAGCCTGTATCGACTGCACAAACCCGCGCGACGAGCCGATAATGGCCACGGTGCTCTCGCGATCACCGGCGCGCGCCACCCAAACAGCCGTTTGGAGCGGCTCGCTGGGCTTCGTCCTCCATGATGCAGCGGCGATATCAAATCCGCCAATTGATCCCAATTTCACACGTTTTCTAGCCTTCCCGGCCTCCTTTAGAGCATCAATCTGATCCAGCAAGGCATTGCCGAATTCCAGGCGATCCTCGAAAGTCTTGCCCTGCGCGACGGCGGTGAAATTGTCACCGGTGGTATCGGTGCGCGTCGCGATATCGGCTTGGATGTTGGTCACACGGTCCTCGAAGAACTCAACTTCGTTTCCGGCCCGGGCGACGCGGTTGGCGATGGCGTACTGGTCGCTCTCGAACGAGGACTGGCGCCGGCGCGCGCGCTCTAGCTTCTGTTTCAGGTCGGCCAGTTCTATGAGGCGCGGATCGGCGGTGGTCATCGCCTTGGCTTGCTCGAACTGGCTTGCCTCGCCGAAGTCCTCCATGTTGCGGATGAACGGGTCGCCGCGGAAGAAGCCTTCGATGAACCGGGCCTTGCGCGCCATCATGCCCCACATCTGGGAATCGTAGGTGCCCTTGGTCGAATACTGGTGAATCTGGACCTCGGGATTCATGTTGCCCTGGCGCATGAGGCGACCGTTGCGCTGCTCGTCGAGCGAGGGATACCAGAGCGGGTCGAGGTTGTGGACCGCGATCATGTGGCGCTGTGCGTTGACCCCGGTCGCCATCATCTGGGTCGAGCCGATCAGCACCCGCAACGTGCTGTCGTTCATGTCATTGAAGACGCGCTGGCGGGCGGCCGGGTTGTTACGGTGCTCCGACATCAGCGCGATCTCGGCGCGCGGCACCCCGCGGCGGACCAGTTCCGAGCGGATGTACTTATGGACGTTGAGCGGGCTTTTGTCGGTCACGCCGAGGTTGGCGAACACCATCTGGGTTCCCCCGCCGGTATCAACCGGCTTCACGGTGTAGCCGTCCGCTGTGACACCGTGGAAAGGCTGGCGCTTGCTTTCCTCCCAGATTTTGAACACCTCGTCGACCAGGAGATTGAGTTTGCTGCCCGGGTCGTTGGCAAAACGTTGGCTCACCAGGCGCATGTCGATCGCGGCCTTGCGTCCGTCGCCGATCACGGTAAGCAGGATATCGTCGCCCGGCTGCGGCGGGCCCTTACGCGCTTGTATGGCCTCCATCCGGCGTTCCAACGTCTTCTGGTAATCCACCACGTCGTCGCTGCGCTCGGCCAGGTGCATGGACCGCTTGCCGTCCTTGAGCTTCGGGCGGATGACGAACTCACTCAATTGCTCGCTGGTGATCACGTCCATTCGCTGACGCATCATGGTCGAGAGTTCGGGGATGTTGACGAAGTTGGCGAAGCGCGTGGCTGGCTTGTAGCCGCCGGCGGCGTTCTGCTCGATCTCGGTGAGGGTCTCGCCGTAGGCGCCGGCCCAGGCGTCGAAGTGCCCAAGGCCGCGGGAATCTAGCTCTTCCTGTTGGATATACCGGCTGACGGTGTAGAGCTCGGCCATGGTGTTGGTGACCGGGGTTCCGGATGCCAGCACCAGATTGCGGCCCGGGTTGATCGTTTCCAAGTAGCGCGTCTTCACGAACAAGTCCCACGACTTGCCCGAACCCAAAGGGTCGATGCCCTTCATACTGCTCATCTTGGTGGCGAAGTCGAGTTTGCGGAACTCGTGAGCCTCGTCCATGAACAGGAAATCGACGCCCATTTCCTCGAACGTGAAGACCTGGTCGCGGGCGCCGGCGGCGCGCCCGGACAAGCGCTGTTCGAGGCGTTCGATCGCGAGTTCAATGCGCCGGCGGGTGAACCTCTGGCTCTGATCACCTTGGAGGTCTTGGAGAATGCTGCGGAATTCCACCAGTTCGGCGTTGATCATACCGTCCTGGAATTCGTGGCTTATGGGTATCAGACCGAACGAGGTATGGGTGATGATGATGGCGTCGAGATCGGTGTTGGCGACATCGGCCATGAATTGCTTGCGCTTCGAGGTGTGGAACTGGCGGTCGTCGGCAACCGCGATTTTGGCGGTCGGATACTGCTCATAGAATTCCTTGGTGAACTGGCCGAGCATGTGGTTGGGGACCACGTACATCGGCTTGCGTACCAGGCCGAGGCGGCGCATTTCCATCCCGGCGCCGATCATGGCAGAGGTTTTGCCGGCGCCGACCGCGTGGGCCATGTAGGTGTTGCCGTCCTGGATGATCCGGGCCACGACCCGCCTTTGGTGGGGCCGCCAGGACCAACTCGTGGATACGCCCGGCGTCGTCAGATAGTCGCCGTTGAACTCGCGGGCGATCAGGTTGTTATATTCCAGGTTATAAAGTTCGGCGTGGGTCGCGGCGCGCTCCGAATCTTCCCACAGCCACTCGCTAAAGCGATCCTTGATCTCCTGCATCTTGGTGGTCGCGGCCTCGGTCGCGGCTGGATCGAGAACCTGCCTTCTGTCGATTGGATCGTAGCGTGTCACCCGCGGGACCTGGCGGTTTAGCGCGTTTGCAATCAGTGTCGGCGCCGGCATGTCGACGGTGCCCCATGTGGTCACCGCGCCAGGCGAGGAATCATCGCCTCTGACCGTCCACAATGCCAACTTCGGGATATAACCGACCCGTAGGCTCTCCAGCCCCAGCGCCTCTTTGCCGAATGCCTCAATGGTCTCTGTCGGCAACCACGGCATCCCCAGGTTCGCCTTGATCTCAGCCGGGCTGAGAGGCGGCGGCTGGGCCGCTTCGAGGGCGTCGGCATTGCGCTGGAAGGCGTCGTTGCGCTTCGCGGCCTCTTGCGCCTGGCGGAGTTTCTTCCGCACATCGCCCGACAGATATTCGTCACGCGTGACCCAGGTATCTTGCGTGCCCGGCGACAGGAAGATGCTATCGGCCAGTTCCTCGATCACCTCGGATTCGGTCTTGCCGGCGGCGCGCGCCACCTCCGGGATGTCGAGGCGGCCGGTCTGATTGAGCACGAATAGGACAGCGTCGTTGACCGAATTGATTTGCGGCTCCACCTCGCGGGTGATGACGTTCTTGGTGAAAACATCGGTCTTCGAGGCTTCGCCCGTTTCTAGATCGTAAGCCTCGATCGCGCGCAGCCGGTAGCCTTCCTGGTCGTCCATGAAAGGATCGATATTGGGCCGCTTGGTGAGCACCAGGTCGGGCATTTCGGTGGGGTTGAAGGTGCCTTCGTCGAAATCCCTGCCGGCAGCCTCACGGGCCGCCCTGCGGGCAGCGGCGACTTGCTGCATTGAGGCGCCGGCGTGCAGCATGTCGGTGGCGTCGAACGAGCCTTCATCGAACAAGGTATCTAAGACCCGGGCTTCCTCGCGCGCCTCTGCCCGCGCGCTCTCTTGCTGCACGACCGAGGGACGGCGCCACGACCGATTGGCCGTGTTGATCGGGCCGTATTTGCCTACGAAAGCGTCATAACTGGAATTCAGGCGCTTGCGCGCGCGGTCACCGTTCTCGGTGTCGTTGGCGAGATCGGCCGCGTAGGTGGCCCGCAGGGCGTCGCGGATCGGGATCAGGGCCTCGATGCGCTCGATATTGGCCGCCGTCTTGCCGCCGACCACGCCCTTGCCGCGGCGCTGGACGGGACGCCCAAGGCCGCGGGACAACTGGAAGAGTTGGCCATCCTTGATGTAGAACGAGCCTTCCTTGCGCTCGGCGGTCCCGAAATCGACTTCGGCGCGCTCGTCGGCGGTCTGCCGTTTCGACATGATATCGTCGGGCAGCGCCTGGATACGGGCGTTGATTTGAGCAGCCAGATTCGCGTCCTTGAACGCGCGCACCCCGTAGCGGCCCTTGAAGAGCTTATCGAAAAACCCCGGCTCGCCGAGAACGGCGTCGGGGTTGTCGGCAATCCATTTGTTGACCAGCCCGGTGGTCGGCTTTCCGTCGCTGTCGGGCAGGGTCACCTCGACCGTCTGGGTCCAATCGCGGCTTCCCGGCGTCTCGCCCGGCAAGCGCTTGCGCAGGATGATGATGTCGGTGGTGACCGAGGTCCCGGCGTTGCGCTCGAAGGCGTTGCCAGGCAAACGGATGGCGGCCACGAAATCGGCTCTGTCCGCCATGTAGTCGCGCGCCTTGGTGTCGGCCTTGTTGAGGGTCCCCGCCGAGGAAATGAACATCAGCAAACCACCCGGGCGCACGCCATCGAGCGACTTCACGAAAAAGTAATCGTGAAGCAGGAACCCTTGCTTGTAGGCCGGATCGGATTTGATGGGGATGTCGGCGAAGGGCGGGTTGCCGATCGCCAGGTCGTAGGTATCCGCCGGCAGGGGCGAGCGCGTGAAGTCATCGCGCCGGATGCCATGCTGCGGATAGAGCAGGCGCGCGATCCGAACCGTCATGTGGTCCAGTTCGAGCCCGCTGTAATCGACCTTGCCGGCGAGATCGGCCGGCATGAAGCCAGCGAAATTGCCGATCCCCATGCCCGGCTCGAATACCTTGCCGTCATGGAAACCGAGCTTTTCGGCCGCCTGCCACATGCCGCGCACGATGGTCTCGCTGGTGTAGTGGGCATATTGCAGCGAACGCCTGGCGGTGGCGTACTCGGTTTCGTCTAGGAGTTCACGGAGCCGCCCGCCAACTTCCTCGAAGCCCTTGGTGAAGCCGCCCTGGGAATCCGGGAACACGCCCTTGAGGCCGCCCCAGCCAACGTAAAGTGCGAGATCGTCCTGCTCCGACTTGGTCGCCGGGCGGCCCTCGGCCTCGATCTGGCGCACCAGTTCGATGACGCGGATATTGCCGCGCGCTTTCGCGACCGGGCCGCGGCCTTCGTTCAGGCCGTTTTTTGCGATGGAGAGGTTGTCGCCCTTGTCGGGGTCTCTTCGAGGTTCGTCTCTTGCGGGCCGTCCGCTGGGTTGGTCAGGTCTGCCGGGAAGTCCAGGAACGTCGCGAACACCAGTTCCTCGATCTCCCGGCGGTTGGACGCCCCTTCCACCAGGCCGCTCGGGAGCTTGGGCTTGCCCTTCGCCAGGTCGTCGTACAGCCGGTGCGCCTCCGCGGACTTGGCCTTGAGGTGGGCGTTCATCGCCCCGGTCCGGCGCAGCCGGTTGAACATCTGCGGCGCCTTGTCCCTCATCGCCAGTAGGTACGGGGTGCTGAAGTCCATCATCGGTCGGCTCCTGTGCCCCTAATATAGGCGTTTCAGGAGGCTTTGTCTCGCCAATATCCTGCCCCAGCGCAACGGCAATCTCTTCCTGGAATTCATCACTCGACGGGTCGAATTCCCTCTCAATCTGCTCGATCGTCTTGAATTCGTCGCTCCGAGAAGCGGGCCGTCCCGCCGCAATGCCACCACGGGTCGGAACAATCGCGATAGCCTCGGTGCGACGAATGCCGTTGACCACAACAGACCGAACGCCGTTTTCGTCCTCGAATATCGGCTCACCATCGCGGTTGAGGCCGATGGAGCCCTCGGCACGCTTCTTCTGGGCCTTCGCCTTGAGCTTGCCCTGCTTCGTCTCCTTGGCCGCCGTCGCGCGCCCCTTGCGGCTCTCGTCCAGCTTCCGCTTTAGCTGCTCCTGCTTCGACACGGTCGAGGCGCGCTGCGCTTCCAGCCGGTCATCAACCCGGCGGATCATCGCCAGGTCGCCAGACAGTTCGGAAGACGCCGGGAGATCGAGGCCACCCGCCGGGTCGCCCTCGGCGAGTTCGGCTAGGTTGTCGTGGATTTCCTGGTCGCTTAGGTCGGCCGCGCGCGCCTCTTCGATGATCGCATCGGCGCGCTCATTGGCGATTTGCTCGCTCTCGACGACCTCGGGGCCGCCCAGAAGGTCGGGCTGGGTTAGTTGTTCAGGAGCCCTCTCAGGGGCCGCTGTGGGGGCCGTCTCTGGTTCGGGGGCCGGGGGAGCGGAAACGGGCTCTTGCGCCTGTGGCCCTGGTCCGGCTGGCGGCGCGACCCCTTCTGGGGCGCCGGCTACCTGCGGGCGACCGGCAAACGCCTTAGTCGTATCGCCCTTGTCGAGCCATTCCTGGTACTCGGCCACCGAAACCTCAGTGATCGCCTGTACCCGATCTGGCCCTGATCCATCCGTGAAGGCCCTGGAATAGACGTCGAGCGCCGCCGCTTGGTCCACCATGGCGAAGAAAGTCTTGGTTTCGTCAAACTTGCCGGTCTCCGGCTCCTTCTGGTCGATCACGAACACCCGGTCACTGTCCAGATTGTCGCCGAGGAAGAAATCGAGGTGCTCGCCATCAGCGGCCTTGGTGCCGAGAACTTTGCCGTAATGAGCCGGGAAATTTTCGACTACCCACTCTGGGACCTCGTGCTTGGTATCCCTTCGAGTGCCGCCCTTGGGCGTCTCGATAGTCAGGCCCATACCACGGAATTTCGCCGGACCCTGGCGATAATTATCCGCCTCGACCTGGCCCGGGGTGGGATCGGGCTCTACCCTCGCCGCAGCGGCGGCCACTTCGTCAAGCGTGGATGTCTTTTCACCCGGCACAGACACCGGCTCCGTGGGCAATGTTTCACGGGAAACATCGGGGCCCTCGACCGCCGCCGCCAAATCACTGCTGTCGAGTTCCGTGTCTTGAGGGCGGAGAGTTTGTTGCGTATTGGCCGCGATTTCCTGCGCTTCCTCACGAGCGATGAACCGGCCTGTGGACGTAGTGAAACCCTCTTCTGCCGTTTGCAGAAAATCATCGATAGTCTGGCCGAACTCGGCGGCGCCCTCTTCGGCCGCCAGCGCGTGTGTGGTGCCGACAAAGACCTGGCCGGTGGGATCGCGCAGTGCCACCGCGGCGATCGTCTCGGCTTCCCCCTCGAAGGGGTCGAAGTCCACGGCCACCAACCCTTCCGGCGCCGCCGGTGTAATATCCGCCTCTGATTGGCTCACTACTTCTTGCTCGGCCACCACGATGCCGCGCTGGTCCATATCAGTGACGAATTCCTCGAACACCCCGCCGTCATCGAGCGCGACCTTGATCCCGTCCTCGGTGAAGCCGAGTTCGGCGTTGGTCTCTTGGAATGCGTCGGTCACCTCGCCGACCGCGGTCTCGCCATCGGGCAGCGTCACGATCACCCGCGCGCCGACCAGCGGCAGATTGTTGCGGCGCAATATGGCATTGGCAGACTCCGACGCTTCGGCGTCTCGAAGGATCGCCTGGCCTTCTTTCTGGATGTCGTCGCGGATGGGGGATGCTTCGTCCGCTGCGGAGAGTTCCGGCGGGGGCGCGGCGGCAACTCGCTCGCGCTCGCCCGGGGGGACCGGGCGGGGAGGGGGAGTGAGGGATTCGACGGCGATTTCCTGGGCGGTACGCGTGAACTCGGGATCGCCGGGGCCGGTTCCTCCCCCACGCCGGCCGCCCACCAGGGACGTGAGGAAGCCCATGACAGCGCCGGTCGTGAACCCGACACCGGCCGCGTCGCCGGTGCCTACGAACAGGTCGCGCGTGGGGTCATAACCGACGATATCGGATGCGATGAGGTTGGTCAGGATGGTCTGGCCGACTTCCTGGACGAATTCCTCAGTGCCGCCCAGCATCAGGCCGAGCAAGGCGTTTTTGATACGCCCGCCGGTGCCCTTGTCGAGACGGGAAAGAATCATCGCGATCGGCAAGCCCTCGGAGAGCCCGACGATGGTCCCGAAATCGCCCGCGGTGTAGGCTTCCTCGATAGTCGAGCCGCTGCGTAGCGCGTCTTCGAAGGTATCCGTCCGGTTGACCAAGGCGCCAAGAATCGATGGCGCGATCACCGCTGGCAAACCGACGCCCCGGCTCGCGATGCCCACCGCCATGAAGCCGGTCATCGACCCAAACCCGCGCGGCAGCTTGCCGGCAAAGAATTCCTCGGCAAATTCCGGGTTTGACAGCGTGTGACGCTCAACGAAGGCGTCCAGCTTGGTGCCGGCCTCGAAGAGCGGCGATGTCCGCGGGTCGAACTCCGCGAATTCCTGTTGCATAGCGCGACGCTCGTCCGGACCCGCGTTTTCGTACTTGAGCACAAAACCCTGATAAAGCTCGGGCGCGGCGCTCAAGGGCACGTCCTCGCCCCGATCGATCGCCTCGAACAACGGCAACATCTGCCGAGCGTTTGGCACACTTCCTATCGAGATCGCCTTTAAGGTGCCGGAAGCAATATCCCCAAGACCGCGCAGGAACTCGCCGCCCGCGGTCGCTAAGCGGCCAATTTCCTCGTCGGCCTCTTGATCGACGCCGGCGACACCCGCAGGGCGGAAGCGCCCACGCGCGAGCGGCGCCGCGCGAGTTGGTTCGTCGAGAATGGGGTCGAAACCAACCTCCACCAGACCAGCCGAGAGGGCGGGCTCGTCGGGAAAGGGGTCGAAATCAATCTCGACAAGACCGTGCTGCGCCACCTTTTTCTCCTAGGATTGTTACAACTTAGTCCCCAATTACGCTAGAGGGAGGAACAAGTGATGAAACACATCATTTTCGCGATCTTCGTGACGCTCGTGATCTCTTCCGGCGTGGCGATGGCTCACCACTGCAAACCAAGCACCGCCTCTGACCCTGACTGCCGCCCGCCGCCGCCGTGTCCCTGGCTGTTAGGTTGTTGAAAGCCGCAGTCTTGCTTGCGCTCCCCGCTGCGATCTTCCTACTCATGGCGACCAGCGGGGAGCCAGCGATACCGCACCCGCCGGGCCTAATCGAAGTCTATTTCGACCCCTTTGACTGCACATTTTCGATCGATCCGCACGATCTTTGCATCTAGGGACCAGCACCTGCGCTGTTCGCCTGGGTCTTCTGAACTCGATACCTCTTTTCGCCCTGCAAAACGTACCAGAATCCGCCTTTGCCCAGGATTGCTTCGGGGTGGTCGGCTGGCGCGAGATCACCGACGTAGGGATTTTCGTTGGGCCCTGGCGCGACTGGGTCCACCGCCGCCGGCGCTGGCGTCGCCGTCGATGCGCGTCCGCCGCGGCCGCGCCCTGGGGTCGCTTCCGTGCCTGACGTGGCCGCCTCTCTGGTCGGTGGCGGCGTCTTGCCTTCCGATTCCGCCATGATCTCGCGCACCCGCCGCGCCCTGAACCGGGTCCGGCTGCCGCCATCTTTCTTGAAGTCGACAGCGTCAGACGAGAACGCTCCGGCCAGGTCGTCGACCTCGCCATCGGCTTGGGCCTCGGCTCTCGTCCGGTTATCCGAGGTCGCGATCGCCTTGCCCTTCCGTTCCTGTGCTTCGGCAGCCTTTATAAAGCCTCTGTTCCGCAGGTCGATCCCGGCGGCTCTGTGGTCGACCCCTATTACCTTGCCAAAGTCATTGAAAATCTGATGTTCCGCGATGATCCGAGCCTCTGCCGCGGTGTTGTCTTTCCTCTCGTCCAGCGTTTTGGCAGCCGCTTGTTTATCCGCGGTGTCTTTGCTCGCAACGCCCGCCGCGACTTTGGCGGCTCTGTCTTTGGCAAGCCTGTCCGCTGCGAGTTTTGCCGAGGTGGCGTTCTGTTGGGCTGTGACGGTGCGCTTGTTGGCTGCGACCTTGTTTTCTTCCGTGGTTTCCGCAACTCCGCTCGCGACCTTTGCGGCTTGCTTGGCAGCCTCGGTCTTGCGATCATTCGCGACCTCCGCCGCTTTCTCCGCGGCTTTGGCGAGTTTTCGAGCGGCTTCGACCTTGGCGTCATTTGCTTTGTTTCTGATAAGTCTCTGCACTGCGGCCGCTGTCGAGGCGGCGTTCTGGTTAGCTATGACGGCTCGTTTATTGGCTTCGACCCTGTTTTCTTCTAATTTCTGCGCGGCGGCGATGTCGACATCGGTGGCAACACCGGCGGCTGTGACACGGGCTGTGGCCAGCTTTCCCGCGACTGTCGCCGCGCGGCCTGTGGCAGTCGTGGCAGCGTCGGCTTGCGTGCCGGCCAGTGTCTCGGCGGCCTGTTCACGAGCGCCTATTTCCGTCTTCAAAAGCCCGCGCCGGCCTTCCAGTTTGGCTTCATCGCGCTCCAGGTTGCGCGCGTGTTCGAGATCGGCCAGGGCACGTTCGCGCTTCTCCTTGCCCGATTCCACGAGACCCGCGCCGACGCCCTCCAACAGCCCGCCACCTATGAACGCCAGTGCGCTAGGCATCGTAATGCACTCCCATTCTGGCCCTATCTTCGTGTGCTTGGAGAGTGCCGAGCAAGATTCCGTCGATTGCCGCGCAGGATACGGAATCCTCGTCGACTTCCGAATAATCGGCGAAGGTCACGCCGTTCGTGAATATCCGGTGCTCCGTCGTGTCGAACACGAACAACTGGTCGACATTCGCGGCCTCGACCTCGTCGAGTGGCTGCGCCTGGTCCGCCCTCGCGACGCGCTTCCAGTGGCCGTCCTCGAGCACGGCGTGACTGCCGTGGACCACGACGCCGCGGTAGTTAAAGATCGGCCCCGAGGCTGAGAAAACCATGGTCATGGTGACTATCCCCCCTCGGGTGTTGTCGCCGACACGGATTTGTTCCACGGGTTTCGCGGCGCCGTCGGCCATGTCGATTGGCGTGCCGGCTGCAAAGCAACTGCCGCCGCCGCCGCCGCCGCCGCCACCGCCGTCGCCGCCGGGGCCCTCGGCATCCGGCCCACCATCATCTGCGCCTGGATCGCCGCCGGCGCCTGCGCTTGCGCCTGGCGCGTCGTTCCCGGCCCCCGTACCTGCCGCGCCTGTGCCCTCTGCACCAGTATCGCCAGCGCCGGCTGGGCCAGACGGCGTATCGGCACTGGTGGGACCGGAAGGCTTCGCTCCGGTGCCCGGGGTGCTTTGGCTTTCCGGACTGGCATCCACGTCACCGGCGCCAACCGATTCCGATTCAGAAGCATCAGAAAATCCAAGTAATTCGCTTATCCAGCCCGTAACCGTCTCGGTCGAGATACCAAATGCTTCATCAAGTCCGAGCGAAACTGCTTTGCCCATTATACCAACGGGGCCTCCTAAGACAGCCGCACCAAACCCTACTGCCCTGCCAATATTTCCTAATGTGGCCTCTTGGTTTTGAGCTTCTGGTGCCGTAGATGATTCTTGCCCTGTACCTCCTGCACCACCTTCAGTTTCACTGGTAGCCCTACCTTCAGGGAGAATCCCCGTCCCCGTCCCCGTCCCGACGCTCGCCAGCGGCGCCTGTTCCGCCGCAAGGGCGGCGGCGATCCCGCTTGGTCCCCTGGGTGTTAGAGCCAGTTCGGGGGATGTTCTGAATCCTGAGGCTTCGAGTAAGCCTTGGCGCCCCCCGTCGAGGCTGGTCAGCACCGACTCACGCTTGGCGTTCCCGTCCAGTTGAGCCGGATTGCTGAGCAGTCCGTGAGGCATTTAACGGGGCCCCGCTGCCGGCGCTGCCGGTCCTGCCGGCGCGCCGCCGAATCTCTCGGTCAATCCGGGCACCACCTCATCGATCCGCCCGGCTTGGTCGATCGCCTGTAGCTTTTGGAAGTCCTCGGCAAGCTGGCCGGCTTCGGCGCCGCCGTCGCGACCCTTCATTTCGCGATAAAGGTCCATGGACATGAACCACGCGCCCTCGACCTCTTCCGGGGTGAACTCGTGGACGCCGGCTTCTCCAGCGAGCCGGGAAAGGTCTTCGATGATTTCGAGCCCGGCCTGGTGGACGACGTCGCCCGGTAATTTCTGGCCCGCCTGCTCGGCGCTGGCCTGCACCCGCACGACGACATTGACCGCCGTATTGGCGAGTCCCTCCATCGGATTGCCGTCGCCCTTGAGGCCCTCGATGATCTGGGGCAACGATTTCTCGTCGTAGATCACCGACCAGGCTTTCTCGACAAACTGGTCATACAGCTTTTGCTCTTCGGGCGAGACGTTGGGCGTCTCTTCGCCGGCTGGGCCCTGGCTCTGCGAGGCCGGGCCCGCCGGCGCTGCCGCTGGCGCTGCCGCTGGCGCTGCCGCTGGCGGCGCTGCCGCTGGCGCTCCACCGTTTGGGCGCTGCGTCAAAAGACCGTGGGGGTTTCCCTGGGGACCGTGCTGTGGCATGGCCGCTATCTCCTGTTAATTCTGGCGGTGATGGGTTAAAAAAAGCACGGCTGCGGTGGCGGGGGAACCCGCGCGACGGCGGGGAAACCCGGATGTTTCTCCTGGGATAGCGACCCAGGCATCGCGGCGAGGTCCGACTCGTAGGACACCTATCCGGAGATAGGCCCCGGGTAGGAAGGAAACGAGAACCGCACGTTGAATGTGACCTCCACCGCGGCCATGACCTACGTTAGTTCGAGTTGTCCGGTCACCGGATTATATCGCCACATTGCACCCCGGCTGCGGGCGAGCACGCTGCCCTGAGTGAATTGCTGGGTCGGTGTCGGGCGTTGGGTCGGGTCCGCAGTGACGCCCGACAACAGACCACGCCCACTACTGACATCGAAATTCGCGGCGATGCGGTCCTGTTCCTCTCTGTCTCGATTGGCCAAGACCTCGGCCGCCTCGACTGCGGCATCGGCCTCGGCGAAACCACCGATCCCGCTTCCAAGACCTTGGACTGCGCCGCCGATCAGGGTTTGGTTGTTAGTGATGAATTCGCCGATGCCGCCACCACCACCACCGCCGCCGCCACCTGGAGCGCCCGCAAGCTGGCCCGGTTGCGCCGCAGCATCAAGCGACCCGGCGAGCCCCAAGTTGGACGCCGGCCCGCCAGTGGCTGTCGTGCCCGGTGCGGTGGCCCCCGTGCCGCCCGACGAGGCCAAGGAGTTCGGCGCCGTGAGGGCGCCCGTGATGCCGCCGGTGACCGCGCCGATGCCAGCGCCCGCCAGGAGTCCCTTGCCGACGTCGCCGCCGGTGAGGGCGGCCGAGGCGCCGCCCAGTAGGGCGCCGTAGCCGGCCTGGTTTACAGCCCCCGACACGACGCTCCCAAGGGTGCCGGTTAAGCCGAGGGTCGACGACAACCATCCTCCTGCGGTTCCCGTGACACCGAGGGCAGCACCCACGGTGAAGTAGATCGCCGCCGCCCCGAGGACGACCGGCACGATGATCTTGAGCGACTTCACGACTTTCTTGAACACCTTCTTGATCGCCTTGAACGGGTTACACATTCTTGGTCTCCGAGGTGTTGACGAGCTTCGACATGACGATGCCGAACGGCTTGAAGCCCATGCGTTGGTAGAGTTTCTCCGTGCGCTGGAAGTCGCCCACTGCATCGGTGGCGCAAAGGTTGATCTCGATGACTTCCGGATTCTCCGTCGCCCAGGTCTCATAGGCGCGGATCAGCTTGAAGGCGTCGCGCGCGTGGGCGCCTGCGCAGACGTAAAAATGGGTGTCGGCGGCCGACAGCTTGGTGCCGATGCCATAGAGCCGCGACAGCGCAGCGATGATGAACCCTTGCACCAGGCCGGCGCGCTCGGCGACGAAAACGAACGACGACCCGTCCTGGCCGCCGCCGTGTCTTTGGATGCCGCGCACGAGAAGCGCCTTGGTGGCTTTTTCGTCGAAGTCACAGTCATCGCGGTAGATGCTGCGCTCGTACATTTCACGCATCAAAGCGGCGACCCGTGGGATGTCTCCGAACTTGGCTTTCCTAACGCTCATAGTCCCATTCAAAACTCGATCGATTCCCAAACGAGGTCGATGTTGTAAAGCTGTTCGACCAAGTTGAAATTTACATCCCGGATGCGGCCCAGATGAACCAGGAATGCCTCGCGCGTTGCCGCGGGCAAGTCTTCGTTGTTGGCGATGGTTTGGAACGCCTCCTGATAACCAGCGTCGAACTGGGCGATCGCGGCGGTCGCCCGGTCGCGCTCGAACGACGCGATGTTCTGGGACGCGAGCCCTTCCGTCGAGGAAATCTGGGTGTTCTGCAAGATTCTCTGTTGAGCCTGCGCTGCGTTCTGACTGGCGATCGGCAAGGCGACGCCAAGGGCCGCCTCTTCCCCAGCCTGGACGGCGAGGCTCGAATTGAGCAGACCGCGCCGGTTGGAAGCCTGCTTCGCGCGAGTCCGCGCCTGGGTTATAAGCGGTCCTTCTTGCGCCAGCACCCGGCTCAATTGGGTGTTCACATTGGCGCCGGCCTGGTCTGATAACGGTCTGCCGCCCGGCCTGGTGTTGATTGCGTCGCGAATGTCACCGAAGGTCCCGCCTTCGCCTCCTGGTGTTATCGGGTCTCTTGGCCCTCTTGGATCAACACGCTCTTTTGAAAAAGGGTCTGGCGCTTCAATCGCTAATCCGGCTACGCCG
>SDBT01002557.1_pt1 | contig 32050 bp, 30 predicted proteins | sample 2277101 | NCBI WGS metagenome assembly SDBT01 (sample SAMN10404973, study PRJNA504765) | marine sediment metagenome | isolation source: marine sediment core GS10_PC15, 103 cmbsf | place: Arctic Ocean: Southern Knipovich Ridge | collected 2010 | reverse complement strand
GGCGAAAATTTTAAATGCAGGAATACATTGAGTATTTCGAGGCTTAAAATTTGAGTCTGACGCCGGCACGAAGTGAAGCTTTAGCGCTATTTGGGCAAAAGGGGGCGTTTTGCAAAGGTCTCAAGATTTGTTAAGGACGCAAATTATAGAGAGGGATTATCATGTTAAACGATAAAACAATCTTAATTACGGGTGGAACTGGGTCATTGGGAAAAAAAATGACCCACATTATTTTGGAGAATTATACACCTGAAAAGCTTATTATATTTAGCAGGGATGAGCTTAAGCAATTTGAGATGTCTCAAAGATGGAGTATGAAAAAATATCCCTGTATTCGGTATCTTCTTGGCGACGTAAGGGATAAGGATAGGCTCATTAGGGCTTTTCATGGTGTTGATTATATTGTTCATGCTGCAGCGCTTAAACAGGTTCCTGCGGCTGAATATAATCCCGCAGAATTCATCAAAACGAACATTTTGGGTGCAATGAATATCGTTGATGCAGCCTTGCATAATAATGTTAGAAAAGTTATCGCCTTATCCACAGATAAGGCATGCAATCCTATTAACTTATATGGGGCAACAAAGTTATGTTCAGATAAATTATTTACGGCAGCCAATGTTTATAGAGGACTTGATAAAGAAACAAGTTTTGCTGTAGTGCGGTATGGTAATGTGCTCGGTAGTCGTGGCTCAGTGGTTCCATTTTTTAAAGAACGTTCCAAAACAGGTGTGCTTCCCATTACTGACCCTGACATGACACGCTTTTGGATTACCCTTGATCAGGCAGCTCATTTTGTACTCAAGGTTTTAGAATTAGCAAAAGGGGGAGAAATTTTCGTTCCAAAGATTCCTTCCATGAAAATTACAGATCTGGCCAAGGCAATAGCTCCTGAGTGCTCACATAAAACCGTAGGTATTCGTCCTGGCGAGAAAATTCACGAAACCCTCATCGGAGAAGATGAAGGGCGGAATGCTTTAGAATATAAAGATTGTTACGTAGTAAGACAAGACCACTTTTATGCTGAGAAAAGGCTCGATATCGATAATGGCGGCCGATCATGTCCAAAAGGATTTAGGTACAGGTCAGATAATAATCCCGAAAGATTAGTTATTGAAGAATTAAGACAGATTTTAGAGCAAATTTCTGATGACTATAGTATTGAAAAAACACGTTGGTCAATGGACGACGTCCCACAATAAGGATGTCATTCTTAAATTATTGCGCCATAATACGAAAATAAAAATTAAATGAGAAGTAATGAAAAGAATATTTTAATTACCGGTATTAGTGGATTGTTGGGTAATAATCTTGCCCACTACTTCAAGGATAAGTATGAAATTTTGGGATTGTATAACTCTCATCCCGTTACTATTAGAGGTATATATACTGAAAAATGTGAATTGTCTTACCCAGATAACATCAAAAAAATCATCTCCGAATTTAACCCACGGATTATCATTCACTGTGCCTCCTTAACAAACATAGATGAATGCGAGTCAGATAAAAATACTACTAAAACAATAAATGTCTTATCTACCAAAAATATTGTTGAAGATATTTTAGATGAGGATATCAAATTAATATATATTTCCACTGATGCTGTTTATGATGGTATTGAAGGAAATTTTTCAGAAGATGACAACATAAGTCCAAACAATTATTATGGGCACTCCAAGTATCAAGGAGAGTTAGAGATTTTAAAAAAGAAAGATTCTCTAATTTTGAGGACAAATATATTCGGATGGAATATACAAAACAAGAAAAGTTTAGGAGAGTGGATATTAGGGGAGCTTAAAGCAAAACAAAGAATAACCGGTTTTAAAGATGCGCATTTTTCTTCAATATATACAATGGAGCTTGCCAGAATAATTGATATTTCGATCAACAGAAATTTAATCGGGGTATACAATTGTGGAAGTGTAGATACATGTTCTAAATATGAATTTGGTATAAAAATCGCCGAATATTTTGGATTTGATAAAACGTTAATAGCCCCAATATCCATAGATGATTTTAACTTTAAGGCAAGAAGAGGGAAAAATCTTACATTAAATGTAACCAAACTTGAAAAAGCTCTTGATTATAAATTGCCGACCATAAATCATTCTATAGAAACATTCTACAGAGATTACAAGTGTGGATTGCCTGAAGAAATACGAAAGGACCAAGCTGAAGCTCAAGAAAAACCTCTTCTTATACCATATGGAAGACAATGGATAGATGAGAAAGATATACGGGCAGTTGCTAATGTGCTTCGTTCCGGTCGGATTACACAGGGATTGAGAATAGAAGAATTTGAAAATGCGCTATCAGAATATTGCGGAGTTAAATATACTGTTGCAGTGAACTCAGGGACTTCAGCGCTTCACATTGCTTGTCTCGCCGTTGGTATAAAAAGCGGAGATGAAGTAATAACTTCTCCAAACACTTTCGTGGCATCAGCCAATTGTGTTGTTTATTGTGGGGCAAAGCCGGTTTTTGCTGATATAGACAAAATGACATACAATATTTCGCCTGAAGGCCTTGACAAAAAGATTACAAAAAGGACAAAAGCGATTATACCGGTTCATTTCGCAGGCCAAAGTTGTAATATGGAAATTATATCGCAGATGATTAAGAAGGCCGAAGAAAAATACGGGCACAAGATATTTATTATAGAAGATGCCTGTCACGCTCTTGGCTCAAAATATAAAGGCACAGAAGTTGGATCTTGTTCCTTTTCAGATATGTCAGCTTTGAGTTTCCATCCAGTGAAACACATCACAACCGGTGAAGGTGGCGCTGTGTTGACCAATGATGAGAAATTGTGCAAAAAGCTTAGAAAATTTCGGTCCCACGGTATCACAAATACCCCAGGAGAATTTCTCTATAAAGACTTAGCTTTTTCCACTCACCACTCACCACTCACCACTCACCAGTTTCCCAATCCCTGGTACTATGAACAGGTGGATTTAGGGTACAATTATCGCATCACAGATATTCAATGTGCCTTGGGTTCCTCTCAACTAAAAAAACTTGATAAATTTCGAGATCGCCGCAGGCAAATAGTTAATAAGTATAACGAAGCCTTTAGTAATATTAAATCTGTACAAATTCCATTTGAATCTCAGGATTGTGATAGCAACTTCCATCTGTATGTACTTCTCTTTAATTTTAATCAGATAGGGATTGACCGCGCACGATTTATGATTGAACTAAAAAAACGAGGCATTAACACACAGGTTCACTATATTCCAGTACATATACATCCCTTCTATCAGAAAACGTTTAATACAAAATGGGGTGACTCTCCCAATGCAGAGCGATATTACCAAAAATGCCTTTCAATACCCCTTTTCCCATCGATGACGGATTCCGACGTAGAAAATGTTGTCAATGAAATAAAGCAGTTGCTCAGAGGTAACTAATGAAAATAGCAAAAAGTTTGAGGATGCAGAAGCGGGCAAGAAACAGGATTCCAGGCATGACCCAATTTCTGTCAAAGCGTCCCGACATGTTTTCTTCAGGAGTTTGGCCAGGATATTATAGCAGAGCAAAAGGGGTAGAGATATGGGACTTGGATGGTAACCGATATATAGATATGAGTATAGCGGGAATTGGCGCCAATGTCTTAGGATATGCTGATCCTGATGTGAATGCTGCGGTGATAGCTGCGGTTGAGTCTGGTTCAAGCTGCTCGCTTAATTGTCCAGAAGAGATTGAACTCGCTGATTTGCTTTGTGAAATCCATCCCTGGGCTGAAATGGCCCGCTTCGCCCGTACGGGAGGCGAGGCAATGGCCATAGCTGTGCGAATCGCACGAGCCTATACGGGAAAAGACAAGATAGCATTTTGTGGCTATCACGGGTGGCATGATTGGTATTTAGCTGCTAATCTGGGTACTGAAAATGCTCTGGGGGAGCATCTGTTGCCAGGGTTGAATCCAAACGGAGTTCCCAAAGGTTTAACGGGCACAGCCATTCCATTTCGATACAATCATCTTGAAGAACTGCAAGCCATAGTTGTGCAAAATAAAAATGATCTGGCTGCCATCGTAATGGAACCCATCCGCAATATCCAACCAAAACCTGGTTTTTTGGAAGGGGTAAAAACTTTAGCTGGCGAGATAGGAGCCGTTTATATCATTGATGAAATTTCCGCCGGTTTCAGGCTGAATACAGGAGGCGCTCATCTGGTGATTGGAGATGTAACCCCGGACATGGCGGTTTTTTCCAAATCATTGGGGAATGGTTATCCGATTGGGGCCGTTATCGGCAAGGCCGATGTCATGCAGGCAGCGCAAAAAACCTTTATCAGCAGTACAATGTGGACTGAACGAATAGGGCCAAGTGCTGCTCTGGCTACCATCAAGAAACATAAATCTGTTGATGCAGGCAAGCACCTTATAACTGTCGGGAAACAAATACAAGAAGGGTGGGCTCGTTTGGCCAAAAAGAACGGGTTGAACATAAGTATTGGCGGAATTCCACCACTCAGCCACTTTTCTTTTGAATATGACAATGCACTGTCAATAAAGGCCTTATTCGTTCAGTTGATGCTTGAAAAAGGTTTTTTAGCCTCTACACTGTTTTATGCAATGTATGCCCATCAAGCACATCATGTGGAACAGTACCTCCAATCCGTAGATGAAGTTTTTTCAGAGATTTCTGAAGCAAACCAGGCAGGAGATATTGAAAAGAGATTAAAGGGCAAGCCTGCCAGTGCCGGATTTAAGAGGTTGACATAAAACCCATGACTCCTTGCCGCCTTGTTTTAGGTACAGCACAACTCGGCTTTCCCTATGGTATAGCCAACAAGACAGGGCAGCCTGACCAGGCTGTTGCAACTACTATAATCCGTGAAGCCTGGAAAAGTGGAATTAGAGAATTCGATACCGCCCAGGGATATAGAGATAGTGAGAAGGTTTTAGGGAAAGCGCTTGCTGAACTGGGATTTTCTAAAGAAGCGCAAATTATTAGTAAATTTGATCCGAATTTGGATCATCTGAACGCTTCAGATATGTCTAAAGCCTTGGATGAATCTCTCGAAAGGCTTGGGGTCCGAAGTCTTTATGGTATTATGCTGCACGGGGAGGGAATGCTTTCCTTATGGAATAAAGGTTTAGCGAAAATTCTTCATGCCTTTATTTTGTCCGGTAGAGTTGAAAAAATAGGTATCTCCGTCTATTCGCCTGACAAAGCCATTGAAGCGTTGATCACTGATGATATCGATATGGTTCAACTTCCGACCAATATACTTGATAGAAGATTCGAGAATGCAAGGGTATTTCAACTAGCAGATAAAAAGAAAAAGCAGATTTACATAAGAAGCGTATTTCTTCAGGGATTGATTCTAATGAATAGTCAGAAGATTCCGGAAAAGATATATTTTGCCAGACCGGTTGTTAAGGAAATTGAATCCCTTTCAAATGAGTTTGGATTATCACGACAAGAAATGGCGCTGGGTTATATAAAATCCGAAATACCCAATGCTCATGTGATCTTTGGGGCGGAGACTTCTGAACAGGTTAGAGAAAATGTTGAAGCTTGGAAGAAAAAGATGCCTGAATCATTAGGAAACAAGGTTGGTGCACTTTTTGCCAATGTTGATGAACAGATTTTGAATCCTTCGTTGTGGCCTTGTTGATATCGAAGAACGCTTAACCGGCATTGTTTACACATTGGAAATGAAATATATAGAGATTAGACAGCGATAAAAACAAGAAAATCCGAAGGGTTAAAGTTTTCCCGTATTATGACCATGTTTAAAGAGAATCTTTTACCTGAAAAGGAATATATTGTTCTTTAAAAAATCCATATGGTAAAAGAAGGTTCGAAAAGATGAACTTATGCTAAAATCTTACCATACAATTAATATGTTACGAGGGTTTCTTGCTTTATCTATTATATGGCATCATCTCCAGCCTGTTCCGTTAAAAATTTTCGATATTGATTTTTTCTTTCTTATTTCTTTTCCCGGAAGGATAATAGTCTGGTTATTTTTCGTTATTTCCGGTTATAGTATCTATTATGGATATATGAATGGAAAATATGATTTAAACGTGAAAGATACATTGCGTTTTTATTTTAATAGAGCAATCAGAATATTACCCCTGTTTTATCTGACAATTCTTATTAGTTGGATATCTTTTTTATATATGTCACCTCATGATCTTCCTTCGTGGCAAAGTATTCTTCGCACCATGCTCTTCTTGGATTTTAATTTTTACAAAGGGATAAATACTTTTACACCTGCATGGTTTGTCGGAATAATAATTTATTTTTATCTTTTTGCTCCAGTATTGGTAGCAGGATACACTTTCCTGTACAAAAGAACAGGCATTAGAGGAACTTTAACCTTTTTAATTTTATTGGCATGTGCCGGCCACTTATTTGGTTATTGGTGTTCCGGTACATATGACATAAGAAATTTTGTGGGCTGTTTCCCTCTCTTTCTGTTTGGCTTTTTTGCGTATAGCTTAAACAATGACGCTCAGGAGATACTTCAAAAGATTTTCCACTTTATATCTATAAAGCTCAGTTTATTGATTTTACTTATTCTTTTGGAATGTGCGTTTATTGTTTATGCGTTTGGAAGAGGCCTTTTTTTTATCATACCATTAGAGTGTTTTATAGGTTTTGGAGGGGCTATATTAATTGTTCTCTTATTACAGAACGATGCATCATCAAGAAACTGCCAAGTCCGCATAGTTTCATTTCTTAAAATGTTTGGCAGTTCATTGTTTGAAAAATTGGGACAGCAGGCTTACGGGCTTTATTTGTGGCATGGGATTGTGAGTTTATTTTTTTCCAAAATGGTGTTGTTCAATACCCAAGGACCACCTTTCAGTTCGTTTTTTGAGCGCTTTAAGTTTTTTTTGGTAACAGCAATAACCAGTTATCTGGTATCGATTATTTTTTATTATCTTGTAGAAAAACCTTTTCACGGATTATACAAAAAGAGCCATGTGGGGTAGCACCTTATGTTCGCAGAATCAAAAACTCTTATTATAGCTGAACTTTCCCAAACGCACGAAGGTTCTTTGCCTTTAGCCAAAATGCTTGTAAAGGCTGCGGCCGAGGCTAAGGCTGATGCTGTTAAGGTGCAGGTATTCACTGCCGACGAGCTGGCGGTACCATCTTACAAGCATTATAAGCTTTTCAAACAGCTTGAATGGCCTGAAGCATCCTGGAAAGAACTGATTAACTTCAGCCATGATTGTGGATTGAAGATATTTGCTGATGTTTTCGGTAGCGATTCGGTCAATATGCTAATGCGAAACGGAATTGACGGACTCAAAATTCATGGTACTGATATGAGAAACATCCGATTGCTCAGACACTTAGCAGATGTTGAACTTCCTTTGCTTTTTTCCATAGGAGGGGGAACGATTGAGGAAACAAAATCTGCCCTTTCAATTCTAAAAAAGAAGAGGAAATCGTCGATTGTCCTTATGCACGGATTTCAGAGTTATCCAACCCTTGTTGAACATACAAATCTCGAAAAGATGCGCTATTTCAAAGATCAGTTTGAATTGCCTGTTGGGTTTGCAGATCATATAGACGGTGATCATCGGCTCAACTTTGGACTATGTGCAGCAGCCATAGGGATGGGTGCAGTTGTGATTGAAAAACATATTACTATCAGCCGTACCCTTAAAATGGAAGACTATGAATCTGCCCTTTCTCCGGAACAATTTGTAAAATTTGTGGCAATGATCAGAGAATTGGACGATGCAATGGGTAAATACTCTGAAGAAATGTTTTCAGTTGAGAAAGATTATAGAAAAGCCACCAGAAAACATGTCGTTGCTGCCGTTCCATTAAAGGCCGGACAGATGATAAGAGAAGAAGATATCGCCCTTCGGCGGGTTGATTCAGATAAAATACCGTCAGACCTAGAAGATGTTGTTGGGAAAAAGACTGACAAAAAATATGAAATCAATGAAGTTATTTTTGCTGAAAATCTGCTTTAAACGATAGGTTTGACGAAATTTCATTTAAGGAGTGAATGTATGAAAGTAGTTGCCACACTCGCTTGCCGGGTTCAATCAAAGAGACTTTATGCTAAGCCATTGCAGCTTATCGATATCGAAAACGAAGTTACAATTTTAGAATATCTTGTCGGTTTTTTAAAGAGCTGTGATGGTATTGATGAAATTGTTCTTGCTATCAGTGAGGGATTAGAAAACAAACCATTCGAGATATTAGCCCAGAAAATGGGACTTAAATATGTAATAGGACCAGAACAAGACGTACAAAAACGTCTCATTATGTCTGCCGACAAAGCTGGTGGGGATATAGTTTATCGCGTAACAACTGAGTGTCCTTTCATTTACATGGATACATTCAATGAAACACTCGGCAAGCATATCAAAAACAGTGCAGATCTTACCGTTATTGAGGGATTGCCCGAAGGAACTTATTATGAACTTATCAACTTGAAGGCTTTGAAAAAAGCACACGATCAAGGCGAAGAAAGACACAGAAGCGAACTTTGTACACTTTATATGTTTGAGAATCCCGACAAGTTCTATCTTCAACGACTTCGTATCGGTTCCCCTAAACTCCAGTGTCCCGATGTCCGCCTTACAGTTGATTATCCAGAAGACTTGATTGTGATACGAGAAGTTTATAAAGCTCTAAAAAAAGAAAACGAATACATAAAAATTGAGGACATCATTGATTATTTAGATGTGCATCCAAAATTAAAAGAAATTAATGATTGGATTGATGCAGGTATTGGAAGGATTTGGGATTAAATGGCTTTTCATTTCAAGATAGGTCTCAAACTTTACTCAACTAACGTTTCGCTAATTAGCGAAGCTAAAAAATGTAAAGAAGAAGGTTTTTTCAATTACATCGAACTATACATAATCCCAGGTACGTATGAAGGGACAATTGATGTCTGGAAAGGTCTCAATATTCCTTTCATTATTCATGCTCCCCATTCTGTCCACGGTATTAACCTTGCTCTCGAATCACAATGGAAGCAAAATCGTTTCCATTTCACGGAAGCACAAAAATTTTCCGACGCATTGAATTCGGAAATCATCATTATCCATGGCGGTCATAGCGGAAAGATTGAAGAAATGATGCGTCAAGTTGAATCATTGAACGACCATAGGATTTACCTTGAAAATAAACCAAAGATCGGATTGAATGATGAGCAATGTATAGGGTGTTTACCTTCTGAATTCCAGAGGATTATAGATTCAGGAGTCCTTAGGGGTGGAGTAGTACTGGATTTTGTGCATGCATCTTGTGCAGCTTTTTCCTTAGGTCTGAAACCAATGGAATTGGTGCGATCATTTCTTGTGTTTAAACCGAAGGTTTTTCATCTTTCTGATGGAGATCCTAACTCAGAAAGTGACAAACATCTGAATATTGGAAATGGTGGTTTCAATGTAATCGATTTTCTGTCTGTAATTCCTGAAGACGGGTTATTAACTCTGGAGACTCCACGTGATCCTCAAAATGGGCTAAGCGATTTTGTTAAGGATGTAAATACCCTGCATGAGTTGATTTGTAAGGAAGATATTTGATGCTTTCTCTTAATCACTTGAAGCTTCGCCCTATTACGGAAGATGATCTGGATATGGTGCTAAGATGGAGGAATTCTGAAGCTGTTCGCAGATTTATGCTTAACGACCATATAATAACTCAAAAAGAGCACGCGGATTGGTATCAGAGTATTTCGAATGATCCAAGCTGTGAATGGCATATTGCTGAATTTCGCGGTAAGCCAATTGGAGTGATCTCTATAACGGACATTAGGCATAAGGATGGAACTTGCTCATGGGGGATGTATATTGATGAAAATATGCATAACTTCGGCATAGGAGTATTGATGGAAATTAGTGCTATTGACCGTATGGTGAATTATCATAAGATTCGAAAAATATGGGGAGAGATTTTGGCATCAAACCGGAGACTCATTTTAATGCACAAGAGATTCGGATTTAAAGAAGAAGGAGTATTTAAAAAACATATCCGTAGAGCTGAAAAAATCGAGGACCTTGTTATAATAGCGCTTTTTACTGATAAGTGGCCCGAGATACGTAAGAATTTAGTCAGTGCCTTGAAATTAAGAGGGGTATGACAATTTGCCAAATTTTTTAATAGCTGAACATGCAATTCAGCAGGATGAAAGAAACAATGCCAGAAAAACCTAATTATAAATTTATCATTGATAAAGGCAGTGAAGTACTAATGAATCTCGACAATGGGGTGTTTATTCCCACAGGAACAACAATTTCATTGATAAAAGCTGTTAGGGAATATATTTGCAAGCCAGGGAAGATGCTTGACTTAGGATCTGGGAGTGGTGTAATCGGACTTTCGTTATTTCAAAATGGGCTGGTTAAAGAGCCGCTTTATGCTTCTGATCTTAGCGAACAAGCAGTCGACTGCATGAAAAGAAATGCTGTGCTTCACAACTTTCGTATCGTTGCAAAAAGGGGCTCTTTATTTGAACCTTGGGAAAATGAAAAATTCGATTATATTGTAAATGATGTTTCCGGTGTTGCGGAGGAGGTGGCTAAGATTTCTCCTTGGTTTAATAAGGTGCCATGTCAGTCTGGACCTGATGGGACATCACTTGTAGTCGAAACTCTGCGAAAAGCCCCAACGCATCTGAATTCAAATGGACTGTTTTTCTTCCCAATTGTTTCTTTTTCCAATGTCAATAAAATATTAACTGTGGCCCGCACAACTTTCACGCATGTTAAACAATTGGGTCATACAGAATGGCCCTTGCCGGAGGAAATGTATCAGCATATCCCGACGCTAAATAGGCTGAAAGAAGAAGGCCATATCCGGTTCTTGGAAAAATTTGGGATGGTACTTTGGTATACGGATATTTATGTTGCTTATAACAACTGATAAAAAATAGTTTTAGATTAAACAAATCTGGAGATAGAGATGGCGAAAAATGGTACAAAAGAACTTATAGGAATTATTGAGAATGCATTGAAACTCGAGGGAAATTCTCTTACGATAGATAGCACCTCTGATGACTGGGAGGAATGGGATTCATTGGGGCATTTAGGTATCCTTGCCGCTTTAGACCTTTTTTTTCATGGAAAGATTGCCGACATTGAAGAAATGGCAACTGCAAATTCGGTTAAGAAGATTCTACAAATATTAAACGACCATTCTTTAGTTTAGTATTCATATCAATGAAAGTCATAATAAAAGCTATTGAGACATATCTTCCTCCAGGCGTTGAGGATGGAAATACACTTAAAAAAGATAATCCGACCTGGTGTATTGAAGACATAGAGGAAAAAACCGGTATATTCCTGCGTCACATATCAGGTCCCGATCAGACAACCACGGACATGGCTGAACTTGCCACTGAAAAATTGTTTAAATCTGGGGTTGCCAAAGAAGATATAGATTTCTTTATTCTTGTCACTCAATCACCGGAATACGTTTTACCTACATCTGCCTGCATTTTGCAGGACCGTCTTAGACTGAAATCATCGTGCATGGCCTTTGATGTGAATCTTGGCTGCTCTGGTTTTATTTATGGCCTTGCCATTGGAAGTTCTTTGATTGAAGGGGGATTGGCAAAGAAAGGTTTACTTGTGTGTAGTGAGAAGTATACCATGTACATTGATAGATCGGATCGTACCTGCCGCCCTTTATTTAGCGATGGTGCCTCTGCTGTCCTTTTGTCATCTTCCGATCGTCATATGATTGGACCATTTGAAATGGGAACAGATGGATCTGGATACCAAAACCTGATCGTCCCTTCAAATGACACAGTGCTTTCTAATAAAAAAGCATATAAAGGAAAATTGTTTATGGATGGGGCAAAAGTATTCATGTTCACTATGGCCACGGTTCCAAAATGTGTAACGGCCTTGCTTAATAAGGCTGAAAAAAAGATTGGTGATATTGACCTATTCATATTTCATCAGGCCAGCAAGCTAGTTATGGATAATATCATACGCCATTTAGGGTTACCGGAAGAAAAAACGTTTTTGAACTATCATAAGATAGGAAATACTGCTTCGGCTTCTATTCCTATCGCACTTAAAGACGCATTAGATAAAAAACGTTTAAAGAATGGCGATAAGGTGATGCTGGTGGGGTTTGGCGTAGGCTATTCCTGGGGAGCCTGTCTCCTTCACTGGGATGCAAAGCTATGATCATTTTAACGGGTGCATCAGGAGGCATCGGGAAGGAAATTCTGGGCCACCTTTTGGAAATCGATCATGTGGTAGGAATTTATAACACGTCTATACCCATAACTCCGCAAAACAACAGGTTGACCTTTGAAAAGTTAAACATAAAAGAGCCTGCGGACATTAGAGCTTTTGTCAAAAAATGGCGGGCCAGACTATCCAGAGTGACTTTAATCCATTGTGCGGCTTTAAGCATTGACAGCTTGGCGGCCAATTATAAGGAAACCGATTGGGACTGTGTGATGGGAGTCAATTTAAAGGGCAACTTTCTTCTTACACAAGCATTGATTCCTCATATGATTCTGGAGCGGTGGGGACGAATCGTTCACATCTCCTCTGTGGTTGGGATACATGGCCGTCCTGGCACTATCGCATATTCCACAAGCAAAACGGGGCTACTTGGTATGTCACGTGTTCTTGCAAGAGAGTACGCCAGATTCAACATTACTTCTAACGTTTTGGTCCTTGGTTATTTCGAAGTGGGTTTGATTGACACACTTCAGGATGACGTAAAGAAAGAACTTTTGAATCAAATTCCATCCAAAACCTTCGGGAAGGTTTCAAATATTGCCAATGCTGTCGAGTTTTTGATTAAATCGGAATACGTTAATGCTTCCGTCATAAACATTGACGGTGGAGTATGATGAAATGATTGATTTACAACTTCAGAAGAAAATCTGAAAGATTACCTATAGTTGCCCATGAAAGACTTTGGTATTAACATGAAAATAACCATCGCAGATAGAAACATTGGCCCCCAATATCCCCCTTTTATCATTGCAGAAATGTCAGGAAACCATAACCAATCTCTTGATAAAGCAATGGCAATTGTGGAATCAGCAGCCAAAGCAAAGGTTCACGCTATTAAATTGCAAACATATACGGCAGATACAATGACTTTGGATATTGCTGAAAATGAGTTTCTCATCAATGATCCAAAAAGTCTTTGGCACAGCCAAAGTTTATATGAGATATATCAGAAAGCCCATACTCCTTGGAAGTGGCACGAAAAAATCTTTAACCGTTGTAGTGAATTGGGTTTAATTTGTTTCAGCACGCCATTTGATTTTACAGCCGTGGATTTTCTGGAAGAAATGGATGTTCCAGCCTATAAAATTGCTTCCCCGGAAAACATTGATATTCCCTTAATCCGCAAAGTTGCAGCTACTGGAAAGCCAATGATTATCTCTTCAGGTATGGCAAGTGTTGCTGAACTAGACGAAGCTGTGCGAACAGCCCGTGAAGCGGGTTGCAATGATATTATCATGCTGAAATGCACTAGTGTATATCCAGCCAACCCTGAAGATAGTAACATATTAACCATTCCTCACATGCGAGATTTGTTTGATGTTCAGGTTGGAATTTCTGATCACACTTTGGGCATCGGGGTTCCTTTGGCCGCAATAGCTTTGGGTGCCACGGTTGTTGAGAAACATTTTACTTTAAACAGATCTGAGGGCGGAGTTGATGCTGCTTTTTCCCTGGAACCACAGGAATTCGCCACCCTGGTGAGAGAATCAGAAAAAGCCTGGCAGTCCCTTGGTCAAGTTAGATACGGATTAACCGAACCGGAAAAGACATCCTTGAAGTTCAGGCGCTCTTTGTACGTTGTTCAAGATATGCGAAAAGGTGATATATTGACATCGAAAAACGTTCGTGCCATTAGGCCAGGTCTTGGATTATTGCCAAAATATCACGATATATTAATCGGAAATAAAATAACTCGTGATGTCAAAAAGGGAACACCTGTTACCTGGGATTTGTTTAGAGAATAACTAAATGTCATTAACAATTTTTCTATCAGGAAATAAAGTGAATCTTTGTCTTTTAGATAGTGACGTGGATTTATCCGAATATCTTGACAAGCTATTAAATGCGAGACGAACTCCATGCAAGGTCACTTGAGGCATTAAAAATTGAGGTGCTTCGCAGAGGAAGAGAAGCCGGGTCTCCATGCTGCTGAGGCATTTATGACTCTAAGACGTATATATAGATGAACAAAACAGAGGCAAGATATCTTAAATGAGTGAAAAAAACATTAACATTGCCAATCGCAAAATCGGCCCCGGCCCCCCCCATTCATTATAGCCGAAATGTCCGGCAACCATAACCAGTCGCTTGACCGGGCGCTGGCGATTGTTGAGGCCGCATCCAGTGCAGGATCGCATGCCGTGAAGCTCCAGACCTATACAGCCGATACCATGACCCTTGATATTACTGAAAGAGGATTTTTCATCAATGATCTGGATAGTCTGTGGAAGGGCAAATCCCTTTATGATCTTTATAAAGAGGCATATACCCTGTGGGAGTGGCACAAGCCGATATTTGACCGGTACCGCGAACTCGGTCTGATATATTTTAGCACCCCCTTTGATGAAACAGCGGTTGATTTTTTGGAAGAACTTAAGCATGAAGATCGATAAGGAATATGTTTTGTTAGAAAATAATCGTATTTATCTCCGTCCTTTGAGGATAGAGGATATAACTGGCGAATATGTTCAGGGATTAAATGATACGGAAGTAAACAGATACCTCGAAGTGAGGCGTAATGTGCAGACATGCGAATCGGTTGAAAAATTTGTTATTTCCAACATGGAAGACCAATCAAGCATTCTATTTGGGATTTTTATTAAAAATAGTCGGGAACCCTTTATTGGGACAATACGAGTCCATGGGATCGATTTTTTCCATTACATGGCTTCCATTGGAATATGCATATTTGCAAAGCGGGCATGGAAAAAGGGTCACGCATTTCAGGCATTACAATTAGTTAAAGATTATCTTTGGGGTGTACTCGGTCTTCACTATCTTGAGGCTGGAGCTTATGCGAAAAACATAAGTAGTATTAATGCATTTACCCGTGCTGGTTTTATGGAATGGTATAGAGTAAAAGATAAATTTCGTCTTGTAGATGGTTTTGAAGAAGCAGTTTTCTTCGCAGCAATTAATCCGGCCTTTGATATGTCTCTCCCTGAGTAGATTTTTTCCATTACAACATACACGAAATACAACCTATGATCTCGCAAACATGACGTATTTGCCAAATTGTTTTTTGACCTGATGTTCAGAGAGTTAAATGTAGGATTAATTGAGGAGATAGGAATGAAAGTTGTTATTGAAAAATTTAATCACGATATCGATCAATGCTTGCAGAAAATAATTACATTTAAGAAATGGTAAGTGCGTATATGCAGACTTGAAAGAAACAAACTTCGATTTAGAATTACAAAAGGGGAAACACTTATATATATAGGGGGAAATTTTTTATCATGTTAGAAGTGATAGCAACATCAAATTAATTGATTCAACTAGTAAGGAATACTTGAGAATAGCCTTTTCTGAAAATAGCCTAAAGGATATTATCTCTAACCTTGAAGGACAATATCTTGACCTAGTTGTTGATGAATCACAACAATCAGTCCATATTTTTAGTGACAGATATGCAAGTGTAGATTCTTTTTATGCTCAAGACAATTCTGATTTTTATTTTGCCACAGACTTAGATTTTATTTTTAAGAATATCAAACCCGAATATGATCGTTGAAATGCTCGACAGGGAAACATGGCTTAAACGAAATATGCCTGGTCAGTCTTAGGCATATGGATGTGAGAAAGGGAATCAGCGGTGAATGATCTCAAAATTGTTTACGAAGCCCCCACAAAATGGGATTCTACCTTTATTAAGAAATTTCTAAAAAAAAAGGTTCCGGTTTGGGTTATTGAACCGTTTCATGCCTATCATCACAAAAAAGGAATTCGGTTCTTCCCGCCTCATCTACCTCCATATGTCGAAAATCTCATTATTAACGGTAAAATATCAGTCCTGAAAGCAAAGGATATTAATGCAGAGAAAATATACTTTCAGGCGGCTGATAAAGCAGTAGAAGTTGTCGAGTCCGTTTTCCCTGAATATAGAAGAAGATTTGAAAAAATGATCAGCTATGTCTCTGTAACGTTGAAGTCGCCTGTGGCTGAGAATGCTTTTCGGAACAATTTATGCAAAAGACTGGCTGAATTCTATTCAGTAAACATTCTCCTGCACCGCATTGAAGAGCATCTTAATTCAGGACCAATAGTAGTTTATCCTGATACGAATGTGTATTCCTATCTTTTCATTAAAGGGCAGCTTATAGAAAGTAATCAGGAGTTTTTTGAACATCCAAATATTAGATTTCCCATTAAGGTTTATGTGAATAGTTTTTTGGAAAATCTAAAACAAAATCTAATTTCTGCGGCTAAGCTTTGCGTGCAAACCTTAGCCAGTGGGATTTTGGGGAAGTATCATTCCACCGCTGCAAATAAGAAAAAAGTTTTCTCTTATGGTGTGACCATTTTAAGCCCCAGGCAATTGAAAAAAACCAAACGAGACCCCGATTTTATCATTGACAATAAGAAAATCCTGGCGAGCGAGGTTATCTATTTCCCCCTTATGTCCTTAAATAAAGACCAACAAAAAATGCTGGCAAAATTGCCAGGTGAAGTTCATCACTTGCCAAAAACGGGACGGTTTTTCTCTCATTACCCCCAGTGGAAGAGATTGCTTTGCCTTGGCATAAAACAAAGATTCTTGCGAAATAGCGAAGAGCTGATGTTGGCTTCTAATGTTTTCTTTAATTATTTCAGGTGGCGTAAGGTGATGGATGATGTATCTATTCGGCATTTCATCACTCATTGCGACTTTGGGATAAGTCATATAGGGAGAAACCTTGCCTTAAATCAGGCTGGTGTCCAAACCTGGTATTTTACAGACTCTATGAATCATGGGGTTAACTTACAAGAGGAAAAGAAATGTGGTATGCGCCATCCATTTTGGGCATACCTCTATTATGACCATTTAGTTACATGGGATGCCACTTTAGCCAAATATTATAAAGAGCATCCTGGATCTTTCAAAAAGATTCATATAGTTGGATGTCTCTGGAGCGAGCATATTCAGGAAAAAAGTCGGGCAAGAAAAGATACGAAAGTGCCTGCTTTAAGAAATTTGGATAATCGCTATGTGCTATCCTGCTTTGATTCCACATATTCAAAAAATGGGTTTACTTCCTATGCGGAGGGCCTAACTTTTGCTAAACATTTACTGGAACTGGCTGATGAATGCCCTGATATATATATAATTCTAAAAGAGAAAAAAGACCGCAGCATCCATTACACTCTGGACCCTATTCTTGGTCCGAAACTCCTCGAAATCTATAATGAGATGGACTTTCATCCGAGGATAACAATTTGTTCCAACCAGGTAGATGCATCGGAACTCATCTCCGTGTCTGATATGGTGATTTCTTTTCCATTTACCTCGACCACCTTTGAAGCCCTGAGTGCTAATAAACCTGCTATATGGCATGACCCGATTGGTTATTATAGAAATACATTATATGGAAAAACAGGGGGAGTTGTAACTCACAGCTATGATGAACTAAAAATAAAGATACTGGAATTAAAGAAATTGAAACCCGGTGCTTATCAAAATCCTATACCGATGAACTCGCCTCTCATAGATCCCTATCGAGATGGAAAAGCACTTGATAGGTTCAGGGATCTTCTTACTTCTGAATAATGGGAAATAAAGAACAGCAGATCAAAAACAGTTTTATCTATTTGCTTCCTATTGTTGCGGGTAGCATACTGCCTTTTGTTGCCCTGGCCATCTTTACCAGAATTCTTACCAGGGAAGATTATGGTGTCTTGGCTTTGGCGCAGGTATATGCAATATTTGCAGGTGGCTTGGCAAACTTCGGGATGACAGCGGCGTATGACCGTAATTATTTTCAATATCGTAGTAATCGTTTGGAAACAGCTAAATTATTGTACTCCACTCTCCTATTTGTAATGTTGAATTTTCTCCTTCTTGCCGGTTTGACTTTTGTGTTCAGGGGAACGCTCTCAAAGCTAATTATAGGCTCTGCCGAGCATGGAAATATTCTATTTTGGGCGTTTTGTGCGCAGTTTTTTACAGGTGTAAGCTATTACTATTTGACATACTTTAAGAACTCAGAAACGGCGAAAGATTTTGCAGTCTATACGATTGCACTTAGCATTATTAATTTGATAATTTCGGTTTTTCTTGTGGCCTACCTGCGCATAGGCGTTATCGGTCTCGTATATGCACAATTATGCTCCGGGGCTGTAATTTTTAGTGTGTTGAGTTATAAGTTTACGGCTATACTCAAACCATCATTCAGCAAATCAATATTTATTGAATCATTGAAAATAAGCTATCCGCTGACACCGAGGATATTCCTGGGCGTTATAAGCACACAGTTTGATAAATACATGATCGGTCTGCTCGCTACTGTTGGAGGAGTAGGTATATATAGTATCGGCCAGAGAATTTCCAATACAATATTTATCTTCATGACCGCCATTCAAAATGTTTTTTCACCCCAAGTCTATAAGAAAATGTTTGATCTAAAGGAAAAAGGGGGCGAGGCAATAGGCAAATACCTGACTCCATTTGCCTACGTTTGTATCTCCGTTGCTTTGCTTGTATCTATTTTCTCGGAAGAAATCATATCCATATTGACGCCTCCATCTTATCATGGGGCCATTGACATTGTTATCATTCTCTCCATGTTTTATGGATTTATGTTTTTTGGGAAACTGAACGGCAACCAGCTTATATTCACGAAAAAAACGCATATTACTTCCCTCTTGACAATGATAAGTATAGCTCTAAATGTGGGGTTCAATATCCCGTTTATCATGAAATGGGGGGTTATTGGCGCCGCGTGGGGGACACTTCTGGCTGGACTGATTTCCGGATCAATTTCTTTTGTTGTTTCCCAGCATTATTATGAGATTAAGTGGGAATACAAGAAATTGGCGTGGATCTTCTTGACCTTTTTTGGATTTTCAATCCTTATTATATTATTGAGGAACATGAATACCGCGTACTCAGTGCTTTTGGGTGTGAAGATAATTGTCGTTATAATTTATATCTTGATTGGTGTAAAAATAAGAGTGATTACTATGGAAAACTGGATGCTCGTGAAGGATATGCTTTTCAACTTAAAGACACGTTTTTCGCTATTGGGAAATTCTCAACCTTGAGTTAATGAGATTGCTGATGAGTTCTATTGTGATTATACATAGTCTATCACGTGCACGGCATTTCTTGAGCGCTCAGCCGCGTCACTTGCTTGGCAATGGACGTTATTTGGCCTTTCCAACTTCTACTACCCTAATGGTTATCAAGTTTTTGGAAGATCTTGGTATAAAGGCGTTTCTTCCAGGCCCTATTTCTAAAGAAGGGCGCGACAAATTTCTTCGTGATTATATTGATATAATGGATGTACTGGCAGATCAAAACGGTCATGAGCTGCAATGGTGGGCTACCGATCTGGCTTCAAAGAATCGTTTTACTTCTCCTCTATTTGGGCTTTTAGATGCGCTTGTACGTTGCCATGATGCTATAGACAAGGTGTCTGGGCAAGGACAATTGTTGGTTCTTGTCCATCCGCCTTGGCCAGTAGTGCTTTCCTTGGAGAACTCAGCCAAGATTTGTGAGTGGGACTTGAAGATTATATCATCGCCTTTTTCAAAGTTCCTTGCTCGATATCGAGGCAAGGTTAAGACATGGATGAGTGTTGTTATGGGTTTTTTTTCTTCTCTCTTTCGCATTTGGGAGGTCAGACGTTACTTCGGACCAATGCATAGGAAGAAAGAAAAAAATAAGCCGATTTATTTAATAAAGAGTTTTGTATATCCCGGTTCATTTTCCAAAGATGGTCTCTTTCATGACTCTTTTTTTGGAAAACTGTCGGAATTTCTCGAAAGGTCGATAGGGGATAAGGTTGACATTTTTACTGTGGCAGTTGGCGCAGAAAATAGGAATAAATGTTATCAACGAATGAAGTCTCTTAAAGGACAACAGATCGTTCCGTTGGAAGCATTTTTGAGGTATTCTGATGTCTTTAAAGCGCTTCTGCATATATGGTGGAGATGTATTACCAAACCGTTTCGGACGGTGAACAAATTGTCTTTTCTTGGAAACGAAATTTCGGGCCTGGTAAAAGAGTGTCTTTCATCAGGTGGTTGGAGGATTAAGCTTTATCAATATTTACATTTGTTTGCTGCTGAGCGAACTGTCCGGACTTATCGGCTTTACGCCTGTGCGTTGACATTTGAAGGGAACCCTTGGGAGCGTATGTTTGTCGAAGGACTGAGGCGTCATTTTCCAGAAGCGCCCATTTTTGGTTACCAGCATGCAGTTGTCCCTCAAGCTGCTGCCGGGGTTTTTATCAGTCCGAGAGAAAAAAAATACTCACCCTTGCCGTCCATTGTTTTAACCACGGGTGAGGTCCCATCCGGTATTATGCGGCATTATGGAATGTTATCCGACGATTGTATCCGACCTGCGTGCGCGCTACGCTACGACTACCTTTACAATATCGATTATCGAGAAAAGAAAAAGGGTAGATTTCTTGTGCTTGTGGCCTTAGAAGGTGTTCTGGAGGTGCTTCCCCTGCTTGAATATGTGTTTGATCAGGCTCCAAAATGCTCAAATGCCTTTTTTCGTATTCGCGCACATCCGGTAATGCCTTTGCCGGAGGTTCTAAGTAGGCTCGGCAGGAGGATAGACCCGGAAGGAAATATTGAGACCTCCTCAGGTGGGACGGTGGTCAGTGATGTAGAGAAAAGTTCTGCAATTCTCTACTGGGGGACAACCGTGGCATTAGAGGCTTTAATGATGGGGAAGCCTCTAATACACTTTGATCGGGGTGATTTGCTCAGCTATGACCCTCTGTTTGAATTTAACGATTTTAAGTGGACCGTAGGAAAAAACAAGGATCTTCACACTGTTTTGGAAGAAATCCGAAATCTGTCTGATGAAAAGCATGCTGTTTTGAGCGAAAGAGGAAGGAACTATATTAGTTCGTATTTTAATAAAGTTAATGAAAAATCCATGAGCAAATTTCTCCCTGAAATCCATTAGATACGGTTCCCTTAAGGCTTGACAAATCGTTTGTTCTCTTCATATAGGCTGAATGAGAATTTTTTACAATTTTGAGCAGTAAGTGCCACTGATATGAACAAAAAATTGAAGGGGAAACACATTTACTGAAAAAGTTTCATAAAAATGAGACAATTACTTATAGTGGCATCTTGGAACGTCAGTTTTAAGGTTTTGGAGTTTTTTAAATTACTTCAGGAGGTAGAATATGGAAAGAGTAACTGGAATTATGCGGTCAGGAGGAAATATTGCGGTATCAAATAAGGATGTATGTTTTAGAGAAGTCTTGGAGGTAATGGATGCCAAGCGTCTTGGAGTAGTTTGTATCGTGGATGAGGGAAAACTGATAGGAATAGTGACTGACGGAGATCTCAGACGACTCATTCTAAAAACACAGGATACCTTGCCTGACCTTTTTATGAAGAAAGTTAACAATATTATGACTCTAAACCCAAAAGTTATCTCATCTAAGGCAAGTCTTGAAGATTGCCTTAATATGTTAAAAAAACACAAATTCTGGGTTATTCCGGTAGTTGATGAAGATCAGATGCTTCTGGGAGTTGTGCATATGCAGGATCTGCTTGAAGCGCTGATATAGGGAGAAGACATGATAAAAGACGTCCATATTGGAAAGGAACGCGTAGAAAAAGTTGTTGTTGGAGAAAACGAGCCATTGACTCTGATTGCCGGTCCGTGTGCGATAGAATCAGAAGAACATTCGCTCATGATGACCGAAGCCATTCTGGAAATTACAAAAAAACTGAACATCCAACTTGTTTTCAAATCATGCTTCAATAAAGATTGTAGAAGCTCGATCAAAAGTTATCACGGCATAGGTCTTGATAAGGGGCTGAAAATTCTAGATAAAGTTCGAAATACTTACAAAATTCCTGTGACTTCGGATGTCAGCAATGCTGCCTGGATGGGTGAAGTAGCCAGTGTTGTCGACATGATTCAGATTCCAGCCTATCTCAGCCGTCAAACACATTTACTGATCTCCGCTGGCGAAACAGGTCTCCCTATTCATATTAAAAAGGGACAGTTTCTAAGTCCATGGAATATGAAAAATGCAGCCATTAAGGTCGAGTCCACTGGAAATCGTAACATTATCCTGACGGATCGGGGAACATTTTTCGGATATAACATGCTGGTAACCGATATGCGTTGCTTTAGAATCTTGCGAGACTCTGGTTACCCCGTGTGTTATGATGCTACGCACAGCATTCAAATGCCCGGTAGCCTTGGAACTTCCAGTGGTGGACAAAGGGAGTTCATCCCTGATCTCACAAGGGCTGCCATGGGAGCTGGCGCTAACGCCCTATTCATTGAAGTGCATGACAATCCTCAAAGCGCCCTGTGCGATGCCACGACACAACTCCCTTTGAAATTTCTGGAGGCTTTGCTCGTACAGGCAAAAGCAATATATGATTTGGTCCGTCAGTTGCCGGAATTAGAAATCAATTAGTTGCATTTTAAATAAACCATAACGCAGAGAACTAGTCGAAGGAGAAAAATGAAAAAAAGAGTTGTAGCCGTTATTCCTGCCCGCATGGGATCATCCAGATTTCCGGGTAAACCGCTGGCTATGATCCTCAATTTGCCTATGATCGAGCATGTGCGCAGAAGGGTTTGCCTTTCCGATGTCATAGACGATGTCTATGTAGCCACATGCGACCAAGAGATCTTCGATGTCGTCATCCGTTTTGGCGGTAAAGCGGTCATGACCAAGAATACCCATGAACGCTGTACGGACAGAGTTGAGGAGGCAGCTCACGAGATTGATCTGGATATTGCCGTTATGGTTCAGGGAGATGAGCCTCTGTTTATGCCGGAGGCTCTCGCCAAACTGGTTGAACCAATGCTTGTTGATGAGTCGCTGCCATGCGCAAATCTGATTTCAGTGATTCATAATGATGAAGATTTATCCGATGTGGATATCGTAAAAACCGTACTGGATGAGAAGGGCTTTGTCATGTATTTTTCAAGGTCTTCTGTTCCACATATACGTGTCAAAAACGACTGCCCACTCTTTCGCCAGACGGGAGTTTCTGCCTTTACGAAGTCCTTTCTGCATACCTATTCCAAGCTTCAGCCTACGATGCTTGAGGTGGTGGAGTCCGTTGATTTTTTGCGTATTATAGGGCACCAATATCCGATCAAAGGAGTAATATACGATCGTGTTTCAGTTGGAGTAGATCGTCCCGATCATATTGGTGAGGTTGAGAAAATTCTGAGCGAGGATCTTGAACAAAAAACACTCTATGAGAGAATACTGAAGATATGAACAAAAAAATATTTGTAGCCTTGTCAACTTTTGCTGAGTATGGGGATGCCCTGTTAAAGCTTCTTGAAGAAAGCGGCTTAGAGTACTTCTTGAACTCCTTGGGCCGTTGGATCGTCCGGGAGGAAGTCATCGCGAGATGGGCAAAGACGCGACCGGGATTGTCGCTGGAGTTGAGCCTTACAATACCCATGTTCTAAAGCAATTGCCAAAATTGAACTGTATAAACCACTGCTATGAGGAGGTATATTTCAACTTGATTATTCCCCGCAGCAAGCTACGGGGAATAATCAAGTTGAATACTCTTAGATTTATAAAAAGAAGGCTATATATGGGTTCCAGGGTGGTGAGGTAATATATACTCATTCAGCCTATCCAATCTGCCGAGATTATGGTATATAACATTTTAGATTATTTATACTTTTTATCCACTTCTTTACGAGCCAATTCCTCTGACTATGAGACAAATTAGTCACCAACCTTGAATCTATATAGAGACAAAAAAGAATACTACGATTATAGATAATTATATCATTATCTATGAGCAACATAATAACAAACGATTTTGACTCATGAACGATACCAAGCGAAAATATACAGGCAGGGACGTGGCCTTCATAATCCCCACCAAAGATCGCCCGGAAAAAGTTAAAAATGTTTTAGAGAGTGTTGCATCACAGACAATGCTATGCGGCAGGCTAATCGTAGTAAACGGTGGGCAGAGTGTTAAAAGTATAGTGATGAGTTTTTCCGATAGATTGCCGGTAGAATATTACAAATGCCATCCTCCAGGCCAAATTCGTCAGAGAAATATGGGAATTTCAGTTATTGATGCCAGCACACCTCTTGTCGGTTTTCTTGATGATGACATTGTATTGGAGCCGCGGGCGATTGAAGCAATGGTAGCTTTCTGGAACAAGTGTGAACCTGATACTGCTGGTGTGTCATTTAATATTATCAATAACCCTTACAGCCATTCATGGATAAAGGCTATTATTGGTATGAGTTCACCACAACAGGGTCAAGTGCTTCGTTCTGGATACAATGTTGCTACTTCACCTGTTACTTCCGATTTAAAAGCCCAATGGCTATGTGGAGGGGCGACAGTTTGGAAAAGGGAAATTCTCAAGAAGTTTATTAATAAAGAGGTATATGCTCGCTGGGCTATTTGTGAGGATCTTATTTTTAGCTACCCGATTGGAAAAAAATACCCCTTATATGTGTGTGCTGATGCTAAGGTCAAACATGAACACGTATATGATCACATGGTTAAAATGAAATATCGATATTATGGGCGCACTGTTACATTGTGGCGTTTATATTTTGTAGAATCTCATATTGAACTCTCTCGAGTGTTTTATTTATGGATGTTGCTAGGTCAGATTACTGCTCGATGTATATCAGGTATCATTTCGCTTCGGGTAAGTGATATCGAATATGCTTTTGGCCAGATAGAAGGTGTCGTAATAGGCCTGACAGCAATACTTCGCGGTTCAAACCTCTTGTCCCTCTTGAATGAAAATACTATTAGCAATCAAAAATGACCTACCTAAAGTCGTAAACCACCGGCCATAAACTATATGACCTAGTGAGTAAAACCATTACGGATATTGAGATGAATCGAAAAACAAAGATATTGCAAATCATAGCTCGTCTTAACATAGGAGGGGCTGCGATTCAGGCCATGCTCCTCACGCAAGGTCTTGATCCTAATCACTTCCAATCAGTTCTCGTTACTGGAAAAGTCTCAGCAAGTGAAGGGGATATGATCTACCTGGCTGATACGTATGGCTTAAAGCCGATCATCATTTCCGATCTTCAAAGAGATATTGGTATTCTTAATGATATTAAAACATTCTTGCGCTTTTTAAGGATCTTGAATAGAGAGAAACCAGATATTGTCCACACACACACAGCAAAGGCCGGCACAATCGGCAGGATAGCGACTTATATCCATAATTTAGTTTATGGAGACAGAATTTGTGTTGTTCATACCTTTCATGGACATGTATTTCACGGCTATTTTAGTAAAATAATGTCAACAATGGTTATATTGACCGAGCGTATCCTATCAAAAATTACGGATATCGTTATTGCCACAAGTGAAAGCCAGAAGAAAGAACTTGTATGTAATTACCGGATTGCACAGGCAAGCAAAGTCAGAGAGGTAAAACTTGGCGTTGATCTTGAACCCTTCCTTTTATCCACACAAGAGAAAACATCAATAGCCAAGAAAATAACCTGTCCTGCACTGAAAATTGGAATTATTGGCAGGCTAGCTCCAATAAAGAATCACAAGATGTTTTTAGATTCAGCAAAAATTTTCCTCGAACAAAACCCATCAATTAAAGCATCTTTTTTAATTATTGGAGATGGTGAACTAAAACAAGAACTGATTGACTATTGCCATAGGCTTGGATTGAGCGATCATGTTCAATTTTGCGGTTGGAAAAAAGAATTACCGGAAGTTTACACTAATCTTGATATAGTAGCTTTAACTTCAAACAACGAAGGGACTGCTGTTTCGCTTATCGAAGCGATGGCATGTTCGGTACCTGTTATCGCAACCGATGTCGGCGGTGTTCGGGATTTGTTGGGCAATTCGCAATTAGAGTTTATATCAGATGGCTTTAAAATATTTAAACGGGGCATTCTATGCAGAGCCAATGATGCCAAAGGATTTGCAAAAGGGATGGAATATCTGGTTAAAAACAAGCAACTAATTAAAGATATTGCAAATGTCGCACAATCATTTGTTGTGGAAAACTATTCAAAAGATCGTCTCATTAGAGATATGGAATCGCTTTATACCGAATTGCTAAATCAAGGCTCTTAATGCCAATTCATTTCTATTTTCAGCCCCCTTACGAAATCCGCTGACAGAAATCATGCAAAAAATTAAAGTTTTTTCCTGATGTTAGAGGTGAACTAATATATCTATAAAACTGAATAGGGTGTTTATGTTTAAAAGTGTTCTTTCTGCTTACAAGTCACAGGGTTTGCGAGGCGTATTTGCCAATGTCCCTCATCGCCCAATTCGAAAAAAAGCCAGATGTTTCCCTATTTGTGAGGAATTACTTTCAAAAGGAGTTGGGCTGGAAATAGGTGGACCGAGTACGGTCTTCAAAAAAAGACGTATTTTGCCAGTTTATCCTATTCTCAGCCGACTAGATAATTGCAACTTTTCCGATAAGACAATCTGGGAGGAAACGATTAATGATGGCATCACTTTTCAATATGATAAAAAGCGTCCTCTTGGCAGACAGTATATATGTGAAGCTACTATTCTACAGAATATTGCTTCAGCTCAATATGATTTCATCCTGTCATCACACGTAATTGAACATATAGCAAATCCGCTGCAGGCTTTGTCTGAGTGGATGCGTGTACTCAAAGAAGAAGGGATTTTTGTTCTTGTGGTACCACACAAGGATGGAGCCTTTGATCATAAAAGACATGTTACGACAGTCAAGCATCTTGTTGAAGACTTTGAGAAAGGAACCACCGAAAAAGACCTGACTCACTTACAGGAGATCCTGAAACTCCATGATTTAGAAAAAGATCCAGGAGCAGGGACATTCGAAGACTTTAAACAGAGATCAGAAAATAACTTTGAAAACAGGTGCCTTCATCATCATGTCTTTGATACAGCGCTGGTTTTGCAGATAGTACATCATATGAACCTCCAAATACTTGCTGTAGAGACAATATTACCTTATCACATCATTGTGATTGCTCAGAAACCGCTGACAGGACATTTGCCTGATAATCAACTTTTCATCGGAGATAAAGCCGAATATCGACACCAAAGTCCATTTGTTTCGGACAGGTATCCTGAGACCTTTGGACCAAGATTAGACATAATGGGGTAGCCATTGTGGGTCTGGGTTTTTCGGTGAATATTATGAACCAATCAACTCTTTAACCCCTGAACCGTGAACCTGACAACCTGAGTGGTTACTATTTCTTTTTCATATACCTGACAATTTTTCTTAGCATTGTATCAAAATCAGTTTTTGGCTCAAAACCTATAAGTTTATTGATTTTTTCAGTACCAGGTACCCTGCGCTGCATATCTTCAAAATCTTTGCCAAATGCTTCATCATAGGGGATAAGTTTAATAGTTGATTTAGAGCCTGTTTCTTTTATTATTCTCTTCGCAAGATCAATGATCGAAATTTCCTCACTTCCACCTACGTTAAATACTTCTCCGACAGCACCATCGTTCTCCACGAGAGTCATGAGTGCCTGAACTACATCTTTAACATATGTGAACGTTCTTGTCTGCTTACCGTCCCCATAGACTGTTAAGGGCTCATTTTTTAAAGCCTGTGAAACAAATCTTGGGATAACCATTCCATATGCACCAGTCTGCTTTGGACCGACAGTATTAAAAAGACGGGTTATAATTACCTCTAATCCAGTTGTTCTATAGTATGCAAGCGCTGTAAATTCATCCATAAGTTTTGTAGCTGCGTAACTCCATCTGAATTTACTTGAAGGGCCGTATATTATATTGTCTGTTTCAACTAATGGAGCATGAAGATGCTTGCCATATACTTCGGATGTTGATGCAATAAGAACCTTCTTCTTAAACTTGTCACACAGTTCAAGAACCTTTTCTGTTCCCTGGATATTAGTTTTTATTGATTCAAGAGGGTTGTTAAGTATATACTGTACTCCAACTGCTGCGGCTAAATGAAAAACAATGTCACACGTGCCTGTAAGCTCAAGCATTGTATTATGATTTAGAATAGTATCAACATGAATGAATAGTTTGTTTTTGAAACGTTCATTTTCCTTCAATTCTTTTATATTATATAAAGATCCTGTTGAAAGGTCGTCGATAATATATACCTCGTCTCCTCTTTCAAGATACGCTTCAGCAAGATGAGACCCGATAAAACCGGCTCCGCCTGTGATAAGAACTCTCATTAGCTGCTCCTTGATGAAGAAAAATAGTAATATTTTAGCTTATTGATTTTATCTTAATATATTATAATAATTGATTAGGCAATCTTAAATTTTGTTGTACATCGAGGTTTTATTGATGAATGATCTTGAGAAATACTTTATGAACAATACAGAGAACCTTATGAATAAATGGAAACATTATTTTGATATCTATGACAGACACTTCAGAAAATTTAGGAATAAAGACATTCATGTTTTGGAAATAGGTGCATATCATGGAGGCTCTCTCCATATGTGGAAAAACTATTTCGGCGCTAATGCCAAGATTTATGGTGTAGACATCAATCCTCACTGTAAAGACATAGAGGATGAGGATCAACAGATTAAGATTTTCATTGGCTCCCAGGAAGATAGGCGGTTTTTAAGGAGTTTAACGGAAGCTATACCTAAATTAGATATTCTTATAGATGATGGCGGGCACACAATGAAGCAACAGATTGCCACATTTAAAGAACTTTATGACCATATAGATGCTAATGGAATATATCTTTGTGAAGATTTACATACTTCTTATTGGAAAAATTTTGGAGGGGGATACAAACGCAAAGGCTCGTTTATTGAATACAGTAAAAATTTTATCGACTATATAAATGCCTGGCATTCTAAAACCAAAAAATTGATAGTTACAGATTTCACTAGAACTACAGAATCTCTACATTATTATGATAGTATCTTAGTTATTGAAAAAAAACCGATTGAAAAACCATATAATTTAATGACAGGGGAACCATCTATTCAAGGTTTTAAACCACCAAGCTCTGTTAGAAAAAGATTGGCTCGCACATTAAATAAAATTTGAAAACTAAAACAGCGCTATCAGCTATTAATTTCTACGGGTTAAATTCCCCGAAGCTTGCTTCGTTATGAGACATGAAAAATACATACACAAGAGCCATAACGTATCAGTATTGATTTGCCACTTTGCATGTCCTGCCAAATACCGCAGGTTAGTATTTGGAGAGGAAGTGAAGAATGTTTTTTAAAAATATCTCGATACTATATTTTACCACCTTTTTATCATTCTTTTTATGTCTGATATTAACACCAGTTGTCAGGCTTCTATCAATTAAGAAAGGGTGGATCGCTTATCCCACAAAAGAACGGTGGCACAAGAAACCCACTGCTCTTTTGGGTGGTGTCGCCATATACCTTGGCATATCAATACCACTTTTTTTTATTGCAGATTTTTCCTCAATTCTACCCTACATTATAAGAACATCCGATTATACAGCTTTGCCTTCAATAGGTGCGGTCATTTGGATAGGAGTGACTCTTCTTTTTTTACTTGGATTAACAGATGATTTTATACATATTAAACCTCATACAAAACTGGTGGGACAGATACTTGTTGCCTCGATGGCTACTTTTTTAGGATTTCGTCTTCAATGGTCATCATCCCTTACTGTGGATACTATTTTAACCATCTTTTGGATTGTGGGTATAACTAATGCTTTTAATCTGATTGATAATATGGATGGTCTGTGTGCAGGTGTTGGCTTTATTGCTGCTTCTTATCTGGCATTATTGTTTACAGGCATACTGCCGGAAGCCACTCTGGTATCTGTGATAATTGCAGGGGCATTAGCTGCTTTTCTGTTTTACAACTTCAATCCAGCATCAATTTTCATGGGAGACTGCGGAAGTCTTTTTATTGGTTTTACTTTATCTATGCTGTGTCTTTATTATCCAGGAGCAAGTGCGGCCAATCCAATTTCATTATACGCTATTCCGATAATGATACTCATGGTTCCTATCATAGATACTTCCATGGTTACATTAATTAGGATTTTGAGCGGCCGTAAGGCTTCCGTGGGTGGAAAGGATCATACTTCTCATCGTCTGGTCCTCATGGGGCTAAGTGAAAAAGGCGCAGTTCTATTCTTATATGGAATTGGTGCGGTATCAGGCATGTCGGCATTGTTCGTGAGCAAAAGTGATACATTAACATCTCCAGCAGTAATTATTCCGCTGGCTCTGTCAATTATTTTGATGGGAATTTACCTGTCCCAGATCCGTATATATCCTGAAAAGGAATTTTCAGTTTTACGTGAAAAATCTTATACTCCTATATTAATCGAGTTGACCTATAAGCGGCAGCTTATGCTGGTAATACTTGATTTCTGCCTGATAGCATTTGCTTATTATCTTTCTTACCGTTTACGTTTTGACTCCAATGAGTTCCCTTTTTATTTCAAAGTATTTCTCCGATCACTTCCAGCAGTGATTGCCTGTAAGTTTGTGGCTTTTTTCGCAATGGGAATTTACAGAGGAGTCTGGGGTTATATGAGTACGAATGATGTCTTAGTATATTTAAAGGCTTCTTCTTTAGCTACTATTTTGTCCGTTGTTGCAGTTACCTATATTTATCGATTTGAAGCTTTTTCTAAAGGAATATTTGTTATAGACTGGTTTTTAACTACCGGATTCCTCCTTGGCAGCAGGGTCTCTTTCATGCTTTTTAGCGATACCATGAAGAGAAAAACCCTTGCCGGCAAGACAGTTTTAATTTACGGCGCCGGAAGGGGAGGGGAGATCCTGTTACGTGAAATATTAAATAACAAGAAGCTTAAGATTAAACCCGTTGGTTTTATTGATGACGATAAATTAAAAACCGGAAAGACACTTCAGGGTTATCCGATTCTTGGGATTTTCAAAGACATTGAGTCTCATCTTAATAAATATAAAATAAGCGGAATACTGATATCTTTTACTAATAAAGATCCGCAAAAGTTTGAAGCTATTAAGAAATTTTGCAAGGCAAAGGGATTGTTTTTGAAACAGTTTTCCGTTCATCTGGAAGATATAGATTTTGAAGTATAACATTAATTTTTGTTAAGTTAAAATAAATCTAAGTCTTTAAAACCGTGAAAATGGGAGTTTCCCTGACGCGGTTTTTTAATTTTTGGGGAGTAAAACTCAGATGATAAACATCTTGACATTATTGATTTTTGGTGGCCATTGTTGGTAATAATGGTTTAAATTGGTTTCGATAATAGTATAGTCATTGTGGGGCCTTATATGAAAAATCAGAGCATTTTGAAAATTGAAAAGCTTTTAAAAAAAGGTGTTAAGATACCCAATCCTGATAGTATTGAAATCGGCAGTGAAGTAGATACAGACAAAATTTCCGGTGAGGGTGTTGTTATTTATTCGGGGTGTAAAATTTTCGGCAGCTCTACCCTGATTCTAAGGAATACGAGGCTGGGATATGAAAGCCCTGTAACCATTGAAAACTGCCAGATTGGTACGAATGTTGACCTTAAAGGGGGGTTTTTAAGAAAAGCTGTTTTACTTGATAAAGTGAGCATAGGTTATGGCTCACATATAAGAGAAGGAACAATATTTGAAGAAGAAGCAAGTGTTGCTCATACGGTTGGGTTGAAACACACCATACTTTTTCCTTTTGTTACTTTGGGCAGTTTAATTAACTTTTGTGACTGCTTTATGTCTGGTGGAACAAGCAAGAAAGACCATAGTGAAGTTGGTAGTTCTTATGTCCATTTTAATTATACACCAAATCAGGACAAAGCTACGGCATCTCTCATTGGTGATGTGCCCAATGGAGTTATGCTCAATCAGAAGCCGATATTCTTAGGAGGGCAGGGTGGTATTGTAGGCCCTTGTCGTCTGGCCTTTGGCACTGTAACAGCAGCCGGCTCAATTTGCA
>SDBT01002556.1_pt1 | contig 32052 bp, 55 predicted proteins | sample 2277101 | NCBI WGS metagenome assembly SDBT01 (sample SAMN10404973, study PRJNA504765) | marine sediment metagenome | isolation source: marine sediment core GS10_PC15, 103 cmbsf | place: Arctic Ocean: Southern Knipovich Ridge | collected 2010 | reverse complement strand
ATTTATTTATTTTGTATTTTTAATTTTTTTTATATATTATTTTCATTTTTTCCATTTTTTTTTTTTGGTTGCTTTTTTTTCCAAATCCAAGCCTGTTCAACGACTTCTTTCTCAATTGTGTTCTTAGTTTATTTTTTTACTACTTTTTTTTCCCAAACCCCATAACCTATTTTTTTTAATTCTCCAGATTCTTTTAATTGTCGTATATAATAATTCAATCTTTGTTTAGAAATATTTAATTCCTTAGAAATCTCCATTGGTGTCTTACCTAATTTTAGTAAGTTCTTTAGGTTAAGTAAAAACTTTTTTTTTACTAGATTCTTAGTTGATTTTTTTACTACTTTCATCTTTTAATTGTTCCATTGGTTTGTTTTCATATCCACATCTCTTACACTTTTTTCCTCCAAAAAATTCATTCAGTTTCCAGAATCCACACTTGGGGCAGATCACATTAACACATCCTTCATCCATGCAGGAATTATCCAATAATTTACTCTCATCTTTGTTTCAGGACAAATATCTTTTTTATAACACCTTACAATTCCAAAATCTCTAAGTTCTTTTACTCTCCCAGTTATACAATTTATTGGTAAGTTTGATTTTTTACTAATCATTAAATTGCTGCAAGGTTGTATTCCTTTTATTACTTTAAACACTTGTTCTTGCCTCTTGCCTATTAAATTTTCTAAAATATAAAAGAATGCCTCAATAGAAGTTGCCCTCATTTTTGTTTTCCTCTTTTTCATTTGTAACCTCTTTTCCAAAATATATAATACACTTTTCTTTAAATACTTTACTATTTTAATGGCTTTGTTTAATAAGTAGCACTTGTTTAAAAAGTCTATATTTAATTAACAATTATCCATAAATCCACATTAAATCTTCTGCAATTTCCTTATCTATATTAGTAATAGGGTTTGAACGTATATTGAGATAACCAAGAATACCATAATATCCACTAGAAATAATCTCTTCTTTATATTCATTCATAATACTATTTGGATTATCTATATGACCATATCCAAAAGTATGCAAAATTTCATGAAGTTCTGTTGTAGGGTATCCAGAATCTCCAATTTTAAAACCAGATACTTTATTTCCTACACTAGTTTCAGCAAATCCATCTAAACCAACTAATTCAATTTCTGCATTTAATATTTTATTTCCCTCATAATTAGTTATTTCTGCATATCCAGAATCATACTCACAAATAGTTTCAGTTGTTGTTGTAAAATATTCTTCAATATCAACTACTTCTTTATAACAATCTTCTAAAAATGAACACTTAAAATTTATGTCTGCAGAACTATTTATTTTTTCAAATTTAACTATTCCATCAGTAGAATTAGTAATCAAATCAGTAGCCCACTTAATAGCATAAGTTTCATATTTTCCACATTCTCTTTCATTTGTTATATAATAAGTAACTGGCATATGTGTCCAATGCACATCTTCAATATGATAAAAATCATCCCCAATACTTTCTTCATCAATAGCGAATGGAAATTCAGAATATTCTTCTAAGTCTTGAGGAAATTCAAATAAAAACTCAAAATTATCTCCCTTGTGATTTCCTCTAAATATAAATTCTTTAGGGGTATTATTTAATTCTGGGATAATTATCGTTCCATTATTAGTATAACCTATTGAAATATTATTGATTAAAACTTCTCCATTAATTTGTGCCCCTGTTTCATAAATTTCAAATAAAAGAATTTTAATATCTTGTTGATTAGTAAACATCATAATAATTACATATATAACAAAAATTAAAGCTAAAATATAAATGCCATTTCTTTTTCTCATTTTATTAATAACATCAGAACTCTTCTCCCCATAACCATTTTATGAATAATTATTTATACTGGTATTTTTTCTATTCCTATTGTTATACTAATATCTTGTGGACAACTATATTGTTTACAATCTACTTTAACAGAAACATTATTTATTCCATTAACAACTTTTCTAACATTATATCCTTCTTGCAAAATATCAAAAACTATTCCATTATAGTAATAATCTATCTCACAATCATTTCCCCAATTTGTACAACTAGGATCTGTTGATGATTTAATTGTATTTATACTAAAATTCATATCAACTTCTTCTCCTTCATTTGTAAAAATAAACATATCTGTAAATTTTGCACTATCATTTAAGCTATTGAAATTATTACTAGATAATTCTTGGTTAATAACTAAACCACCATAAGCTTGAGATTGTATTTTATATGTTGCAGTAGTCATAATTGAAACAATCCAGATTGCTAATACATTTGTTATTAACAAACATCCAACTAAGAACCCTAATATAATCAATGATTTCTTTCTTTTATATATTTTTTTACCACTAATTTGCTCTTTCATTTAATTAAGAGAAAGAACTACTTTATAAGTATTGTGTTATTGTTGTTGGATTAATGTTGGATACCATTTTAATAATTGTTTTATTATTTATTTATATGAAAGGGGTGAATGATAATAACCATTGGAATGATATTAGTTTTATAATTAGTAGCAAACATAGAAAACCAATACTAAAATTATTAGATAATCCAAAAACACCGACACAAATTAGGAATGAAACTAGCTTACATTTCAATCAAGTAAGTAGAACTTTAATTGAATTAGAGAAGAAAGGTTTTGTTAAATGTCTTACACCTAATCAAAAATTGAATAGGTTTTATCAGATTACAGATAAAGGTAAAAAGATTTTAAATTTGTTATCTAAAAATATTTGACTATTTTCTTCTTAAAATATTTCCAACCTTAGTAAAATCTGGAGAACAATTATCACATATAAACTTTCCAGAAGAAATTGCTTTTCCACAAATTATACATTTACTTCTATGTTTCAATGCTACAGATATTCTTGCAGGTGCTCTAATGTTTCTTGGTATCTTTGTTCTTGGCATTTTTCTCTCCTTCTTGTGCTGTTGTATATTCTCTTGATTTTCCTTCTTCAAACATTACAATATATCCTTCTTCTTCTAATCTTTCTAAATGTTTTCTAGCAGTTATTTGAGCTATATCAACTTTTTTAGCAATTTCATTTATACTTAATTTTTGTTCCTTAAATTTCAACATTAATTTTAATATGGCCTTATCAGTTCTGTCTAACATTTTTTATTATCTCCATTTTTAATTTAGGATCTTTCTTTTGCCTAAATTCTGCATAAAACCTAATTTTATCTCCTGCATTTAGTTTAAGTTTTTTTCTTATTTCTTGTGGGATTCTTAGTAATAAGGATTTATTATCGTCGCTAATTGTGGCAAATTTTTCAATATACTCATATCTTGGTTCTTTCACATCTTTCTCTATCTCTAGTATATTTTTAATTTTTTCCATGTTTAATCAAAGTTAAACTTATATATAAATGTTTGTATTATTAAAAATAGTTATATATAATCATTAAAACATAACCTTATATACTCTCTTTTGATTGTTTTAATAGTTATTACACAAAGCAATAACAAGAGGTGAGAGGTTATGGGACTCTCACTTTTCATTAAGAGTCTAAAATGAAACAACAATTATTAACAAGAGAAGAACGAGGTAAAGAAATCTTTAAATCCTTTAAGATAGTTAAAACCCCTAGAGGTTGGAGAGTTCCTTCTCAATCAAATTCAGGAAGAAGCTACCTTGTTAGATTCAAAGGACATGAACCAACATGTAATTGTAATGATTGTGAGATTAGAAGAACTAAATGTAAACATATTCATGCAGTTGAATTTTATCTTAAAAAAGAAATAGATAAGAAAGGAAAGATAACTCAGACAGAGGGAGTTAAGATAACTTACTCTCAAAATATGACAGCATAAAATAATGCGCAAACAAACGAAAAATTAATCTTTATGAGATTATTAAAAGATTTATGTGAGAATGTTGAACAACCAGAATATAAATTTGGACGCCCCACTCTTCCATTTTCAGATATGCTTTTTGGTTCAGTAATGAAAGTTTATTCTACATTTTCATTAAGAAGATTTATGTCTGACATGAAGATAGCAAAAGAGATGGGCTTAGTAGATAAAGTTCCTTGTTATTCCTCATTATCTAATTTTATGAATAAAGAAGAAATAGAAAATATTTTAAAATATTTAATTGAAATTAGCTCATTACCACTTAAAGAAGTTGAAACAGATTTTGCAGTTGATAGTTCAGGATTTTCTACCTCAAGATTTGGAAGGTGGTTTGATCATAAATGGGGTAAAGAAAAGAAATATAAAATTTGGTTAAAAGCACATCTATGTTCAGGAGTTAAAACTAATATTATTACTGGTGTTGAAATTACAGAAGGACATGCAAGTGATAGTATTCAATTAAAATCATTAGTAAATCAAACATCTAAGAATTTTAATGTTGCTAAGTGTGTGGGGGATAAAGCTTATAGTTCAAAAGAAAATTTAATGATAATCCAAAAAGCAGGAGGAGTACCATTCATACCATTCAAATCTAATGTTACTGGAAAGTCAAGGGGGTGTATGTTATGGAAAAAAATGTACCATTATTTTATGTATAAGCACGAGGAATTTTTAGAACATTATTATGCTCGTTCAAATTCAGAAACAGTTTTCCATATGATAAAATCTAAGTTCAGAGCAGACATAAGAAGTAAAAAACAAACAGCACAAATAAATGAATTATTGATAAAAATTCTTTGCCATAATGTTTGTTGTGTGATTCAAGAAATAAATGAATTAGGGATTAGGGCAGAGTTTAAATTAGAGGAAACGGTTTCTGTTTAATAAGTAAGTCGCAATTGCGACTTTTTAAACAAAGCCTATTTTAATTTCGGCTCACCGAATTTAGATTAAGAATTATTAGAAAAAGAATGGCGACATCTCACCTTCTATTTTCCTTGTCCTACTTTTTCGGACTCCTGGCTGTGGAGAGTGTCCTCTCCTTTCTTAATATATTGTAGTAACTAAACCTTATAAATCTTTCGTATTTGTAGTAATTGTAGTTACTAAGGTTTCCTATGGAGAAATAGAGTGTGCAAACACAAGCCAGATTTAGATGACTTCGTGAAATACACAAATTAAGAAATGAATCTTGTTTTAAAAGCTTTATTAAGAACTAATATTTATTTTCAATTAACTTTAATCTTGCTAATAATCTTATAAACTTATAATATATTTTTTGTCCTGTTGTCATTGTTCAACTCCAAAATTTCTTAAAACTCTTTCTTCACAATAATATCCATTATCCCATCCACAATCTTCTTTGAATTTATATTTGTCAATCATCTTTCCTGTTTCAACTTCTTTTGTGCAATCATAATTAAATACTTGAAGTGTTGTTGAATCTAATTCTGAACAAGTTACATTTATCATTTCTAATTCAGGGATTTGAACTACTTCAACAGCATCATTATAATTTACATTTATTATAACCTTTTCAAAAACTTCTCCTGATGTCCTATTTAATGTAAAGTTTCTAGGAATCTTAGTTCCATAATTGGCAGAAAACTTTTGTTTAATTGTTTCTGTTATTTTATCCCAATAATATTTCATTATTGAATCTGTATTGTAACAAACTTCTCCATCATCCCAAATATAAACAGGTTTAAAATATGGTTCAAATGTTTTATCATCAATAGCTTGAACATAAAAGGTGCAAGTTAAAGCATTAAAACTTTCATATCTATTCATATCTGGAAGATAAAATAAAGCCATTCCCCCTGCTTTACTTTCAGGAACTTCTTGTCTTATTCTTTCAACAATACTTTCTCTTGTTTCAATATTATATAAAACATAAGGAGGGTCATTTCCACCAGTAGAAGTTAGTTTTCCAGCTAAATCAATATTTCCATCAGCTTCAACATCTCCAAATAAATTAATTCCATTATCTCCAAAAATCTCAACTGTTTCATCAGTTATTGCTTGAATCAAAATTCTCCCTCCATCACTTTGAAGATTTAAACTATCGCCTTGTGCTAATATATTAATCTGACTTTCACTTGTTCTTATTTCGATGGGGCTTTCCGTTCCAAAAGTTTCGAGAAAAAAATCATTACCACTTGAACTCGTAATTCTATTATTATCAATAACTATCCCATCAACAGTTATTTTAGTAGCTGTTAAAAAATCATTAATATTTACAGTAGTTCCTGCTGAGTTTGAAATACTACCTGTAAACAAACTTCCAACAGCTAAAATCCCTATTCCTGCACTCGTAATTGATGCACTTGTGATTGTTGCTTGGTTTGAAGTTAATTTCCCAAAAAATCTATCTGCTGTTACATTTCCTGTTGTTGTTAAACTTCCATTATCTAAATCCAATCTCTCACTTGGTGTTACCGTTCCAATGCCAACATTGCCATTACCTAAAATTGTTATACGAGAAGTGCCACTTGTTCCCAGTTGAAGTTTAGCATTTCTTCGATTCAAAAAAATAATATCTGTATTGCCATTTGACGAGCTTCCAAGATACCAAAGTTGCTGGTCAGGATTTCCATCACCATCTGATTCATAACCTGTAATAACTGCATTAGAGAATACAGTATCAGCAGGATTTTGAATAATTAATTGTCCTGCAAAATCTGAGCCAATAACACCAGGAAGACCTGCTTTAATATGAAATACAGAGTCTGGTGAGTCTGTTCCAATGCCAACAGCATCAACAAATCTTCCAAGATTTGCAGTTAAAATATTTGCAATAACAACATCTAAATTAGTTATATTAAATCCCCCCCAATCAAAATTTCCAGTAGCAATAACACTCCCATCTTTATACAATGCAAATGGATCAACTTCTTGTGCAACAATCGTTGTTGCACCTAATTGTAAAGTTATAAAATCTAAAAAGAAATCGTGCATGGCAATTCCATTATCAACTTGTCTAATTCTAAGACTAACATTTCCATTACAAAGATGAACATCTGGATCTAAGACATTATATAAAGCAAATGCAAAAATTTCCATGTCTGTTATGTCTGGGGGATATTCTTCTTCATAATCTCCACCAATACAATTAAACAATCCTAATCTAATAATGTGTCCTGCTCCTCCACTATATTTGTGCCTCATTATAATATTAGAAAAACCAGTTACTCCTGTAAAATTAATTATAATTGTCATAGCAGGACTTCCTCCAACTTCTGAAACATTTAAATAAAAACCATCATTTGATTTATTAATACTTGAGATATTTCCCCAATCTTCTATTCCTGCCTGGACTGTGTAGTTGAATGGCAGGAATTGTGTTATCTCTTCTGGCTTTGGAGTAACTAATTCTACTATTTTATTATTTTCATTTGTTTTACCAACTATTAATCCTGCAGATACAAAACTAATTAAGAATATAAATATAAATCCAGCAATATATAATTTTTTATTCATATAACTCTCCCATTTCGGATACCCGACCTTTTAAGGTTGGGAGGAGAAACATCCTCCGATTTTAGTTTAAAATTATGAGATAGCCAAGATATATTATTTCTGCCAATTCTTTTGTTATCAGAATTTCTTATAAAATATGTTTTCTTTGTTCCTCCAACAATCTGTCCAAACTCACAAATACTTCCTTTCTTAATTCCCTTAAAATTTCCAGTTGAATATTTATCTCTTCTTCCACCTTTAGAAAATTGAGTATCGTGTAACCTTCTTCTTGTTGGTCTGTAAGTATCATCAACAACTTTAATATTAAAATTTGGTTCTGCATTAGATATTTCTGAAGCAATAGAAAAACTATCAACACAATGTGAATTAAAGTTTTCTGCTGATTTGTTTGAACTCTTTTTTAATCCTAATTTATTCCTTATTTGTTCTGTTTCAAATCCTTCAAAAGTAATATAATTATCCCTGCCAACCTTTCCAATAATAAATGCCTTAATCATAGTTTTTCCAATTTCAATAGTGCTAAAATTCTTACCCCATCTATTATCCCTGTGATTAAATTTAATATCTTCAATCGCCACTTTTGAAATAGGGTAATATTTGAAAAACTCTTCAATACATTTCAATCTTGAATTAACCATCATTAATTGACTTGGTGCTATGAAACCATCTTTATTTCTGTTATCAAATCTTGCTTCTCTCCGACGACAATTTCTTTGTCTTCTTGCTCTTCTTAAAATTCTTCTTTCTTTTAACTTTCTTACTAAAACTTTCTTATCAGGCAATAACCACATTATATTTAACTGATTTTCTTTTCCTACAATCAAACTCAAACCCTCAAACTTTGTTCCTGTATCAATTCCTAAAACTACTTTTGGTGTATGCTCTCTTGTTGGAATTAACATCTGTATTCCAAACTCTCCAAACTTATTCCAAACAACTCTTGCTACTCCACCTATTAACATCTTTCTCGCTTTTCCTTGCTTACAAGGTGTTAATGGTTTTCCTAACTTGCTCAAAACAAATATTCTACCAGACATACTGGCTTCAGATTGCTCTGAGTTATACTCACTTCCCAAATGAGAAACAAGCATAGAGTTCTCACTGATGTTTTCAGTGGTTTCTAAACTCGTTGCATTAAACGATTCTGCTGAAGTGCTACAGATTAGTGAAGTGTCTATAGGTTCTTGTAGCTCGTTTCTCGTAGTTGTTTGTTTTTGCATTTTTTCTTTTTTCTCCTCAACTTATGGTAGTCATAACTTGCGTTGTCTTTCGTCACAGACAAGCCCATCCCTTTAGGGTTGGGTTCATGACTTTAAGCTTTGAAATTCATTGAGATTATTCTAAAAGATTGATTTCCTGAAAAAGGACTTACTGCTATTGCAAATCTTGTCTTTCTTCCAGTTTTAGAAGTTCTTATTTCTGTTTTAAAATTATCAGTAGTGAAAGACTTTTTAACACTAACATCAAAAAACTTTAGTTTAGGCATTTTTACCTCCCTTCTTTTTATTTTCTTTGAATCCTACTTGTTCTCCAATTCTCTCTGTTTGTTTTATTATCTTTCCAATTAATGGTACTGCAATTAATAATCCTAATAATCCTAATCCTTGTCCATTACTCATTTCTTTTTCCCCCTATTTTTTCCCTTTTCAATTCTCTTTAATTTCTCTACACCCTCAACAGCACTATCAAAATTATCCTTTATTAATTGCTCTCCTTTATCAAAAAATTCTTTTCCCATTATATTAATTGTTTTAAGGCCTTAGCAGCTCTTCCAATATTAACTGTTCTTCCTCCTTTTCCTCCCTTCTTTTTTGGTTGTTTACCAAAGCCAGTTTTAACACCCCCTTTTTGAAAAATTGGTTGATTTAATCTTTCTTGTAATTTCTTTTCAGCTTCTCTGAATTTTTCTTTAACTTCTTCTGGTGTAAATTCATCATCTACCATATTTTTATAGGTTTTTGTTATTTAAATAATTTTCTATATGTTATGCCCCCAATGGTTTTCTTATTGCAGACATCACTAATGATCCTACAAAGAAAACCACACATAAAAACATAAAAAAATCAGATAATAAATTTAGATATTTTAGAAATACTGATACTATCATTAATATAAATGATGTTGCAATTAGACTATCTGAACTATTAAATGTAGATGTTAAAAATAATGTTCCAAATCCAACTACCATTAATATAGCCAATCCTAACAATCCAGATACAAATCCATCTGCTGTTACAAAAAGTTGTGGTATTAATGTTAAATTTGTTGGGTTATCAAATATCATTTTATACTGGTGTCCTCCTCCAGAATGCTATTAATTTAAATAATATAAACATGAATACTCCAATAACCGCAATTACTATTATTTGTATAGGGATTCCTATTAATTCTGAAAATCTTGATACTAAACTTATTAAGAAAACTAATTGATTAAATATAACTCCTGGTATTGCTATTATTGCTAATGGAACAACAACTGCTAAGTCTTGTATCTTATCAAAAAATCCTCTATCTGTTGCAAGATCTTGGAAACCCTCGAAGATTGGTTGCATAGTTTCATTTAGTGCTGCAGAATTATCAAAGTCTTGTAAAAAAGTTTCATTTATTGTTGTTGCACTTGAGATATTTGTATCTATATAATTTGTTTCAAAATCTTGTATTAATAATCCCCATGCTACAAATACAAAACTTACTAATAATACTAACATTATTGTTGAACTTAATTTCATCTTGACATAAATCCGATTGCAACAAAAGACAATAAATAGATAACCACTATTGCTCCATTTGATATGGATATTATTTGCATTAATTTAGTTAAACTTAATGATAATGGAATTGCTAGAATAAGCATTGTAGGACTAAATGCAAAACCAAATATAATTGTTATTACTATTAAAAAAGCAACAAATAATCCCAGAACCCCTAATACAATTGAATTATCTGCGATTATATATTTTATAAAATCTATTAATTGGTTTGGACTTCTTGAGATTAATATATTTGCTGTAAAATCTCCTTGTGTTTCTGTATGATTAAATGTCATTGAACCAGAAGATGTAAACAATGTTTGTGTAGATATTAATGTTCCAGTTCCATTAGATAATCCTTTTCTTATATCCATTCTAAAGGAGGTTGCTAATCCTGTTATATCTACAAATTCAAATGTTACTCTTTTGTTTGCAGGATTGTAAGATAAATTATATAACACTTGTTGTGCAAATATTTCATTAAATCCTGAATAAATATCTGGTGTATCTCCTGTGATTGATAATGTTAATGTGCATGGTGCAGCTTCACAAATTGCTCTTTTTTCTAAAATTGCTAATAATACTCCATCTTTAACTATTGTAAATCTATAATCTTTATTTAAATCTAAGAAAGAGGTTATTCTACCATCCCCATCTGTAACATCTATTTCTGTTGTTTTAAATACCCCTTCACCAACAAAGAATTTAGCTATATTTATCGTTGCTCCTGTCAATGGAAATAAATCCTCTTCTACATCAATAAAAAATTCTACACCCGTATCTTCTGGTAGCATAAATAATGTTATCTCATTTGTATTATTTGATAAGACTGCTCCTGTTAAGAAATGATTTTTATCTACAAATCCATCTGCAGTATAAAACGCATTCATATTTACTGTAAATACATTAGTAGTTTCTTCTGTGCAGAAATTAAACCTACTAACATTCTCAGATATATTATTAAAGCTTAAATTTTTTATTTGATTTTCTGCATCTAATCCTAAAACAAATGTAGCTTGAAATGTTGTTGCATTTTTACTTGCATTAATTTCTATATTTGTTAATTCATTTACCATAGTAAAATTTAACATTGGTACATCTAAATCTAAACCATCGCAAAAACCAAAGGTTAATTCATTTACTTTTTGTTCATTTTCTCCTATTAAGAAATGTGTTGTTGCTCCAGAAATATCATTTGCTAATGTTACATTAAATGCAAAAGATCTATTTTCACTTGAAAATCCTTGACTACCCTGAGGGATTGTTATTGTTCTTGAAATATTAAAATTAATTCCTGAACCAATTATTGTTGCTGAAGAAAATATTGTATTATTATATATTAAACTTGCTTTTTGAATATTAAAACCACCAAGTATATCTAAATTTAATATAAAATTTTGGCTAGATGTTTCTATAACTGTTCCATTAAATTTTTCAAATATTTGATTTAATCCATATTTTAATGTTCTATTATTATCTGCAAATTCACAAGTTACAGAACTACTATCATTAAAACATCCAAGAACATTCCAGGTTAATACTTCTGCTGGAAGATTAGATATACTAAAGTTAGAAGTATTTACAACTATTCCTTCTAAATTGGTTGTTGTTTCATTTACTATTGTTCCTATAGAATCCCATACAAAAATTGTAGCATTAGCTAAAGAATTTTCAAAGTTTGGAGTAACTGTTGCAGTAAAATTTTGTATAATATCTATACTAAACGAATTATTTGTAGGAGAAATTAAATTTACTGCAGAACCAAGAAAAATTCCTATCCCCTCATTATATAAATCAATAACTTCTGCATCTGTTAATACTCTTTCCCATATTCCATACTCATCAAATTGTCCACTAAAGGCGCCATTATCTCCTTTTCCAACAATAATATTAACATTACTATCAGCTAATCCATCAAATGTTCCTACTTCTACTGCTGTTTCACAAGGAATGTGTGTTCCATTACTATACATTTTTAAAGAATCTGGATTTAAACCACCATCCCAAACATAAGTAAGCATTTTCCATTGTGGATCATTATCCCATATTCCTAATCCTGCAACTATTGTTGCAGTAGTGCATCTAATAATATCTCCTCCTGCATCAAATAATCTTATTTCCCAATTATTTATATTACCAGTAGTTCTCCAATCATTAATTGGATTATCTTTAGATGTTATTTCAAAGTTAGTATCAAAACTCTTTATATTATACCAATAATTTAAAGTAAAATTATCCATTCCTGTAATTGCATCTCCTATTTGAACTGAGATATTTAATATATCATTTACTCCATCTAACTGTAATGCTCCTCCTAAAATTCCTGTAACATTCCAACTTGCACCATTTTCTAATGTTCCAGGAAAATTACCAGATAATCTATCAAAGGCAGTAGTTCCTGTTCCTGTTTGAAAATCATAGTATGCTTGTAATCCTACTTCAATACTATCACTCCATACTGCAAATTCATCAATTAATTTTCCTTGGGAAGTTATTTGCCAATCAACAGTTCTATCAAATTTCTTCTTACCTTCTAATTTTACCAGAAAAATTCCTGCTACAACTTCTTCTTTTAAATTATATTCTTTCCAAACATCTCTTGTTTCTTTATGAGTTCCAGAGTAAGTTCTTGTACAAATAGTTTCATTAATAGTTTCTTTACATGGATAAGTATAATCATCTACATCATATTCTTCTGTTCCTGTTTTAATATAAAAATTATAACTATCTATTGGTTCTTCTTTCCAACCACCAGTTGCTTGTTTAGTCATAAATCTAACATCATCAATCAAAGCTCCATCATTATAAATTATTATTTCTGTTTCTGAAGAACAAGAAATCCCACACTCCCAAGTATTTTTTTTTAATTCTAATGTTTCTAATGTACTTCCTAATCCAAACCAATTATCAATTGTAACTTTTCCATAATCTCCAACATCTTTATCAAAACTTTTTACATTATCAAAATTAGCACCAAGAACTAGATTTGACATAAGGATTACCATTAGGACACTAACAATAATCAAACACATATTTTTATTCATACTAAACCTTACAAATTTATTTTTTCTTCTTCTATGAGCTTCTATGTAGTTCTTAGGTGTAAGTTTTTCCATTATACTGGTGATGTTAACCTCCCACGTTTGGCCATCATTATTATTACTCCCACAACTCCTGCTATTAATATTATTATTGGAAATTGCCTACCCATTACTACATTTGTAAATTTAAATTCAGTAGCTTTTTCAGAAAATTCGGCATTTGATTGTACCTCATCATAAGCATTTGCTAGTAATCCTGCTACAATTACTGCTAGAACTATTGCAATTATAAATATTCCTAATGTTACTGGATGGAAATCAGTAAAAATTGCGATTCCTAAAGTTCCTAAAACAATTGCTATTAAAGTTATAAATATTAATTGATCTATTGCAGGAGTAAATAATCCTTGAACCTGATTCATAGTATCAACAGAGGCATTTGATGTTCCAAAATGTTCTGGTTGTTTTAAATCGTCAATTACATCATCAAAAACTTTTGCAACTGGAACTCCAACAACTGCAAATATAAATACTACCACTATTCCTATTAATAAAAATAATAAAATCCCTGCTTGTGCCTTCTTTTTCATTTTATTTTTCCTAACATTATCTCTTCTAATACTCTTTTTAATATCTTTCCATTTTGTGCCTTTAATCTAAATGCAATCTCTGCTTGTTTAGTTGTTATATTTTCTATAGAAATTCCTAATTCTTTTGACATTACTACTTTAATTCTTTCAATTTCATCACAACTTTTTATTGTTAAGTGGAAAGGTCTTGTATCTTTACTAGGCATTTATTTTCCATTCTATTAAATTTATAATATTTAATAGGGTTTATTCTTTATATAATTTTGTATTGGGGTTCCCCTGGGGTTCGCCTTATTTATAAAGTATTGATTAATAATTGTTTTATTAAATTTATTTTGTTTGTAAGGAGGTTATGAAATTTTCAAAAAAATGAGAAAGATTTTAGAAATGAAAAAGAAAGGTCAATTAGGAAATCTTCAAGGGATTATACTTGTTTTAATCATTGTTGGTATTCTTTTAGGTGCTGCTTTTTTCATCCTAGATGAGTTTTTGAGTCAGGCTATAGAAATTAGTGCTACAGGAAGTGCTGTTACTGGAATTAACGATACTATCCAAGCTATGCTAACTATCCCTGAGTTATTAGGACTTATTGTTTTAATCGCTGTAATTGGAATAATCTTAGCAGTAGTATTCAATGTAATACCTGGTGCTAGGGTTTCTGGTGCTTAAAGTTTCTTATTTTTCTTTTTTCTTTTAATAATATGAAAAAGAAAGGTCAATTAGGAAATCTTCAAGGCATTATTTTTGTTTTAATTATTGTTGGTATTTTACTTGGTGCAGGGTTCTTCATCTTTGATGCGTTCCAAGATCAAGTAGATAATACTGCCAATACAGAAACTTTTGAAAATAGTTCTGCAACTGTAGGTAGTGTCCATATTAATGGTACACCATATACTGTAGCAAATGAAGGAGCAACTTGTTTCAACTCTCTTGTTGTTACTCAAGCTCTTAATCGTTCTGCTAGTACAGGTGTATTAATTGGATCTGGAAACTATACAGTTGATGCTGGATTAGGAACTATTACTGGTGGAATAGATGTAAACTATACTAATGTTAGTTTAAGTTATACCTATCAAACTGGTACAACTGGATGTAAAGGTATTGAATTAACTTCTACAGCTATGTTAACTATTCCTGAGTTATTAGGATTAATAATCTTAATAGCAATAATCGGAGTAATCTTAGCAGTAATCTTTAATGTAATACCAGGAGCAAAAGTATCTGGAGCATAAAATTATTAATTTATTATTTTCCTCCTCGTGAGGTTGGAGAGAGCTACCATTCTGGCTCTCTCCAATTACTTCTTTAAAAACTTTTAATTATATTAGAAATCGTATGTATTTGTTATAGGATTAAATCCTGCTCCAAATTTCTTTGATTTGTTCATTTTACCTAGTTCTACTATAAATGATATTAACATTAATGAACTAGAGATTACTGCTAATCCACCTAAACTAAATAAGATTACACTATAAATTGTAGAAGATACTGGAACTAAACTTTCATATTGTAATATATCATTTGAATAAACATATCCTAGATGAAGTGAATAAACTGCAAGGATTATAGAAAAGATTACAAAAAAGAATCCTAATGCAATAGTTGAAGGATTCTTCTCTAAATTAAATCCTATTATTAAAAATAAAAAAGAAACTGCTAATGCACCAAACATAATTCCTAGTGCTGTTGTTCCTTGGCCTTCATCAAATGTTCTTCCTGTTGGAGTTATTAAAATATTTCCTATTGCAGTATCATTTTCTCCAGATTCTAAACAAAATACCTTATAGGATAGTTGTTCAAGATCACTAAAATTTACTTCAGATGAGAAATCCCCATTACCTAAATTATCCATTAATTGATTATTTATCTTATAACTATTATTTAAAAATCTGATAGTTAGATTACAAGTTCCTAAATCAGAACAAGGGAAACCATCTAATGTGCAAGGCATTGTAAAATTTGCAGCTTGGTTTAATTTAAAGGTAAAATCTTCAGACATTACTAAATTTATTGAAAGAATTATTGAAAAGGCAATTATTATTGTTAAAATATTCTTATTAATCATAAAATTATATGTTTTTCAAATTTAAATAATTTTCTATTTATGCCTGACATCCCTTTTGTATAAAATACATGGTAATTATTCCTGCAAATATAATTAAACCTAAAACAATAAATGGTGTAATCTTTTCTAATGTAGATTTTGGATTTAGTATTTTATCTTTTTCTGCTAAGTCTAATTTAGCACCATATTTTAAATCATCTTCTACTGGTTCTAATGATAATTTTCTGCTCTCTCCTTCCCAATCAATTCTCATTTCTGCTTGAACATAATTATCTTTATTCAATTGTAAATAATAAACATTATTATCAATCATAAATGTTGGATCTGGTAATTTTGTTAATTCTATTTGTTGCCAGGGCATCATCCCAAACTTAATTCTAAATATTGTTCTTCCTCTTTTATTAAAATAACCTGCCTTTCCTTGTATTGTTTTTGATTCTGGAATATTTGTTTCGTGATCATCTTGTCTTTTCTTATATACATAACCATAATAATTATATTTTATTTTATTTCTTATTAATACTGCTATAAATGTTACTGTAATTATCACTATTGATCCCCAGATTAATGTAGTTATGAATGAGGACATTGAACCCATATTAAACCAACTTCCAATATCAATAAATGCCATTATCTTCTTCCTAGCATTCTAGCCATCATGCCACCTCTCTTTTGTTGTTGTTGATTTTCTAATGTATCTTGTCTGTTTAAAGTATTTATGCTCTCACTTATGTTGCTTGTTGATGCTTTTCTATCTCCTGCACCTAGTGCATGGTAGAATGCTGATAATCCTAAAACCATTAATTTATCTGTTATTAATGTTATGTTTGTTTTTCTTTTTATTCCATAATCTCTCCAATTTATATGAAAATCTGCTACTGCATGTTTTATAACCATTCTAATTATTAAATGAATTTTAAGGTAATCATTTGTAAAATTACTCATAGTATTTATTTGATTAATAATACTTGTAGCATGTTGAAAAAATATATCTATTCCCTCATCATTTAATAATGGTGTTGCTCCCTCAATTAAAACATATTTTTGTACTCTATTATCCCATATCCTTCCTCTTAAATTTTCCATTATATCATATAGGGGTTCTTTTGGACTTAATTCTTTAACTAAACTAAATCCACTTCCCATTCCATAAGATCTTAGAACTGGAGGGGTTGTATAAGAGGTTGGTAATTGATTAGGTAATTGTTCTTGGGATTGTATTTGTTGAGAAGGTATTTCCATTCTAGTTTTTTGTAGTATTTGATATATTTAAATGTTTTGGAAATTAAAATCCAAATATCTTATTTAAATTTTTAGATATTTTATCTATGTTTGTTTTCTTTGCTCTTCTTTGAGAGATTAATCTTGCAGTAGTTATCTTTCTTATTTCTCCAAAAGTATCTAATCTCTGTGGTTTCAATTCTATGAAGGTATTTTTTAATGGTATTGGTTGTCCTTTCTTAATTCTAAATTGTCTAAATTTGTTTTTATTTAATTCCCAATAATTTTTAGGAACTTGTATCTTTGGTTGTTTTGGTTGTTTACTAGATTTTTTTAATGAAAATTCTGCAGACAAAGTATTATCAACTAGAAAAGAACCAATGTCCTTTGCTGAACTTTCTATAACTGGATTTTTAGTTACTTTTATTTGTTTCCCTTTTGATTTAACAAATACATCAAATCCCATATCTAATTTTGGTAATCTTATTAGTTTTTTCTTTTTAGGTATCCCAAAAACAAATGGAATTGTGGTTGGAATTTTTGGGGTTATTGGAGTGGTAATTGGTATAGGGCTTATTTCAATACCCATGAGATTAGTTTCTAGTTGTTGTAATTGCGATTGCAATTGTGCTTGTGGTTGAATTTGTGCAAATCCTGTTAGTGGTTTTTGAACTTGACTAAAATCACTTATTACCTTAGTAATATCTGGAAATAAAAGGCCTGTCTTTAATCTTTGTTTTCTTTCTTGTTTTGTCTCTAATCCAGAAGCTAAACCTGTTAATAACCCTAAATCTACTCTACCTCTCCCCCTTGCTCTTTCCTTTTCTTTTAATTCTCCTTTTGTTTCTAATCCTGTTAATAATCCACCCCCTAATCTTCCACTTAAAACTCCTAAATCATCTATTTTTCCAACATCTCCAAAGGGTTCAATTTTTCCAAAAACTAATTTTGGTCTAACCTCTACCTTAACTATTTCTCTTGCTACTTCTTTTGTAATAATCTCTGGTACTCCAGTTTTAACTAATTCATCGATATTTTTATTTATTTGTTTTTGTTGTTGTATTATATCTTTTCCTCCCTTAGTCTTAAAAAAGTCTTTGAATTGAAATTTCTTTACTTCTGTTCCAGCACCAAATACTTCTTGCAAGGTTTTTCTTGGTACTTTTTTAGGAATTTTTTTTATTTTAATCTCTGGAATATTTACAGTAAAACTTTGTATTTTTGATTTACCTGTTTTAAATCCTGTTAATATTTCCCCTAATTCTTGTTTTACTCCAAATCCTAATTCTTTTATTCTAATATCCCTTGTTATATCTAATCCTGTAACTTTTTCTATTGATACTGCTTCAGTTTCACTTATTCTTTTTCCAGCTTTCTTTTGTTGTTTTAAAAATAAATCTAATTGTTGTTTTGTTAATTTAGTTGCTTCTAAAATATTCCCCCCTATTAAATCTTTTTTTGTTCTAAATACTCCTCCAAATTCATCTGGTTTGAATATCTTTTGCTTTTTTATTTGTCTTTTTGTTAGTTTTTCAACTAAAAAAGTTGTTGTTTCTGCTCTTATTTGTTCTTCAGTTCTTGTTAATCTTTCTCTTCCAGTTATCTGTGTTTCTTGAAGTGTTACTAATTCTTCTAATGCTTTAAATTTATCTCCTTTTAATTTTCCTACAATTGTTCTTGTAGATATTAATGATTTTTCTCCTATAACTTTTCCAACACTTTCAGAAATTATATCTCTTGAAAATGTTTTTCTTGGAGTTATTGCAATTACATCACCAATACTTATTGTTTCAATTATCCTTCCATCCCTGGTTAATATTTCTATAAATCTCCCCCTAACATCAGGTAATAATTTAGAATCTGCAACCCTAACTGCTTTTAATTTTGTTTCTATTACTCTTATAGAAAATCCTTTATCTATTAATGTTTTTACTTCAAGTTCAAATTCTTTTGGAAATTTAAACTTTTTAATAACTTCTAAGTTCCTTGCTTTTACTATCGTTTCAACTTGTGCCCTATCAATTGCAGGTCTTATTTTTGTTGATTCTATAAATTTTCCTCTAATTTTTCCACCAATTGCTCCACCAATAGCAAAACCTGCAACTGTTATTCCTAATGTTGTAATAGTTAATAAATCTCTATCTTTAATTATTTGTGTTAATGCTGGAATTTGAAATGCTGCAACAGTTCCAAAAAGAATCTTTAAACCTGTTGTTGCTATTCCTCCAACTCCAACAAGGGCTATTCCTGTAGCAATAGTAATTGGTGCTAAAACAATTGCTTGTTTTAATCCTTGAACTTTTGATAATTTAGTTAGTCTATCATTAATTTTTTCCCCTTCCTTTTTAGTAAAATCAGTTACTACTTTTTCTATTTTTCCTTGAAATGTTTTATTAAGTTGTTCTGTTTTATCTGTTAATTCTTTATTAGCTTCTTCAGCAGTTATTTTTCTTTCATTTAAATCTTTTTGTAATTTATCTTTGGTATTTTTTAATTCTCTTTCTAATGAAGGTAATAATCTATTTGTTTCTCCTTCTACTTTTAATTTTGTTCTACTTATCAAATCTTCTTGTTCTGCGTTTCTCAAAGTTTCTATGTTTCCACCAAAGGTAAATTTTTCACTTCTAAGAAAATCTAATCTTTCTTTTTTAACTTCCTTACTTATTACTGGGACCTCAAATATTGGCAATTTTCCTATATCTAATATAGTTCCAGAAGGAATTTCAAATTCTTGTGAAATCGTTGGTGCAAATAATTCTGGGGAGATCTCTATAAATTTTTCTTCTATTTTTTTTACTTCCCCAACCCTACCAATTTCTTTAGCAAGTTTTATAGGTAATTCAATTGTTACTTCTGCCAATTGTCCAAGCCCTTCTCCTATCTCTTTTAAACCCTCTTTAGGAAATAATCCTCTAAATGGATCAGTAATTTTAGATAATAAAATTGCCCCTCTTGGTGCTTTTTCTATTTTAGAAACTAAATCTAATTCTCTTGGTTTTTCTTTTAAAATCTCTGGTAGTCCGAATGTTATTTGTTTTAGTTTACCAATAAAACTTTTTTCTTTTATATCTGATATTCCATTAGATGTTTGAAAAACATCCTTAAATTCTATAGGAATCTTTTGTAAATCAACAAATCTTTTTTTTGGGGTAAATCCTGTTAATCTTTCAAATGCTGTTTGTTCTGTTGGAGATACTAATTTTTCAAAATCTGATATTTCTCTTGGAGGAGGGGATATTTCTTGGATAGGGGATATTTCTTGGGTAGGGGCTTGTGCCTCCACCAAACCTAGCCTAATCGCTTGTTGTTGAGTTATTTCTTGTGTTCTTATAATTCTTCTTAATTCATCTCTCCCTCCCTCTAATTTTTGTGATAATTCTGAAAATTGTCTATCTAATGCTCTTCTTTTTTCTTCCTCATTTAATCCAATATCTCTAGCTACTGAAAAAATTGAAGATACAGGAATTAATTGCCCTGCATTAAATCTTCCTAATCCTTCTCCTTTTAAAAAATCTCTTTCTTTTTCTAACCCTCTCCTTTCTGAATCTAGTCTATCTGCCTTTGCTCTATCATTATCTTGTAATGCCTCATCTTTTGCAATATTTAAATTAGTAATTTGTGTTTGTCTTAATGAGATTCTATCATTAACTTGTTTAATTCTATTTTGTAAATCTGCTCTTAATGCTGTTTCATTTGATTTAATAAAATGTCTTAATTCTGGTGGAACTTGTGTAATTAATTCATTAAATTGTTCTATAGAATTAACATTTTTTAAAATATCGTCAATACTTCTTCCCTGCGATTTTAATTCCCTATTTATTCTTGATTGTACTTCCTGTCTTATTTTTTGTTCTTCTCTTCTTATAAATTGTTGTTGACTTAATCCTGATCTTATTTGTGCTTGTTGTTGTTGTAAAGAAAGTCCTCTTGAAACTTGTCGCAGTTGTCTTTGTTGTGCTTGTAATTGTACTACACTAACCATTAGAACCTTCTACCATTCTAAAAATATTTACAATTATCATAAAATTATATGTTTTCAATATTTAAATAATTTTCTATTTTTGAAAAGTTTTATAAACTTTGAAATTCTTTGTTTTTAGAATGGAATCTACTTTTAGTGCAAAAACTATTTGGAATATGGATGAACAACGCCTTAAATCTCTTAATAATTATATGATTCTATGTGAGGATTCTTTTGCTTGTTGGGATTTGAATAATCTCTATATTTATTTAAAATCTATTAGAAGGGTTATTTCTGGAAAAATTACTAGGAATCAATTAAAAGAGTTGGATAAAAAATTTGAAAAATTAGAGGAGCTAAAAAGAAAAATGGATAATGATAATAATGATGATGAATATATTTCAATTAAATTTTATGATAAAGCAGATGAAATTTATGTGGATCAAAATAGATTAATGAAAGCTCATGGACTTTTCTTCAGAGAAGGAAGAGATCCAACTAAAGCTGCTTTAGAAAGATAATATGACACAAATAAGAGTTTGTCTTGATAAATATACTGTAAAATTCTTTAATGAACAATATAAAAAGCATGATAGAACTGGAAATCCTAAAAAAAGAAGAAAACCTGGTTTTTTCTTGCATGATAATCTTAAAAGACAAATAGATTATTATATTAAGAATATTAATCGAGATTGGGATTTTACTATAATTATTTGTGGTGAAGGAGAAGTAAGGGTTGGAAAATCATTTTTAGCTTGTCAAATTGGTACATACTGGACTTCTGAAGTTAATAGATTGTATAGAAAAAATAAACCCAAGATCCCATTTAATTTAGAAGAAAATTTTGTTTTTGATGGTAGAAAGCTTATTGAGAAAGGAAATAAACTTGGTGTTGCACATCCTTATTCTGTTTTAATTTTTGATGAAGCTGGAGCAGATTTAGAAGGTACTAAGGCAATGTTAGCAACAACAAGAGATGTTAAAGATTATTTAAGAGAATGTGGCCAATATAATATGCTAACAATATTAGTATTACCAGAATATTTTGATTTACCTAGAACAATAGCAATCTCTCGTGCTGCATGTTTGATTAATGTTTATTATTATGCTGATGATGATGGTTATTTCCAAAGGGGTTACTTTAAATATTATAGTAGAAAGGCAAAGAAAAAATTATATCTTAAAGGAAAGAAAAACCTAGACTATTCTGCTGCAGCAGACAGCTTTTATGGGGATTTTGATGATGTTTTTCCTTTAGATTTAGAAGAATATAAGATGTTAAAAAAGAAGGCATTGAAGAAAAGGGGTTCTGCAACAATGGATAAAAAATTACTCCAAAGAAATATTGCTTGGCATCTATTAGTTTCTGAATTTGGAATTAATATGTCTGAATTAGCGAGAAGAACAACTAATATGGGTGCGTATACAATAAATCAAACTATTTCAGAAGCTGTCAAGTCATTTGGTGCAATAGAACATATTATTAAAGGTGAGGCTGAATAGCTCCAATTCCCAATTCCCAACCTATTAATAATTATTATCTATTAGTGACATTTATTTTTCGCTTGGATGTGATAAAAGGACTTGATTTATTTAGAATTTTTATGATTTGATATGGTTCTGTCTAAGAATTAATAAAAAATAAAATAAAAAATAAAATTATTTGTTTAGTTTAACAATTTTCTTCTGAAGTTTCTCAATCTCTTTCCTGATTTCCTTTTGCTTTTTTGTTTCCTTCTTAATTTCTTTTACTTCCTCTTCAGGAGTTTCTTCTTCTATAGGTTCCTCTTTCTCCTCAGTAACTTCTTCCTCAACTTCTGGTTCAGGTTCTTGTTCAGGTTCTTCTTCAGTTGGAGGATCTATTTCAGGAACTTCCTCTTCAACTTCCATTCCCTTATTTCCTGCAAGGACTTTATTAAGATCATAAACTTGTTGGCTTATGGAGTTCAATTGAATTACTATTTTTTCCATTGACTGATTTACCTCTTGCCCCAGAAGAATCTTTAAGTATCTGTATTCCTCTTCCTTCTTCAATCTTTCTTTTAACTCCAATACTCTTTGCTCCTCCCGAAGTCTTAATACTTCTTGTTGAAGCTGCATTTCTGTTTCTTGTGTCATAATTTGGATGAGATATATTATCTATTATCTTTACCTCCCTTTTGATTCTTTTTTTAACATACTTCTTAATAAAAATAAAACCACCAATAAGAATAATTATCCCAAAAATATTTCCTGCATTCATTTATTTCACCATTCTATTTTAATTAATTAAAACTATCTCCTTTATAAATTTTACCATAACCTTTATTTTTTACAAAATTATATAGATGTTTATTTATAAATAAAAGAAAAAACATAGTCATAATTATTTGAGAGATTATCAAAAAGATTATCTCATTTGGTAATAATATTACTGATATTCTTCCAAAGATAAATGCTAAATATCCACAAATTAATAATGCAATTAGATATTTTTTCCAACCCAATATCTTTTTTATTTCTATTTGCTTTTCTAATCCCTTCTTAAAATAGTTTTTCATTCTTCTAAATATAAAGTGATATTATTAATATCAAATCCATCTAAATTTACTCTATCATTCCTAATCATACAAACTGCCCCAGTCTTTTCAGTACACATAGTACAAGGGTTTGCAATTGTTTTAACTTCTTCTATATTCCTAGCCATCATAATAATTAATATAATTATTGCTACAAATAATAATATTCTTATTATGTTCATAAATACTACCCACCTATCTGTGGCCATAAAACCATACCATCTTTTATCTTCCATTTTTATTAATAAATTTATACAACACACCTCATTTTAATATCATTCTTTTTTTGTATTTTATTAAATGCACCACAATCCTCAATAGCACATTGCCTACTATTAAGAAAACTATCTGGAGATACTACAAAATCTCCTGTAATATTTCCATCTCCAACATCACAAGAATAATCAGTATACTTTTCTCTCCAGGAAAAAAGATTAAAGCCATATATCATTGAACCAAGAACTATTAATATTAAAAAAATTGTTATCAAAAGTATTTTCATTTCATCCTCCCCCTTAATCTCCTTTCTCTTCTCTTTGATTTATATTTCTTTTCATATAATCCTTTCCTTGTTAATTCTGTATTTATTTGACGAATTGCTTTTCTAATCTGTTTTCTTAAAGAAGTTCTAGTTCCTTTTTGTGTCATTCCTTTCTTTGATATTATCCTTGCTTCTTTATTTTTTACTGTTTCTGCCCCCCATTCACTATGAGCTTTTGTTAGATTAAATTCTAATTCTCTTTTTAACTTTAATAAATCATTATCTGACTTATTATTTAATTCTTTTGATTTCATTCTTTAATTTTAAATTATTCCTCACAATCTGTGATTTCTACATATTCATAATCTTCCCATGTTTCAGAATCATAATAAATTAACCATTCTAGTTGTGTATTATAAACTTCTATCCAATCATTTGAGATTTCACACCAATCTTCGCCTAAATCTTTATATTCATAAGCCCATTCAGAATCTAATAAAGTAATTTCATAAGAAACTGTTAATAATAGTATTAAAAAGATTATTGCTAAAATCATAGATATGATTGCAGTTATTTTCCATCCATTAGCCATTTGTTTTTTTCCTCCTATAATTTAGTTTAAATTCCATTTCGTATTATTTAGATTTTCGGAAGTTTCTCCGATTGTTTAAGTGTAGAATCTTGTTCCTGGACTTCGCTTTTCGTTAGATTTACAGGATCCAGTCGATTATTAGCATATTTACATTGTGCCTCAGATAGCTCACTTCCAATATAATTTAGGCCTAAATTCTTACAAGCATTTGCAGTAGTTCCAGTTCCCATGAAACTATCATAGACTAAATCTCCTTTCTTAAGATAAATATTAATTAGCTTCTCACAAAACTCTGAAGAAAATGTTGCTTTATTTAAATTATTAGACCCATCATTATTCTTTGCTTCAATGAAATTAAAGACATTTTCATAATAACACTGGCCTGTTTTACTTCTACTCTTGACTTTTTTATTTGTTTTAAATGTTTTATATTCGCTTTTTCTGCAAAATACAAAAACAAACTCTGTGATTCTTGTTAATTTATTAGGGCTAACATTATTAGGTAATGCAGATTTTTTCTTCCAAATTATACAGTCTGCAACCATAAAATCTGTATCAGTAATTATTTTTGAAATAAATAACCATAATAGGTTTGGATTATTTTCAGCACCATAAGAAACATTATATAAAATTATTGCGTTCTCTTTTAACAGGTCCTGATAGCTTTTAAATAGGGCTACAGACCAATCCAAGTATTCTTCATTAGATTTATTATCTAAGTGAATATCATATCTATTTTCATGGTTATCAATGCTTCTTTGGTTTTGAGTTAATCTCCCAGTATTATATGGTGGAGAAGTTAAAACTGCATCTATTTTAATACCTTCCTCATGCATCCTTTTCATTGTATCAAAACAATCCTCATTAAATATTTTATTTATTTTCATTTCTTAAACAACTCCTTCTTACAATCTTTACAAAAGTGATGATGAGTATATTTACTCCCTCTATCTTTTGCTCTCCATCCCATTCCAACATAAACTAATATTTTACAGAATCTATCCTTCTCTGGATTTTCTGTTGTTTTGTTGCATCTATCACATTTAATTACACTTGCCATTTTTAATATTCAGGATCTATTCCAAAATTTATTAATTGATTGTGTTTTCTTACTCTTGCTCTAAAGTCTTTTATCTGTTCTTCCTTCCAATGAATTGGTTTAATATTTGGTGAGAGTTGATTATCAAACCAACAATCTGCTATCTTCACATTCCAAATCTTACATAGATCCATTTTCTTTAGATTAATTTCATAAGATATTTTCCAATTACAAATCATAAAAAAAGTTATTTCCTTATTTGAATATCCTGCTTGGGATAATAATTTTAAAGCGTCTTTTATTTTGTATTGATCCTCAAATCCTAAATCCCAAGCCAACCTCATATTTTTAAATCTTGATTGTCTTAATGCACTTGCAATCTCTTGTGTTAAAAATCTCCAATCAATCCCGCAAGTTAATTCATAATAAATTACTTTATTATTACATCTTCTTCTCCCTAATTCTTTTATTATTTCAAGAGCTTCTTCGTGGCATAATAAATTCATATCTAGGATCCTAATTTTATTTTTCTTTATCTCTGGAATCTCAAATACCTTAAACTTTGGATTTTCAAAGCTCTCTGCACAATAAGGATGTTTATGTGGACATCCTTCACTAAGTCTAATCCATTGTTCTTCTCCTTCAATTAGATTATATTCTCCCTTTGAGTAGGGTTTTGTTAATTTGTATTCATATTTCATTTCGTCTTTCTGTTCTTTTCGGAATCCTCCCTTGCTAAAACTCTTACTGCATTGTCTTTTCCAATTAAGATTACCCTTGTTAAATCATGTTCTTCATGAAATATATTAGTTAGGTAATCAAACCATTGCTCATTACTTTTTTCTTTTTCTGATTCCATAATTATGTTTCCTATCATGACAATCCCTACATATCTTTTCGTAAGGTGGAAGATGATTTCCAGCTAAACTATGTTTAGTTAATTTCTCAAAATGTCCACATCTAGGACATTTCTTTTTATCCTTATCTTCTTTAATTTCATTTTCAAATATTTTTTGTTCCATTACGCACTAGTACCCTTTTCGGATGTTTATTTAATTTAAAAAATAAAAAAAATAAAAAATTTAAATTTATCTATTATCTCTAGCCTCCAGTATTGGCATATTAGCTTCTGTTGGGATATAAATTACTTCACTATTTCCATCATTTAATCCTTCAACCCATTTCCATTGTATATATTGTGGTGTTAGGCTTTGTGAGATAATTCTATTCGCTTCAGCAATCCCTTCTGCTCTAATAATATCTGCTTCTTTTTTTAATGTTGCAGATTCTTTTTCTGCTTGAGCTTCTGTTATTGCTATTTGTCTATTCCATTCTGCCTGTCTTAATTCTGCTTCTCCTAACTTTGTTCTTTGATAAACTCTATATCTTGGTATTGCTGCTAGATAAACAACAACTAAAACAACAAAAATAATTACTACAAATGCAATTATTTTATATATACTTTTTAATTCTTCTTCCATTCTATTATTTTTCCTCCTTACAAGAGTTCTGATTTTCCACCTTTCCAGCAATGCCATATCTTTTTGGATTTCTTTTTTCTGCTATAATTCTTTCCCTATGCCATCTTTGATGATTATTCTTTGCACCTTCATTTGCAAAACCTCTTTTACATTCTGAACAATGAAATCTATTTCTACACATTTGAATATTTTTTCTACCCATTTGACTTCTCCTTTGCACTCTTATGGGAAATCCCATTTAATATTTCCTTAATATAAGTTCTATTTGGCCTTCTGCCTTTTGTTAATAATTCTTTTTTTAAATATTCTATAATCTTTTCTCTTTCTTTATCAAAACCCTTAAGATAACAATTAGGACATTCGACTGCTACTACTTCTTTTGGAACTTTCATTCCACAATTTGTGCATCCTATTAATTTCATTTCGCACCTCTTGTCTTTTCAGCAATCAACTTATTTATAATCTTTTCAACTTCATCTTTTCTACATATTTCTAAACTAGCATAATCATGTTGTATTTTATCAACTTCCTTTTTAATATCTTCTCCAAATCTTTTTATTAAACATTCAATTAAACCTCTAAGATATTCTACTTTCTCCTTATGGTTTCTTGTACTCATTTCTAATATTTGATAATTGTAAAATTCACATACCATTCTATTTCGCCTTCCTCTGTTTTTGGGAAGTCTTCATTAATCCTTCCCTCCATTGTTTATTTAACATATCCTCAAATTCACAAATCTTCTTCTTACATCCTGAACTCCATTTTGTTAATGGTTCTGGACAAAACACATATTGCCTCCAAGCCCCACTAAACTCAATAGTTCCTAAATATAAACCAAGACCTTTTTTATCATCCCTTCTAACTGCAAAAACCTTTGTTTTCCTTCCTTTTGCATGGCATTGATTAATAAAAACCCTAGTGGTTTTGTTCTCGTAGATAATAAACTCTTTTCTAAATCCCATTTGATTTCTCCTTTCCTATGTTCTCGGATGTTTTTAGTTTAATTACATTTTCAATGTCAAAACTATATTCTATTCTATTACAATCTGAATGACTTCTATGTTCTAGTATTTCTCCTATTTTTTCTGAGTATTCCTTACTACTTGTTGCAAACCATACTGGTCTTACACTAAAATCTAAAACAACAAAATCTTTATAACTATCTTCTCTATCAATCCATCCAAAGAAAATTAAATTCTCGCCCTCTCCAAAATACCTATCCCAATTAACAAAATCTAGTCTTTCTAAGATACTTTCATAAAAATCTTTATCTTCAATTTCCATTTCAGTTATTACCTATATCACGCAGTTTCCTCCATTGAATCAATATCTTGTCTAAAAGGTTCTGCACTAATTGGTTTTACTAATCTCCAAGCTCTTTCTTTAGCTTTCTTTTCTTTCTCATCAATCAATGCAAATATTACTGAAGAAATCTCCTTATGGTTTCTAAAAATATATTCTGCCTTTTCTTTCTTAGTTTCAAATTTATTTGAAAAATCTGCGTATCCCATTGCATCATTCATAATCTTCTTAAATTTATCCTTCATTTCTTTTATATTCCCCTTAACCCAATTATAAAATTCATCAGGCACAGCTTCTAAAAACTCTCCTAACTCTTTTCCTTCTTTAAGATATTCCCAAATATGTTTAGTATTTAATCCTGTAATTATCTTATGCAATCTAACATACTCTTCTCCTTTCATTTTAACTCTAAAATTATTTGAAGGATACCTTACTACAAATCCTTCTTCATTTCCAGAAAGTTTTGATAATATTGGAATTATCTCTTTTGTATTTTTATAATCATAAAACCTTGGATAAGCTAATCCTAACATCTCTGCCTCATCTTTTAAATCTAATTCCGAACCATCTTTTATATTTATTACTGCTAATAAAACTAATTCTGCTCTCTTACCATAATTAATAACAATTCTATTTTCAGGATAAATTATTTCATAAAGATAAGTATATCCTTCTTTGAAGTCTGATTTCTTATATTCCTTAGAAATCCAATCTGTTGCCCATTTTGATTGTTCAGATTCAAAACTTCCCCTGCTTGCAATACAAACCTTTTCTCCGTCATAGTATTGTATTCCCAAACTTCCATCTAATTTCTCTGTAATCTCTGGTAATTCTCCTGGAAGATTTTTTAATTCTGATTCTTCATTTTGTCCAACATTAAAAAACTTTGGGAAAGGTCTTGCAATTATCTCTCCTTTCTTATTTAAAATCAAACCTCTACACATCTTAGTATATTCATCCCACTTATTTTCATAATTACATTTCTCATTATAATTCCAAATAGTTAAATCTAATTTTGGATGATTTTGATTTCTTAAAAAATCCTTTCTCTTTTCTAATTGTTTTAAATTTATTATCATATTGCAGTTTTTATTTGTAAATTGAAAGGGAGGATTCAAATGTAAGTAGCCGAAGCTTAATCCTTTTATGGAGCCTCCTCCCTTTTCTAAATCTTACATTTTGGCGAATATTATTTTGATATGTCATAGTTTATTTGAATTGCGAAACGGCATCGGAGGGAATCGAACCCCCAAGTTCCGAAGAACACAGTTTAGTAAACTGTTCCAATACCATTCTGGCACGATGCCTTGAATTAATTTTAATTGATGTTGGTTTCATGTGATTGCATTTAAAGATTAAAGCTGTGAAGAAATCTTCACCTTTAAACTTCTTTATTATTATTTCAGTTATCATCTCAAACTCCCTACAATTATTGATCCAACTATCATAACTATTGCAGTTATTCCAAAGATTATATTTAATTTTGTTTCAAATTCCATTCTTTACTTCAAAAATCATTATTTCTCCTATATGTTCTTTATAACATTTTTCATTACACCAAAATACTTTCTGTCCATTATAAGCAGTATAACTATAACAATTATCCACATCAACTATTTCTTTACAAAATCTATTTTCACATTTCTTTTCCATTTCAGTTATTTTTCATTTGAGAGGCACAATTAAAAATATGTAATCCTAATTCAGCATTAACACAATTCCTAAGAATCTGCCTCTTGTTTTTTAATTTAAATTCTGATAAATCAAAACCATGTAGTTTTTGTAAGTCTGGTATTTGAGCTGTTCTAATTTTATCTTGTCTAAATTTAGTTTTTCCTTCAATCTTAAAATTACTCCAAAACATATGTCTTTGTAATTTACAAGTTGGTTCTATCAATGGGGGGTAATAAGGGCATACATTTTCTACAACCCACAAACATTTAGCATGAGATTGTAAGAATATTATTTCTTGCCATAAACTCATATCTGGATACTTTGGTTCTGTTCCTCTAAACTTTACACATATGTTAAATCTGAAACTAGAATGAGTTTGACATGGGGGGGAAACCCAAATAAAATCAAATTCTTTATAGTGATCTAAAAGATATTGGTGTGCGTCACATACCCCCACCTCATCCTTTGGAAATTGTTTTTGATAAATCTCGGCTATATCCTCATTATTTTCAATAGCTACAATCTCATGTTCATCTCCCCAGAGTTTTCTATTTCCTCCAATTCCTGCATATAAGTTTAGTATTTTCATTTTCCTAATTGTCCTATCTTAAAAATTATATTTTTTATATCATCCTTTGATTTATCCAATCTTTCATCTCTTTCATTTTCCCAATGTATTCTTGCTCTTTCCCAATCTCTAAATTCTTTTAATAGTCTATTTATCTTTCCATCAAGATATTCTAATGTTAAGGGTTTTTTATGTTTAGTCATTGCGTCTTTTGTAACTTCTACGAAGTCATCTCCTTTTCAAAATATTTTTCCTTATCTTGTCCGATATGAACATCTTTAATAAATCCTTTTTTAACTAAAACTGCTGTTAATCTAACTCTCCCAGCAGTTCTTTTAACATACCAATTAAATTTATCTTCCTTTGGATTAATATCAAAAATCTCTGCTAAAAATTCTGGTAATGTAATTCTAACTTGTTTTGAATCTTTAAATATAGACATTCCCTTTGCTGCTAATTTTCCATCTCTCATATTATTTCCCATTTTATTGTAACCTTTCAGCAGTTTCTAATACCCTCAGTTCCTAAAAATTTAATAAATAAATATGATATTATAAATATTAATGGGAATATTAAAAAACCGAACGCCCAATGAAACTTAATTATTAAATATCCTATTCCAGCAAAGATTCCAAAAATTATAAAAATAACTAGGAATACGCTAGTTATTATTCCTGCAGTTTTTAATTCTTCTTTTGTTTCTTCTTCCATTGTAACTTCAGAACTATCCCATCGCCTCCTTTATTTTTTCTTCAGTATCTGATTTCTCTTTTGATTTATTTTCTTTAGATTGCGAAGTTTTATTAACCTGCATTAAAAGGGATTTATTTTCTTCCCACAACTTCATATTTTCTTTTAATAAATTATTACATTGTTTCATCACCTCTATAAATTGTTCCATCATAATTTCTAATAGTTTTTTATTACTCTCTTCCATTTTAAAAATTCTCCTCATAAGATTTGAGTGCATCTTTGGGATTCATCCTCAAATAAATATTGGTTGTTGAAATATTTTCATGCCCCATTAAATCTCTAAGATAAGGAAGAGGCATTCCTCCTGAAGCACACTTAGAAGCGAACCCATGTCTAAGACTATGAAAATGTAATCCTGGTTTATTTTTCATTAGTCCTGCTTTCTTTGCAGTTTTAGTAAATGCAGATTGTAATGCTCTCGCTCCACACTTCATTGGAATAAATTTTAAATGTTTTGGTTTTAATCCTTTTGGAATTGGAACTATACGATCTTTTCCACCTTTTGCATCTTCAATAAAGATTTGTCCTTTATTAAAATCAATATTTTTCTTTTGTAATTTAACAACTTCAGAAATTCTAAGTCCTGCCGCAAATGCAAATAAGAATGCAACTTTCCAATGATTATAT
>SDBT01002555.1_pt1 | contig 32057 bp, 28 predicted proteins | sample 2277101 | NCBI WGS metagenome assembly SDBT01 (sample SAMN10404973, study PRJNA504765) | marine sediment metagenome | isolation source: marine sediment core GS10_PC15, 103 cmbsf | place: Arctic Ocean: Southern Knipovich Ridge | collected 2010 | reverse complement strand
GCGAAACCGTTTCTGCAAGATTAATAAAGTATTGCAAGTCGGGAGTTATTGTCTGTGCGGATTACATGAGAATTCGACCATCCTCTATGCTTATAGGTGAAATCCCAGCTGGTTCTAAAATTGAAGACAGGCTTTTTAGAGATACATCAAGTGGAAAAGAATTCATATACAAAATTGTAGAATTGAAAAATTCAAAGGAAATTTCATTCATTGATCATCCACTCCTTGCAAGCATCAAGCCTAGACAAGCCTCGTTAACTAGCTGGCCGGCCGCTACAAAATATTTAATATCCATCTTTAATAATTGGCCATTACCTCTTAGTGTCACTTCTCTACATCCCAGCCAACTTGGAATTTTATGCTATGAGTTTATGAAGGACCGTAATTTATTGCACACACTTTTAATGCCCATTGGAAAAGGAACGTTCGACGTAGATATTTGCGGAATAGCCGACAACGGGCACAAAGTATTCGCTCAAGTAACGCGCAGCATTGCTTCCAAAACGATTGAAGAAAAGGTCGAAAGATTGAGCAAGTATTTGTCTGAAAGAACATCACTTTATTTATTCGCACCCGAAAAGGTTAACTATATCTCAGCATCCGCAAAGTATATTCCTATAGAATATGTTTTTTCAGAAATGTTAAAAAAAGAAGCTAATAAAATAGGTATAATAAAAATGATGTTAGGTCATGTATATATTAATCGATGACATACAAAAAGATTTCATGTTTGCTTTGACTTTTTTATCTGAACCAAGCGAAAGGCATCCTGCATATTGACGTGAAGGGTAAGATAATGATTTAAATACGCAATAATGCGCAATTTAAAAAATAAAATTGTTGCGCTATTTTGTTTATTGTCAAGAGTGTAGACGCGACCCCTATGTTTTTTCTGGCTCTGTTTATTCTCTACCTTTTAGCCGCTCTGCGATAGCTCTGCCGGCAATGATCCCGCTTGTTGAGGCCTGAAGCAGACCCCGCGTAATACCAGCCCCATCCCCAATGGCAAACAGGTTGGTCACCTCGGTTTGCATTTCCGCCGTTACATCAAGGCGGTTGGAGTAAAGCTTGACTTCCACGCCGTAAAGAAGCGTGTGGCGTCCGTATACCCCTGGGGCTAATTTATCAAGGGCTTGAAGCATTTCGATAATGGTCATGAGGTGCCGGTAGGGAAACACAAAGCTTAAGTCTCCCGGTGTAGCCGAGGCGAGAGTTGGCCGGGTAAGACAGCGGTCAAGACGTGCCTTCGTACTGCGTCGACCTGCCAGCAAATCGCACAGCCTCTGAACGATCACGCCTCCGCCGAGAAGATTCGCCAGCCTCGCAATGTAAAGCCCGTAGGCAATGGGATCGTCAAACGGCTCAGTGAACGCGCTACTCACCAAGACTGCAAAGTTGGTGTTCTCGCTCCTTTCTTTGGCGTAGCTGTGACCGTTTACGGTGGCGATTCCGGCGGACTCTTCCGCGACGACCTCTCCATAGGGATTCATGCAGAAAGTGCGCACCTTGTCGTCGCATGTCTTGGAGTAGTGTATGAGTTTCGCTTCAAAGCTGATATCCGTCATTTCCCTGAGTACAACGGCCGGCAGTTCAACACGGACGCCGATATCCACGGGGTTGGACTTGGTTTTAAGACCCAGGGACTCCGCCTCCTTCTTCATCCAACTTGCCCCTGATCGGCCTGGAGCGGCCACAACAAACTGACTGGTGATGGTCTGACCGTCAGCCAGTCTAACTCCGCGAGCCTTGCCATTTTCTAACAAAAGGTTTTGGACCCGGCAACCGGTGCGCACTTCGACTAGACCCGCAAGGGAGTGTCTCAGACGGTCCAGGACAACCCGGCAGTTTTCGGTTCCGATGTGTCTGATACGCGTGGGGATCAACTCAAGCTCGGCAACGCGGGCACGGCGGGCAAAAGCTTCCAATTCTGGAGACATCTCACCATAGACATGGTCCGGCGCTCCATGAGCGACATAAATTCCATCAGCCTTACTGAGAAGCCGGTGAAGAGACTCTTGGTCAATGAATTCCCCCAGGAATCCGCCTACGTCGGGGGAAAGCGTCAACTTGCCGTCGCTGTATGCGCCGGCTCCGCCCCAACCGCAGAGCATGTCTTCAGCGTTCTTTCGGATGCGCTGGTTCAGGTCCTTCCCCTGCTCCAGCAAGAGAACAGACTCAATACCAAGTTCCGCCAAGGATAGCGCCGCGAAGATACCGGCAGGCCCTGCGCCAACAATGATTACTTCGTAGTCCATAGATTCGCCTCTGAACAATACCTGATATGCAACCCTTGGTTGATTATACCCTCTTTACTCCGTGGGGAATGTTATAATACAATGGACGTCCCCTAATGTCCTTGTGTCCCAAAATAAACGATTATTCCACGATGCTTTTCTGCAATTCATCGATTGTATTGGAATTAGCTGATATCCAATATATATCCTTTTTGATTCTGAATATATAATGCTCCTGCTCCATACCCTTGAAAGAATAGATCTTCACCTCACCCTGCTCTATGTCTTTATAATCGCTGAATGGCGATTTTTTACTCGCTCTCATCTTTTCTATCATACTCTTTGTCTGCAGCATAGCATCATCTGTACTGAATGATTCAGAAACCCATATGGTTGCTTTCTCTCCTTCTCCCTCATAAAAGGCGATCATGCCCTTTGCCACATTTAACTTTTTTCCGTGTAGCTTATTTATAGCATGCATAGCGTCTTTCCCGGTAACCAGACGGACAAGCTTAAGCCCGCCAACCTCTGCCTGAAAAACAGGAGAAGAACTCTGATCAAAACCCAGAAGAAAAAAAGAGATAAAAATAAGAATTATGCTTTTTTTCATATTTTGTGACATAGTATTATCCTTTTCAGATATTTTTGAGATGGCTTCAAGTTATTTTTGAGCGAACCCCTTAATCATATCCCATAAAACCTCGGCATGAGCAAGTTCCCTTGAATAGTCTGTGCCTGCTGGAGCTTGCATCTTCGCGATTCCCACTCGTATGTTTTTTCGACCTTTGAATGACTGCCGCTCTTGCCGGACTTCTCTCACCTGTATGTAATTACCAAACTCCCGGGATGTCTGAAGCGCAGCCACTCCCCCTGGCCTGATCAGGCTGCTCTCCATGATAAAAATTAATTTTCCGCCTGCAATAAAGTAGGGCACTTCATGAGAAGTCCCTAATTCCCCTTTCATTTTGTCGAGTAAATTTTGAACCTCAAAAGTAGAAGGATTCACTCCGTGCCCTGTTGCAACAAGATCTAATCCAAAGTAAACAGGAGCATTCATCCGGGCAACGATTCTGTGGACTTTAAGAGCTTTTTCGATATTCCCGATTTCTGTTTCCAACTCTGTCAGCTGACCGTCGGTTAAGGTCTTGTCAATATTGAGACGTTGTAACAATCTGTCGATACGAGCGAGCTTGGCTCGCGGAGGATTCGCTGCAATAACAGCTTCGATCAATAAATCAAATTCAACCTTTGTGATGGTTCCGGTCTTAAGCTTCTCAAATAAATAATATAGTCGCGATACACCAACCACCTGCCCGGGTTGTTTATCTAATATCAATTGCCCATGTTCATCAAGAACTGCTTCGCCTAAATACCACAAACCGACCAGGAAGCGGTTAAAGGCATTTCGTTTCATTCTTGAATATCTGAATTGGCCGAGATCCAGCTTTTTTACAACGAACGCTCCTGTCCACGTAAGTATTGTAAGCACACCAAAGAGCAACATGGTCTGGGTGCTGAAAAAACCCAGCAGAGTCATGGGACCGAGTGCGAGGCCAAATGTGATATAGACAGTAGCCAATGAAAAGTCGACTATTGGACCAGCCACGGCGATGAAGGCAAATTGTTTCCCGGTATAATTCAGCTCCTGTATGAAGATTGCCGGGATGATCTTTAATGATTCAATACCATAAAATGCATTAAACCCGAAACGAGGCGCCATATATTTGTTCACAAACTCTGACTCATCCTCTGTTGAGGATTCTTGCAGACGCCTTATTTCTGCAGCCTCATTTTCGTCATAAAACCATTTTGCAACCATGTAATGCGCTAATTCATGCAAGGGCATTTGGAACAAGATCATCAGGACTAATTGCGCAAATATTGCCAGATTGGCAGGATGCGCGATAGTCAATCCCACTATCACTGCCAGTAAAGACAGTGTGGTAAATTTTACAAAAAATATACGTTTGTTGCTTCTCATATCAGGTAACCAAGAACCGATTCATGACTTTTTACGAGTGCATCAAATGTAACAGAAGATCAGCAGGAATGCGAATTCTTAGAAAGAGAATATTTTCTGTGCGTTTTCTTTGGTTTGGACTGTCCTTTACCCATAAGTCAGTGCATGGATAATTTCAACCCTGTCGGGGTTTTACCAAAGTGATAAGCACTATGGGGCACTATGATTATCTCTAGACGCGACCCCTATGTTTTTCTCGAACGAATATCCGCTAAATTACAACCAGCTCGTGCTTGGGCAATAACTCGCGGAGCACGTAATGCCGGTGGAGACTGGCCGCTTGATAGAAGTGGTAAACCTCGCTGTTGGCGGCTTCGTGGGGTTTGTCCAGAGCCTGGAAGTGGTCCCTTTGCTCATTCCAGGGCTTAGGGTCATAATGGGGTATCTCCTCGCCGGTTTGTATCCCAAGCTGCCCCTCGGCAAAAGCTGTTCGCCATTCCTCGGACCGCTCTGTTTTTCCGTTTTGAAATGACAGGATATCTCTCACGCGTTCCTCAACTCTGCTGAAATCAACGCCACTTGTGCCATCGTCATGGCCACTGCTGAGTGATACGAATCTTTGAAACATATTGTGCAGTTTTTTGCAGGCTTCAAGGAAGGTCTCCGCATTGTTACGCTCGGACACAGGGGACGACTGTTCATACGCGAAATCCCATTCAAGATACGGAAGATCAGGCAGCACCGCCACAGCGCCGTGCCCCAGAGCGCCTGAAGCTATTTCAGCGCCATCGCTCATAATTGCCCTTCTAAAGTTAGTCCAAAGGCCTCCTTGAAAGCTGAACTTGCGAAAGAAGCTATCCAGCTTTCTGTCCAGGTATGTTGCAGTCGGGGCAGTGGCATTTCTGGGTTTGATGCTGTCGGCATCGACTTTGTTTTGTCTTGAACTGACACCAGAGAAACCATAGTGAGAAAAAGTGTCCGCGTAGACGTGAGCTGCCAGACCAATTAGTGCCGGTGCAAATGGGCGTTCATGCAGCTCAACGTAATGGTCAATAAGCTCGTTAATCAAGCCGCTGTCTTTTTGACAAAGCAACCGTTCAGTGAAATCATTCCCCTCATTGCCGGGGAAAAAGTGGAAGGGGACCCAGACAAAGGGCTGGTCATCCACATCCCTGTTCTCCAGGATTTCTATAACGCGGTGTGCTGTTACAATTGGAGCAAGTTTGTTTCCTTTTTCATGATGTTGAATATCCTCCTCAACTGCATCATCAACGTACTGTGATGCCGTGGCAATTGTCTTCGCGGACTGCGGCCTCAAACCAGCCAGCCGGGCCATGGCGTAAACCCCGTAGTAATGCATGTCTATCTGCATGCTCGTCCCCTGTCCATAGTTAATTCAGGTTAGTCAACAAAGTCCCCTGGTTTCCTCCATTGGAATGATAGCCCAAATTCTTCCTAATTTTTCCCTTTATTCTTACAATTATTCAACATAGTCAACTACGTTCTTCAGTTCAATTACCACGTCAACTTATAAACTAATGTACGTCCCGCAAGTTCCTTATATAATTCCAGCAAGTAATTTTCTTATGTTAACGGGCTAGTCGCAACCTATGGCATCGCATTGTATTATTAAAGCATGAGTCAAACGTAGACTCGACCACTTTTACATAAAGAAAAATTAAGGCAGAAAATGCTATATTATACTGATATTCCTATTGACACAAGGGATATGTTGTTTTAGATATAGATAAATAAGGGCTTCAAGGAGCATTAATCTAAAACAAAAAAAGGAGAAGAGGACTATGACAAAGGCAGAATTGGTAGAAAAGATGGCAAAGGATGCAACGATCTCAAAAGTCGCAGCCGCTAAAGCTCTTAACTCATTCACTGACGGAGTTAAAAAGGCTTTAAAGAAAAAGAACGGCAAGGTTACCCTGGTAGGTTTCGGGACTTTTTCAAAAGTCCACCGTAAAGCTAGAAAGGGCCGTAATCCTCAAACTGGCGCATCAATCAAAATCAAAGCCCGTAATGCCGTAAAATTCAAAGCAGGCAAGGCCTTAAAAGATGCAGTTTAGATAGTCTAAAGTAGAAGCGGCCTATTCTAATACCACAAAGAGAATAGGCCGCTTTAATATTAATGCACTTTCAACTTTCCCACATCGATGAAAACATCAATGACATATTTACTAAGTTTATGTTTATGAGTCCCCAAAAGTGAGTGCATTATTTGTAATGCACCATTCCATTCATCCCTGCTTGTTGCGATATAAGTGTGATCATTTATGAAATATACAAATACAAGGTAAGCTGGAATATTATTCAATATCCGTAATAAATATAAATGGGCCAGTCTGTTCAGATATTGATAGAAGCCTTCATTTAACTCTAAGTATGGTTTAAGGTCTAAATAGGTCTTTGTTTCATTAAGGCTTTTGTTTATTAACAATATCGAACGGGGGGATTTAGCTTTTGAAGATGACATTAATTCTGTAACATGAGCTTTTGCCTCGACAAGAAAATATGCTTTGTTTTTAACTCGGCCCAAAGCATCCCATTGGGGACCGCGTTGAGGCCAGAAATCTTTAAGTTTTGTTTTAGAAAGCTCAATACCTAATAGATTCAGAAAAGCTTGATCTCTATATTCTGAATAATAATCATCCGCTTTTGGGGATAGCCACTCTATGGACTGATTTTTGCCAAAATCAAGGAAATCATTAATTTGTTTATTCAACACATCCGGTTTTTCATTAACTACCTGCTGAATCCACTTTAAACTGCCTTTTTCCCCTTTTGGTTGTTTGACTTTTCCCATATTTGTTTTTTTGTAATAGATGATTTTTGGATGAGAACTCTAAAATATAATAATAAATGCACTGATCAAGACATGCCCCTTCAACGGACCTAAACAAATTTAATCATACATCAAACCTAAGTATGCTCCATTTGTTAAGTCGATTATAATCTTTCTTTTTAAAATATCTAAAATCAAAAAACCGAAATTTTAACTCTTTTTTGGGAGTGCCATCTTTTTTATTTTCAGAGATATACTCATTATATACTTCACTTATCCTTTTTGCCAAATCATCATATTTGTAAATGTAATAATCGTTTGGTTTGTCATCATGCATATTTACGAGGACAACAAACAGTTTTGGATTATTACATTTTTCGGCCATATTAATACCTAGCTTCCATCCCTGTTTATTGTTAATTGACATGGTTTTAACCTGAATATGAACGCTTCTCTTACCTTCTGGGTCAGATGCAACGATGTCAAATAGAGGATTATTTTTTGGCGTTATAAGAGCAAGTATATTTCTTTTGCAAAGTTCTGCACATACAAAATATTCACCAGCATTACCGATCATACTATTTTTAGAAACAGCCATACAATATCCCTTTTAATAAATTTCACCCAACGCTCACCCCTGCAGCATTTCATTTAGTTTTGCTTGCCATTCATCTTCAGGAAGTACTTCAAATCGTAACACCTTATCCTTCATTTCAAGACCCAATTCATTCCAGCTTCTTGATTTTGCTTCCCTGGTGCATATGGAAAATATCTTTTGTTTGTATTCGGTATCTGAGCTGCCTATTAAATGAAGACCCTTTGTTTCCACAACATATACTTGCTCATAATCATCCTTTTCTTCTAATGCCGTGGCAGTAAAGATAAAATCGGGATAAATTTTGTGCTTTTGCCAGCCCTGTATAGCGTAGTCGCGCCTGGATCGATTCCTGTACCAGAAAAAGAGCCTCTTCTGTCCTTCAAGATACCAGGCCACCGCCTTTTCGGTTTCGTTGAACTCGTCTTCAGGCACGAATTCAAAAAGGCTTAATTGCAGTTGCTGACCATCCTTGCGATTCAGCGTCTTGGATGTTGGTTTAACTTTGATCGATCTTGGAAATGTAAAATCAAATTTTTCTCCGATAACCAGAAATCTCATTTGTTCTGAACTAAGCATTTGGCGAAAGACGTTCTCAGCCAGCCGGTCTTTTTCGAGTGCAAGCTGTTTTCGCAATTCCTCGATAATAAACACAAAATTACTGGCAATCATCTTGTGATCATATTTTTGTGCCAGACGTGTCAGCACAGTCTGTGCAAATTCATGGGCTTTCCAAGGATTTGGCACAATATCGCAGAGTTGGCGGGTCATGAAAACAGGATCGACACGAATGCCGCCTTCCTTCAGCTTTATTGTCTCTTTCTCCTCGATTACTTTTTTGATGTCCTCTGAGAGCGTGGCAATGTGCTCAATATCCTTTTCGTCAGACATGGATAGTGTAAGTGAACGGACAGGCTCAAGATCAACATTATCCCAGGGTATTTGGGCAGCGATGTCCATTTCGTAATTGACTGGTTTCCATCTCCTATTACGCAGCACCATAAAAACCGGTAAAATAGCACTGTTTGCCGCCTTTTTAAATCGATCCCGGATTTTTATTAAGCGTTCTGGCTGTTCTCCGGCTTCTTCCAGGTCGGGAATAATCTGGCTTTTCAGATCTCCAAGACCTTCGCGGCTAAAACCATCTCTAATCCTTGTCAACAGTACATTTGCATTCTGCTTAAAGCAAAACACGTAACTTTCATCAAGCTCAGCAATCTTGGTCTTGCGGGCGCCTGGCTGGCGAAGTATGCGTCCAACAAGTTGTGTCAGAGCATTTTTGGAAGCAGGATTTGTCAAGATAACCAGGACATAAGCAAAGGCGCAATCCCACCCCTCCTGCAATGCCTGCTTGGTAATAATATACCGAATCTTGCAGTCCCGGCCCATTAACCCGCCAATGTTATCAACCTCTTTAAGTTCGTCCTTTTCACTTGTCTTAACAGCCACTTCATCAGCGGAAATCCCTATTGTCTTGATAAGATGTTCCCGAACGTCCTCAGAATGGATATAGCGAGTTCCTCTCTGCTCCTTACCCGTCCTTTCAGCCTGAATTAGACAGATCGGGCGTATATTGGCACCGGAATTTGCTTCATACTCTCGAGCCTTTTCTTCCAGTACATTTCTTTTATTCACACCTGCCAATAAAGTGTCTTTCCAGTCAGGGCTCACCTTATTGACCACATGAAGATCAAGCTTGATCATCTCCTCGTGATGAAGCGCTCTGCCGGATATGTCGACCAGGATGTTGCTCTTTTTGGAAGGTGTAGCGGAAAGCTCTATAATCATGCAGGGATTGAAGCCGCGCAGCGTATTTTGCGCGCCTTCGCTATATGCCTTATGACCTTCATCCAGGATGATTATCGGTGACAAAGTCCGGAGGGTGTTCCCCAATGAAGTCTTGATCTGTTTCCCCCAAAACCCGTTTTCTTTCCCATAGGTATCCAGATTAGAGATAGCTTGAAGAACTTTTTCTTGCCTCTGCACATCATCCTCAGCAGGAAAAAAGTCCTGAAATCCTCCGCTGTCCTTAAAAACCTTAAGCGTCTCTTTGGTCCGGCGATTTGCGGAAGGCAGCATGAGCATTAAAACGACGAGATTTTCTTCAACATCCAACGGGGAAAAGCGGTCTGTTTTTTCGAGGATAACCGTGCGCCCTCCACTGGCTATATCGAGATGCTGCCGATAGGGATGATCACGGTCTTTCAGGCTTTGGATTGTTTGACGATAGATCTGTGTTGTTGGCACAGTCCAGAGGATAAGTCCTGTCTTTTTCTTGCGATAGACCATGTTGACCAGGTCGATCATCTTGACTGCAAGAAAGGTCTTGCCTCCGCCTGTGGGTATTTTGAGGCAAAAATTCGGTAACGGCTCGCCAATACCATTCTTGCGAGATCTGTAACTCCGCCGTGTCCCCGCTTTCTCCCATGCCTTGGCCGGAAAATCTATTTCGAATTCCGGATTTTGCTCGGCTTTTTCTCGCCAGTCGGCCAAAAGCGTGAAATAAGACTTTACCTCCGACAGCGCTTGTATTTGATATTCTTTAAGTTCCATATTTCACCGCGCAAGTTCGTAGATTTCAAACGGAAGTTGTGCAAAATCGATCCGCAGTTCGTCTAAGTGCGTCTGATCCAGGTATTTTGTTGGCGCAAAGACCAGCCGTCTTTTTTTTCCGGGCCTACCAAGGGATTTGGCGCGCTCCAGGGTTAAAGCAATATTCTTCAGCTTTTCAATATCCGGCTTATAGAAAAGATAGACTTTGTAATTACTGCTCTCACCTACAAGGTTCTTTTTTTCATTCATGGCCTTTGGTTTAAATTCCTCTCCTGTAGCCGTATAGAATACATACCTTGCCAGCTCTTTGTATGTGGGCAATCGATCGCCTGAAAGAATGCTCTCCAGTTCGATAGATTTCCCAAGTTCAAAGTAGCTGAATGATCCGCCAAGCCCTTTCTTAAGATTCTCATCTTTCGCCTTTGGGACACCTTTGATAACCTTACGGACACGCTCCGCCGTAATTTTGTCTGCATAATCTTCACATTCAACGAGGATGAATTTGCGATTGCCGCCGTCTTCATGGTTGAGCGCCAAAACCGCGTGCGCAGTTGTGCCCGAGCCTGCAAAGGAATCTAAAGCTATGGAGTCTTCGTCTGTAGATAAATGGATTAGTTTTTTAATTAAATCAACCGGCTTTGGGGCGTAAAATAGACGTTCACCGAAAATTTTATCGACTATTGCTTGCCCTTTTTCCGTATGGAATTCCTTATCCAACCAAGTAGTTGTGGGTTTCTTTTTAGCAGGTTTTCCTTCTTTATCGATTGCGTACGCTTTTCTAAATACCTTCCACTTATTACCAATCTTCTTTCCAAGTAGTTTGTCCTGTTCAGCCTCTACTTTTTCAGTGCTCCATGTCCAACAACCCTCAAAACCATCATCCCAGATAGGGAGGATTTCAATAAGCCCACGTTTTGCCTTAAGTTGTACCTTGCCCGTCTGAGGATCACAATATATCTTAAAAAAGAGGTTTGGCCTATTATGCTTTCCGAATTGCCTATGAGTATTACGGAGTTCTAATGATCTGAAATACCCTAATTGGTCTTCCTCTTGGTATTGCTCAGCGATCTCTACCGCCGTTTTTTCAATGGAAATGTCCTTAACAGAAAGGGTCTTACGGTAGGCCAAAAGATACTCATGAGTCTGTGCAAACCCTTGGCTAAGAACTCTTCCTTTAGGATTGCATAGCACAGTTATTTGGGCCATGAAATTATCTTCATTAAAGACCTCATTCATTATCATTCGTAAGCGATGCAATTCATTATCATCAATCGAAATGAAAATCATACCATTGTCCTTGAGTAACTCCCGCAACAGTTTCAACCGCGGCGTCATCATGCATAGCCACTTGTCATGACGGGTGAGATCTTCGCGGTCAACAATCTTGCCAAGCCACTCCTGCATCATGGGTGAATTGACATTATCATTGTACACCCATTTCTCATTTCCGGTGTTGTAAGGCGGATCGATGTATATGCATTTGATTTTTCCGGCATAAAGCGGAAGCAGCGCTTTTAGGGCCTTTAAGTTGTCCCCGTGGACAATGAGATTATCATGCAGGCTGACCTTCTTCGTCAAACTCTTGTTCTTTTTTGGAATCAACTCATGATACTTGACAAGCAGATGGTGATTTTGAACAAACGATTTGCCTTTAAACTGAATTTGCGCCATTTTCTATCTCCATTTTTGAGATCTATCCCCTATTGACCTACATGCAGAATGTCGGCTTTCTCTGTTTATTGTGGAATTTCAATTAAATTGTTATCATTGAACATAACATCAAAGGGATTGTCTGTGTTTGTCTGAGCTTGTAGCCTAGTAATCAAATAATTACATGTATATTGCTGCTGTTTGTTTTTAAAATTCTTAAATTTGGTAATTATATTTAATTTAATAAATTTCTCATAACCAACAACGAATTCTTTAAGTGTTTTTTCTCCTATAAATGTTATAAAAAACCTATGTTCACTTTGTGGAATTAAAGTAATCTTCTTCTCACCAGATAACCATCCAAATTTTTTAATACTTTTCAACGATGGCATTCCATTTTTTACTTCATTCTCTACTGCAAAGGTATTCCATTCATAAGAAACATTTCGGGCAACATAATTTCCAAAATTCTTTAAAATTATGTATACGCCAAATACATTTCCATTTGCATCTTTACCAGTTTTGATCACCTGTACCTCTTTAACGGCGCACAAAGGTTGATTGAGAAGTTTGGTTAAGTTTATCTGTCTTGATAATAAATTGGCGTTCGTAAATAGAATGCCCGCAGTAAGGAAAAGAATCGCCGCATTTACTATGCTTAAATTTTTATTTAACCAATCTTTTATGCTGTGACAATGTCTCAACATTTGGCATACTCCTTTGCCTTTACGATAATGCTCGTCACTTGTTTATTGCGGCTCGGTGTCACATCTTGATCAACACATTAGAGACAGGCCACCTGGACGCCCTTCACATTTACAATTTTAATAAATCTTTGCTCGAAAAAAATGGTTTTCAGTTTTCCCTATGTGTCTTCTAAGACCCGTGGAACCGATCCGCCGTAACGTATAGCCTGGCTCATTCGTAAAAAAGGTTGTGTCGGGAAGCATCTAATTTTTTCCTGTCGTATTAACCTATCGTATTAAGTAACATTCATCCAGAAATGCGGTTCGTCCGTGGAGATTTTAAATATAAAATTTCAATATCATGCGCACAATCCAGGGTCAAACCACAAATTTTTCTACTGGATACCGCAATATAATAAGGTTTTTAATTATTCTAAGGACTACTTTAGGATTAGAAAGTATGCAGGGAGTTACTATAATGATCTTTAAAAGCTTTTTTCACATCTTTTTTAAACGCAGGGTATGGCAGGTCTTCCAAATAGTCGAGATAATCTATCAATGCTTTGATATCTTTCCAATCGATTCGCTTTGAATTATACACAACCTTTAATAAATCCAACAGGCCCCAAATTTCAATTCCAAAAGCTTTCCCGATCTCAGTCATATCAACATCATCAGTTATAACTGGAATGCCAAGGACAGCAAGATTGAGGTTGATTTTAGAAAAGCGGTTTGGTAAGCTGAATTTAGATACAGAAAAAATAGAAAGAAACAAAAAGCGAGACAAAGAAGTTAATCGCCACTACAAAAAAATTGGCTGGAAAATTATCAGAGTTTGGGAGCATGAGATAAACAAAGATATAAAAACAACCTTGATTAAAACTAAAAAAATATATTAAAGTAAAATAGATGGATTTTAATTCTACAAATTACCAAGAGCGAGCAAATCATTGTTTCTTAGACAGCAGTATTGTTAAGATCATTGACGCTTCTTGTGTTTTTCGCGATTCTACAGAAGCAGGGATGTCCAATGTGGAAAGCATTTTTTATTTAAATGACGATCTTGTGGAATGTGGAAAGCATAATATGACGATGCATAATGGATGGAGTGAGTATGATGAAAGCATTATTCCGCCTTATGGAGATGGAATGGTAATTAAATTCGCGAACAATAATCCTTATAATTTAAAGTGGTTGTGGCGAACTGATGGAAATTATTTTGTTTCGCACGGGCAAATTACAAGTCCTAGTTTTAGTAAAAAATATCAAAATTCTTCTTGGACGACTGAAAAAATTTCTGACAATATTTATGTGACAGATTGTGTTGATTTCAATGTTTCCACATTAAGAGATGAGATTGTTGATGCTTCATTCTGCTCAATGGCCGACATGGGTGCTTTGGCTTGCACAACTACTGGTGAATATAAGATATGTTCAAGAGGACCATCTGAAAGAAATGCAGATTTTAAAAAATGGTTAATAAGCATAATAAACCCTAATACATTAATTTTGGCGGAAGATACAAATTTAATCATTAGCATAGCGATAGGCGGCGGTATGGCCAAATCTTTACACAAAAATAATTGGATTGGGAAGATTAAAAATTTATTTAAAATAGATTCAACATTAAATTAATTCTACAAAATTATGTCATTAGCAATTAATACAACAACACCGGAAGGAATTATTATAGCGACAGATAGCAGGCAATCTTTCCGTAATCGTAAGGGAATGGCAAGAATTGGGAGCGATAATGCTTCTAAGCTTTTTCAATTAAACAAAAGAGTCGGGGTTGCGGTAACGGGTCTGGCTTTTTTGCCAGAGGACGGAGTGCCTAAAAATATTAGTAAATTTATAGAGCAATTTAAACACGAAGTGGATACGGAAAAATTAGACGTGAAAGAAATTGCGGAGAAACTCCATTATTTATTTAATAAGAAATATAAATGGAAAAAGCGATTAGACAAACTGCCAGAACAAATCAAGAATGATTTAAAAAAACAGGGATGTGAAATTTTAGAAATCAATACAGAACAATATGTTGTAAAATTTCGTTTTAAAAATCCACAAGGTAATATAAAAGAGGGTACCGGTGGTGTAGATATGATTAATTTACTTGTTGCCGGCTATAACAAAGACGGTTCACACGAGGTTTATACCTGCTATATACCGGGAGAAATTCAAAAAAAGAGAGATAGCAAGGGAAAAGGTAAAGAATATGGTGCTTCGTGGATTGGGCAAATAGATGTAGTTTCAAGAATTGTGCTCGGTTATGATGGTAGAATCGGAAATCTTAAGTTTATAAAAGAAGCAACACCATCAGTGGGGAAAGAACAAATAAATATGCAGCTTCGTAGTTTAGAATATGTTATTCAATGGGGCACCATGACACTTCAGGATGCCATAGATTTTTGTACATTAATGATTCAAACCACTTCTGCAATTCAACGTTTTTCAGATGGTGTCCAAGCAGATCCAGGTGGTATGCCCGGCGTTGGTGGACCTATTGATGTCGCAGTAATAACTCCTAATAAAGGTTTTGTTTGGGTTAATAAAAAGAAATTAAGTATTGGTAATTTCGAGATCGATATTGACAAAGAACCCGACCTTGAAAGTAAATAAAATAAATTACATCCTATCCGCCACCTTTTTTGATTTGTTTCTATAGGAAACAGCATTTTGAACCAGGGCATCGGCCCAATACAACTGAAAAGGACTTGTGGGACGTCCACAAATAAGTAGACAATTATCTTTTAAGCATGGGAAGACTTGTACGTTCTTACTGGGCGTTCGGGAACGGTCATGATTTTATGCGGTTTTTTCAATTGGCTGGATCATTAGGAGGCAAAACAAAAAGGGCATTCCCTCATAATTTGATGGAATGCCCTTTTTTTAACTCAGAAATATTGGTCTAAACAATAGTAACGTTTGCTGCAGCAGGTCCTTTTTCACCCTGCTCAATGTCAAAGGTTACTTTGTCGCCTTCTTCAAGAGACTTGAAACCACTTGCATTGATTGCTGAATGATGAACGAATACATCCGGACCATCTTCCTGCTCAATGAAGCCAAACCCTTTACCGCTATTAAACCATTTTACAATTCCATTAGCCATAATTAACACCCTCCTTTCAAAAAATTCTCATAGTCCCAGACTTCAGGGTGCCACTTTGACAAATGGTACTTTCCTTTAGAACGAAACCGGCCCGCCAATTAAGAACGGGCCTTTATTGATTAGAAGAATCAATAACACCTTTTAGGCTGAAATCAAGCTTTATTATTGATATTTCTTTAAATAAAGGATTTAGGGGGACTTGCGGGACGTTCGGGGGGACAAAGGGGGACGGGGTTGAATTTAGGCGTTTCTTTTTTCATTTGGGTGTAATTTTCGGGACGCTCCTTGATTTATTGATTACTTGCCTTGCCATGCATGGAGGATAGCTGGAAAGAACAGTGGCAATAGTAGGTAAAATACAAATCTCTTTAATCTTTTATTCACTTGTTGTTTCAACATAAGAAGCAATCATATCGCTAAATTCAGTATCGATTTCCTTAAAACCTATTCTCAAGATAATATCACCATCAAACCCTATTTTTTTCACAGTGCCGCTGAACTCTTTTATTTTTTCCAGACCCAACAGGGCAAAATGTAGTGTTACTTCTTCATCTCTCTTTATAAGAATTATGTCCTCAAATTTATTGTTATCTTTTGTTTTGAACCTACACCCACCAATACTAATATCAGTAACCACCCCTTGAACTTCATTGTCCTTATAATAAAGAGTTGCCGGTATCGAGCAAAATACCCTTGGAGAATTGCGAAACTCAATTTTCTCAATCTGTTCTGGATAGGTTATAAATGTAATCTTGGATGGCTTATCGAGCGACTCAATTACGCTTGCATTAAATCTGAAGACCTCACCTAAGTGCTTATATTTCAACACAATCTGTCTTTCTTTGGTTACGCCATATTCTTTTCCTAAAACTGCGGGTGTTTTGATCATGATATAAGCATCTGGTTTCAATCCGATGAGGTAACTTGGAAAATATTCCTCTTTATCTTTGAATTGCAGAAAAAGATCAGAACCTATACCCAATTTCATATGAACGCTTTGAATCTTTTTTATTTTTTTCTTCGTAGCCATCTAACAACCTCCTTCAATTTGTCAAGTTTCGAGAAGTTTCGGGACGCTCCTTGATTTATTGATTACTTGCCTTGCCATGCGTGGAGAATAGCTGGAAAGAACAGTGGCAATAGTAGGTAAAATACAAACCTCTTTAATCTTTTATTCACTTGTTGTTTCGATATAAGAAGCAATCATATCGCTAAATTCGGTATCGATTTCCTTAAAATCTATTCCCAAGATAATATCATTATCAAACCCTATTCTTTTCACAGTGCCGCTGAGCTCTTTTATTTTTTCCAGACCCAACAGGGCAAAATGTAGCGTTACTGCTTCACCTATCTTTATATGAATTAGGTCCTCAAATTTAATATTTTTTGTTTTGAACCCACACCCACCAATACTAATATTAGCAACCGCCCCTTTAACTTCGTTGTCCTTATAATAAAGAGTTGCCGGTATCGGGCAAAATACCCTTGGAGAATCGCGAAACTCAATTTTCTCAATCTGTTCTGGATAGGTTATAAATGTAATCTTGAATGGTTTATTGAGCGACTCAATTATGCTTGCATTAAATCTGAAGAGCTCACCTAAGTACTTATATTTCAACACAATCTGTCTTTCTTTGGTTATGCCGTATTCTTTTCCTAAAACTGCGGGCGTTTTGATAATGATATAAGCATCTGGTTTCAATCCGATGAGGTAACTTGGAAAATATTCCTCTCTATCTTTGAATTGCAGAAAAATATCAGAACCTATATCCAATTTCATATGAACGCTTTGAATCTTTTTTATTTTTTTCTTCGTAGCCATCTAACAACCTCCTTCAATTTGTCAAGTTTCGAGAAGTTTCGAAGTTTCGGAAAACTTAGGGGACGTTCGTGCAGAACGCACCTTATTCCCTTTCGATTTTTTTCTTAGGAAAATGCCTGCACCACCCCAACTTGAGGTGCCAATTTGGCACCTCCAATTTTCCAATTATGTTTTCGTTAATTCAAACATGAAATCATTCAGTGGCCAAGACAGCTTTCTGCGAGTTCATTGTAGTATAAAGCCTTTTCTTTGCGCCCCCGCTTCAAACAGCCATTAGCATATATGGCGCACTTTTCTTTAAGGACCTTTAAAGCCGCCATTGTTTGCTCATCTGTCAATAAATCACTTTCGATGATTTTTTTTAAAGACTGAATACGATATCTGTCCAGCCCGGAAGATCTGGAAAGCTGGTCTGCATGTCCGCCTCTTTTTATTATCAGCGGAGTATCTATAAGGTATACTGGATATCTACAGCTTATTCTGAGCCACATGTCATAGTCTTCGCAGGCAGGAAGGCTTTCATCAAACATGCCTGTTTTTTCAAAAAGACTGCGCTTTATCATTACTGCAGAAGGGCTGACAAGGCAAAGATAAAGTGATTGTTCGAAAATATTCCCTGATATTTTTTTGTGCCGCTTTTTAGGATTTACAAATATGCTGTTTCTGATCCATTTTTCTTCTGTCTGGCAAATCAGAGCTTCGGGATTTGCATTGAAAAAATCAATCTGTGTTGACAGTTTTTGCGGAAGCCAGAGATCATCTGAATCAAGAAAAGCAATATACTGCCCTGATGCCGAAGCTATGCCTCTGTTCCTTGCGGCACTTACTCCTTTGTTGCGGCTATGTCTTTCAACAATTATTTTTTCTTTATATGAATCGAGTATATCCTGCGTATTATCAGTTGACCCGTTATCAACGATAATCAGTTCAAAATCCGTAAAATTCTGGGCCAGAACAGAATCAATGGCTTCTTTAAGTATCCAGCCGCGATTATATGTGGGGATTATTACGCTTACTAATGGATTTTTTTTCACACCTTTAATTCTTCTTCGTGGCTGCTGGGGTAATTCATTGCTATAGGCTTTAAGATAATAATTTTGGGAAGGCTAGAGGGAGGAAGGCGTACTTGTCGTACGTCAACGACCGATAACGCACCCAAAATTATTATCTTAAAGCCTATGGCATGTTATCGTACCCGCGGACAATAACTTCTCTCGGCTTTACACCATCTGAAGGGCCGACAATCCCCTCTTTCTCCATTATTTCTATAATGCGTGCGGCCCTGTTATATCCTATGCGCAAATGGCGCTGTATCATGGATATGGATGCCTGGCCTGTTTTAGTAATAAGCGCTACAGCTTCATCATATTTTTCGTCATATTCAAGTTCTTCAGATGAGGCTTTTTCTTTTTCAGATTCAGTTATTACTGCATGGTCATATTCAGGGGTTCCCTGTTGTTTCAAAAACTCGGTTATCCCGGCAATCTCTTTTTCTGAAAGGTATGCACCATGTATGCGCTGAATTTTAGCTGTGCCCGGCGGCAAAAAAAGCATATCGCCGTTTCCTAGAAGATTTTCCGCACCATTTGTATCGATTATTGTCCTTGAATCTGTTTTGGAAGAGACCTGGAAGGAAAGACGTGTCGGAAAATTAGCCTTTATTATTCCTGTAAGCACATTCACTGAAGGCCTTTGGGTCGCAATTATCAGATGTATGCCTGCAGCCCTTGCCATTTGTGCAAGCCGTGTCAATGCAACCTCAACGTTCCTGGAAGCGGCTATCATCAGGTCTGCAAGCTCATCAATAATTATAACAACATACGGAAGTTTCTTAGGACCATTTTTTTCTTTTGTTTTTTCTTTTTCCTTATCTATTTTTTGATTATACTGTTTTATATTTCGCGCGTTCTTTTCTGCAAGCAACTCATATCTGTGTTCCATTTCATGTACAGCCCAGAAAAGGGCATTGGTTGCTTTTTTTACATCTGTAACCACAGGGGTTATAAGATGCGGAATTCCATTATAGCTTGAAAGCTCAATCCTTTTTGGATCTATCATTATAAGTTTTACTTCATCGGGGTTTGCTTTGAACAAAAAACTGCAAATCATAGCATTCAGGGCTACGCTTTTGCCTGTGCCGGTTGCGCCTGCAATTAAAAGATGCGGCATTTTATCCAGTTCCGCCACTACCGGGTTACCTATTATATCTTTGCCAAGGCAAATTGTAAGCTTTGACTTTGATTTTTCAAAGTCAGTTGAAATAATAATTTCTTTTAGTCTTACAGTTTCTCTTGTCTCATTAGGCAGCTCAATACCTATGGCCGCTTTTCCCGGGATAGGTGCTATAATCCTGATGCTTGTCGAACGAAGAGCGAGAGCAAGGTCGTCAGTAAGCCCGACTATTTTATTGATCTTTATGCCCGGGGCAGGTTCATATTCAAAAGTTGTAATAACAGGTCCCGGCAGAATAGTAACAACTTTTCCCTGCACATCGAAGTCTTCAAGTTTCTTTTCAAGCAGTTTCGACTGCATTTTTAGATTTTCATCATCAGAGGCGGGTCTTATTTCAGGATCTTCAAGCAAATTAATAGATGGGAGTTGAACCCCTTTTTCAGCTCTCATGAACTCAAATACATCCTGCTTTGGAGCAGGTACTTCCTTAATCGGCTTTGACTCTTTTGCCTTTATCTTTATTTTGCGGTCATTTTTTTTGCTAAGCTCTTTTTTTATTTTTGATCGCTTTTTTGCTTTTTCTCTTCGTTCTTTCCATAGTATGATTATTTTTTTTGTACTTTTTACTACATTTATAATCAGCTTCCAGAATCGTTTCAAAAAGATGATTAAAGAAAAACCGGTGGCCATAATAAAACCAATAATCCACATAAGGATAAGTATAACAGCGCCACCAGTATGATTTGCATATTTGATAAGGAATGATTTAATGGGGATGCCCATTATGCCGCCGGATGAAAATTTGCTTCCGAAAATAATGAAGTGGTTTTGCTGGAATGCAAGAAGGCTTCCGGTAGAGATAATAAGAATAATTCCACCAGCCATTATCAGAATAATAGCTTTTCCATGGTAGTCACCAAAAAAATGTACGCTGGATAAAAGAAATAATATCGGTATCCAGAACGCTCCAAGTCCGAATAGTCCAATTAAAATACCCGAAACATGGGCTCCAAATATGCCGAACAGGTTGTGAACATTACCTGCAGCTCTTGCATTATGAATTGAGGGGTCCTCAGGGCTGTAAGACAAAAGACTGCCCAAAGTGAAAATTACTATAAAAAAGAGGAAAATACCGATAATTTCTTTGCGCATGATTTTTTTGGAACTTTGAACCTGAGTAGTTATTATACTTCTATGATAAAAGGTAGTATAGCCGGACGACGTCCTATTGTAAAATAAAAATATTTTTTCAGGGCCGGCTGCATCTGAGATCTGATTTTATCAATCCTTTCAGGGACATCAGAGCCTATTTCTTCTAAAATTTCAAGTATTATACACTTTGCGTCTTCGAGAAGATGTCCTGTTTCCGCCTCAAATACAAAACCATGTGAAACAATTTCCGGGCCATGCAAAATTATTCCTGTCTCTTCGTCAAAAACCAGATTAACTACAACAAAACCATCTATTGATAGCATGCGTCTTTCTTTTAGTACACTTCTCCCGACATCACCGACTCCTTTCCCATCAATAAGCACCCTGCCGGTCATAATCTTGTCAAGGATTCTTCCTCCATTTTCATCAAATTCAATTACCTGGCCGTTTTCAGCGAGAAGTATTTTGTTTTTTTCGACACCAACCTGTTCGGCAAGCCGCGCATGCAGAATCAGGTGCCGGTATTCACCGTGTATCGGAATGAAATGTTCAGGCTTAGTAAGCTTTATCATTAGTTTTAATTCTTCTTGAAAAGCATGGCCTGATACATGAATGTCCGAAATTTTTTCATAAATAACGTTAGCACCTTTTCTACAAAGATTGTTTATAATATTTGAAATAGCTTTCTCGTTTCCGGGAATGAATTTTGACGAGAAGATAACGGTATCGTCTTCCTTGATTTTTATTTGTTTGTGAATACCTCTGGCCATTCGGGCCAGTGCTGACATGGGTTCTCCCTGACTGCCGGTTGTTATTATTATTATTTCATTGTCTTTAAAATCATTGATCTGTTTAATATCAATTTCCATATATTCAGGAATATGGATGTATCCAAGATCTTTCGCAATATTTGTGCTAATTTCAATACTTTTGCCGTTAATTAGTACCTTTCTGCCTTTTTCCTTCGCGATATTAACTATTTGCTGTATTCTTGTGATATTTGAAGCAAAAAGAGCTACAATTATACGCCCCTTGCTTTCATTTATTATCTTTGTCAGTGTTTTACCTATTTCTTTGTCAGAAATAGTATATCCTTCCTTTTCCACGTTTGTGGAGTCTGACAGCAGCGCAAGGACTCCTTTATCTCCACACCTGGCGAACTTATTAAGATCGGTCGTTATGCCATCTTCTGTCATATGGCTGATTTTAAAATCACCCGTGTGTACAATAAGCCCATAAGGTGTTTTAATGGCAATCCCTATGCCATCTACTACGCTATGACATACACGTATAAACTCAAGCTCGAAGATTCCTATTTTAAGTTTTTCTCCAGGAGAAATTTCATGGAGTGATGTTGATAAAAGAAGGTCATGTTCTTCAAGTTTATGCTTTACCATTCCAAGCGTAAAACGAGTTCCGAAGACCGGAACATTTATTTCTTTAAGCAGATAGGGCAGGGCTCCAATATGATCTTCGTGAGCATGAGTTAAAACAATTCCTGAAACTTTAGACTTATTCTCTTTCAGGTAATTGATATCAGGTATAACATAGTCGACACCAAGCATATAATCTTCAGGGAACATAAGGCCTGCATCAACAACAAAAATAGTATCCCCGTATTCAAAGGCCATCATATTAAGGCCGATTTCTCCTAACCCGCCCAATGGGATTATTTTTAATTCCACAATTTGTCTCTTTTCCCCTTCTCAAAAGATTCGCAAATGATATTTCTTACTTTTTCCAGAAGATCATCCTTAGTTTTTCTAGTATAATTTTTTGTTTCAATTGGTTCTTTGATTTCTATAGTAACATTTCCCGGTTTTATAATGATTTTATCCCTAGGCATGATAGGCCATGTCCCGTGTATTATCACAGGAACTATCGGAGCTCCGGATTCCACTGCTAAAACAAACCCACCTTTTTTAAATGGCCTGATATTACCATCTTTGCTACGCGTACCCTCAGGATAGATTAATACAGAAACCCCTTCCTGAATATTTTTCGCAGCCATTTTTAAGCTTTTAAAAGCAGCTCTGCGATTTGACCGGTCAATATTAATATGCCCTGACCTGTGCATTGCATTGCCGAAAATCGGTATCTTGAAAAGTTCTGCTTTTGCAACCCATCTGAACTTAAAAGGAAAATGAGCCAGAGCAACGGGAATATCAAAATTGCTCTGGTGGTTAGACATGTATATATAAGACCTGTCAGGCCGTATATTGTGAAGGCCATTGACGGTTACTTTAATGCGACTGACAGCAAGTACAAATTTTGCCCATGTTTTTGTAACATTATAAGGCAATTCATTATTTTTATTTATAAAAGATGCAAGTATGGTTAGGCTGCTGAAGAAGACTGTGGCAGGAAGAACAAATATCGCAATAATCATGGTTCGTATCATATATAGTAACAGTTCACGGTTGTCGGTTTACAGTTTGCAGTTTTATGTTTTGAGCAACCGTAAACTGTGAACCGTCACCTAACCCGCATATTTCATGAACAACTCATAAAATAATGCATAACATATTTGTATTATTGAAAGTTATAATTAGCTTTGTCTTCTAAGCTATTAAACACTTTGTATATGGAATTTATAACAAAATCCTTTATAATTTGTTCACTCTTCGAGCAAGCTGATTTCACCGCATATGCTGTGTTGCAGGTCATTCGCAGTGAAGCGCCACGGCTTCATGGCCTGCGCCTTGCATCTGCGGCAAACTCAACTTGTGAAAAATGCGGGCTAAGTTATTATTTCCAGTTTTTCGAATATTGAGTCAGCAAACTGAATAATCCAGTTGCGCTGGGATTCACTTGCATAGCTTGCGCAATTGCATTTTATTGTACTTCTGGATCTTACAAGAAGTTCACAGGATACACGGTTAGGTTCTATTTCTATTGCAACATAAAATGGCTGGCATTTTTTATGCTCATCTTGAATGTCAGTCAGAATATTTTCATCAAGCTGTATCCAGTATATTCCATTCATCTTTGAAGAGCCAACATTCTCATCCAGATAAGTCTTGATCTTTTCATATTCTCCGGGTCTTAGTTCATCAATAATATATTGTTTCATAATAACTTAAACCTAAAGTGAGCGTTTCAAATTAAGCTGGGAATTAAAATATAATAAAAATAACCGATTCAATTTAGTTAAAATTAGCATAGTTTATTTTGGCGTGCAAGATGTATGTTTGATAAACAGTTGGCTTAACCCGGAGAGCGGACACTTCTTTCGAGTTCAATCATTTTTATTTTCAGATTTTTTCCTCCGGAAAACCGGCCGATTGTATTATTGCTTCGGATTACTCTGTGACATGGTATAAGGATAGGGAAAGGATTTTTGGCAAGTGTGTTGCCTACGAAACGATAGGCATTGGGCCTTTTAATGACTTCAGCGATTTCTTTGTATGAACTAAGTGTTCCATATGGAATTTTTGCTGTGGCGGAATATACGGATTTTTGCAACTCAGTGAGTCCGCCTGTATCCAGCCATTCCCAGGAAGGTTTGAGCATATGAACAGGCATGCCATTAAAATAATCTATTATTGATTTTGATATAATAATGGCTTTTTGATGCGGCTTGTAATTTTGCTGTCTGTTTTTATTATTTATTTCATGGAGTACTATCCTTGTTAGTAAAAACGGACTTTTTTTATAAAAAATTGCAGAATAACCGAACTTTGTCTGGAAAATATAATGATGGATAATTTTATCTTTTTTCATAACCTGCTGCTGAGATTGGAAGGAAAGGAAGACAGTTCAGGCAGATTGTAATTATTGTCAAACTGAAAAGGAGTCCATTCTGTTATCTGTTTTAAATTTGGATTTGATAAAATATCCGGCAAAAGTGCTTTTGAAACCTGTAAAAGTTCGAGGGTTGCTGTATCTTTAATCCTAACGATACGTGCATCTTCCATCGAGTCTAAACCTATGATTTTTGCACATACATCAAGCGCTTTGCGGTCTGTGTCGAAATGTATCGGTATGACCGCTTTTTCAGGCGAAATTGCCGCGATTGCATTTGTATATGTTTTTTTTAAATCAAGTGCATCGACAAGCCGTTTTGTGGTAATATCTGCAAGGCCGATTCCGAGACCATTGCCGTCTGAATCAGGTGATAGCTCCCTTACAAATATACGTTTCACATGGGGAGCAGTATAAAAATCTCCCAGGATATCCCTGTGTCTGCCTGTAATATTGGAATCCATGCCGATTCCGCTGATATCTTTGCCAATATAATCTATTATTAAAATATCGAGAGGGTCAAATGGGATATGCCCCATCATTGCGGCAGCATCTTTGAGAAGTATTTTTTCGCGTTCTATAATTGATGATGGTAAAATTGCTTCTACATGGGCTAAATCCCCAAATCCATCTTCCAGAAGGGCTATCCCGAAAAGAATATTACATTGATTGATTATAGTTTTTGCAGCATCTTCAATAATTCTGAAGCTATTCTTTATAGCGCATTGATGAAATTCCGCCGCACCTTTTGCTTTGCCGAGACCTATTGACAGCATTTTGCACAGGCCGCTTTCTATATCAGCCCTGAACTTGGTATGGTTCTTTATTCTATTTATAATTACTATATGATCTGCCTTTAAAGCTGTTTTTGAAATATATATTTCAGGACCTTTTGGAAGTTTGCTTATGCATTCAACATCCATATCGGAAATAACAGGAACCCCCATCGTAGCTTCCGTGATCCCAAATTTTGCAAGGACGTTCCTCTGACCGTCACTTGTGGCGCCTCCATGACTTCCCATAGCAGGTATGATGAAAGGCTTGAGTCCCTTTGTTTTCAGATAATCCAAACAATGGTAAAGGATTCTGTCAAGTTTGCTGATGTTTCTGCTTCCAACTGCCACAGCTACGGTTTCTTCAGACTTTATACTATTGGGAATAGGTAATGACGATAGAGTAGATAATATTTTAGTGGATAAATCATTAATCCCTGATTTATAAAGCTTTTGTTTTACAAGAGCCATGTCGGGATATTTTATTATAGAGTTATTATCAGGCATTATCTTAGGTAAAAAAAAAGGTGGGCTGGCCGCCCACCTTTTAGCTGATAGAAAAATGGAAAAGAAATTGCAAATTAATTAAATTTCTTCAACAGTTATAGCGCCTTGTTCACAAACTTCGATGCATGTCTCACAGCCAAGACATTCGTCCTCTTGAGCTACGAATGCTTTCTCATCCTTAATCTCCAAAACGTCAGAAGGGCAGTTTTCAACACATTCTTCACAACCTTCACATTTATCTAGGTCGACAGTAGGTATAAAAGCCATTTGAAAAAATCTCCTTTCTTAAGAAATTAATTAACGGTGATAAAATCAACCATGTTTTTTACATGTCAAAAAAAATCCTTATACCAATTAATAATGATAGTCAAGTATTCTGATAAATTTTTGCAGATGATTATTCAACAAATCCTATAAGAGTATTGTTTAATGCAGTTTCATTATTTATTTCTTCGGCAGGTGTTTTATTCCAGGCACTGCGGGTAAAAAACCCATAAGGAGATTCGCCCGGGACAAGATATAATGTTAAGGAAACTTTTTTGCCGTCGTTTTTATCAAAAGGGGATTTAATTTTGATGCCTTCTGATGCGGGCAGAGAGTCTTCGAGAATTAATTCAAGTTGTTCGTTTAAACTGTTCTGCCATTTTTCTCTCTTTTCATCATCGCTATTAGTCAGAGGTATTGAATCTATATTAAGTACAATTTTTGCTTCAGGCGTTTTTTCTATCAGATGCTCAATAGCTGAGCGGTTATTTGTTATAAATAGCCCTGACGTGTCCTGATCGTATTTCAGCAAATGTGTCCATGCAACAATTCGGTCTATTGTCATATAGTCGCTTTGATGATCTATTTTCAATGCCTTTTTCCTATCATTTCCTCTAAATGATAATTCATCCTCTCCTTTGAGATTGTCGATAAGATTCACTGATTTTTCTTCCAATGATAAAAGATCTTTGTTTATTTCCCAGTTTTGCATATCGAATTCCTGGGCAATATGAAGAAAAATTCTTGCATTTAAAAGAGTGTCCTGTTTTTTTTCGGTCTGATGTTTCCGGCTCCTTTTTTTTATATCTGCTTTGATTTGTGATGCAGAAGAGTCGTCGAAAAAGGGTATCTTATCTGGATTCATCTTGAAAAAAGCCGTTTCACTTCCCTGATGAATGTTTGCCCAGTTTTTGTAGTCTTTTATAATGTCATCAATTTTATTTTCATCTCCCTTAACTGGAATGCGAATTTCAAGTAAATTGCTATCAGTCAGTTTTTGCATACTTTCAGGTATGTTAAGAGATGATGGCTGATAAACAACAATTTGTTTGAAAAAGGCCGAAAGCGCCTCTAAAACCGGTTCGGAAATATACGTAAATGGGAAATATATTGGTTTCATATTTTTCGCTTTTCCCAAAGCTCTACCTGAGCGATAGGTTGTGTCTGTTACACCTCCTCATAGCCCATATCTATATACGAAAAAGCTTCAGGTGTGATACATGCGATATACCTGAAGCGAGTATATTTTTTAAAAGTACTACACAATCTTCGAGTCTTTAACTGTAACTCCAAGGGATTCAAGCTGGTTGCGTATCTTGTCAGCAAGTTCCCAATTTTTTTCTTCTCTGGCTTTATTCCTTTCCTCAATCAGACGCAGGATTTCAGGATTTGAAGATTCATCTCCAAAGTTAAATATTCCCAGCACAGAATCAATATTTCGAAATGCATCTATAATCTTGGAGGCATCATCTTTTCCGAGCATTTTTTTCAGGATCAATATGTTTATTTGTTTGATGGTATTAAAAATCGAAGCCAGTGCTGCTGAGATATTCAGATCATCATCCATGGCGCTGACAAAGCCATGTTTAATATCATAAATAAGCTGGTCAAGTTCAGGATAAGAATACTCCTCCATTATATTAATCAATGTATGGATACAGGTATCAAGTCTTTTTAATGAATGCTTGGCATATTCGAGCCGTTCGACTGAGAAATTGATGGGTTTTCTGTAATGGCTTGAAAAAAGCCAGTACCTTATTTCTCTTCCGGAAAAGCCGAGATCATAGAGTTCTTCAAGAGTAAGTCTATTTTCTTTGTTATTCAAAACCTGATCACAATGTATCCAGTATTTGGCCAGGGGCTTGCCGGTTAAAGATTGAGCTATAGCTATTTCATTTTCGTGATGGGGAAATATGAGCGCCCTGCTGCTGGTATGGATATCAAAGAATTCGCCAAGATATTTCATGGACATGGCAGCGCACTGTATATGCCATGACGGGCGAACATTACCCCACTCTGTCTTGACATATATTCCCCTTTTGAGCTCCGAAAGCCTGGATCTTTTTAAGAGAGTAAAGTCTCGTGGATTGTCCTTTTCATATTCATCCAGCTCTACTGTTGCTCCGATTTTTATCTTGTTTATGTCAATGCCTGATAGTTTTCCATAATCTGAAAAACGGGAAATATCAAAATACAGCGAACGGAGTTTTTCATATGCAAACCCTTTGTTAACAAGTCTTTCAGCCAGCAAGACCATATCTTCGACATGTTCGCTTGTCTTTGGATATTCCGTGGCAGGCTTAATGTTAAGGGCAGCCAGATCTTTCTTAAAATAATCAATATTTTTTTCTGTAAATTCAGAGAGAGAAAGGCCTGCTTTTTCAGAACCATGTATGGTTTTGTCATCCATATCAGTTATATTCATGATGTGGGTAACAGAATAACCTCTGAAATCAAGATAACGGCTTAGAATGTCGGCAAAGACAAAACGCCGGCACTCTCCGAGGTCCATTCTGGCGTGTGCTGTGGGTCCGCATGAATATATGGAAACCATCCCTGGCTGAATCGGCTCAAATGCTTCTTTTGTCCGGCTCATTGTATTAAAAAATTGAAGGTCAATCTTGTCTTGTGTTGCAAAAAGTGGTGTGCTGAGATACCGCTCACCACCGTCCGGGAATATTATAACTATTGTACCTTCAGTCATGGCTTCAGCTTCTTTTCCGGCGATAACCATAGCTGCGCCGCTGCTCATGCCGACGAACAGGCCTTCTTCTTTTGCAAGTTTCCTTGTCATTTCAAAGGCTTTTTCGTCTTCAATATTGACTATTTTATCAAGACGGCTTTTTTCAAAAATTTCCGGGCGGTATGACTCCTTCATATTTTTTAAGCCCTGAATTTTGTGCCTGAGGTAGGGTTCAACGCCAACTATCTTTATATCTGGATTGTATTCTTTCAGCCTTTTTGTGATGCCCATGAGAGTACCGGTTGTTCCCATGGTTGCAACAATCATTGATACATTGCCTTTAGTTTGTTTCCAGATTTCTTCGGCTGTTCCATGATAGTGTGCCAGGCTGTTGGCTTCATTATTGAACTGATCTGTCATATAGTACATATCCGGGTTTTCTATCGCCAGATTATATACCTCCTCAATGGCACCATCTGTTCCAAGATGAGCAGGGGTCAGTAAAATTTCAGCACCGCGAGCTTTTAATATCTTTTGCCTTTCAACGCTTACAGCCTCAGACATCGTTAACAGCAGTTTATAACCTTTTACAGCACATACCAGAGCAAGTCCGATTCCTGTATTACCGCTTGTAGCCTCGAGAACCGTCTTATTGGGTGTAAGCAGGCCGGATTTTTCCGCTTCCTCAATCATATAAAGAGCGATTCTGTCCTTTATCGAACCTCCCGGGTTAAAATATTCCAGCTTTGCGAGTATCTTAACCTTTGGATTTGGGTTTAGTTTCCTTATTTCTACTAGCGGCGTATTGCCTATGGCAGCTAAGATAGAGTGAATCATCGGCTTTATATCCATTTTGTAGATAAAGACTTTATTATGTCATTTTTAACCTGATTTTCATCATTTGATGCATCAACAATCCTGAATCTCAAAGGCTCTTTTTTAGCAAGTTCAAGGTAACCCTCTCTTACTTTTTGATGAAATGAGAGAGTTTCTTTTTCAAAACGACTTTCAAGAGCGGTCCTTGAGCCGTTTTCTATTTGTTCCCATGCCCGCAATAAGCCAATTTTAGGTGGAAGGTCGAGAAGAATTGTTATATCAGGTTTTAAATCTTCAAAGACCAATTCGTGCAATCTGTTTATAAGTCCTATATCAAGTTCCCTTGCAAAGCCCTGGTAGACAACTGTGGCATCATAATAACGATCACATAAAACGGTTTTGCCTGAGGATAAGGATGGATATATAAATTCCTTAATATGCTGAGACCTGTCTGCCATATACAGAAGAAGCTCAGTTAGAGGATCCATATCTTTGCTTTCGGGATCAAGAAGGATAGCCCGAACTTTTTCTCCGGTTTTTGTACCGCCAGGTTCCCGTGTTATGACGCAGTCCTGACCTTTACTCTGCAGGAATTCAGCTATATGCTTTATCTGAGTTGTCTTGCCTGAACCTTCTATGCCTTCTAGCGTTATAAACATATCAATCGGTTTACGGCTTCCTAAAAAGTCCATTTTCTGCGTTGCGCTGCATCCTTCGTCGTTGCGGCGTAGCTATAAGTACGCCTCTCTCCTCTGGATTTGCGTGCCTTGAAACTGAAGCTTTTTACTTTTCCGTCCATTTAATAGCTTTAATCGGTTTCTTTTTTGTTTTTCCCCATGTAAAAAAAGCGTTCCAGTAATTTGTGGAAGGAAGTCCAGGTTTCATTAGGATCTTCTCTGTCAATAAATTCACGTATGCCGTTTACCTTTGAATCTATCTCGTCAATATAGTTAAGTAATACAGCCTCAATCGTTTTGGGTGGTTCAGGCGAACCAAAATCTCTTGTTCCATGATGGCTTACAATCATATGCTTGATTAGTAATGCCTGTTCATCGGGAAAATTTTTAATACTTCCGAGTTTTTCCTCGATCATCTGTACGCCTATAACAATATGGTTAAGCAGTCTTCCTTCATCTGAATAATCTATTTTGACTTTATAATCGAACTCCCTTGTTTTCCCAATATCGTGGAGTATTGTACTTGTAATAAGAAGATCCCGGTCAATTCCAACATATTGATAGTGCTCGGCAATTTTATCGGCAAGCCGCGCCATAGACAATGTATGCTCAATAAGGCCGCCTATGTATGCATGGTGCATTTTTTTTGCCGCAGGTGCTCTCTTAAATTTGGAGACGAATTCATCATCATTCCAGAAAGCCTTAAGAAGATTTTTTAAATACAAAGTTTCAATGGTTTCAGTTAATTTTAACAGGCGCTCAAACATAGCATCTCTGTTAAATTTGGATTCCGGCAGAAAGTCTGAAGGATCGATTGAGTCTGCCGAACACGCTTGTATATTCTTAATGACCAGTTGAAGAGATCCCCTGTATTCTGTAGCAGTTCCCTTGACACTGACAAAGTCGGCGGTAGATATTTTTGCTGTTATCTGGTCGACATTATTCCACACAACACCCTTTATAATGCCTGTTTTGTCTGCAAGGGAAATATTTAAGAAATTATTTCCATCTTTTTTCTGCGCCAGATTTTTTTTAGACAGCACAAATGTGTCATCGACAACATCGCCTGCCTTAATTGAATTGATGAATTGCTTTTTCATTATGGTTATCACCTGAGAATTTTATTCGACTTTTTTATTTATTTCCCAGCCCTTAAGTTCTTCAAGTACGCTGTAATCCGTCATGTCACATTTGATCGGGGTTATTGATATGTAATTCCGGTAGAGGAAAGCATCATCCGTATCTGAATTATCAATAGAGGATTGCAGATCGCATCCCTGCCAGTAATATGTACGATTTCTGGGATCAACTCTTTTATCTATATATTCTGAATATGGCTCGGTACCATGCCTGCAGATACGTACTCCTTCAATTTTTTTTAAAGGAAGGTCCGGAATATTTACATTTAAAAATGTTCCAAAAGGCAGCCCTTTTTCTAATACATTTTTTGTTAGAAGCTCTGCAAATAAAGCAGCGTCATCATAGTTATCTATTTTATGGCTTCCTATTGAGACAGCTATTGAAGGTACTCCGTAAAGGGTTGCTTCTTTGGCGGCTGCAACGGTTCCGGAGTAATTAACATTAATCCCAACATTTGCGCCGGGATTAATCCCTGAAATCACAATATCAGGACGCGAGTCAAGTATTTCAAGTATGCCAAGCTTGATACAATCAGCAGGGGTGCCGTTTACAGCGTGTCCGATGCATCCTCCATTGAATGAGATTCTGGCTGTTCGTAATGGCTCGTGCAGAGTTATACCGTGACCCACAGCGCTCCGTTCCCGGTCAGGAGCAACTATTGTTACAGAATGCCGTTCTGTAAATTTTCTATGCAGAGCCCATAATCCTTCTGCATAAATTCCATCA
>SDBT01002554.1_pt1 | contig 32059 bp, 20 predicted proteins | sample 2277101 | NCBI WGS metagenome assembly SDBT01 (sample SAMN10404973, study PRJNA504765) | marine sediment metagenome | isolation source: marine sediment core GS10_PC15, 103 cmbsf | place: Arctic Ocean: Southern Knipovich Ridge | collected 2010 | reverse complement strand
ATCCAGGAGGAATATTAAACACCATGTTCGCCTGGTGGACCTATTGGGCACAGCCCTTTGTGGTTGAGATGGGACTGAAGAGGAGGATGCAGATGGGCGAAGACCCAGATTGCAAGACGCATCGCCTAGGGCGACAGCAAAGTCGAAGCTGGCAGCACATGATTCAACATCCGTTGAGGGATGAATTTTGGAAAGCACGAACGCCTGAAATATTTGCATCCCAAGTTGAGGTTCCGGCACTCATGATTCAGGGGTGGCAGGACGAGCAAGTTCCGGCCAGAGGAGCCGTAAGGCTCTACGAGAGTGTCAAAGGGCCTAAGAAACTGTTGCTCTCCAACGGAGGACACAGGTTTTACAGCCGGAGTTGGGCCGTCAGTGGTTCAGAGACCATTCGCTGGTTTGATAAGTGGCTGAAAGGAATAGACAACAGCATTGATAGAGAACCTCCTGTCACCATCTGGTTCGAAACTCAGTATGCGGAATGGGGAGAGGAGGGTAAAGAAGTTGGTCCTGCCTGGATAGAAACGTTCGCGGACTGGCCCATCCCGAAAACATCGCCGTTACAACTTTTTCTAACAGCGGATAAAGAGCTCGCCAGAGAAGTGGGGACTAGCAAAGAGAAATTCGGCGATCTCTCCTATTTTTATCCATACAGCACAGAGACTCCCTTTACGAATGAAGCTTTTGATGCCGCGCCTCCCCCCTTAGGCTCAATCCATTACCGCACACCGCCCTTGGAAGAAGATCTGGCCATCGTCGGAACTCCTGTGGTGACCTTATACCTGAGCAGTGAGCTGGAGGATACGGACATTATGGTTGTTCTTTACGATATTGACCCTGAAGGGAATACGCTCTTTGTGCAGCGGGGTTTCATGCGAGCCTCTCACCGCAGGCTCGATTCAGGGCGAACAAAACCGCACGATCCCTATTTCAGCCATGATAGGGAAGGTCTCATGGAACCCGGTCGAGTGTACGAAATCATAGTTCCCTTTTATCCTGTTGGGCATGTCTTCCGGAAGGGCCATAAAATTGAACTGGGGATTATGAGTCCTCCCACGACACCATTGCCCAATTGGGGATTCATCATCAAAAATTCACCCGGCATAAACATCGTCCATCACACCGAGAAGTTCCCGTCCAACTTCACACTCCCTGTTATTCCCGGATTGAAGGCTAAAGCGGCTGCTCCACCTCTTGGTGCCCTCCCATTTCAACCATATCGCAAGGCCAAAGAGCCTAATCCCTGGCAATTGAGGAAATGATTTTCCCTAAAGGAGTCATCTCATGATTCGATCAAGCTCTGTTTCACGGGTTTTTCTTTTTCTCTTGGTTTTATTCTTTTCCACAGGAGTGGTGCTGGGTTCTGTTGGCCAGATCAAGCATCGGTTTGATGTCAAAATCCCGATGAGAGATGGAACAAGGCTCTCTGCCGATATGTGGATGCCTGAGGAGGAAGGCCGTTACCCTGCCATTCTGATCAGGACACCCTATATTAAGACCTGGGAGTACCTTCGAGTTCCAGAGTTTGGGGCTTATTTCGTCAGTCACGGGTATGTGTTTATAGTCCAGGATGTTCGAGGCCGGGGAGATTCAGAGGGGGAATTTGACTTTTTTTTCCCTGATGGGAAGGATGGCTACGACAGTGTGGAATGGATTGCCGCTCAACCCTGGTCAAACGGAAGAGTTGGCATGATGGGGGTCTCCTACTTGGGCACGGTTCAGTGGCTGGCCGCGCGCGAAAGACCTCCTCACCTTGTCTGTATAGCTCCTACAGCTGCAGCAGGACGGTGGTTCGAGGAATTGCCCTACCAGGGCGGCGCATTTGTCTTGGCCTTTATGCTGGATTGGACCAACCTCACCTCTGGGCGGATTAGACAGGGCAATAATTCGGCCTCGGTCGATTGGCAAAAAGTATTCAGGCATCGGCCTTTGATCACTATGGATGAAGCCTTAGGAAGAGATATTCGCTTGTTCAAAGAGTGGCTGAAACACCCTACCTTGGATGATTATTGGAAGCGTATTCAGTTTACGCCTCAAGATTTTCCAAAAATCAGTATCCCTGCTCTTCACGTCTGCGGCTGGTTTGATTGGGATCAACCCGGTGCCTTGTTTTACTGGGAAGGAATGAGGAAGCATTCAGATGCTAGAGACAGTCAATACCTTCTCGTGGGTCCATGGACCCACCCGCAGACTTACTTGGGTGGACCCCTTCAGATAGGAGAGATGTATTTTCCTGAAGATTCTGCCATCGATGTCAAAGCACTCCACCTTGCCTTTTTTGATCGATATCTTAAGGGAACCGCTTCCAGTTTTGATTTTCCTAGGGCGCGGATATACGTAACAGGTTTGAATGAATGGCGGGAATTTAAAGAATATCCCCCGACTCAAATGAAGTATCGGAAACTGTATCTGCACAGCGGCGGCAATGCCAATACGCTCTCAGGTGATGGGGGATTGAACTGGGAAGCCCCCAAACAGGGATCCCCCGATCAATTTACTTATGATCCGAAAGACCCTGTCCCATCATTGCGGCCCGACCATTTGGGCAGCGATCACCGGGTGGTGGAAATGCGGGATGATGTGCTCGTTTATACCAGTGCGGTCCTTGAGGAGCCTCTGGAGGTTATCGGTAGAGTTTTCGTCCATCTGTATGCCTCCAGCGATGCCAAAGACACGGATTTTACGGCTAAGATTCTGGACGTCTTTCCAGATGGGAGAGCCCTCAAGTTAGGTGTGAAACCTGCAGGGATTATTCGTGCCCGCTATCGAAATGGATACGAGCAGCCTGAGTTTCTGACACCCGATAAGCCCGAGCGATTTCGGATTGAGCTCTATGACATCGGCCATGTTTTTCTAGCTGGGCACAGAATCCGCCTCGAGATCTCGAGCAGTTGTTTTCCTTACTTTGACCCGAACACGAACACGGGCAAACCGGCCGCAACAGATACCGAGTGGAAGATTGCCCATCAGAAGATTTATAACGACAGCGAGCGGCCTTCCCATGTCTATCTGCCTGTAATGCCGAAAGTTGAATGATCCGGTTGCTCATTCATTTCCTGGCCAATTCATATTAATCTGGTATATTAGTAGAAGACTTGAGACATATTGGAAGGAGAATATAACATGAATAAATCTTCTGGTCGGTTTCTGTTTCTCATAATCGTCATGGTGTTGTTTGTGATGTCTGGAAAACCAGAGATAGACCCACTGAAATATCAGCCGCCCTCTCCCAAATATGATGTTCGAGTGGAACGAAGCGTGATGGTGCCCATGAGGGACGGAGTCCGACTATCTACGGATCTTTATTTTCCTGTTGGAGGGGAAGAAAAACTTCCTGCAATCTTGATCCGTTTGCCTTACAACAAAAAGCTCTTTTTCACCCGCCAGTGGGGACCCTCTGCTTATCTCTTTGCTGGACAGGGGTATGTTGTGGCCGTTCAGGATTGCCGCGGCAAATTTGAATCCGAAGGAACATTCGTTGTCTCCAAAAGAGAATCGGAAGACGGCTATAACACCGTGGGTTGGCTTGCAGCTCAGCCCTGGTGCAACGGCAACATCGGAACTTACGGTTGTTCTTATCTCGGAGAAGTCCAGATCTTGCAGTCAAAGCTGCGTCATCCCAACTTAAAGGCCATGATTCCCCAAGCGGCCGGGACGTCCTTGGGTACGGCCGGAGACCGGTATCGTTTCTTCAGCTTCAACGGGGGCGCACTCGAGCTAGCCCCTTTGGTCGGTTGGTTCTATGGATCGGGGAGTAAAGTTTATTTTCGACCGCCACCCGGTATTACCAGGGAAGAATACCTCCAGGTCTCTGAATTTTTCGATCCAGCTCCCGAACTCCCTTCTATCGATTTCAAAGATATTTGGTGGAGCCTTCCTGTTGTCGACATGATGAAGAGAGCCGGGGCACCGCCTACCGATTTCGAAGATTGCGTCTCTCATGAACCTGGAGATCCATGGTGGCAGGATTTCGGTTACATCAGTGAGACGGACCGCTTCGATGTCCCCACCCTTCATGTCAACTCCTGGTACGATTACGGGGTGGCCGATACCCTCTATTTTTTCAACCTCTTCCAGCGGAATGCGGAGAGTGCCCGATGTCGTGACAATCAGTACGTCATCATCGCTCCGACCACCCATTGTGAGTCAGAGTTTTCCATGAGAGCCAAAGAACAGACGATTGTCGGCGAGCGCGATGTGGGGGATGCCCGGTATGATTATTGGAATACGTACATTCGCTGGTTTGACTACTGGCTTAAAGGGATTGAGAACGGTATGACGGAAATGCCTCGAGTTCGGATTTACGTCATGGGAAAGAACGAGTGGCGCACGGAAAATGAATGGCCTCTCGCACGCACAAAATTCACTAAATACTACTTCTACAGTGATGGACATGCCAACAGCCGGTTCGGTACGGGAAGGCTCGGTACTGACCTCCCTGAGGACGAACCGCCGGATAGATTTGTCTATGATCCGAAGACGCCCGTCCCATCTGTGGGCGGTCCTGTCTGCTGTACAGGAACACCAGACGCGCCCCCGGGATCCTTTGACCAGTCCGAAGTGGAAACCCGTCACGATGTCTTGGTTTACACCACGCCTGTTTTAAAAGAAGGAATTGAGGTAACAGGCCCCCTGCAGGTGGTCCTTTATGTATCCTCTTCGGCCAAGGATACGGATTTTACGGGCAAGCTGGTGGATGTTTACCCTGATGGTACAGCCTTTAATGTTCAGGAAGGCATTTTACGTGCCCGTTACCGGGAAGGCTTCGATAAAAAAGTCTGGATGAAGCCGGGGGAGGTTTATGAGCTCAAAATCGACCTTCATGCCACCAGCAATTACTTCGGCCCCGGCCATAGGATCCGTCTCGAGATCTCGAGCAACAACTTCCCTCGATTCGACCGGAACTTGAATACGGGGGGAAATAATTACGACGAGACAGAGTGGGTTATCACCAAGAACGTAGTGCACCATTCAATGAAATATCCTTCGCACATCATTCTTCCAGTCATTCGGTGAGGTTTGAAGGCCGATCTAAAAATGGACACAACGAGTTGTAAGAGGTATCCATACCATGCTTTTATTTTCCCAGGGCGCGAATTTAGAGAAGGGGTATGAATTCCGTACCAGCGCCAATCTGAAGCAAAATGTGAAAGGCCTGCAAGGCGTTGCTTAACACTAAAGCCATAAGACCAGCCAGAATCATCAAGGCGAAAGTGGATACGCGTCCGACAAAAACCTGCTTCTTATATGCCCACCAAACCTAAATCCTGCCATTCGAATCCATCCCTTTATCTGTTCTATCGCTCTATGTGCTTCTTCTTCACTGCAACATAAAACTACAAGTCGAGTAGCACGGAGGAATCACACGTCCACGCCCTCCCAGAACCGGACGTGAACCTCTCAGCTCATCTGGCTCCTATCGACCAGCCGCAGGTCGCACGCCCAATCGCCAACGAGCAAACAAACAAGGTTCACGACGCGCAATGCGTCCTAACCAATGCATCGCCCTCCGACGATGGCCGCGCAACTTCAAAATGGCTTTACTTTATTCATTGGTTCCTCCCATTTCTGGTTGACCAAACATAAAGCCGGTCAATATAACCCCTTCGCTCCACCTCCATTACAGAGGTTTCCTCACTACTATGGCAGCTCTGACCCCTGCAAGAATTTCCCCTCCTTGCAGGTCTCCCCGATTCACCTCACATCACCTCTGTGCCCATTCAGCCTCCAACCACCCCATGCCCTCCTGAGTTCCCTTTAGCCGTTCCTTCCCCGAGACTCAGGTATCCTCCTCTGGATTAGGCTTCGCCATTCCACCGTAAGCTCGCCAGAGCATAAGGCCGAATCGAGTTCCTCACCGTGCAGACTGGACACTCGCTTCATGTTGCTTCCCACCTCGCCTCATGACGGCGCAGTTACACTCAGCTACAAGCCCTGGAACTCCAGGCCTGAGAGAGACTTTCACTCTCCTGGCGATGTGCGCTTTCGGGCGCACGGTGGGCTTGATAAATCAAGCCCTTACAATAAATCAAGCCCCTACAATGAACCAAGAAATGTTTGTAAAAAGTTTTAACTTATATATAATAAATTTTGGTTCATCGCAAAAACGAGGAAATTTTTCTGTTTAGAAAGGAGGCATACTATGCGCTTTAAATCTATTTTGTTTTGTTTCCTGATCAGTTCCTTATTGCTCATCTCTATTTCCTGTAGTCAACCCGAAAAAGCCGAGCCTGGTTTAACGACACGAATGGAGAAACTGGCTCGATCTGTGACGATCTATCGGGATACATATGGAGTCCCCCATATTTATGGCCCCACTGATGCGAGCGTGGTGTTTGGCTATATGTATGCCCGGGCAGAGGATGAATTTTTTCGCCTTGAGCAGAATTATCTTCTCGCTCTCGGGAGGAGTGCTGAAGTGTACGGACCAAAGGGAAATATCCATACTCCTTATCGTGGAGGTGGGCTAAGGTGGGACATTGCCGTCCGGGCTTCTGAGAACGAAAAATTATCAAAATTGGAATATGATCGTGCGACTCCTCAGATTCGGGCGCTTTGTGAAGCTTTCGCTGATGGACTCAATTATTTTCTGGCCAAGAATCCGCAGGTGAAGCCCAAGCTGTTGACCTACTTCGAGCCTTGGTATGCTTTGGCCTCCGAGCGAGCGGCCATGGGTATAGGCCCAATAGTCACGTCGATGATACTATTAGAGAGGGCAGGATCGGACCCTTACTTTCAAGATCTCCCACCTGCATTGGGGTATCTCCCACCTGCATTGGGGTGTAATAGTTGGGCCATCGGACCAGGAAAAAGTGCCACAGGGAAGGCCATGTTATTCATCAATGAGCAATTTTTCCTTGATGAGCCGTACGAGGTCCACCTCCACAGTGAGGAAGGCTTGAATATTTCAGGAATGAATGCCTACGGGTGGGGAATAATTCCTATTTTAGGTCATAATGAATACATAGGGTGGGGTTTCACAAACAGCAGTCCAGACGTTGCAGATGTCTATGAGGAGACGTTTGATAAACCGGACGATTCGCTTGCCTATCGGTACGGCGATGGATACCGGAGGGCAATAGAATGGAAAGAAATCATCAAGGTCAGAACCGAAACCGGGATGAAGGAACAAACTTACACCCTGCGAAAAAGCCATCACGGTCCTATCGTGGCTAAACGGAATGGAAAACACCTGGCAATTAAAACCGCAAAATTAGAAGAAGGGGGTTTACTCAAGCAGTGGTATGCTATGAATAAGGCTCAAAATCTGGAAGAATTCAAAAGAGCCCTCTCTGACTGCGCTCTTATTGCCTGGAATATCATGTATGCAGATCGTGAGGGCAATATTTTCTACGTATATAATGGAGCTGTTCCCAAGCGTGATCCTCAATTTGACTGGACTAAACCCGTTGATGGCAGTAATCCCCAAACAGAATGGAAAGGGTATCACCCGCTTGAAGAGCTTCCCCAGATTCTGAATCCAGAAAGTGGCTGGATGCAGAGCTGTAATTCAAATCCATTTCTTACCACTTCAAAGGGAAACCCAGTCGAGTCAGATTATCCGTCTTATATGGTTAATGATCAAGATACAGATCGCGCCAGGGCATCAAAGCGGATTCTAACTTCGAGAGATAGTTTTGCCTACGAGGATTTGCTGCATGCTGCCTTTGATACCTATGTCTGGGAGGCGGAAGAGAAGATACCTCGAATCAAAAAGGAGTGGGAATCACTCAAAAAAATCGATCCATCGAGGGCGAAAGCGCTGGAAGAAACGATCGAAGAGCTTTGTTCTTGGGACAGGAAAAGTACCATCACATCGGTGCCAGCTACATTGTTTATGCTTTGGCACGAGAGGTTTTATAATCGGTTTCACGGTGGAGAAATACCAAAGGAGAAGAAAGCCTGGCCCCTGATTTCAGGGCTCGAAGAGACGGTAGAAGAGCTTGAGCAAGATTTTGGCACCTGGCGGGTAGCTTGGGGTGAGATAAACCGCCATCAGCGGAGGGATATGAGTGTTGGCGGGAGATTTCATGATGATCGAATGAGTTTGCCTATGTCAGGTAGTCTAGGGGTTGGGATCATGTTTGGTTTCCTTTCCCACTCGTTCAAAGATTTACAGCGGCGGTACGGATTTCTGGGAAATGCCTATGTGAGTGTGATCGAGTTTGGGAAGGAAATTAAAGCCCACTCGATCATGCCTTACGGACAAAGCTCAGATCCAAAGTCTCCCCACTATTTCGACCAAGCACTTCTGTATGCAAAAGGGCAATTTAAACCAGCCTGGTTCACACTGGACGAGATCAAAGCGAATCTTGAACGTACATATCATCCGGGAGAGTAGGATTGCCGATGGGATGCAGTTCTTGTCTGGGCTGTCAATCCAGATGAATCTATGATCGCATATTTATCTTCACATCGGCGCAGTTAAGTGTGTGTATTCTGTTGAAACGCGTATAAGGAGTGATCTAAGATGAGGAAATGTCTTTTTGTCGTCTATGTATGGGGCATTCTTTTCTCAGTATTATTGGCTTCGGCAGGGGCTGAGTATATCGAGCAGCGCTATTCAATACCAGAGCCAAAATACAAGATTCGTGTTGAGCGGAGTGTGTGGGTATTGATGCGGGATGGAGTACGGCTTTCGACCGATCTCTATTTCCCAGAAGAGGCAGGAGAAAAGCTTCCTGTGGTATTGATTCGCACTCCGTACAATAAAGACTTCTTGTACAAGGGACAGTGGATAGGGTCGTATTTATTTGCCGGGCAAGGCTATGTGGTAGCGGTTCAGGATGTCCGCGGAAGGTATGCTTCGGAAGGAGAGTTCACTGTTTTAGCCAATGATGCCAAGGATGGTTATGACACGGTGACGTGGTTGGCAACCCAACCCTGGTCGAATGGAAATATTGGTACCTACGGCTGCTCCTATCTGGGTGGGGTCCAGATTGCCATGGCGAAGCTGAGAAACCCGCATCTCAAAGCCATGATTCCTCAATCAGGAGGAGGCCGCAAATACTATGGTCTGTCAAAAGGTGGAGTTTTCGAGCTTTCCACAAGTTTTGGCTGGTTCATAAGTCAGGGAACAAAGATATTCTTCCGGCCTCCTCCTGGAACTCCACGCGAAGTTGTACAAAAGATCTCAAAGTTTTTTAATCCTGCTCCGTTGATCCCGGAGATAGATTTTCGCACCTTATGGAACACTCTTCCGGTAATAGACATGGTGAAGAAAGCAGGAGTCCCACCTACCGATTTTGAGGATTTTCTTTCCCATGAGTCTTCCGACCCGTGGTGGGATCAGTTCGGCTTAATCACAGATTCTGACCATTTCGATGTGCCTGCCCTTCACATAAATTCCTGGCATGACCTGTATTTAGGAGATACTCTTTACTTCTTTAACCTTTTCCAGCGGAATGCAGAAAGTGATAGATGTCGCAATAATCAGTTCGCGATTATCTCGCCCATGACGCACTGCGCGTCAGAATTTGGTGGGAGGGCACGAGAAAGGACCATTGTTGGCGCGCGCGACATGGGTGATACCCGGTTTGACTTTTGGGGGGCATATATCCGCTGGTTTGATTACTGGCTGAAGGGGATCGAAAATGGCGTAACCAATATGCCAAAATTCCAGTTCTACGTAATGGGCAAGAATGAGTGGCGGGGAGAGAAAAGGTGGCCTCTTGCCCGGACGCAGTTTACCAAGTATTTTCTCCACAGCGACGGCCATGCCAACAGCCGCTTCGGCACCGGGACGCTCAGTGTAAAAAAGCCAGGGAATGAGGCTCCTGATCGCTTCGTCTACGATCCCAAGACTCCTGTTCCATCCCTCGGTGGCCCTATCTGCTGCACCGGTACTCCCGATGCCCAGCCCGGTGCTTTTGACCAGGCTGAGGTAGAGATGAGGAATGACGTGCTTGTCTATACCTCTCCAGTTCTCGGGGAAGGAATTGAGATAACGGGTCCTATTCAGGCTGTTCTCTATGTTTCTTCCTCAGTACGTGACACTGACTTTACGGCCAAACTGGTGGATGTATACCCTGATGGACGGGCCTTCAATGTACAGGAGGGGATACTTCGAGCCCGCTACCGTGAAGGATTCGACAGGAAAGTCTTCATGAAGTCTGGAGAGGTGTATGAGGTAAAAATAGATCTTCTTGGTACAAGCAACTACTTCGGTCCGGGACACAGGATTCGTGTTGAGATCTCAAAGTGTTCATCGCAACGCTAACCAGGAGGAAAACAAATGATTCAAAAAACTTTTGTAGCTGCTATCACATCTCTAGTGGTCATGGTATCTGTTCCGGGAATTCAGACAGGAGAAGATCCCCCAGCTCCTCTTGGCCCCATAAACTCGAGAACGGGGCTCCTGCTTACGGATAAAGCTATCATCAAGCTTATCAACGCCAGTTCTGGAGATCTCACCCACGATTATGTGTCCAGGATTGCACTGTGGGACAGGAACCGAATGACCCAGGGATACCGTGAAGCGGCCGAATGGGTCGCGCAGAAAGCCAAAGAATTCGGGCTCGAGGAGGTCACTATTGAAAGTTTCCCCTCAGGCGGTGGGGTGCGCTATTTCGGGAACAGGACGGAGCCCTTCTGGGAGGCCACAAGAGGTGAATTGTGGATGAAGGAACCCTATGTAATCAAACTCACCTCCTACTCGGAATTACCCCTGTCGCTGTGCAAGCACAGCGCGTCCGCCCACCTCGAAACCGAATTGGTGGATATTGGAACGGGATTGTTCGAGTCAGATTACCTATCAGACGTCAAGGGGAAAATCGTTCTTACCTCGAGCGCTCCTGAGAACGTCATTCAGCGCGCTGTCGATGAGAAGGGCGCTGCTGGAATCCTGTCCTACTTTGTCGCGCCTTTTTGGGACTATGCCAATCGCCAACCCGGCGATTTTCCTAGTCAAGTTGGTTGGGCCACGTTGCGCGGCAGCGAGATAGTCCCCAAAGAAAAGTCGACTGGATTGGCTCCACCCGAAAAAGACACATTTGCTTTCCTGATCTCGGCACACCGAGCAAAAGAACTGAAGCAGCTGATGCAGCAGGGCGAAACGATTCGGTTGCGCGTCGACGTGGATACCGAGACTAGGCCGGGGACGCTGGATGTTGTCAGTGGCATTATCCGAGGGTCGAAATACCCGGAAGAAGAAATCGTGCTGTGTGCCCACCTGGATCACTACAAACCTGGCGCAAACGATAATGCCTCAGGCAGCGCCTGTCTTCTTGAAATGATCCACGCGCTGAACTATCTGATCGACTCCCGTCAGTTTCCAGCACCTTTGCGGACGATTCGCTTTCTCTGGGTGCCGGAATACATCGGCACGTGGGCCTGGTTTTCAAAACATATTGACGATCCGATAACGCGAATTTCCGCTCTCAATTATGACGGCGTCGGGGTAGATTTGATCAAGGCTCATTCCATATTCGTTATGATGTATACGCCCGATTCGACTCCCTCGTTCCTCAATGCTGTGATGGAATCCATTCTTGATTTCATGAATGCGCACAATAATGTCCGCTATCCCAAACAGAAGGATTTTCACATCATTTCCCTGACCGGCTCGCGCAACCGGCTCCGAGGAGAAATGGCGCCGTTCAGCATGGGTAGCGACCACGAAGTATTCAATAATCTCAAGATTCCGGCTGTGATGGCAGGTGCGGGGCCAGACGATTTCTATCATTCCCAGGAAGATACTCCAGACAAAGTAGACGCCACACAGCTTCACCGTGCGGTGTTTTCAGGGCTGGCGGCAATCACGACAATTGCATACGCCGATGACGAACGTGCAGCTGATATAGCCCAATTAACCTTTATCTACGGAAAAAAGCGAATTGGCAAAGAAAGCGAGGTGCGGGCGTCCCGACTCATTGCGAGCCTTGACGCCGGGAACTTCTCAGAAAAAAAACGCTTGGCACCGAAAATCATCGCACACGTCTATCGACGCGAACAAGCTGCGATTCGCTCCACTACTCTGTTTTCGCGAACCCCGAAAACCAGGAAGGTAATCGAGCAAATAGCATCATTGCTAGAGGATGCCGAGGGGATTTCCCTGCAGAACATCGCAGAGTTAACCGAGATAAGAGCATCTGCCTTGAGCGTGCCCCTCAAGGAGGATACTCTGAGCGCCACAGAACAGGAAGCCGCAAGGCTGTTTCCCCACCGCAAAATGACGTATCCGCTAGAAGGGACGACTTACGTATACGAGAAACTGGAGGGCGACAGCGATCTGAACGCGCTGAAGAAAGAGTTTGAACAGGTTGGAGAAAACGTGAAGAAGATGGGCGGATCGATTCTTTTGCTTTTTGCCTTGCGCGACGCTCCGTCTTTCTATGCAGATGGGACGCGCTCGATCTTGGAGATACGGGACGCTATCGCCGTGGAGTACATATGGCTTCCCATTGAGCTTATGAAGCTCTACTTCCGCGTTTTCGAGAAGGCGGGCGTTGTGGTAATCACGCAGGATCAAAAAAATAACAGGCCAGTGTAGCGACTTTTCGGAAGCAGGATTTGGAACCTGCTGCCAGTTAATAAATCAGTACTGGGTACCCGGGATTACTTTGAGTATTGTTGTATTCCGACCGGCCAGAGCAGCCCCTTGAATTCTCGTGCTTGCCAGTCTTGCGCCGGGTGACCCAAAACGCCGCAACAATGACCACCACGAAATAGGCCCCGATGATAAGCCAGTCTGCCAAGCTAAGTTTCGACACAACAAATCGCTTCTCTTGGCAAAGGCTATTTAACTGTAAATCGGCCCTTAAGCCGAATATCACGAGACGAGCTGCCGATGAGAATCTGGAACACCCCAGGCTCAACAACCCATCGCTTGACAGCAGGGTTGTAGAAGCTCATCGATGAATCATCCAGGTTAAATACCACCGTTGTGCTTTCACCAGGCGAGAGCTTTACCTTCCGGAATCCTTTAGGCTCCTTGACGGGCCGCTCCATACTCGACTCGGCATCACGAATATACAACTGCACAGTCTCCTTACCTTCGCGTTCCCCACTATTGGACAGTCTCATGCGCACAGTCACCGCATCGCCAGGGCGCACCTCGGTAGGTTCGATTTCCAGGTCGCTATACTCGAACGAGGTGTACGAGAGCCCGTAGCCGAATGGGAACAACGGCTCGATACCCTCTCGATACAAAATGTCGGTAGCCCACGAATATGCCTTCGCCAAACCGGACCACCCCGTTTTCGCCGGGATAATGGCCATGTCCCGAATGGTCCTCCGGCAGCTTTGGCATGGTTATCGGCAGCTTGCCTGAAGGATTCACATCACCAAAGAGTATCTCGCCAAGGGCGTGGCCGCCTTCCTGGCCTGGATAGCCTGCAACAATCAATCCTGCCACCTTGTCGAGCCATCGCGTCATGACAATCTGTGTTCCCGCGTTTAATACGACGATAGTGTTCTCGTTTGATTCGGCCACTGCTTCAATTAACTCATCCTGACGACCCGGTAGAGCCGTGTCGGGCCGATCGTAACCCTCGCTCTCGAAATAATCGGACAGCCCCGCGACAACGATGGCCGCATCCCGAGCAACCTGCGCAGCTTCCTCTATGGTATCGCGCTGTTCCTGGCATAGTCCCCCATTGCAGGATATTTTTCTCTGGCGTATTCCGAGAGATTTCGCAGCCTCCCTTTCACCGGGAGTGGGCAAACTTATCTGCTCAACCGGATCACATTCCCAGGTAATCTACCGTTCCACTTTCCCTTTTCAATGGCAACTTCCCCGTTGATGACGAGGTACTCCACACCTTTACAGTACTGGTGGGGATTGGAAATCGTAGCCTCAGTCTTAATGTTCTGAAGGTCCAATACCACGATATCGGCCTTGTAGCCTTGTTTAATCCAGCCCCTATCTTTCCAATTCATAATCTGGAGAGTTTGCATTCATGGCGTATCTTGAATTTCCTGCTATAAAGAAAAATCCAAAGATTACCAAAAACGTTAAAAATATGATCTTCTTTGTCATTGGACCTCCTTAAAATGGAATTTATAAATTTTCTCCTCAAACCCATTCAAGTTATAAATAAATTGACGGTCTGTCAATAAAAAAGCAGGGATTTGATGAATCAAGCCTCTACAATGAACCAAGAAATGTTTGTAAAAAGCTTTCAATGATATATAATAAATTTTGGTTCATCGCAAGAATGAGGAAATTTTGGGAGACTTATCCTTTTTAGAAAGGAAGAACACTATGCGCTTTAAATCTATTTTGCCTTATTTTCTGATCAGTTCTTTACTGATTGTCTGTATTTCTTGTGGTCAAAAAGAAACCACAGAGTCATTAGTAAGAAAGCGAATAGAGCAGATGGCTGGCTCAGTGACAATTTACCGGGATACATATGGTGTTCCTCATATTTATGGTGCCACAGATGCCAGTGCTGTTTTTGGCTACATGTATGCTCGTGCTGAGGATGAATTTTTTCGGATTGAGGAGCATTATATCTTATACCTGGGACGAACAGCAGAAGCATTTGGCGAGAAAATGTCAACAGCTACTGGTTCTATCCTAGATACAGTAAATTGGGATACCTGGGTCAGGGCTATGGAGACAGAGAAGCACTCGAAAGCAGAGTATGAGCGGTCTTCTCCAGAATTTCGTGTCCTTTGTGATGCATTTGCCGATGGGCTCAATTATTATTTGGCCAAGAATCCTAAAGTGAAACCTCGTCTTCTGACAGATTTTGAGCCATGGTATGCCTTAGCTGGGGCCCGGATGGTACATTACATCTCATTATTCAAGACTATTCAAACAGAATTAAAGGAATTGAAACCTGCCCGTTTCCCCCAACAGTCAGATTCCCTGGAGAGCTGCAATATGTGGGCAATAGGGAAGAACAAGAGTGCTTCGGGAAATGCTATCTTATTCATCGATAATCATATCCCGCTTCATGAGTCCTACGAAGTCCATCTCCATAGTGATGAGGGTTGGAACTTTGCGGGAGAGAACTGTTATGGTTCTGGCATCTTTCCCTGGTGGGGCTATAACGAGTACCTGGGATGGAGCTGGACAGCCAGTTACCCGGACATCGTGGATGCATATATGGAGACCTTCGATGATCCGAAAAATCCGCTGGCATATCGCTACGGCAATGGCTACAGGACAGCAATAGAGTGGCAAGACACCATAAAAATCAAAACAGAGACTGATATCGAAGAGGAGCGTGCCATTACCTTGCGCAAAACCCATCATGGTCCTATCCTTGGCCAAAAGGAGGGGAAATATTTGGCGGTTAAAGTTGCAAAATTAGAAGAAGGCGGACTGTATCAGCAGGTGTTCTCGATGAGCAAGGCGCGGAGCTTGAGAGAATTTAGAGAGGCTATATCACATTGTGCCCAAGCTAATTGTAATATCATGTATGCGGATCGGGATGGCAATATATTCTATCTCTATAACGGGATTATTCCCAGGAGAAATTCCAATTTCGATTGGACACAGCCACTAGATGGCAGCAATCCTGAGACTGAGTGGAAAGGGTATCACACAATCGATGAACTGCCTCAAGTCTTGAATCCAGAAAGCGGATGGATACAAAATTGTAATTCTTCGCCATTTACCACCACATCCAGTGGAAATCCTGTCAAAGAACATTATCCATCCTATATAGCTTTTGGAGAGAAAGACAATCACCGGGCCAGGATTTCGCGCCGGATTCTTTCCTCCCAGGACTTTTTCACTTTTGAGGATTTGAAACGAGAAGTGTTCGGTACATACGTCTTAGATGCCGAAAAGAGAATTCCACAGCTTACTGAGGAGTGGAAAGAGCTCAAAGTAAAAAATGCCTCCCGTGCTGAAGAATTACGAGAAGCGATCGAGGAACTGAATGCCTGGGATCGCAGGAGTGGAGTCGAATCAGTGGCCGCCACAATATTTTTTCTCTGGTATGAAAAAATGTATTTCCAGAAGAATAAGGCAGGAAAAAAAGACTGGTTGAAAATCGCTAAACTTGAGGAAGTAATAGAAAAGCTAGGAAAAGACTTTGGTACATGGCGTGTTCGCTGGGGAGAAGTTAATCGTCTCCAGAAAAGGGACGTGCGTGTTGGGGAGCCCTATAGTGACGACCGAATGAGTTTACCCATTGCTGGCGCACATGGATCAATTGGCATCATGAATTGTTTCCTCTCCCGTCCAGTTGAAGGCTTAAAGTGCCGTTACGGATATCATGGGAGAGCTTATGCTAGCCTGATCGAATTTGGTGAGCCGATAAAGGCTGTATCAATCATGGCTTTTGGCCTGAGTTCAGATCCAAAGTCTCCCCACTATTTCGACCAAGCACCTCTATATGCGAAAGGTCAATTTAAACCAGCCTGGTTCACACTTGACGAGATCAAAGCGAATCTTGAACGTACATATCATCCGGGAGAGTAGCACATAGACTGGGATGAGGATTTCTATGGCGAGCACCAACCCCGGTGCGGTGAATCGTCTTGAGAATATAAAATCGGATGCGGATATGGCATCTTCTGTTAATCGAGTCCAACGGGGTTAAAGGAAGAATCCATGTTTGCTTGTATTAATTTGAATAGATAGTACAGATTTAATAATCCAGGCTAATTACTTTCATAATATTTATAGGAAAAGTCAACCTCTAGATAGTCTTTATCTGGTAATTTTGGAAATGATGCATGCGGTTCTTCTTGATACCAGAATGCAACTGAAGAAAGGTCGTCCTGCAATGGTAAATATCTTCCTCCAGAGCGCAGCCCCAGGGCTTGAATAGTTACTTTTAAATCCTCTTCAAAGCGTATTGGGTCCATAATATGCCAGCGATACAATCCAAATCGTTGCTGAGAGTTCCATAATCCATCAGGAGTAATAACTTGGGGCATACCTGCATAAGGGGTCGTAAATTCTCTGTACTTATTTTCAGCTAAAAAACCATAAGAACCGCAGAAATAATCTTCTGTCCCCGTACCACAAATGGTAGGAAAATCTTTATCGCCGTCCAGGTAAAATTTAATCTCGCCTTCACCCCACCAGTAACTATTGTGTGAACCCCAACACATGTAAGTCCCGACATAATGTCCCCATCCTTTAACATCATCTACAATTGTATAAACAGATTTGTATGGCAAAGGATTCGTACGCCTGAATTGTGCATGGAAATATGCGGCGTCTTCTGGAATATCGGTTAGCGTATAATTAATCTGATAAAAAAGCATATTCTTATTAAGAGAAATTGCCAGCTGGAAGAATTTGAAGGAGTGTTTCATGCCAATTTTTGGCCATTTTTGAAGAGAAGGAAAGCTTTATCAGCCATACTCGATCCATTATGTAACTTTAAACCACAGCCATTTACTCAGGCTACTCGACTGGGTTTGGATGGAGGATCGGCTTGACGCGCTCCTCAAGAGGAAGCATTTCGTCATGGTCATATCCTACCTTATCCTGGTACCAATAGGTTGTGATCGCATAATCAACCCAGCCGCGGCCCTGTTTACGCAAGTCCTCAAGTTGTTTCATTCCCGCCTCCATAATATGCTCAAAGGCCTCATCATGCGAATCAAAGAGATTCACGTACTGAGCTGCTTCTACGGCCCAGTTAATACGCCAATCCAGGCTTTTGTTGAATCGAATGACATCATTACTGCGGAAGCGATAGGTGCTGACCATAGAAGGAGTTTTATTCCTCACGAAATTCATGCCGTCATAGAGCCCAATAAATTCTCGGAGAAACCCAAAGCAGAAGGAAAAGGCGCACTCAGTGCCTGTATATAAAATACTCGGTTTTTCTTCCCCGTCTATCCTGATCTCATTGTCTCCTTCCATAACCCATGCAAAACCTGAAAAATTGGGTTCATCCGTACAAATACTCCAGGAACTCCCCAATAGTTGTCCTTGGCCGTTAACGCGAAAGAAAGGCTCAATGGTCTCACCATCAAGCTGAAAAGCAAACCGCTTCCATGTGGCATGAAGGTAGCCTAAATCGCCTTTCCATTCGGACAATTTTTCGAACTCCACAGATAGGTAGGTCACAAAGTGATAGGGAGTTTCATTCTTCAAAACTATTCGTGCAGATTTTTCAAAGGGCATGGGAATAAAGCAGTTGTATGACTCAGGAGCGATTTCTACAAATGGGGTTGAATAATCCTTTGCTCTGCCACCACAGCCGTCTGCAAAGAAGTCTCCCACAGGAACTCGGATGGCAGGCGTGGGATTTCCGTTGTAGTAGACTTCAAGGATGATACCCCGGGCTGCCAAAGCCCTCCTTTCTTCTTCGGGCATTTCCTTGATTAACAAAGCCCGTGAGGCAAATACATCACCTTCCACTGCCAGTGATCTTTTATCCTCTCCCTGAATCCCCCTTTCATGCGTTGAAGTGTGTTTTGGACCGCCGAACATGAAATAGAAATGTTTTGTCATATGTATGTGAGTGATGACTGCCGGTCCCTCAATCTCTGCAATGGCAACTGATTGGCCAGCATCTAGTGTCTCAGAATGGATGCCCACGATGCCTGCGTTTCGTGTGCCGGACTTACGGTGAGACTTCAATCTGGCTACTTTGAAGGAACCATCTTGGGCATCAGAGGGTGTGTTTGACACGCATGCCAAACCAAAGACACAGATTAATACAAGGGAGATGAGAATTCTCAGGTAATTTTTCATAGTTTTCCCTTTCATAGATATGCAGACATATGGTTTACTTGACAGCAAACATAAAAAGCACAAACGATTAGCTCAATCATTTGTTTTTTCAATTAAATAACTCTATTCCTTCGCTTTGTCAAGAATTCTATCACGATCTCTATAGTCGAATAATCCAATTTTTTGAAATAAATCCAATTTATTGGATTATCGATAGAAATAAATTAAACATTGGACTGAGGTATAGCGCCTATACTTGTAAAGGTTTGAATATAGACAACTGGGATATCAGGAATTTTAGCCCCAGGTTCGGTTTCAGTTGGGATCCGGTTGGAGACGGAAAAACATCCATTCGGGGAGGCATCGGAACGTACGCCTCAAACCCCACTTTGAATGCAGGTAATGTGGGCACCTATGGATGCTCCTATATGGGCGGAGGCCAGATAGGCCTGGTAGCGCTGATGAATCTCCACCTTAAGGCAATGATCCCTCAGGCTGCTGGTGGATGTTTTCCCTGATGGAAGAGCTTTCAACGTGCAGGAGGGGATATCGCGTTCCCGGTATCGTGAAGGATTTTCGAAGAAAGTCTGGATGAAGCCGGGAGAGGTATACAAATGTACGATCGATATCCACGCTACGAGCAATTACTTTGCTCCTGGACACCGAATACGTGTGGAAGTATCGAGCAGCAACTTTCCCCGTTTCGACCGCAACTTGAACACTGGAGGGAATAACTACGACGAGACAGAGTGGGTCATAGCCAAGAACACAATCCACCATTCAAAGAAATATCCTTCCCATATCATTCTTCCAGTGGTAAAGTAAGATAAACGCTTAGCTATAGAAATCATATATGAGAGATGTACTGCGGGAAAAATTGTATTTTCTGATTACATACGTACTCTGAATAAGGAGGCAAGATGATAAAACTTCGCTTGAAGGTTTGTATGGTGCTTTTTTGTGTTTGCATCTTTGGAGTTTTTGCTCAGGGAGATGCGAATGAGCTGAGGTACCCGATGCCAGAGCCAAAATACAGTGTTCGGGTTGAACGCAGTGTAATGGTACCCATGCGGGACGGAGTGAGGCTCTCCACAGACCTCTACTTTCCAGAGGGAGTTGAGGGAAAACTCCCTGTGATCATGGTTCGGACTCCATACAACAAAGATATCTTTTACAAGGAATACGATTTATACAAGCGCCAGTGGCAAGGCCCATACATTTTTGCCGGGCAGGGATACGTTGTTGCTGTTCAGGACTGCCGGGGAAGGTTTGCATCAGAGGGAGAGTTCCTTGTTTCTGCAAATGAACCCAAAGATGGCTACGATGCAGTAACCTGGTTGGCCACCCAACCCTGGTCCAATGGAAATGTTGGCACCTACGGATGTTCTTACATGGGTGAAAATCAGATAGGGCAGGCCAAACTGCGCAATCCACACCTCAAAGCGATGATTCCCCAGTCTGCCGGAGGGCAAGTAGGTTCGGCAGGAAACAGGTATCGGAACTTTGGAACATTAAACGGAGGTGCCTTCGAACTTTCCACTGGATTTGGATGGTTTCGGGGATCAGGTACTAAGATCTATTTCCAACCCCCGCCAGGAACTCCACGCGAAGTTCTCTTAGATATTGGTAAGTTTTTCAATCCGGCCCCGGTGATACCAGAGATTGATTTTCACTCTATCTGGAGAACTCTTCCACTCATAGACATGGTGAAAAAGGCCGGAGCTCCACCTACCGATTTTGAGGGTTTTGTCTCCCATGAGCCGGCTGATCCATGGTGGGATCAGTTTGGCTATATCAAAGACTCTGACCGCTTCGATGTGCCAGCCCTGCACATAAATGCGTGGTACGATCTTATCGTTGCTGAGACACTTTACCTCTTTAACCTCTTCCAGAAAAACGGCGAGAGCGACCGTTGCCGAGATAATCAGTTTGTAATTATTACACCCATGACACACTGTGAATCCGAGTTTTTTGGGCTAGCGAAAGAGAGAACGATTGTCGGAGAGCGCGACATGGGCGATACACGGTTCGATTACTGGGGGACGTACATCAAGTGGTTCGACTACTGGTTGAAGGGCATTGAAAACGGCGTTACTGATATGCCCAAGGTACAGATTTATGTCATGGGGAAGAACGAGTGGCGGTCCGAGAATGAGTGGCCACTGGCCAGAACTCAGTTTACCAAGTATTATCTCCACAGCGACGGTTATGCTAACAGCCGGTATGGATCGGGTACCTTGAGTACGAGGATTCCTGGGAACGAGCCTCCCGACCGCTTCGTTTATGATCCCAAGACTCCTGTCCCCTCCCTCGGAGGCCCTATCTGCTGTACTGGTACAACCGATGCAGTTCCTGGATCCTACGATCAGTTTGAGATAGAAATGCGCAATGATGTACTAGTGTATACTACGCCGGTACTCAAGGAAGGAATAGAAGTTACTGGCCCTATTCAAGCGATACTCTATGTTTCCTCGTCGACAAAGGATACTGACTTTACGGTCAAGCTGGTGGATGTCTATCCTGATGGAAGGGCTTTCAACGTGCAGGAGGGAATATTGCGGGCCCGGTATCGTGAAGGCTTCGATAAGAAAGTCTGGATGAAGCCGGGAGAGGTATACAAATGTACGATCGATGTCCACGCTACGAGCAATTACTTTGCTCCTGGACACCGAATCCGGGTTGAAATCTCGAGCAGCAACTTTCCCCGTTTTGACCGCAATCTGAACACTGGAGGAAATAACTACGATGAGACCGAGTGGGTCATAGCCAAGAACACAATCCACCATTCAAAGAAATATCTTTCCCACATCATTCTTCCAGTGGTAAAGTGAGATAAATACTAGGCCATAGAAATCATAAGAAGGAGATAGAACAATGATGATTAAGAAGTTTTTCTGCAGTTATAAGATTTTGATCCTTATTATCTCATTCATGTTGTTATTATTCCATAATCCAGCGTATAACTTCGATCGAGATCTTAAGCCGGAGGACATCGTCGCGGAAATAGGATATGTTCCCCTAACAGACGGTGTGCGTCTGGCCTATAGCCTCTACCTGCCGGCAAAAGAGGGGAAATTCCCAGTGGTTCTTGAATACAATCCTTACTGGGCTTCCGGACAATTTCTCAACTTAACTGTAATGGATTTTTTAAACAATGGCTATGCCGTGCTGGGAGTAAATTTCAGAGGAACCGGGTGCTCGGAAGGGAATATTGATTTGTTCTTGGAGTTCGAGCGGGAAGGGAAAGACGGCGCAGAGGTTATCGAGTGGGCAGCCAAGCAACCGTGGTGTACCGGCAGCGTTGGCATGTTCGGGAATTCATACTCGGGGATCATCCAGTTTGTCGTTGCAGCCCTGCACCCGAAGGGCCTGAAGGCGCTCTCAGCCGGGGGGCTCTCAAGCGACATCTACTCCGAAGTTACCTACCCGGGCGGGATACTGAACGTGCAGGAAGCCTGGTGGACTTACTGGGCGCAGCCTTTCGTGGCTGAGATGGGTTTGAAGCGGCGGATGGAGATCGCTGAAGACCCGGATTGCCAGAAGCGATGGAGGCAGCGCCCGTCTAGAAGCTGGCAGAAATATGTCCGCCACCCTCTCCGGGATGAGTACTGGAAAGAAAGAGCACCAGAGATTTTTGCCGCCCAAGTAGTAACCCCTGCTCTGATGATACAGGGGTGGCAGGACGAGGAAGTTCCAGCCCGGGGAGCAGTCAGGCTCTACGAGTGCGTTCAAGGCCCCAAAAAAATGATCATTTCCAACGGGGGCCACGGTGTCTACAGCGGCACCTGGCCCAGGATGGGAGCCGAAACAATCCGCTGGTTCGACCGCTGGCTGAAGGGCATCCCCAACGGAATCGACCGGGAGCCACCAATAACCATCTGGTTCGAGACGCAGTTCCCGACGCGGGGCAGCGAGAAAGAAGAGGTAAAACCTGCCTGGATTGAGCACTTTTCTGACTGGCCGGTCCCGGAAACCGAGCAGGTTCCCCTCTACCTGAATAGGGACAAAAAGCTGAGCAAGACTGTTCCCCAGGGAGAAAGTGAAACCGGGAAACTCACCTACTTCTACCCCTACAGCACTGAACTTATCTTCACCAACCAGACGTTTGATGTTGCTCCACCGCCCCTGGGTGCCCTGCACTACCAGACCGTGCCCCTGGAAAGGGACGTCGGGATTGCCGGGACCGTGGTGCTCACCCTATACTTGAGCAGCGAAGTGGAGGACACAGATATCATGGCTGTGCTCTATGATATCGATCCAGAAGGAAACACCCTGTACATCCAGCGCGGATTCATGCGTGCCTCTCACCGGCATATCGATAAAACGCGGACCCGTTCCCACGATCCCTACTTCAGCCATGACAAGGAAGACCTCCTCGAACCAGGGAAAGTCTACGAAGTCAAAGTCCCTCTCTATCCGGTTGCCCATGTCTTCCGCCAGGGCCACCAGGTTCAGATCGGCATCATGACGCCGCCGACGATCCCCCTTCCCAACTGGGGCTTTATCATCAAGAACTTGCCAGGGATTATCACAGTCCACCATTCTGAAGAGTATCCCTCAACACTCACCCTCCCGGTCATTCCCGGCCTGAAAGCCAAGGCCTCTCCGCCGGCCTTGGGGGCGCTCCCATTTCAGCCCTACCGCAAGGCAAAGGAACCGAATCCCTGGCAACTCCCGAAGTGAGAAGTTGCCGAGTTAGCGGCGATGAAATACAATTCATTCTTAGCTATACAAAGAGAAATCGAAGGAATAGATGCCAATCCTATGATTCGACCTTTACTATGATTTGTAATCAAGAGAGATCTGTGATTTTTATATGATCAGGTTATCTCATTCCAGACTAAGGAACAGGAGGATGCTTTGATTGACCAGCACGCACATAAGGTAGCTTTAGATATTAGAGCTCGTTATGAACAACTGACCAAAAAATCCCGAGCTCACGATGCTCGTGCTAAGAAAAGCCTTCCTGGAGGTGATACCAGAACAGCTACCTATTTCTTCCCCTACCCAACATATCTGGAAAAAGGAAACGGCTGTTATGTTTATGATGTCGATGGAAATGAATACATCGACCTGCTCAGCAATTATACTTCCCTTGTCCATGGCCATGCTCATCCCTTGATCGTGAAAGCCATAAAAGACCAGGTTGAGAAAGGAACAATTTTAAGCTCACCGAGTGAAATCCAGTATCTCTTAGGTGAGGAAATTTGCCAGCGCATCAAGGCCATGGATTCGGTTCGATTCTGTAACTCTGGGACAGAAGCCTCACTCTTTGCCATCAGGGCAGCTCGCGCTTTTACCTCTAAGGACAAAGTAATTAAAATAGATGGAGGCTTCCACGGAACTCATGACCTCGCCGAAGTAAATATTTTCCCCGATCTAACATCCAAAGGTGTACCTCAGCCGACACGCAGTCCCGGAATCCCTGCCAGTGTACTCCAGGATGTATTAGTAGCACCCTTCAATGATCTTTCTGTGAATGATTCGTATCAAACAGAAGTTCGAATCGCGGACACTATCAGATATACCTCGAGAGATCTCCGCACAGATAAAACGATTAGAATTTGAGGATAAAACCAGACCTGGACAGTCAGTCGCTCTGGCTTGCAGCAGCAGGGGGATTAGCAATTATGGAGTCATCGTTCAATCCCTGGTCTCGTCACTCAAAGAGTTGGGACTCGAACCTTTTGTCGTCCCGGCCATGGGAAGTCATGGGAGTGCAACAGCCGCTGGACAGAAAAAGGTTCTGGAGAATCTTGGCCTGACTGAAGAGAGACCGATATCATTCGATGATCAGGGCAACCTGGAACCTTTTTTTTCAATATCTGATTGAATCGACTGAAGTTTAAATCCGGTTTACTCACAGAGAGGGAAATGGAAAAAAGAAAAAATAAACTTACTCCGAGACTTAACAGCCGTGATCTTACTGAAGACTGTTATTACCAACGGAAGAGCTTGCTCAAATCCATGGGATTCGATGACATAGACATGGAGCGGCCGCTTATCGCCGTGGTCAATTCCTGGAATGAGCTTATTCCCGGACACTATTATCTCAGGCAATTGGCAGAATCAGTAAAGGCAGGTATATGGCAGGCAGGAGGCACGCCACTGGAGTTCAACCATATCGCACCCTGCGATGGCTTTGCCGACGGCAATCTGGGAATGCACTGGATACTGCCGAGCAGGGATATCATTGCTGCCTCGATAGAGATGATGATTCAATCCAGCCGTGTGGATGGGATGGTTGCCCTCTCCACATGTGACAAGATTGTACCTGCCCAGCTTATGGCTCTGGCAAGGATCAATCTTCCGGCCATTATGGTGACGGGTGGATATATGCTCCCCGGACGCTTCAAAGGGCATGATAACATCCATGTTGGCTACACAGCGGAGTACTACTCAGATTGGAAGGAAGGAAAACTATCAGACGAAGACTACCTTGAACTCGTTGACTGTGCCTGCCCTACAGCAGGAGCCTGCTGTATGATGGGCACAGCCAACACTTTCTGCTGTCTCACAGAAGCTCTCGGTTTATCTCTTCCTGGAAATGTAGGAAAAGCCGCAGTGGAATCCTCGCTTTCTCGCCTAGCCAAGCAAGCAGGCCGGACAATAATGGAACTTCTGGAAAGGAACATCCGACCCCGGGATATCATGACGCGAGAAGCCATCGAGAATATCATGATGGTTCATTCTGTCATTGGAGGTTCTTCAAATGCCATTCTTCATCTGCCTGCTATTCTCCATGAATTGGGTATCGAAATACCTCTGGCTCACTGGAACAAGGTCAGCAAGAAAGCACCTCACCTGACCAACATCACAGCAGGGTCAGTGTACACGATGAGAGATTTTGGAAATGCTGGAGGTGTTCAAGCTGTCATGAAAGAACTCAGCTCTGTTTTAAACCTGGATGTCCTGACATGTACGGGGAAAAGCCTGCGGGAGAACCTGGCCACAGCAATAAACGCCAACCCGGAAGTAATCAGACCTCTTTCCAATCCTGTGTACAAGGAGGGTGCTACCGCAATTCTTCTCGGTAATTTATCTCCGAACGGAGCTGTGGTGAAACAGAGCGCAGTTCCAGAGGAAATGATGAAACACAATGGGCCAGCAAGAGTTTTCGACGGAGAAGAGGCTGCCAAAAGTGCACTCCTAAGTCGAAAGATTAACAAAGGCGATGTGGTGGTCATACGCTATGAAGGAGCTCGTGGTGGCCCGGGGATGAGAGAAATGTACACATTCCAGAATATTCTCTGCGGTATGGGGCTTGAAAAATCGGTGGCTCTTGTCACAGACGGACGCTTTTCAGGATTCACCCGGGGCCCTGCAATCGGGCATGTATCCCCTGAGGCAGCAGACGGAGGCCTTATTGCTGCCTTGCGTGACGGGGATAGGATCGAATACGACATCCCAGCCCGCAAGTTAGAGGTGATGCTTTCAGATAAGGAAATCCAGGAGCGAATGAAAGACTGGAAGCCGCCAGAACCTAGGATTAAGACGGGCTTCTTGGGATCTATCTATCCTTATATCGTTGAATCTGCAGACAAAGGTTGTATTCTGCGAATTCGAAAGTAAAGCTATCTAATGGAGTAGCTTTTTGCTTCCATCCTTAGACGATTGCTGATTTAGATTTATGCCGGCTCTCACAGACCTGAAAAACTTTTATTGAAAGGAGGGATAAACATGGCAGACTGGGAACAGGTCAACAACAGCCCCTTGAACATCTCAGAGGATGTTTGGAAGGATATTCAGCTTCCAGAGAAGGTTTATCTCCACGACACCACCCTTCGAGATGGAGAACAGTTCGCTGGAGTGGAGTTCACCAAGGAGGATAAGATCCAGTAGATTTTTCCAAGAAATTTATCACGAAGGTTGTGGATGAAGCAGCGATCGATTCGGTGTGTATTCCCGATACCTTTAGCCACTGTCTTCCCCAGACCATCTACCACTTTGTCAGAATGCTCAGAGATTGGACGGACAAACCAGTTGAAATCCACCCACACAATGCGTTCAGCATGGGAGTTGCCAACGCACTTGCTGGAGTTATGGCCGGAGCCGAGGTTGTTCATACTTGCGTAAATGGATTGGGTGAAGGAGCGGGCAATGCTCCGCTTGAGGCTGTAGCCTTAAATCTTCAGCTGATGCTCGGAATTGATACCGGGATCTGCTTCGAAAAGACTTATGAGCTCTGTAAATTGGTAGAAAAGCTCTCCAGAGTACAACTTCAAGTCAACTGGCCTCTGGTCGGTGAGAGGGTTTTTACGACTGAATCGGGGATTGCCGTCGATCTGTTCGCCAAAATGGCTGCTGCGGGAGTAAGCGTTCCAGTTGACAAGGATATAGCGACTGTCATTGGTCGGAAGCGCAGCCTTGTCGTAGGCAAAATGAGCGGCCGAACCTCAATCAAGACAAAGATGAAACAACTAGAGTTGCTTCTCCCTGAGGAAGACAAGATCGGCCTGATTCTCAACGAGGTGAAGAATAGATCAATTAAAAAGCATGACGCCCTCAGTGATGAGGAATTCAAGAAGGTTGTTTCCGAAATCCTCGGTTAGAAAGATATTCGGACCTGTTGCGGAATAACGCTGATATGTTCGTCTCTTACAGGAAGGAGCAGGAAATTACTTTTTATGCCTTAAAACTTATTCCTCAGGACTTTTCCAGGTCTTAGGCCTGTGTGTGCCTTCTCTTTGTATACGACTTTGCCATTAACGAGTACATATAGTATTCCCTCGGGCGGTTGGGCCGGATCTAAGAAGTCACCCTTCATCTTAATCTTTTCAAAGTCGAAGACGACGATATCAGCATAAGCGCCTGGACTCAAGACCCCCCTATCCTTTAATCCAAACCTTTGAGCTGGGAGATATGTTGCCTTCCTTACAGCCTCTTCCAGGCTGAGAACGGCTTTTTCTCTTACATAAGTCCCAATATAGTGGGGAAACAAACCGTAAGAGATAGGAGCGTAAGGTATAGTAGAATATAATTGGTAACTATCAGGTTCCGGTTTGGCGGATAAGGCTATTACATCAGTGCACGGCATTGCGATAGGGTGCTTTAGAAAAACTGGGATAGCTGCTGGAGCAAATCTCCTGTCAAGAAATTGAACCCATGTTGTTTCTGGATCTTCAACCAATATGTCAAAAATCATTTCAAGGGGATCAGTATTCCTCATACGAGCTATATCTCCTATAGTTTTTCCCTCATACTCCTTATTCTTGCAAGTCAATATTTTGAAACAATCCATCCAGTAAGGATCAACTTTTGTATGGATCCAGCCTAACTTGAGTCTACATTTTTCGTCCACTCTTCTCAACCTGTCCCTAAACTCCCTGGTGTTTAGCCTCTGTATAAATTCTTCTTTTTCTATTTGTTGTACCCAATTTAAACCAACCACTCTTTTCGAGTAAAAGGCATCTATCATAGGGGTCTTGCCCCCTACGGTAGCGGACCAAGGTATTGTGTCGAAGGTTACATCGAGACCTTCTTTCCTCGCTTTGTCTATAATCTCTACGAGAGTGGCCTTTGCAGCAGCCTCTTCTAGAAAATCTGGATGTGGTTGACGAAGCTTGTATGCTTTTGAAAAGTGAGCTATGTGGAGAGGTATCTTGGCTTTTCTGCTTATTTCCAAAGCTTCTAAATATCCACGGTATCTGCCTGCCCATACATCTTCTGGTGGTCCATAGTATAACCCGTAGGAAACTTCCTCCGGATCATCTGTAGGCCATTGGCTATTCATATGTCTCGTATGAGGTACATAGAGGCCACCATATTTGCTGGCAACCTTTGCCAACTCAATCAACTCCTCTGTGTCAGCAAAACGGCCCGGATCATAATCTAAGCCACCTGAGAATCCGATCGCACCGCTCCTCATAGCTTCCTCCATATACTTTTTCATCTCCTCGATCTCTTCCGATGTCGCTTTCCTTCTGAAGTCTTTCCCCATAACGAGGCTCCTTATGACACCATGGGCCACAAGCGGAGCATAATTGAGAGATATACCTTCCTCTTCAACCTTTGACAGCCATTCGCCAAATGTGAGGGTGGCGAGGGGAGCTGGCGAACTGCCGCAGTTCCCCCCTAAAAAAGACGTAATCCCCTGCATGACAAGGTTTTCAGCTAGAGGATATTTCATTATGGTCAGATCGGCATGGGAGTGTGGGTCTATAAAGCCAGGAGACGTCACAAGTCCTGTTCCGTCTATTATGGTAGCTGCATCTCCTTTGACTTTGCCTACTGCAACTATCTTCTCACCCTTAATCGCGATGTTCCCCTTAAAGGCAGCTTTGCCTGTTCCATCGACAATCTTTGTGTTCTTTATAAGCACGTCATAGCGTTCAGGTGTGGACGAGAGTGTAATAACAAGAAGACAAAGAATGAGGCTTAAAAAACTAAGTTTTGCCAAACCATTTTTAAAGTTCATTTTCCCTCCCATAAGAACTTTTAGGAAAAATATAAAATGAGATAGATATAATATAACAAACTGAAGTATTATAACAAAATAAAAAATAAATCGTTGGCAGGTTTTTCATAAAAAAGTACACCCAATTTCTGCTTCTCCATTTATTATTTCTTCTAACTTTAACATATAAAATAAATTAGACATTTTTATGCCTAATTTGTGGGAGAAATCCAGAAAAACTAAGAAACGTTATATAAGGCTAAATCTTCTTTGACAAAGAGAAACCTTTTAAATATAATTTTGCTAAAATAAGACAAAATCTGTATAAGATATTAAACAAAGTTAAAAGGAGACAGGAATGTATAGGTCAAAAAAGATAACGTTTGTCATTCTGGTTGTGTGCATTGGATTCATCCTACCCCTAGTTTTTGCTCAGGATGCAAAGCAATCAGAGCGGAAGGCGATGTATTACCGCTATCTGAACTTAGCCTCCCTGGTCAAAGGCGGCTCGATCCAGCCCCACTGGATGGCCGACGAGGGCCGTTTCTGGTATGCCGAGGGTGCTCCGGAGAATACCATTATTTATAAAGTCGACCCGAAAGCTAACACTAAAGAAACCCTGTTTAATACTTCTCGCCTTCGTGAAGCACTCACCGCTGTTCTTGGGCACGAACTTCCCTACAAGGGTCTTCCTTTTTATACTTTTGCCTTTGTTCCTGGCCAGCGAGCGGTCAAGTTCTCGGTAGAGGGAAGAAATTTTATCTGCCAGCTCGATACATACAAGATAACACAGATCCCTGCGCCCTCTCAGGAGGAAAGGAGCCGGATGATACCTCAAATAGTTCGGAAAGGATTTCCGACAGGAAGACCTGATGTGATGGAAATTCTTTCCCCTGATCGCCGCTGGTTTTTAGGAGCCAAGAATCACAACCTATACCTCCGCTCTACTTACGATGGTCGTATCGAACCGCTGACTACTGATGGCATCAAGGACTATGAATGGATGATGCAGTTGAGAGAACTAAGAATTTTGGAGAGAGCAAAGTGGTCTCCCGATAGTTACAAGGTAGCTGCTCCAAAGGTTGACAGCCGCAAGGTAGGCCGCCTTCCGATTGTTCACTGGCTGAAACAAACAGTGGAAGTGGAGTGGATTCCCTATGTAAGGGGAGGAAGAGCTATGCCTCAAGAAGAACTCTACATCTTGGACATCCTATCCAAAAAGCAGATTCGAATAGATACCGGTGACAAGCCGGATCAATACCTGGGTATTTTGGGATGGAGGCCTGATGGTTCGGAGTTGATCGTTGGCCGGATGGACCGCGAGAAAAAGAAGGTGGAATTGATGGCTGCAGACCCCTCCACAGGCTCCACCCGGATTATCCTCACCGAAACTCAGAAAACATTCGTGGAAGGCTTATCTCCTCCCGTATATGCCGGATTAAAATTCCTCGAAGATGGAAAGAGATTCATATGGAAATCAGAAAGGAATGGATGGGCCCACCTCTACCTGTATGACCTAAACGGCAACCTCATCAATCGCCTTACAAAGGGAACCTTTCCTGTGCTGAACATTGTGGCTGTTGATGAAAAATCAGGCTGGGTCTACTTTACTGCGCATGCAGAGGAGAGGCTTTATGACACCCAGCTCTATCGGGTGAATTTCGAAGGTAAAAGGTTCCAGCGCTTAACCGAAGCAATCGGGCAGCACATTATTCAGTTTTCTCCTTCTAAAGAGTTTTTTCTTGATGTTCACTCAAGTTCTGACCGGCCTCCCTCCACAGAACTGAGAAAGGCAGATGGCACACTGCTCCAAACCCTGTCAAAAGCCAATATCGAGGGCCTCAAGGACTTGAGGTGGAGTCCTCCTGAGGAGTTTGTTGTCAAAGCGGCTGATGGGGAGACAGATCTTTACGGAATTATGTACAAGCCATACGATTTCGATCCGAGCAAGAAATATCCAGTGATAGACTTTATCTACGGTGGCCCGCAAATAGTCTTTGTTCCCCATCGCTTTATGTGGACAGGCCCCCGAGGAAGTGTTTTTAGCATGGGTCAGGCAATGGCTCAACTTGGATTTATTGTTTTTACAGTAGATGCCCGTGGGACACCAGAACGGGAAAAGGCATTCCAGGATGTGGTCTATGGAAATATCGGCCGAAATGAGATTCCCGACCATGTGGCAACGCTCAAGCAGCTGGCAGCAGAACGGCCTTACATGGATCTAAGCAAGGTTGGGGTATTTGGGATCTCTTATGGTGGGTACTTTACGATCCGTGCCATGTTGCTGGCCCCTGATGTCTATCACGTTGGCGTATCTACTGCACCTGTTACAGACTTATACCCGCGTAATGCTCCTGTCGAGCCTTACATGGGTTTGCCACAGAATAATCTAGCCGGCTATGAATACGGTTCCAGTCTCAGGCTGGCAAGTAAGCTCAAAGGCAAACTGCTTTTGATCCACGGCACGAGTGATATCAATGCCACATTTGACGCAACCATGAAGTTAGTGGAAGCATTCATACGAGCTGGCAAACAGTTCGATCTGCTGGTTATGCCTGGGCAAGATCATAATTTCAATGGCTGGGATGGCAAGGGATTCATATACTGGCTTGATGCTGTTCCCAGATACTTCCTGGAGCATCTTTCGCCTGACAAATAAGGGCTACAAGAACTTCTTGTTTCCCCGGTCTCCTGGCTTTTTATTCCAATTAGATTCTTCTTTTGTCATTGTGGGCAACAAGAGGGAGCGTGGCAATAGGAGAGAATTGTCATTGCGCGCGCAGCGTGGCAATCTCATAAAAAGGTGGGCTTGATCAATCAAACCCCTACATGTATGAGATTGCTTTGCCCCTTCGGGCCTCGCAATGACGTGCGATGAATCTTCCTCATTCCTTGCTATGACAATATAAATGAATGAGATTGCCGCGTCGCTTCGCTCCTCGCAATCAGACTGTGTCACAATTCAAGAACATGAAAAAGTTTGATAAAAATTTCCCATTTAAGGCTATAATTAAGGTGAACAAGCATTTCAGATACTCTTTTTTAGGCAGAATGTTTTGTTTGTTTCC
>SDBT01002552.1_pt1 | contig 32064 bp, 73 predicted proteins | sample 2277101 | NCBI WGS metagenome assembly SDBT01 (sample SAMN10404973, study PRJNA504765) | marine sediment metagenome | isolation source: marine sediment core GS10_PC15, 103 cmbsf | place: Arctic Ocean: Southern Knipovich Ridge | collected 2010 | reverse complement strand
CATCCTGCTTGCTGCGCCGAGCGCCCTCGATGGTGTCATCGACCTTCTCGGCGACCTCGGCACCTTTCCCGAGGAGTTCCCACAAGGTCATGCGGTTAGATCTCTCATGTGCAACCTCCTCGCAGTCCACAGGCTACGGCTTTGGACAGGGTGAAAACGCCGCCCACGAGAAGCAAGACGGCAAGGGGCGGAAAGGTTTCAGTCCAGGTATTAGGCTTACTCGCGGGCGAAGCTACGCCGGCCATGTCGTACGCTTGCTGCGGTACGAAATGGTCGCGCTCGGAGCGTCCTCCGATACTGATGAAGCTCATGGGATGAGATCTCCCAGGAAGGTACCAATGAAGTCTAGCCCAGCGTGACTCCGGTTCAAGGCTGTGACGGCGAGATCCATGGCAGGCATAACAATATCGAAATTGAGCTCCATGGGGAAGGCGTCATCGGCAAAGAGGGAGCCGTTAATGGCATTGGGAGAGATAAACTGTGAGTTGTTTCCAACCTTTATGTCGATGATGTCGAAAAACCGGGCGATGTCGCGAGGCAAGATAAAACGGGTGGGTCGGTAGGTTCCAAAGGGTCTGACAACAATTGTTGCCGTAGCTCCAGCGGCGATTGTGGCGCGCTGAAGACCGAGAACGTACTCGCGACCTGTGCCTCGCCGCTTCCAGGTCGTTCCGCGAGGATTGAGAATGATGGGCTCGACGATGGCGCCTTCGTTGACCTCGCGCTCGGGCTCGATCTTCTCGGCGAGGGCACCCTCGCTTTCCACAATGTGGAGTTTTCTAATGGCTCCAGTCACTTCTTGGTTTTCTCTTCTTGGTTTTCTCTTTTTGGTCTTTTTGTTGAAAGGGGTTGCCGTGTTCGACCAGAGTGCTCAGTGGATCGACGTGCATCGTCATGGAGCCGATAACGAAGCCACTTTTGGTCATCTCTTCTTCATCAATATAAGTGGCTTCCATTTTGATACCGGTAGCAGGACCACCGTCCTTGGGCTGGATGGCCCAATTCGATGACATGCGAACCTGTTTGGGACCGGCCTTGACCAGGGCACCCTCGGAGGTTTTTCGCTCGGGTTCGGTTGAAGCAAGAGCGTCGTTGGATTTGTCATCAGTGTCGCTGGATTTGTCGTCAGGCATCAGGGTAGATCCTTTTTGAGAAACTCGAATGGATACTCGGAAACGAGATCCATCGTGAAAAAGCTTGAACGATTTTCATTTCTCGCTTTTTCGATGACCACTTCGACATCTTCTTCGGTGAAGGGTCTTGCATCTTCGACACGGTTCGACAAAGTGCTCCCGGGCTCTGGAATGGCCTTCAGGGCTTCCTCGTCAAGAGGAGTGCCATCGGCTTTGGCAAATTTGCCGTAGAGAGATGACATAGAAAGTTTCTGGAGTCTTGCGATACTTTCCCATGGATCTGGCTCGATGAGGGCGCCCTGTGCGAGCGTGTGCTCTGGTTTGACGAGAGGTTTCATTCTTCTCCTGCGGAGACCATGGCGGTAAGCTCTTCGTCAGAAAGGAGTGCGCCTCCTGCCCAGGGAGAAATGCCGCTGAGGCTTTCGAGCTCTGCTCTGATGTTACCGAGTTCTCCCATGATCCGATCAAGTTCACCGCGAAGCTCAGCGCGTTCATCTTCTGACAGGTTCGACCCCGTGTCTCGAATGCCTCTCATGTTGATGGAGACGGTGTCGTTGACACTGTCGTGACTGATGAGGGCACCCTCGGTCATCTTGAGGTTGCGTCTGATGAGGTGATGGTTCATGCGGCTTTTCCGTAGCCCTGAATGATGCGGCTGGTGCGGCTGTGCTTGCTCTGGCGCATGCCAAATTCACCAGCGTTAAGGAACACTATCTCACCGTCATTTTCCTGTGCGATCTGGTAGCCACCCTGGGCGACCTCGAACTCGTCAAGCTCCTGGTCGAGGTGGGTTTTCTTGTCAGAGTTGTCGGGATTCTTGAGACCGAACCAGGATGGGTAGACGAAGTCGGAGACCTCGACCTCGCGGGTTTCCCCGAACTTGGTGACGGAGATCTTGTAGGTCTGACGCTGCGTTGGATCCATGAGCTCGATGTAGTAGCGCCTGTCCTTGGGCCCCATTATCAAACGATTGAGCCGCGCGTTGGCGTACATCTCACCGGCCTCGTGAGACAGCGTGACGGACGGCTTGCGCGACTGGTGAACATCGACGAGTCCATAGACGAGGCCGGCAAGCTCTGCGTGGTAGCCCGCGGAGTCGGCGTTACCGTCATCGTTGACGAAGGCAAGGACCGCGGCCTGATCGGCGGGGATGTGATCGGCGTGACCGAAATATGTGATCCCTGGAGGCTCCTGATCCCAAGCCGGAGCGATATGCTCCTTCATCTGAATGCGTGCAGCTTCAGTATGAAAGACGACATCGTCGTCGGTGATCATGTCGGAGTGATTAACGACCGCGATGTGCTTCGGGATGTGATGCCCGATGGGCGTGAGACCTTCAACGCTCATTGAATGCTCTTGGAGCTGTCACAGAGTCAGACAGGCTGTTGGAATGACACCCGGATCGTAACCGTCCTCGAACTCCAGGCCCTTTTCTTTCATGATGTGCTCACGAATGAAGGCATCGGCGTTTTGGACAGCGCCGCATTCGAGTTTGTCGTCCGCAGTCTCGGCAAAGGTCGCGCCGGAATCGCGCACAACACAGGCCAGGACTGATGCGGTGATGCCGGCAGCCGGTGAGATGAGGGAGATGAGGCAGCTCGTGGAATCGAGCGTGGTCAGACAGTCGTTGACCTTGGGCACCAGAGGAATGCCGTATTTGCGGGCCGCCTCGGCCGTGCAGTTGATCCACTTTTGCTGGGTGGGCGTCGGGTTGGGACAGCCGGGACAGCTTGCGACAGTGGACCAGAAGAGGAGCGCCAGGATTGGCATGAATCGAATGATGAGGGACTTCGAGTTTTTCATTTTGGAGGGGTTCCTTTCAAACGATCTCATGGCTTGTCACCGTTAGCTTCAGCGGCGGCGCTGGCCTCGGTTGCTTCAGCGGCTTTTGCCAGGGCAGTGATTCGAGCATTGCTATCGGCTTCCTTGATCTGACGCCGGTAGACGGTGTAGCCCGCGGCCGAAAGCCCCGCGGTAATCATGGACGCAATCCTGGTGATGCCATCAGGAAGGCCCGGGATGTCGAGCTCTGAAACGGCCAGGGCTACCGAGCCGATGACGGTCAGGACACTGGTCCAGAACACCTTGGTCTTCCAGCCAGGGCGCTTCGCCACGAGCGGTGTCTTGAAAATGGCGAAGACCCCGGCCGAGAGGATCGCAGCGATTCCGGAAGCCACCATCATCGCGGTCGCGTCCTTGAACACGATCACGGCGACACCCAGAAGGGCGGTGATGAGAGTGAGCGCGAACTCGCTCGAATTTTTTGCCGGCTTGGGATTTCCTTTGGGCATTGTCGCCTCCTACTTTTTGAGTCGCTTGCCGGCATCTTTCAGGAACGTGTCAAGCTCCTTTTTCTGCTTGCGGGCTTTCTTCTTCGTGTCCGGATCGACAGTTGCTCTCTTTTTCCGCCGCGGAGCCCTGGTCTCGGTCACGCTGACATCCATCTTGATGCGGGTGCGCCGCTGGGTGGCAGCCTTGCGCCGCTTGGGAGCGGTCTTGCGCCGACGCTTGGGAGTGGCGCGCTTTTTGGCTGTCTTTTTGGTTGCCCTCTTCTTGCGCTTGGGGGCTCCCTTGCTGCCGGCGCGACGGGCGCGGGCCGCGTCACCGTCTTTGTCCACGAAGTAGACGTATTTGTTGTCGCGCTGGTGCTTGAAGGACTTGACCTTGATGTGGGGGTACTTCTTGAGCCCCTTCTTCTTGCGATGCACGCGCATGACCGTCGTACCCTTGATGAAGTACATGTAGTTTGGGTCGCGCTTGATCTTGAGCTTTGCAACTTTTTCGATGGCCATGGTGAGCTCCTCGGAGTTGGGATTCTATATCTGGTCAAGGTCTTTGGGCATCAGAAATCGACAGCGTGTTGCTGTTTCATTTGAGCGGTTTGCCCTTGAGGTCGAGAATACTGACTTGCTTTTGTCTTCCGCGAGGGCGTCCGAAGCGATCGAGAATCTTCGGGATCCCTTCCTCTTTCGCCTGTTTCATGATCGCTTTGACAAGCTCCGCTTTTTGAGCCTTCGTCAAATGACGATTCTCTGGCTCTGCTGCCACAAGGGCACGAATCATGAGCCGATCTATGAAGGATATGCCGGTCACAGGATTTCTTTCGTTTGGATGTTGCTCACAGGATGCGCCTTCGTCTGCGTCGGGTATCCCCGATGATGGCCACGGGTAAAGGTGCCGCGCCGAGAGCGGTGATACCAATTTCCATCCCGACCGGGGCTTCATCCCAGTAGACACCGGTATCAAAGGCGGTTTCAGCAAAGACCTCGGCAGGGATGCCGCCAGAGCCTGCGAGCTGAGAGTTCTTGCCAACCTGGATGCCGATCACCATCCTCCCGGGAGTTAGGTACGAGGGAATGATGAGACGACGGCCTACAAAGGGCTCCTGGGCACGTCTCGTGAACCGGCTCATTAGCGTTTCTCGTGAGCCTTGTCCACGCGCATGGTACGGCCATCGACACGCGCGCCGTTCAGAGCGTTGATGGCGTCATCGGCACTGTCGGGCGTATCGAGATCCACGAAGCCAAAGCCCTTGGACTGGCCCGATTCGCGATCGGTCACGATGTGGGGGCGCCGCACCGGGAAGCCAAACTCCTGGAAGATCTCAACCAGTCGGTCGGTGGTCATCGTGTAGGGAAGATTGCCGACGTAGAGCCGGGCACCAACGCCATTTTTTTGGTCGTCGCCGGGGCCGTCGCCATTCTTCATGGGGTCACCCTCAGACTGGCAGGCGTCGGCGTCCTAAAAGGACGAGAATGAAGGGAATGAGCACAGCCCCCTCCTGGAGTATTTTCGGACATTTATTGGCCTGGCTTGCAAGAGAGGGGGTCTTGCCCGGCACTGAGATCCCATCGTAGCAGGACGGGAGGCGAAATCAAATAGAGTGGAGACCTCACAGGTCCCTACACCCCCCGCGAATGATTCGTCAGGGGCAAAGCCCCTGAGCTCCTCACACGAATAGTATTAACGCGCCGTCCGTAGGCCCAGTCGATCGCGGAAATACTCGATGGTATTGAACAATCCCTGATCTAGGGAAACCTCTGGCTGCCAGGACAGCATCCTGGAGGCCAGAGTAATGTTGGGACAGCGGCGTTTCGGATCGTCGGCCGGGAGTTTCAGATACTCGATGGCGCCCTTGTCCAATCCTTTGCGAGCTTCGGCCATGATGAGCTCGGCTACTTCCTTGATCGTGACTTCATGAGGGTTGCCGAGATTGACAGGAGTCTGCACATCGGGCCGTGGCACATTCATGAGAGCTCGGATGGCGCTTACCATGTCTGACACGTAACAGAAGGAACGTGTCTGCTTGCCGCTGCCGTATACGGTGATGGACTCGCCCTTGAGTGCCTGGACAATGAAATTGGATATCACGCGGCCGTCGTTTTCGTGCATGTGGGGGCCGTAGGTATTGAAGATGCGGGCGATGCGGACATCTACATCGTACTGAGTACGGTAGGAGGACGCGAGAGTTTCGCCACAGCGCTTGCCCTCGTCGTAACAGGAACGGGGTCCTATCGTGTTGACGTTGCCTGTGTACCCTTCCTTCTGGGGATGGACCTCTGGATCGCCATAGATCTCACTGGTTGAGGCGATGAAGATCGAGGCCTTGGCATCGCGAGCGCAACGAAGCGCGTTGGAGGTTCCCAATACCGCGGTCTCGATGGTGCGTACGGGATTGCGCTGGTAGTGAACCGGCGAAGCGGGACAGGCCAGATGGTAGATCTCATCCACATCAAAGTGGAAGGGCTCGCAGACATCGTGGCGAACGATTTCGAGGTTGAGCATGATGCCACTGCCACCCCTTGGTTTCAAAATGAGGTTTTCGTAATCGAGGTTGTGACGTGAGCCGGTGAAGAAGTTGTCGAGTGCAATCACATCGTAGCCGTCGTTGAGGAGAGAGGCGACGAGGTGTGAGCCGATGAAGCCGGCACCGCCTGTGACGAGAGCGCTTTTGTTCATCAGTTGGTTCTCCCCTCGCGTGCTTCCACCGCACAGTCATAGATGTAGCCGGCCAGTTTGAGGAAGTCCTCACGGTCCTGCGGAGGCTCGTAGAAGTCAAGGGAGCCAGTGCAGGCGACGCGAAGACCAGCCATGGCAATGTCGTCCCCGGTAGCAGCGTGGCTTTCAACCGCGTCTTGCATCGCCAGGATAAAGAGTCTATCGACAGTGCCCTGGCGCTGCTCGTCTTGCGTCTTTTCGTCTTGCGTCTTTTCGTCCTGTGTCTTCATGGATTGTAAATCTGGTAGCTGAACTGACCATCAGGATGTGCGCAACACTCGGGCTCCGTGAGACGAATTTTGTGAACCTCGTGAGAGCTGTTCATGTCGTATAGACCCTCGGAAAAATCAGCGCCGCGCAAGTCCTCTGAGCCTTCTCCAGGTGTATCGTCCATCGCCATTTCTGACGGTACCAGAACCTGTCTTGAAGAGTAGAACAGCATCAGAGCATCGAGTCGTAATTGGAAAGAGAGGTCATGCGAATGAGGGCCCGCGCCAAACCTGGGTCTGACTGGAGCAACATGGTGGCGTAGATGAGGCAGAGTTTTTCGCCATTGGTGAAGCCTCCATCGCTGCGCTTGAGCATGAAGCGGTTCATCGGAATCTCTCTCGGTTATACGTATTGAGCGCATTGAACATTCGCGCGAAATTTTCGGGTGTCTTGTCGCGCTTGAAAGTCTCGTGAGCGTCGATCATCTTCTTTCTCCAGGGGCGTAGTCGATATGCCTGGTAGGCATCCCGCACGAAAAAGAAACCGAAGAAACCAATGACGACAGCGACAAGTGTGGCGATGCTCCCGGTGTTCATGTTAGGGCTCTCATCATTCGGCGGCACTCCTCACATTCGACAAGGATCACATGTGCTTCGCAAGAGCCTGAACCTTCTGCGATACTCAAACTTTTGGTGGCATCAGGAAACCCTTCTTCATGAAGAGGCGCAGGAATTCCGCACAGGGTAAGCCACTGGTTCATGACATGGACAGCATGCTCGCGTCGGTGTTCCTGATTCTTGGATTCGACAAGAGCGCCTTCAGTCAGGTCGGGCTCAGCTTTGGCGAGAGTTTTCACGAGGAGGAGGCGGCTTCTGTGGGCTTCTCGATGCGCTTGCTTTCCTCGGCCGGCATCACGAGCGAGAGTCCGAAGCGGTAACCGCGATCGAAGGCATTGTAGTCGGTCTGCTTCCACATGCGCGGCTTGACGGCGTCCTGGTATTCCTTCTGAACGTGCTCCTTGATTTTCTCCTTGTTCTGGCGGACGAGAACGAGAGCGCGCTCGCGCAGTTCAGCCTTGGGCTTCTTGTTGTTTTTCTTGTTGAGGATGCGCTCCTGGATGGCGACGACGGCGCCGCGGCGCCAGCTTTCGATGCCCATCACGCCATGAAGATCTTGTTCCTTGACGAGCCTGCGGGACTCTTCCTCGATGTCCTTCTCGAAGCTACGGAACAGATAGATGGCGGCCTTGGAGGCATCCTTGCCGCCAATCACGATGGCGATGATGCGAAAGCGCTTATCGGGGTAGCGCTCCTCGATCCGAACGGTGTGTGCGCTGCGGCCCCAAGCGCAGGCGGTGAGCAATCCCCAGCGCCAGATCTCCAGATACTTTTCCCCTTCGAGTTCGGTCTCGATGATGTCGGGATTCTTGCCGAAGATGTCCTCGCGCGTGAGCTTCTGCTCCATCATGAGCTTGTAGGCCATGTCGTTGGCAACCTGGGCCTCGTGCATGTTGTCGGACTTGGCACGGGCAAAGAGTTTCTGGATACGATTTATGAGTTTCTCGTTGGCCATTTTTTACTCGCTTTCTTTTACTCGCTCTCCTCGGACCACTCTCCAGCTTCGGCTTCATCGATGGCTTCTCGCAGAGCGCCAATGGCTGCCAGGCTGGCTGTTTCAGTCACGGCAAGATGGTGATGGATGTTCTTGGCTTCTTCGAGACTGACTGCGCGCCAGTAGGTTTTCTCTTTCGTCCGATAACAGATCTGAATCTCCCACTGTCCATCGCGGAAAATGGCGTCAGCAACAGTGGCTTGTCCATGACTGTGGGGCTCGGCGATGATGGCATCACGAATGTTTGTGTTTCTTTCATGAGCGATCAGCGCACCATCCGTGGTGGAGGCGGATTCTTTTTGAGCTAGATCTCTCACTGATGATGGTGTCCAACCTGAATCGAGATGTGGCAGTTATCGCAGACGAATATCTTCCGCTTGATGACCCTGAACTCTCCGGCCTGGCGACGGCGAGCGAAAGGTTCGTAGCGTTGAAAGGTTTTCCTTATGGGGTTTTGGCATACCGGACACCACTTGGGCTCAGGTTTGGGGACAGGCTGGGATTTGAGTCTTTTCGACAACGTTCAAGGATTACTCATCTTCTTGAAGGCTCAGGAGTTGAGCTTCATAGTTACGACTGTTTTGGTACATGGACCAAAAACTCTGAGTGAATTTCAGCATGTAGTAACTACATCCACTTTGGAAAATCCCACTCAATGCAATTCCGATCTTGTGCTCTGAGAATCCGCGAACGAGAAAAAAGGTTGCCATAGAGGCGATTACAAAAAGGAAAAAGAAGGAGATCCAGGTCATCCAGAACGTCTGACGCTTGGCCTGACGTACTTCGGAGAGGGTCTCTTTGACGGCCGTCTTCACTTCTGTTCTTCCAGGAGGTGCTTTTCATACTTGCGATAGAGGAGGTAGTCGGCCCACATTTTCCGACACCCGTGAAGAAGCAAGAAAGACCCCACGATGTGTATGATCCCGAGGCTCGTGACAGAGACTTTGTAGTCGTGATAACCCTTCACGCAAAAGTAGGTTCCGATGACCCCAAGAAATATGAGGTTCATCAAGAACACTCCGGTCCAGACGAAGTGCAGCTTCTTGAATATCCGCACCTTCTCGATCTCGGACATACTCATGATTCCTTCTCGGGAGTGTAGGCCTGTTGTTCCATACCAAAGGTCCAGGCGATAGCCTCGTCGGCGTCCTGGATATCCGGTGGCACTCTCAAGAAGTAGTGCTTGAATTCGCCCGAGGGCTCGGGAGTGGAGTTGATGACCTCGACCATCTGGAAGGGCTCGTCGTTGAACTCGGCGTTGTCGTGAGGACGAAACTCACAGGTCCAGAGCTTGGCGCCATTTTTTCCATGGCTGACGACGTGTCCGTTGGCATCCTTGATGAAGCGCTCTTCGCCGTAAAGGGCGATGAGGGCGCGTCTGATCTCGGCGTTGGGTTGTGTGGCAACGAGGTGGGGCGTGATGGACTTGGGATTGGTGATGAACTCGCCGGGGATCTTCATTCCCGACAGCGCGTAGTTGCCGTAGCCATCGGGCCACTCGATGGCCTTTTCGTCGGTGTTGTGCAGTCGCACCCGCTCGTCAAGCGAGATGCGGATGGGACGCTCGCACATGAGTGCGAAGCCCCGGTAGGGAAGCCAGTAGCAAGCGGAGGCAACCATATCGGCGTAGGCCTCGAAGACTTTGAGGGTGGTCTCGTCGATCTGAACGCCCTGGACGGTCTTGAGGTGGTACGCCTTGGCAGCGATGCCGGGAAAAAACTGGGGACAGAGAAAGCGGTAGTCGAAAAACGAGATGTCACTGCGGTAGACGACGGTGCTCACGAGGGGATCGGTTTCTCGGCGTATCCGGGTGGCTCCGCGTGGCAGCTCTTTTTCCCAGAGATCATCCGAGGACAGTCCCCCAATCGAGGTCCACAGGATGTCATCGAGGCGGCTGGTGGGCGATTGACTCGCGCCTGTCAGGGTGTGGGAGTGTTGCTGGATCAGGTTGGTGAAGATGCTGCCGAGAAAGTCGGCCCAGTAGGGATGCTTTTTCGACAGATGATTTTGGACACTCTGAACGATATAGAACCATCTCGGGTTGAAGGGATCGTCTCTGATCTCATCGAAGGCCACGCGGACCTTCTTCATGGCCGCGGGGGATTTGACCCACATGAACGTGCAGGGCTTCTCCTTGCCGAGAAGCTCGTAGAGCCGACAGACGGCGTCTTCTGCGCGTGGTCTGTCTGCCGGAGTCTCGGTCAGCGCTCGACCAGCCCACATGTTGTTCCACCTTGCGGTGTCATCAACAGCGGCGGGTGTTCGAGCGCCCCGGATACCAGGGTGAGTGAAATCGACCCCTGGCTCCGGGATATTGATCTTACGTTCACGCACGGTGAGGGAGCCTAATGAGAGAACCTAGTTGTGACCAGACGCTATTGTCTAGTCAGCAACAAGACGCTCGACATCAGGATCGTATTCACGCTGGCGGCGAACGAAGTACAGACCTTCCTTCAGATCGATGGGAGCGTGCTCGTTGTGGCGCAAGGCCGTGTCGCGACGAACTTCCAGAACGCGATCGGTGGGTGCGAGAGCCGGCATGAGATTCGTCTCGGCCTGCGGCGCACTACCACCACCGAGTTCGGCGATCATCTGTTCGATGGACCGGCCATCGAGAACATTGGCCTCGGCGTTGTAGAGGCAGCAGACCTGCGAGTCGAGTGCGTGTGCGTGGCCGGTGACCTCACCGTAAGCGAGCACAACGCCCTTTTCCTTGTCGGGGGGCAGCCGCTTGGCCTCCGATGAAACCTTGGCTCCATCGAGCCGAACCAGCATTACGTCGCCCTGTCTGTAGATGTCCATTTTTCTTTCTCCTTTTGCTTTTGCTTTTGCTTTTGCTTTTGCTTTTGATTGCTGTTGAGGGTTTCCCAGTCTAGCCGCTGGGTTCGGCTTTGGCCATTTCTGGTTTCGTTGAGTTGTCGGTTTTTGACGCTACGCGCTTGTTATCCACAGCCTATGGACCTCGCTTCTCTATGAGACGCAGTCCGGGGGTGTGACCATTCAGACTTTTTTGCCACCGTGACGGTGGGGACGGGTCTTGTTGAAAGCGAGCTTTTTGGTGAGAGCTGCGTGCAGATCCATCTCCATTTTTTCGCCCATGGCAAGAAGATAGACGATCACGCCCATCAAGCCGCGGATGGCACGACGAGCGTTGCGGCTTTGCGAATGCCCATCGATACCGGCGAGGTAGTCGTTGACCATGCACAGTGGTCGCAGAAGGGCCATGAAGTTGCCGCTCAGGTTCTCTTTTTCCACGGCCTCCCGGGTGGGTTTGTAATCGTCGATGGCATCGAGAGCGGTTATCTGCAACGCCGGAAGGCCACCACCGGTTTCAGCAAGTTGCCCGATGAAGTCGAAAGCGCGGATGATGACATCGGCGATCTCGACGGGTACGCCTTCGGGCTTGCGGGTTTCCGGATCGGGATTGGCTGGATCCGCCGCGGGGCCGAAGTAGATCTCGTTGACATCCAGATCGGGACGCCGGTACTCCTCGAAGGCCTCGGCAAGTTCGGTGACCATCAGGAAAACCAGATCTGAATGGGGGCGGGGTGCGTCCTCCCACCAGCCCTTTTCGCGCGCTATACGGTTGCATTCGGCAGCCCACAAGGGAGCTTGCTTTGGGAAGTTTTCTGGAGTGAGTTTATCGAGTGTGTTGTCTTCAGTCTTCTCTTGTGTCATGGCGTTTTTTCCTTGAGGTGGGGGAGCAGTCTGTCGTAATCGCGTTCAGATAATTTCATGCTGATCTCGCCTGGAGGTTCGCCGGCCATCTCGATGATGGCAATGGCCGAGCCGTCCTCGTTGGGCCAGATGTCCTTGACCCGTTCGGAGAGGTTGCGAATGCCCTGGTCGGTGAGGTTGGAGCCTTCCATCTTGCCACCGAGGGCTGTGACGAGGCTCCAGCGGAGACGCTCGTCAAGCTCTAGCGTGGTGAACAGGGATCCGTGTGTGATGTCGAAGCTGCAACCGGCAATTTTGCCTCGCTCGTATTTGCGGGTGATCTTGAACTTTATTCCGGTAGCCTCGCTTTCGATGTAGATCTCGTCTTCGGGCCCTTCGATTATGTGAGAGCCCTTGTCGGTAATTTTGATGGCCATGAAGAACTCAGACAGCGACGGAAGGAATACTCGTGGGCTGAAGCTTGCTGATGACGGGCCAGTAAAGATAGGAGCGTTTGTTAGGACGCAACACCTTGATGATGTAGGAGCGATGGTCGCGAACACGAACGTAGTCGAACTGAGGCGAGCCAATCTTCCGTAGATCTTTCGAGGGTGCCTCATTGGCTTGCAGCACCTGGTGAATGACACCCTCCTTGACCTTGGCGCCCTTGCCGCCGTGGCTCCACCACTTGACCTGTTCGCCAACTTCAAATGTCTTCGTCTGTTTCATCGTTGTTCTTTGGTGCGTTGTCATCAGCTCGCTCTTGGTGTTTCCTGTTAAAGATCGCTTCTGCTTCTTCGGGGCTCAGTTCTTGTTGTTGAAAGTCGATTACCTGCATGTCGTTTGGATCGCCGGGGAGTGGATGATATCCCTCGGGCTCTACCCAATCGGGTTGGTCGAGGGGTTGTTTCATCACATCGGGCCAGAACATACCCATGGAACCTGTTGTTCCGAATCCTCTCTGGGGACCTGTCAGACCTGTTGCTCCACGCCAAATTCCAGTGGGTTCGTCTCGGACGAGGGCGGCGTCATGAACGGCTCTTTCTCGGCGCCACTCTTCGAGTTCCCAGTCGCTCAGAGAAGGACCGCTAGCGCCGCCTGAACCTGTCGGTCCCGTTGGAACATCACTTTCGGTTTTTACGAGTGCGCCTTCTGTGGTCTTCACCTCCGTGTGTATCAGCTCTTTCGATTCTGTCTTGTTTTCTTTGTCAGGGTCGGTGGCGGGACTCGAACCCGCGGCCCCCCGTTGACCATGCGTGCAGACATTGCCGACAGTCTTTCGGGACTCTTCCATCTGAGCTACACCGACCAGTTAACTAACCTTGGATTCTTGGGAGTCTTGGGAGCCTTGGGAGTTTTGCTCCCGCTCATGCCGCTCTCGCTTGAGGCGCTCCTGCATAGCCTCAAAACCCGAGTCGATCGCGTCCTGCGCGAGTTGGCGAAAGTGGGCAAAACGCGCTTTCTGCTCTGAGCGGTAGGGTTCAGACTCGTCCTTGAAAAGGAGGCCATCGACCCACAACTTGATCTCTTCCAGATCCCCTGTGATGACACCCTCGATGGCAAACTCGGCCCACCCGGTCGCGCTAATGTTCTCTTCTCGTAGCCGCAAGAACTCGGCATACATGACCCGAACATGCTTCCTGCGACGCTTGCGCTCATCGACGGTTTGTTGGTCCCAGGAATTGCGAAGCGTCTTGATGGTGCTCTTGATGGTCGATTCGATCATGTACTCTTTGAGGGTCGTCTCGCGGCCCAAGAGCATCGAGAGGAACTGATCCTCCTTGGGTTTTTCCTCGGTGCTCATTTTTTGTTCACCCAACCGTCCTTGCCGCCATCGCCGGGATAGGTGTTACTGAAAAAACGAAGACCGGGGTGACCGTCTTCTTTTGCCTTGCGCAATGCCTTGGTAAGTGAGGGGCCTCCCTTGCAAGTGTAGGCGCTACCACTCTCGCGGCTGTACTCGTCAGGCGCGGGACCAGCTGGCATGCTGGCCCAGTATTGTTTGACAAACTCCTTGCGATCTTCTTCCGACAGATGAAGAGAGTAACCATCGGGACGGACGCCCCATCCACTCTCGGTCTCTTCCCATTTCTGACAAACGATTTCAGTGGATTCTTCCTGGTCTTTTTCGACCTCGACGGTAGAGCCTTCGGTCACCTCGGTTTCGCGCTTGACCAGGTCGCGGTTTTCGCCAGGCAACGTACTCACTCGGTTTCGATCTCCATCATCTCGGTGCAGCGCGGAGGCCACCACCAGTGATCGAGCTGGTTTTCGCCGTAGGGAATTCCCATGCTGTAGATGGTTTCCTCGGTGCCTGGATCATCGATGGCGAGATCTACAATCTTCGGATCGGCGTGAACCTTCACAACCGTGGCCGGTAGGATATCGCTGTCCAGCTTGGTGAAGACAACGCGACCCATCGTGGGAGCTGGGACCTTGATGATCATGACGGTACCGTTTTTAGAATGAAGGAGTCTTTCAGTCAAATACTATTGTCGAGTTTCGATATTAGTCGTCGCGACTATTACGCCTGAAGGATTGGAGTCTGAAGGTGCGCGTGATGACAAGTGGTTTGTGCAGAGGATTGGATGGCTGTGGATAAGGCTTGGTTTCCAATCTCTCCTTCTTAAAAGCGTTACCCTTCTCACATCCCTGCTTGCCATCATGAAACCTGCAAGTGCAGGTGCCGAGGAGTTCGACAAGCTCTTCGTTCTGATTGTTCTGCATTCGTGGAATCGGCGGGAATCGAACCCGCGACCTCCGGCTTGCAAAGCCGGCGCTCTCCCAATTGAGCTACGACCCCTGACGAGACATTTACCTTAACTCTCCAGCTCGGTGCTCCAGTAGTCGTTCCACTCCGGGGGGATCTCCCGCAGGTTCATCTTGATCGACACATCGATCACGCTCGATGGTTTACGCGGTTTGCGCATGAGCTCCATGCTGGCCTGCACCGGAGTCCGATTGGCTTTTTTCTGGTTGCACGCGAAGCAGGCGCAGACGACGTTTTCCCAACGGGTTTGGCCACCCTGGCCACGCGGGATGACGTGGTCGATGGTCAAGTCCTCGGTGGGAAACTGGATGGTGCAATACTGGCACACGCAGCGATCGCGGCCGATGATGACGTTCTTGCGGCAGAAGCGCACGCGAGTCTTCCAGTACGGGACCATTTCACCAAGTTGGATGATGGAGGGAATGCGAATGTCGTGCTTGGCGCCAATGACGGCACCGTCACGCGAGTAGGTGACGACCTCGGGGGCCCGCTTCTTTTCGCCATCGAGGTACTTGGCTTTGCCCGCCGCCAGCATCACGAAGGCACGCTGCCAATTCACGATCTGAATCGGCTGATAAGCAGCGTCGAGGACCAGCACTCGCCGGCCTTGCATGCTGAACTTGGGTCGGGGCTCCGCCTGGGATTCCAATTCTAAGTCTCCTCAATATTCTGTGCCGCCCGAGGGAGTCGAACCCTCACGTCCGAAGACACCAGTATTTGAAGCTGGCGCGTACTTCCAATTTCGCCAGAGCGGCTTATGATTTTCTGTTCCCAAAAACTTCTCTCAGTGCACTGTTGGATCCCGCCTTGAGTCCCGCGAGATAGGCCAGGGCTTCCTCTTTCGTCTCGGTCTCAAATTCATACACGATTTCCCCGTCGCCATTTAGCAATAACATTGGTGTTGTCTCGCTAGTCCTGCTGCCATCCATCCAGATTTTCCATTTCATCTCGTACCGCCCGAGGGACTCGAACCCTCATGCCCGTAGGCACCGGATTTTAAGTCCGGCGTGTCTAACCAGTTTCACCAGGACGGCTCGTCACCTCTTCTTTTTCTTGTGATGCTCGACTCGGTACTCCTCTTCCTTGATCAGATCGGTTAACTCGCGTCCTTCAACGCCCTGGATCACAGCGTAGGGTTTGCCGTGCTTGAGAACCAGAATACTTTCGGTCTGAGCCGTATCGAGACACTCCGTGAACGTGTCACGAACCTCCCGGACTCCCATGCATTTCATTGGTCCAAATTGTGTACCATTTTGTGGACACATTCGCAAGGCTCTGTGCTATTCTCTGACGCGATGTCCAAATTCAGAATGAGGCAGGTCGGCCAGGACGACAAGGAACGCTCGATTGGCGAGGTTACCGAAGGTCAGATCGACGGCAAGGACGCCACGGGCACGCTCATCGGCTGTCAGCCGAGCGTCTCTGGTAAGCCGACACCCCTTGGTTATCAATCGGCAATTTTTTCGACGCGAGCCGAGGAGTGTCAGATCGATGTCGAGATCATCGACGGCAAGCAGGAGGTCAGCGACGATAGCGGCAGCAGCAAGATCGACTTTAAAGATTGCAGTGGCTCGGGTCCTGCGAAGGTCAACTCGGAGTCCTTCCGAGATGGCTGGGCGCGAACGTTTCAGAACTGAGAACGGTGATGTCTCGATCTGAAGAGCTCGACAAAAACCGCGACCTGATCAAACGCGAAACCAAGGTGACCGAAGCATCTACCGTTCAGGTCGAAAAAGACCAGAAAGAAGACGAGAAAAGCATCTCGCTCGACGCCATGTCCGAAGAGGACAAGCAGAAGAAGATCCTTTCTGTGCTGGGACTCAGCGACTGGATCCGACTCGACAACGTTTACTCAATGGAGTTCTGGCAGCGTGCGGTTCAAACGTTGGAAGACGAGGGGAAGGTCAAGACGCGATTCGTTGATATGGAAGAGGAGCAGTATTCCTTTTTTGAAGTGCGCCTGGCGAACTGATTCAACCCAATGAGCAACACTCTGACGGAACCGAAGGTGCCCGATGGATACGAAGCGTGTGCGTGGGCCGACGCCGACCGCTCTGACCTGGAAGGGATGCGCGCGTGCCTGATGCGCAACGCAAGCGGTGAATGGGTCAAGGGGGAAGAGTACCCAGGAGGTGACCGTGTGCCAATTCGTCGTATCCCGCTGCCTCAGAAGCCGCGCCCGTTTTGTAACGACACCTACGACCTGGAGTCCGATCCGTGTCTGGACAAGGCCCTGACCGAACTGGTAGAGGCGAAGCGACATCTGCGTAAACTACTTGCCGCGGAAATCCCATCAGCGGACGAGGTCGATGCCGCCAAGGGGTTTTTGAACAAGTGAGCGAGACTGTAACGATTCTTAAAACACCGCCAGGCGATGCGGTGTGTGCGTTCTGTAGAAAGAACCGCAACGAGGTCAAGTATATGGTCAATGGCCCACGCGTTTACATCTGTGATGAGTGTATCGCGATGTGTGGCCACATCATCTCGGAGGCCGAAGTGGCGGCCACAGTTGAGGACGGTAATCTCGTCGGGGCTTTTGCCCTGGAGCTGGACGCACGGGCGAGCATCATCTTGGGCCAGGGCAAATCACTGGAGGAATCCATCCGCGAATCACTGGAAGCCATAGACGTAGAGCTTTCATCAAAAGAGACGGCGATAAAGGAGGAGCCGATGTCAAAAGAGACAGCAACAGAGGAGGAGCCGATGTCAAAAGAAACTGAACTGCTTGAAAGGCGAGTGGGTCTCATCGTGAATCTTCTCAGAGTTCCGAAGAAGCAGGCGCGTGAGTTTGTTACCTGGGCCGATGCCGATGCCTTGTCACCGCAGATGGGCGCGTCTGGTCCCCATCAGAGTGGCTGGAAAGCATGGGCCATCTGCCGGTTGATGGACACTCATAACGAGCGGGATGGTTACCTCAAGGGACTGGCTCGTGGCAAGGAAATCGCGACGCATGCGACGAATGCCATGATCACCCAGGAGATTAACGAGATAGAGAATTCACACAAAGGGCTCTCGAAGTGAGTAGCGATCCTGAATGAAAACTTCACACAAAATATTGCTTATGGTCCTACTCGCGGTCTGGTGGATCGTATCCACCTACTGGTCGGTTCGCTCAATGTCGTCGCTTCGGCACATGCGAGAAGACATCGCGGCTATAAGACAAAGTGGTCTGGAGCTGGGTGGAAAAGCGGAGCGGTTCTTGAATGAACGGAACCAGTGTCGCGCCAAAGTCAAAGAGTGCGAGGACGCGAAGATGGAGATGTTTCGTATGTACGAAGAGTGCGAGCAAGAATTTGGGGATTACAAAAGAGCCAATGAGTAACAATCTGAAATGGCGTGAAGCGAAGCCCAAGGACGCACCGATTCTGATGCCCGGTGGTGGTTACATGATCGTGTTTGGCAGCAAGCTTGAAACCTGGGTTGACTTCACAGGTACCAAGAGACTGGCCGAGCGAACAGCGCGGCAAAAGATCGAGTTCGGTGGTCACAGTCTGTTCGTTCCGTTCACGAAGTGAATCAATGACCAACATTGTGTCGGAGTGGATACGCAAACTACAGAATTGGTGGCTCTGGAAGAATAGCTATGACGAGCCTTGTGCTCAGTGCGGAGAGATGCCATGCGAGCTATTCCACGCTGAAACAGATCAGGCTTTTTGTTCCAAGAAGTGTGGGAAAAGGTTTCTTCAACCAAGTGACATTCAAAACGAAACGAGGTGAGCGATGGACCCTATAGTGCGCGACCTGTGCATCGTTGTGGCTAGTTTACGGAAACGGGTAGACCAGCTTGAAACTCGACTTTCCTCTTTGTGCTTTTCCTCTGCGATTCCCACAGGGCACGACGAACCACGCTTGATACCGTCTGGCTATGATCCGTCGATGGACGGCCAGTGGACAGGTAGCCGGACGAACTGAGTAAATGAACAGGATTCAAAGGAAGGCGTTTTACCAGGGTTACGCCGCTGCCATTGCTAGCCTCATTCGTGGTCACGGTGAGAGCGGGATGGCTGTGGACATCATGAAGATGCAGGGGGTGACGCTGGTCGATCTTGTTAGCGCCGAAGCAGATCCGTTCGACTTGGAGCCAATACAAAAGGCGTGGGATGAGGTTTGAACAAATGAGCGACATTGGGAAGAAGGACGACGAACAGTTGGCGAATGAAATTGGCGAGCGTGCGCTGGCTCAGGTCGCTCGCGAAGAGCTTGCCCAAGTCGAGGATATTCGAGCACGGAGGAACAGCCATAAGTGGCTGCGTGACGAGAAGCAGTCTCCTGATGGTAATGATGGGCGGTGGTCCTGCGAAGACGACATACAGATCCTTCTGAACTGCCTCGACCGTGCGATTAAGTTGCGTACAAGCGGTGCGTCCTACGAAAGCGGCTACGGCGCTGGTGTGATGTCGGAAGAGCCCGTCATCAATGATCTACGGGAAAGTCGGGACACGTTCAAAGGACTGGCCCTTGTGGTACTTGGACGCAGCGAACTCCGGCCATATCCGTGGAGTCCTGTGCAGGAGATCCAATATCTGAGGGAATGTGCCAGGGCCGCATTGGGTGAAGACGAACAAGTGAAGGACATTTCAAACGAAACCACAAGGAGAACAGTCATGGACGTAGAGAAGATCGCAATCGTGTGTCACGAAACCAACGCATCCTATTGTCGAACGATCGGTGATGACAGCCAGGTTCCCTGGTTCAAGGCGCCCCAGTGGCAGCGGGATAGCGCCATCAGTGGCGTCAAGGCAGCCATGGCAGGCGGCCCTCCCGACGCCTCACATGTCAACTGGCTGAAAGACAAAGAAGCGGACGGCTGGAAGTACGGGCCAGTGAAGAATGCCGAGAAGAAGGAACATCCCTGCATGGTTCCCTACGCAGATCTCCCCGAGGAACAGAAACGCAAGGACCATCTGTTCATCGCGGTTGTCCGAGCTCTAACAGGCAGCGTCTGAACCAATGAGAAACACAGTATCGAATCCTGATCTACCCCCGAGCTGGGACTTCTGCACTCCTGAAGAGGCGGTCTTTCAGCTACCAAACGGTAATTATCAGTCCATCTTTTGGCTGGGCAATCAGCTTCACGCCACGGGTTGGATGAAAGACCGCGAACACTCTCTTCAACTTGCCGGCGACAAGGAGCGCGGGCAACCTGTTCGCTCCGAACAGCTCAGTAGTGCACAGGCGCTGTCTCTTGCCAACGCCGTAACCGATGAAATCTGGCGTGCGATTGCCACCCTGGGTACGCCAGCCACCGTTGGTCGCATTGTTCGCAGGGTCTTTGTTGACCAAGGCTTTCCAATTGCCGGGCCAGACTTGGTGAAACCATGAAACTTCAGATCGCAAGCGGAGCTCGGGTTACGCGTGAGCCGGTACAAGTGGCGGGTATCGAGAAAGACTACGACAACAAGGTCGGTCCCCGATGGCTACGTCTGTCGCAGACGATACACGTGTCTGTTGAGGTTGGGGTCATCACACCCAGCGAACGATACCGGTGCAGCATCTGTGAGACAGATATGCCAGGACCCGAGGGAGAGGCCCTGGAGTTCCTGATCACGAATGCGGAATCGGAGCGTCTGGTGTTTCCGCGCCCGGAAAAATGCGAAGACGAACGTGACCGGTATCCGTGCGTTGGGTGGGCAACGAGTGGCGAGAACAATGAGGTGATTTGTCCCGACTGTGTGAGCGAGTTGCAGGAGCATGCCCAGCAGATGCGTAAGCGCAGTTTGACAAAAGAAGAAGCCGTGAATGCTTGTCCCAAGTGTGCTCAAACTGGTACGTGCGAGCATACGAGATGAGTGAGGACACAAGATGACTGACATGCGAGATCCAAAGTTGCGCTGTACGTGTGGTAACGAGTTTCCAGATCTGAAGTCCGCTACCGAGCACATGAAGATGGTTGACTGTGGTCCGTGCGAGTGGTTCGACGCTGCACCATCCTATGAAGAGCTCCGCGACAAACTGACCGAGGCGTATGAAGTGCTGCGCAAGTTCGAGGCCATGGACCTCGGCTACGAGTCGGAGGCCTGGTGGCTTCAGCGAGAAGCCAAGGACTGCACTTGATTGAAGGTACTCATGCTCAGAGCGCGCGAGAAGGTCGCCGACTCAGGTCGCGTGGTCTGGCAGATGCCACCGGGCCCCATCAAGGTGCGCGACTCCGGAGAAGACAAGATCGCCGTGGACTGCTACTGCGGCAAGAAGTTCTGGTGGCATTGCAAAAAGAGGCCCAAGTCTGGGTGCCCGAAGTGCCATCAGCAGTTTGAGATCGTGAGCAAAGGAACTGACTGATGGCAAAACGCAATGACACCCTGGATTACTTCGGGCCTGATGAGGAAGCTCTGAAAGAAGCCGAGTTGGTCCAAGCTCGAAAGTTGCTGAGGCTCTGGTTGAAGCTGGGTCCGACCGGGACCGAAGTGGCAGATCGAACGCGCGAGTTTTTCGAGAAATGGAAGTGATGCGGAGCAAGTGGGACAAATACCTCAAGGAGAACGCTTCTGGAAAAGCGGACTGTCGCCTGGTCGCCGTGTTGAACGCCTACACTTTTTTACTGGAACAAGCGGTACTGCTCTCCGGAAGACGATGAGTACGCACGACTTTTGGAAGCATGTGGATGTGTGGCTGGATCATGTATCAACATGCGTGTGGCCCACAGGGCTCTCGGACTTCGGGTGGGCAAGAAGTATCGACATTTTTCTCCGTTGCTCGACAAGTTCAAGCTGCCGCTCTTGATGGAGATATGGGAAAAACACTACGGGCTTCACGCCATCTTGGCCGTGGAGCACAGCAAGAAGGTCAAAGCGTTCCGGGTCCTGAATTTTAAGTCGTGCAAGCAGGTCAGTATGGACGGCTGGATCTTCGATGAAGATCTCTATCACTATATGAACACTCGCCGGAAATCGGATTTTGCGGCAGCACACGTTATCTGCACCAAGTAAGGAGAAAGACCGCATGAGCCAAAGCAAACTCGATGAACACGTCATGGCAGCTCTCTCGCATCTTCGCGAGGCCGAAAACGAAATGGAGGAAGAGCAGAATCCCGTCCGGTGTGTGGCTCAGGGCCAACTCCGGGCTGCACGGAGCGCGGTCGAGGACGCCGCGAATCTTCTCGGCTCCGATGCCGAAGAGGACGAGCAGGACGAAGAGCCTCCCAAGGAAGGCGATGAGTAAGGACGAACCCAAGGTCGGTCTGGTGGTCCCTGCGCGAGGTGGGGGGTCGTTTGTTGCGGAGGGAGCCCCTCCTGACATTTCAAATGTCTACTCGGCACAGGGCAAGATAGACCGGCTTCAGGCCGAGCTGGATGGGCTCAAGGGCGCGTACAAGGCATCGTTTGGTGCGGAGGAAACCCCGCGAGACTTTGCAAAAGACATTGCGAATATGCGTTCGTCACAGGGGACGATAGACAAGCTTCAGGCCGAAGTGGAAGAGCTCAAGGACGCCTACAAGGTGTGCAACAACCTGTGCCGGCTATGGACGAAGATTGCCAAGGAGGAGCGCAAGCTTCTGGAGGCGGTTGCAAAGAGTATCGGTGTTCGTGTTCACGCAACCAATCTATTCATGAGCGTTCAGGCGTATCTGGATGGAGAGGATGGCGTTCTCTCGGAGAGCGCCCCCAAGGGCGGTGTTTGCGACGGGTGCAACGTGCTGCCTCCATGGGAGCACCGCTGCCATGATGAGGAGACCTGCGTATGTAAACAGTGCGGAGATGATCGGGCGGCGTACGCTGCCAGCTTGCCGGATCCTACGCCATGACCAAGATGACCAAGAATGCGGAATGGGCAGCACAGCAGCGTCAGAGGCAGGAGATCACGGCGCACCTGGCTTTCGCGCAAGTGGCACTGAATCCAGTGACCGGCTTTCCGCCATCCGAGAAAGAGCTCGCTCAAGCAACTCTTCACGCACTGACAGCGGCTATTCGCATGAGACATCTGGATGGCTTTCACGCTGCATCTGACATCGTGCTAGAGGCGCTCAACGATTCAGAAACCGTGAGCAAGTGACAATGTCAACGAACATCGAACGACGGGGACAGTCCAAGAAAAAGTTCCATGAGGCTGCTCTTGTTCCCGCGGATCCATGCGGACATATCTCTTGCGTGTGTGAGATCGGACGCCAACACATCAAAGGGTGCAAGTTCCTGTTGGCCGCCACATGTGCCATCGCCATCGAGTGCCCACACGGCTACGATGTCTGCCCCAAGTGCGATCCCTGTACCTGCGAGGAGGTGCGCAATGGCGTACGAAAAGTGCGGAAAAGTTGATGAGCTTACTGGATAAAGTTTTGGGGTTTTTCGGGTGGGAACGTATACCCCCGTTGCAGTTACCGGCTGCGGCACCCTTTGCGAGTATGGGTGAGTACACCGGACAGCATTGTATCGGGTGCGCATGGCCGATGCGTCGTTTGCATGATGATCCCAACTGGTCCAATACCTGTTCAAATCCCGATTGTGGATCGAATCATATTGCTGAACGCGGTCGGCGTCAGATGCTAGTACAGAAGAGCGATTCGTGAATTGCAGTTTTTGTTTCCGGGAACAACCCGAGAGCGAAGTCGGTGACAAGGGTAACTGGATCTTCATTGCGGGGACTGGTGGCAAGGTCTGTTGCCCGAAGTGTGGCGAGAAACGCTTTGGAATCAAGCCCGAGAAGAAGTCCCAAAAGAGGAAGTGAGGAAACATAGACATGCCGCTACCAGGAGCTTCACGCAAAGGCGCCAGGATCGTTCCGGGACACGAGCCGGAAATTGCCCCCGGGATTCGAGGAATTCTCTTTGATCGGGCTGACGGGATCTACATCCCGCTCATCCGATCTGTAAACCCGGACCAGGGGGTGGTCTCAAAGTTCGTGGACGATCTGCCCACCGACCGCAAGGTTATCTTCCCGTGCGTGATGTCTCCGGCGTTGGAGCACATTCTCACCAAGCGCGGTTTCAAGTTCAAGGTAATCGAGCTTGGGAACGAGGACGAGGGCGATCCAGAGCCGGTAGCGGTAGAGTGCATGGTGCGCGAGGCAACATGATCGCAGTTGACTGTGTGATGTGCGAGGAAGAGCTTGAGCAGCCGGGAGGTCTCCTCATCAGTCCACCCGAGGGCAAAGGCAAGGATGTTCGGTATCGCAAGCTTCATATCTGCCGGGATTGTTTCGTCATCATCGAGGGGTTCACCGACGATCGAGTGTTGCTCAAACGCATATCGAAAACGGAGACAGAATGAACTGGTTGCTGCGAGCTCGGTGTTGGGTACTCGGTCACAAACCGGGTCCAGACGAGTGGAATGAGGACTCCCTCATACCGTGTGTGTACTGCACGCGCTGTGGGTGCGATCTCTCGTATGGTGAGCCGGGAGCCCGTCGCCGATGACAGTGGAAGAGAAAGGCCGTCCGCGGTTCCACATCACGTGCGACATCTGCGGCAAGAAAGCAGACATCGAGGATGATAGAGGACTTCCCTCTGGTTGGACGAGTATGTCCTTCAGTATGCGTGAGAGTCACGTCCATGACGATGGGTACGCCGATGTTTGTACAGATTGCAGCGTGACGAAAAAGCTGTCAGAGGTTGTGAATGTGATCATGAAAAGAAAACATCCGGAGGCCTATTAGATGCACCTGGGACTTCCAAGCTACATGGGCAAGGGAAAGGGCTGGCACGGCGAGGACTTCATCCTGCTTCCCATCTGCGGCAAGAAGGCCAAGCCGAACAAGGTCAGTGGGCTTCCGGAAAGCGCTACATGCGTTCTCTGCTTGAAAATTCTCGGAGAGAAAACCACAGATGAGATCTTCACAGAAGTCGCAAAGGAGATAGGAGTCGTCTACGCACCGGACGCTCCCAACTAATCATGAACTTTATGGATTACACACGCGCGGATAGCCCACCACCCTCCTATTCAGATTTGAAACCGCCCATTCCCAATAGCGTTTCGAGCAGGCATCTTGGCGAGATGGTCGAAGCCGTGACGGATTTTCTGGAGGTCTCACGCTACGATATGGTCACGATTTTGCAAACAGGGAGACTTGCTGCATGCCTGGCAGAAAAGTACACCGATGCAGAGGTATTAGGCGCCGTCGAAGCACGAATGGAAAGGGAGTCCGAGAATGAGTGAGAACGAGAGCAAGCCCGAGGCCATTGCACTATTCGATCTGGATGGAACACTGTGCGATTTCGCAGCCGGCATGGAAAAAGAGATGAAACCGCTCGAAGGGCCCGGTGAAAAGTGGGACTACCAGGCCTACGATCAGGACACGGAGCCCGACTACATGCGTGCGCGACGCCGGCTCGCCAAGTCAAAGCCAGGATTCTGGAGCAGCTTGCCGAAGTACAAGCCCGGATTTGAGATCTTGTCGGAGGTGGTGAGGCACGGATTTCGGATTGTGATCTTCACGAAGGCGCCGCTTGGACAGCTCGGTGCTTTCACGGAGAAAGCCGAGTGGTGCCGCGAGCATTTAATCACCTTTCAATACGATCTGTCGATGGTGACCGACAAGGGCCTTCACTACGGCAAGATGCTGGTCGATGACTGGCCTCCCTACATCGAGAAGTGGCTGGTGCATCGGCCGCGGGGCACCGTCATCATGCCCGACCACAAATACAACAAGGATTTTTCACATCCCCAGGTCTTCAGATACCTGGATCGCATCACTGTTCTCGATCACCGGAATGAACAGTGGACGCTCCCGCAAATCGTAAAGAAGATTCGAGAGCAGTGTGCGCCCTAGCGGCCTGGTGTCCTTCGCCAGACTTTCCAGATCTGCCGGTTGGTATCACCGTAGGGCCCGTCGAGGAGGTCCAGATGGGAGCGCCACTCGGCTCGCCCCTCACGAGAGCCTCGCAGTTTGCCTGACCATTGAAGAGCGAGGTAGGCGTGAGTTTCGATGTCGAAGGTGTCAAAGACGCCGAGCTTGAGGGACTTGTCGAGAGTGAATCCGGTCTCCTCCAGAAGCTCGCGTCTGGCAGCCTGTAAGGGCCTCTCGCCGCGCTCAATGTAGCCGCCAGGGAAGCCCCACACCTGAGAACGTGTCCCCCTGGAGACTCCCAGGACCCTCGTACGGCTCTTGGGGACTAGCACCACGGCGACGCGTCTCATCAGGTTACGAAGTCCTTCCGAGTACACTTCATGCAGAAGATCCGAAGCATAACCTTGCAGTCCTTGTGTTCGAGGGCGGCTTTCTTGTCGTTTTTCTTCTTGCAGAGAGCGCAGATGTCAGATTCGAGTTCAATCAGATCAAGAGCAACCCGATGAACCAGCTCGAACCGAGCGCCAAACCTGTGGAGGCGCTTGAGAAACATCTGGATGTAAACGACAGCGGAAGAGTTGGGATTGATTGTACGTCGCCTGAATTCCTCGACGCATTCCTCTTCAGTCATCAGTTCAGTTTCCCGGGTCTTTCGATGCCACCTTTGCGTAGGAAATCATCCATATTCATGTCGCTGTACTTGCTACACGGAGGAAGCGAATGCACCACCCCAGGTCTCATCTTCTGAGATTTGGTTCTTGGATCGCTGAACTTTCCGATGGCGATTTGACCCTCGCAAAAAGGGCAGTTGAGTTCCACGTCGATCTTGGCAGCGGACTTGAGGTAATTCGAGAAGCTCATATCAGCTTCTCGCCGGGGCCGTCGTAGCCGTCCTTGAGAGCTACCAGGACGGCCCTGACGTACGAGATGTGGTGGGTCTTGTGCCAGTCGGTCGGAAAAAAGGTCTTCAGGGTGAGCTCCTGGAAGCGTGGTCCTGCAACATCGGCCGGAAGGTATTTCGCCTGCTCTTTTCGGGTCCAGTACCAGAAAGTGTTTTCGTTCCAATAGGAGACGTGGCCTGGATCCATGAAGGCGCCACGGCCATCAGTGGAGGGCGTGAGTGACAGCAAGATCCCTCCGGGCATTAGCACCCGGTAGATCTCCTTCATGGTGTGGGCCTTGTCAGGAAGATGTTCGAGAAAATCGTGCGCGCGGATGACGCCGATGGAGTTGTCCTCGAAGGGCCATGGTTCGGTAAGGTCGGCCTTGATGCCACCCATGGATTCGATACGTAGATCGGCATCGACAGGAGTCCAGGGATGGCCCGGAGTTCCGTGAACGCCACCCAGATCCAGGGCCAGTTTGTGGGCGAGACTTGCCTGCTTGAGCGCAAGGCGCTCGATATAGGACTCCCCGATCTCGGTGGTCTTGGCCTTGATCTCATCGACCCTGGAAGCCCACGTGTTCTCGCCGGTCACCCGGTAAAGATAGAGGGGCTTTTCGATGTGTTGAATCTTGCGGGCATGAAGGTAGGTCCGGCACAGGAGTTCGTGGTCATCGCAGATCTGGTAGGAAGGGTCGTGACCTCCAATTTGATCGTAGAAACTCCGGCGCCAGGCACGTAGATGATTGGGTGACCAGTAGATTGAGGAAAACGCGGCAGCCGAAGGCGCGAAGCTGCGTACGCACTCGAAATTCCCCGACCGTGCCGGATGAATAGCTGGAATTTTAATCTCCTGGTTGTAGAACTGAAAGTTGTTGGTTTCCCAGCCTGCTCGCACCTCCGGATTGCGGTAAGTCGGCTCTCCCTGGGGCATCGAGTGCGCCTGGTTTTCAAAGTCGGCCCAGTCCGAGTAGACGAAATCTACTTCTGGATCTTCAAAAGCATTGGCGACCTCTTCGAGCGCGGTCGGCACGAGAATGTCATCATGATCGAGTTCGAGAACGACGGTTCCCTCGGCGCCCGAGAAGGCAAAGCTTTTCCGCTGCCCGATACTCTTGTCGGGATTTTCGTCAGTAAATATCTGGATGCGTTTTGAATCGCGGCTCGATTCAGAGGTTCTCTCTTCAATACGTTGGCGAAGCTCAGCCAATTCCCGGGCGCGGCCTTCCTCGTGGTTGACAGAGATGATCCATTCCCACCTGTCATAAGTCTGGTCACGGAGAGCCAAACAGGTATCGTCAAACCAGGTAGCATTGTGGGTCGGGGTGATGACGGAGATCTTCATTAGAACGCCTCCCGGTCACTTTCGGATAAACGGATGTCGCTATGCTTTCCACATTGAGGACACGGTATTTGAGTCAGGAAGGCGAGGACGCCGATTGTGAGCATCTTGATACGATGGTGACCGCGCCAGACACCGCCGCAGCGGCAGTAGAGCGTCTGGTGAATCTCACCCAGGTCGGACCAGTCGGTCTCCTTAACCGCTTGGATCAACTGCTCTTCAGTGAAGCCTTCGTTCATCGCTTGCCGCCATTGAGAACGCGAAGCTCGTTCACGCCACCTACAGGAGAACACTTGCAAAACTCTCCGCAGTGAAAGCGGCAGCGGCTGTCAGAGCAATGTTCCCAGGCAAAGGATGCGCAGGTTATCTGTCGGCCGAGGCGGTCGATAAAACCCGTACAGTGGCGTTTTTTCGGCGGCTTTGGATGGCGTGAGCGAGCGATGAGACGCCCCGAAATATAGGCCGAGCCGAACCCCACGATAAAGGAGATAGCAGCCCAGACGAGGACCCAGAAGACGAGCTTGCTCATTCCGGAGAACCGTGGCGCGCACGCTGGGCCTGGAGGCGTCGCTCGAAGCGTTCCATATCCTTGTGAAGCGCAGCAAGATGCGGATCGAAGTTGCCCACGGCCGCACCTCGCTCGCGGCTGATCTCCTCGACCTTGGCCAGGAGCTCTTTTTTCTTGCCCTCGTTTTCTTCGCGCTTTTCCAGAGTCTCGGCGATCATCTTTTCGAGATCTTTAATCGCGGTCTTGTGTTCGGCGATACCTTTACCGCACTCGGCTTCGAGTTTGAGTCCGAATACGATCGCATTGACCATGACCTCGTAGTGTTTCTTGTGGCGATCGATCTGCTTGTCAAAATCCCGACGCTGGGTTTCCTGCTGCTCCTTGACACCAACAATCTGAGCTTTCAGATCATCGATTTTCTTTTGCATCTGGCCCTGCTTCTTCGCGTTCCGCAGACGCTCTTTCTCCGCGGCAGTGGGTGTCTTGGTGACGGTGCCGGCCTTCTTGACAGGAGGGGGTGGCGGCGCTGACTCTTCCTCTACAGGCGCTCGGTCAGGGATGGGCATCGGCTCGGTGCTCTGAGTGGGCTCGGTCATTTGATTTGAAACTCCGCAGTGGTGGAACAAGTGGGACAAAAGATAAATCGTAATTCTTTTCCACTGAGGAAGTCATATTTAGCCCAGCCATCAGGAAGTTGAAGTTGATTGTCTGAGAGCGCCCTCGGTGACCTTCTGATCGATTTTCGCGAGGTCACTCATCGCGCTTGCGACTCCTTGACAGGAAAGGGCGACGGGTGGCCCATCTCATGGAGACGCGAGACGATCGCGCGAGCGTCCTTCCACATGGGACGCTTGGCGCTGGGCTGCCGGAGTGCGAAGGCAGGATGGTAGGTCAGCATCGTTTCGATGCCCTGGTAGTCTCGCCAGCTCCCCCTGATGGACATGATGCCGCGGGTCTCGTCGAACAAACTCTTGGTGGCCAGGTTGCCCATGGTGACCAAGATTGCCGGTTGGATGCGGGCGATCTGCTCCTTGACAAAGGGCATGCAGATTGCGACTTCCTCGGGTGTCGGGTAGCGGTTTTCGGGAGGCCTGCACTTGATGATGTTGGCGATGTAGACCAGATCGGGTTTCCAGCCCATGGCCTCGATCATGTCATCGAGGATGTGGCCGGCTTGGCCGACGAAGGGAAGGCCCTGCTCGTCCTCGTCCTGTCCGGGAGCCTCACCCACGAACATGAGCGGGGAATTTGGATCGCCGCGGCCGAAGACAATGTTCTTGCGTTCTTTGCACAGGGTACAGCGCTGGCAGTCCCCGATCTCCTCACGCAGGAGCTGCAAGCTTTTAGCTCGGGTCATCATCATGGGGAGTTACTGCTGAGGGTCAGATCGTTGATTGTCGGACGAGTAAATTTTCCACCGAAGCCTTCTTCGTTTTGAAACAGCTCCATAAACTGTTCAGCCGCTGTGAAGTGCAACTGCCAGCGTGGTTTACGGCGGCGCTTGTCCACCAGCAAAAAGGGAACGCCACTCAGGTCAGGCTCTTCGCGAAATGGAACATGGGCCAAAGTCAAAATGGCCTTGCACATCTGGTAATCAGAAAAGGGCTTGTGGATTGGGTACGGGTTGTTCACCGAGAGGGCCTTTTGCCTCTGCGCTTGTCACCCATGTTGAAAAGAACTTCGAGCGTACTCAGGATTCCACCGTCGCTTTGCTCTCCGATGCGATCGGCAGCTTCCTGAACCTTGGCAGGAGCGTCCTTCTGGAACTTCTCGGCAAAGCTTATGACCTCATCGAAGATTTCCCCGATGTTGTCGGCGTGAATCCCCTCGGCCTCAACACGCTCGATGATGTCGTCGAACTGTCGCCCAAACATCGGTGAGAAACCGGAGCCCGGCGTACCAGTTGGGGCCTGAGCCCACGCCCTGTCGTAGGCTGCGCGACGTTTTTCGTTTCCCAGGATGGCATAGGCGGTCGCGACCTCCTGAAACTTCTTGGTCTTTTTCTCATCGCCCTTGGTCTTGTCAGGGTGATATTTCCTGGCAAGCGCTCGGTACTTCGTTTTGATGATCGTGTAGTCGGCCTCGGGTTCAACGTCGAGAATCTTGTACAGGTCTCTCATTTTTTGCCTCCATCGAGCACCTTGAGCTGAACGCGAACTGGCGCAGCCGGCCTCCTGAGCATTCGGAATATCTGAACCATATGGTAGAGCCCACGTACGAAAAGAAACACCACCAAAGCGACGACAAGGCACCAGAAACTGAAGACGTGATCCATGACCGTCAGAAAAGTGGGTGGTCACCGCGCTGAGAGATGCGTTTGGAGATCTCTTTTTCGGCTGATTCCAACTGCTTGCGGAGATGGCCGCACTGCTCGAACGACATGCGCAGGTTGAACATGGTCTGATCGGCTTCGAGTGGGATCTCGATGACGACCTCGTCGTTGCTCTTGCTGGCGCGGGCTGAGAGTCCCTTCATTCCTCGTCCTCTTCCTCGTCCTCGTTTTCCTCGAAGGCGATACACCCACAGTCGTCGCCGTCACTGTCCTGAGCGTTGCAGGCGGAGGATCCAGGATACTCTGGATCGTCGCCGTGCTCTTCCTCGGCGTGTCCGCAGTGGCATGCCATGACTATTTTGCCTCGGCTGCTGTGACTGGTGGTTTGACACCAGCGAGAACCCCCACACGCGTGGGGACGATGTCCTGGTCACGCTTCAACAGAGGTAACGATCCGGTTCACCCCCACATGCGTGGGGACGACGGCACACAGCCTCTAGTCTTTGTAGGTACTGGAACGGTTCACCCCCACACGCGTGGGGACGACTCATTTTTTAGCTCCTTTCCGGATGTCTCGCATGAGGAGCCATACGAAGGTGTAGAGCATGTAATCGCCGTTCGTCCAGAGCGAGAACTTGCGTGGGTTCTCAACGAATGGACCGAAGCAAAGCTCCTCTGGAAAGCCCTCGAAGAAGCAATAACCCCAGAAGCGTCCCTTGATGTAGCCATCGGGAAACCGCTTGCGCTCGCTATCGAGATAATCAAGCTGAAACCCACGGAGGTCAGTGGTGATGGGTGTCTCTGAAATCACCGAGACGTTCCAATTGTAGTAGTTGTTCCGAAGAACGATCTGGATCCCAAGATCGGGTCTTTCGAGAGAGTAGACTGGAAGACGTACGCTCTTTGATGTGTGCTCGCCAATGACGAGAGCGCTCTCTTTAGAGTCGTCCCGCGGTGGAGCCGCATTGCGTTTGTCGTAGGGGATGTCACTCCAGAAGAGACCCGCTATGCTATCGCGCACGAAGTGGACCTGATGAAGCCGCGTTTCGCCGCCACTCTGAGCGTAGATGAGGGTGGTCTTCTTGTGCTCTTCGAGCCACTTGTCGTACCAGGGTTGCAGATGTTCTTTCATCCTGTCACCTAGAGTTCCTTTTTCATAGCTTGATGCCGAGCCCCATCTTGTCTTTCATGTGAACCAGAGCCTCGACATTGCCCATGGAGTCGTCAACAGGATTGTGCGTATGGCGAGTCTTGCGCAGATGCTTGAAGTTCTTGAAGCAGGTTTTGACAAGACCCTTGTACAGCGATCCAAGATTGGTCGAGCTGTGGCCGAAGGGATTTTTTCCTGTGAAGTGCCAGAAGTACCAGCACACGAACATGTAGTCGAATCCGTTGTTGTCGGAAATGAACATGGGCCTATCGCCACCGGAGACGCTGGTCAGCCAGTTGGCGAAGTTGAGCATCACGCGCTCTGGATCGTCGTAGGTGAGAGAGTCTTTGCGAGTGCAACCGAAGACCTTGAGGGCATCCTCCTCGTAGTTCTTGGAGATGGGACAGAGCTTTCCGTGGAAGGTCTTGTTCGTGTCAGAGCAGAGGACGGCTCCGATCTCGATCATCGAGTAGTCGCCCGGGATGGGACCGTCCGCTTCAACGTCAACCATGATGTACGCCATGGGTTCAATCCTTCGAGTCAGCGTCCTCGTAAGTACACAGGACTGCGACTGCTGCTGAGCCACTCACTGCCGCAAGTTGTGTTCGCTTGAGCTTCGCGTTTGGCATCGAGGCTGCCCATTCGTTGAGCTCCTCTTCCACCTTCTTTGGAATGCCCACGACGATTTTGAACCGGTCCTTCATGTCGGTTTTTTCTCCTGTTGTGCAGCTATTGCACTCTGGACGGCTCTTTGCATAACGCCAAAACCGATGTCAGCCAGGATGAGTTCGACCTCGTATTGATCAACGACATC
>SDBT01002551.1_pt1 | contig 32070 bp, 21 predicted proteins | sample 2277101 | NCBI WGS metagenome assembly SDBT01 (sample SAMN10404973, study PRJNA504765) | marine sediment metagenome | isolation source: marine sediment core GS10_PC15, 103 cmbsf | place: Arctic Ocean: Southern Knipovich Ridge | collected 2010 | reverse complement strand
GCAGCAAATAAGCTTGGAACCGAAGTTTGAAAGCGCCTTGCATCGCCCCTTCCGGGGCTCAGGAATAAGGCGGGGCGGCCGAGACCCGGGGTTTCACCCCGCGCTAATTCTACGGCGCCCGCTACCGCGGGCTTCGGAAGGTCACGGCCGTTACCAACCTTCGTTCTGCGAAGCGAAGAAATGCAAATGAACCGGCTGGGAAGAATACTGACGCTGGGGTTGGAGAAGAAGCGGGCCGGTAATTAGATACCATAGGCCAGCAAGCGATACAGGCGTAATGCTTCCCGCACTTGGCGTGGCGGAGGCAATCCGCTATTTCCACCCCAGCAGACGTGAAGCTGCCGGCTGAGCTTTTGCCATGCGAATTGCGCCTCTTTGCTTACCGGTCGCTTCTCAATCTTGGCAATGAGTTCTCTCCATATCTTACGGTCTTCGACTTCTTTAGGGTCAAAATGAGCCACGTACTCGCGTTCTTCCAAGAACAGGACAGAGATGGGCTCGTAGTATGGCCATTTCTTACGTCCGTGACGGCTGACGTCCATTTCTGCGAGTTTCCCGAGCAGCCAATCGTGGAACTGTCTCTTTTGCTCGAGAAAAGGCCGAATGCCTCCTCGGTTCACGAGAAAAGCGGCCTCGAGCTTTTCAAGTTGCTTTATCACGGCAATATCATGTAGATCGCTTCCCTCCAATGCCAGGTCCTGAACCACTTGTTGGTTCGGCCAGACCTGAGGTGAGTCGACACGATTGCTCAAATAGGGCCGTGGCATGTTGATCAAAATCAGTAGACTACCTATCATCAGGGCAAGCGCGATGAGAAGTATGCGGATCAGAAGCCAAAACCACTTTGTGAAGCGTGTGCTCGATAGCGGCAAGACCTCTCGCCCTTTCTCACGAGAAGGCCACGACCAGTCGGCATCAACGGTGAGTAGGTCACAGAATGCAAGCGCCAAGAAACCCGTAACGATGGCACAGACCATTAAATTCAAGCTTTGTCGAGACCCCTTTTCCAATATTGAATAGGCGATAGCTGTGATCAAGCTGGTCGTAGCAAGGGGCATCGAGACAAGAAAAAGCGCCTTGCTCTTGAGTCTGTGTTTTCTAAGGCACAAGCTGGAGAAAACCAGAGCAAAGATCAGACTACTACCAACTATCAGGATCATACTGGTTCTCCATGTATAATAGCTGGACCCATGCGAGCGGCCTTTTCAGAATAACGATGCGCTGCCAGCGTAATCTGGTACATTCCTATCCTACACCCACCCGCGCCCAGTATCAAGGTCCCTGATTGAAAGAGAGTTGATTCAGCGCCGGAATTCTCAGCAGATGCGCGGCAATTGCTCGCCGGACAGCATGTCCACTACGCGCCGTACGCCAATCAGGCTTTTCAGGGTAACGAAGCCTTGCGTTCCTTCCCCAACCACACCAATAAGGCTGGCATCCTGGCCGAGCGGGTGGCGGCGCATGATTGCCAGCGCGCGGTCGGCCTCGGCGGCTGGGACAAACGCCAGAAACCGGCCTTCATTGGCGACATAGAGCGGGTCCAGCCCAAAGATTTCGCAGGCCCCGCGCACCGCCTCAGTGACGGGAATTGCCGCCTCGTCAATTTCAATCGGCAGCTTGGCGGTTCCGGCGATTTCCACCAGCGTGGTCGCCACGCCACCGCGGGTACAGTCGCGCAGACAGTGCAGGTCAATATCTGCGGCGAGCAACTCGAGCACCAGGCCGGCCAGCGCGCAGCAGTCGCTTTCGATGGCCGTTTCAAACTCGAGACCCTCACGGGTCACCATGACCGCAATCCCGTGGCGGCCAACGTCGCCGTTGAGCAGGAGCGCGTCTCCCTCGCGTATATGGCGCGGGGCGATTTCGCGCTTATGCTCGACGATTCCGAGCCCGGCCGTGTTAATGAACAGTCCGTCGCCCTTACCTTTGTCCACCACCTTGGTGTCCCCGGTAACCAGCTTTACTTCGGCAGCTTCAGCCGCCTCCTTCATAGACTGCACGATGCGCGTGAGCGTTTCGACCGCCAGACCTTCCTCGAGGATAAATCCGGCGCTGAGGTACAGGGGCCGCGCGCCGCCCATCGCCAGATCATTCACCGTGCCGTTCACGGCCAAAGTACCAATATCGCCACCGGGAAAGAAAAGCGGGCTGATGACATAGGAATCGGTGGTGAAGGCCAGCGTCGTCTCGCCAAAAGGCAGATAGACGCAATCATGCGCCGTTTCCGTAAGCTCGTTGGCAAAAGCCGGGAGGAACAGGTCCTCGAGCAATTGATGCATCAGCTTCCCGCCGCTGCCGTGCCCCAGGAGAATGTTCGGGTATCGCTGCCGCGGCACGGGACAACTGAAGTTCATTTCGGGCTTCTCATCCATCAAGTGTTCACCCTCTTTCGATAACGGTAGTAGGCGGCGCAGGCGCCTTCGGTGGAGACCATCGTGGCGCCCAGCGGGTGCTCAGGTGTGCAGCGCGAGCCGAACGCCGGGCATTCGGGCGGTTTCTTCCGGCCCTGGAGAATCAACCCGCTGATACACTCAGCGGATTCCTCCGCCGAGATATGGGTCACGCTGAACCGGACCGCCGCATCGAATTTCTTGTACGGTTCGCGCAACTCCAGCCCGCTCTGGGGAATCTCGCCCAGCCCCCGCCATTTACGCGGCCCAATGGCGAAGACTTCGCGGATGAGTTTCTGCGCCGGCAGATTGCCCTCCTGGCGCACTGACCGGGCATACGGGTTTTCCACCTCGGCCCGCCCCTCTTCCAATTGCTTGACGCATAAGTGGATGCCCTGAAGAATATCCAGCGGCTCAAAGCCGGTTACCACGATCGGCACGCCATATTGCCGGGCCAGCGGAATATACTCGTTATAGCCCATTACCGTGCACACGTGTCCCGCGGCTAGAAAGCCCTGTACCTGGTTCCCCGGCGACGACAGGATGGCCGCCATCGCCGGCGGCACCAGTACCTGGGCCGTGAGAATCGAGAAATTCGCCAGGTCTTCCTGTCCGGCCTGATACACCGCCATCGCGTTCGCCGGGGCGGTGGTCTCGAAACCCACGGCAAAGAAAACGACCTCCCGGTCTGGGTGTTCGCGGGCGACTTTCAGCGCGTCCATCGGCGAATAGACGATCCGCACGTCTCCGCCTTCCGCCTTGACGGTCAGCAGGTCCTTTTGGCTTCCCGGCACGCGCAGCATATCCCCAAATGAGCAGAAGATGACTTTGGGCCGGGAAGCGATTTCGATGGCTTGGTCAATGATTTCAATCGGGGTAACACAGACCGGACAGCCGGGACCGTGAACCAGGGTGATGGCCTCCGGCAACAAGGCATCCACCCCATATTTCATAATCGCATGGGTCTGGCCCCCGCAGACTTCCATAATCGTCCACGGGCGCGTAACCAGCCGGGCAATGGCCTTGGCATATTCCCGCGCCTTATCCGGGTCGCGATATTCATCAATGAACTTCACAGGCACCTTATGGAGTATTGGAGTGTTGGAGTGTTGGAGTGTTGGGTAAGAACAGGTTAGACGACAATACAAAGCGCGGCAAAGTCCGAAGATCGTTTCCGGCAACCTTCACCGAATTGGGAACTATGGATTCCGGACTTGAGTTCACAACCATTACTCCACTACTCCACTACTCCATCAATCCGTCATCCTGTGGGATGACTATGAATGAACTTCATCATTCGCCGGCGCGCCGGCATCCATTTCTGCCGCGAGAGCTTCCATCTCCTCGAGGTCCGCGAAGATTTGCCGGGCCTCTGCTTCATCCACGATGCTGAGGGCAAAGCCGACGTGCACAATGACATAATCGCCGGGCTTCGCCTCGGGGGTATAGGCCAGACTTACCTCTTTCACCACGCCGCCAAAACTCACCTTGGCGACGCGCTGCAACGGCTCATCACCACTTAGCTCGAGAATCTTTCCTGGAATTGCCAGGCACATATCACAATTTCAGATTTTAGATTTTGGATTTTAGATTTGCGGAAAAAGCAACTTGAGAAACGGCCCCGGTGCAGTGTGGGAGCCGGAATCTTAAGATTTCGCCTTGGCTGATTTGATTGAGGCTGAAAAAATCGCCGTCAACTCCTTTGTTTCCTGAAGAAGGGGCATGACCAGTTCGTTTCTCAGCAAGCCGCCTTCGATGATCAGTTCCAGCCAATAAGCGCTTTCGTCGGCTTCCTCTTCGACCACGCCAAGTTTGGCAATAAACTCCGCTTTGGATCTTCCCCGGCATGCGGCCCGATAGTTTGCGCCAACGGAAGTGCCGCTGCGGACAAGTTGATTGCTGATTGCCCTGCCACAGGAATCTCGCGGCAAGGCAGCCACAAGCCGCATGACCCGCAAGGCAAAATCCTTCGTGCGCTTTTTTAATTCATCCTCAGTCATAGTTGCTTTTAGATTTGCGATTCTGAAATGCAGGCCAGCACTTGTTTGTTAAGCTTACGTATACAGCATCAATTTCAATCTAAAATCTAAAATCTAAAATCCAAAATCTAAGATAGTCCTCGGGCGGCGGCCGCGAGCTGTCCCAGGGAAATGCCGCCGTCATTAGGCGGTATCCGCTGATGAGTATACGGCCGGAACCCGGCGTGGCTGAGGCGGTGGATAGCGCGCTCAGTTAGGTATTTGTTTTGAAAACAGCCGCCCGTCATTACGACCTTTTCTTCGCCAATCTCCGCGGCGACAAGGATGATGGCTTCAACCAGCGCATTATGAAACTTTGCGGCAATTTGGCCAATAGGGACCTCTTGCCGGACATCTTCGAGGATTTCACGGAGCATGGGTTCCCAGTCAACCCATAAAGTTTGCGAACCCGGCGGCTCGCCGGCTTTGGCCAGGGACACACTGTAGGCTTCGTCCGTGCTAATGGGGCCGATGGAAAATTCCAGTTCCATGGCGGCCTGGCCCTCGTAACGGTTGACCTGGCGGAGTCCGGCAATGGCCGCCACCGCGTCAAAGAGCCGGCCGGCACTCGAGGTCGAGACAGTGTTGATGCGCTGGTCAATCATCTTGTGTACAGCAGTTAATTCACGCGGGGAAAAGGAGCTGACGGGCGGCAGGTCGTTCATGGCGAACAGTTCCGCCCCGTAAATTTCGTAAAGAACTCCGAGGGCGGCGCGCCGGGGCTCGCGCACCGCCTGGTCGCCGCCGGGAAGACGGAACGGCCGAAAATGGGCCACGCGTTCCCAGGCTGAACCGGTTACCCGGAGAAATTCCCCGCCCCAGATGCTGTGGTCAACTCCCAGGCCCGTGCCATCCCACGCAACCCCCAGGACCGGCCCCTCGAGCTCGTTTTCGGCCATACACGACAGCACGTGGGCCAGATGATGCTGGATGGCGGTCACCGGGGTCTGGCGCCGGCCGGCATATTGCGTGGAAAGATAGTCCGGATGCAGATCGCACACAATCGTTCCGGGGCTTATCTCGTAAAGCCGCTGAAAATCCTCTATTACCTGCTCGAACGCGGTATAAGCTTCAACCGTCTCCAGATCACCGATGTGCTGGCTAACGAACACGTCTTGGCCCGCCGAAATGGCCACGTTGTTTTTCAGATGCGCCCCGACCGCGAGCAGCGGAGGAGCCGATTCTTGCAGACGAATGGGCAGCGGCGCATAACCCCGGGCCCGGCGCAGCACCAGTTCCCGGTCCCCCATCATTCTGACGATGGAATCATCCGCATGCCGCACGATAGGCCGGTTATGCACGAGAAACAGATCGGCGATCCCGGCCAGGCGGGCAAGGGCCTCGGACTCGTCGGTACAGATGGGTTCATCCGCCAGGTTGCCGCTGGTGGCGATTACGGGGAAGCCCAGTTGGCGCATGAGAAGGTGATGCAGCGGCGTATATGGCAGCATGACGCCGAGGCAGGGATTATTCGGCGCCACGGAAGCGGCAATGTCGGCGCGCGCTCCGGTCCGCCGCTGCAGGAGCACGATGGGCGCCTCCGGCGATTGCAGCAGCCGCGCTTCCCGCTCCGAGACCTCGCAATATTGCCGAACCGACTCCAGGGCGGGAAACATCAGGGCAAACGGTTTTTCCTCGCGATGCTTACGTTCTCGCAAAAGTCCTACGGCCTGGTCGTTCCGGGCATCCACCATCAAGTGGAACCCGCCCAGGCCTTTGACGGCGGCGATCCTGCTTTGACCGAGCGCCTCTGCGGTCTGCTGGAGCGCTTCATGGCCTTCGGCCAGGGTCTCGCCGCCGGGATCACACAGCTTCAGTTGCGGGCCGCATTCCGGGCAGGCATTTGGCTGGGCGTGGAAGCGCCGGTCGTCCGGGTCATTGTACTCGCGCAAACAGGCATCGCACATGGCGAACTGTTTCATCGAAGTGTTGGGCCGGTCATACGGAAGCGCCTGGATAATGGTAAAGCGCGGGCCGCAGTTCGTGCAATTGGTGAAAGGGTAGAGATAACGGCGGTCATGCGAATCGAATATCTCGCGCCGACAATCCGGGCAGGTGGCGATGTCCGGCAAGATCAGCGCGGTTTTCAGCCCGGAGATTTCGCTTTGGCTGATCTCGAAGCGCGTATAGCCCGCGGGATCCAGGAAGGCCGATTCCAAGCTTTGAATGATCGCATTAACAGGCTTTTCCCGCTCACAGCGAAGGAGAAACACCTCGACTTTCGCGCGCGGCCCCTCCACTTCAATACCTACGCCCTGCGGGGAATTGTTGACCCAGCCGCTTAAATTTAACTCCCGGGCCAGACGATAGATGAATGGCCGGAAACCGACGCCTTGAACCGCGCCGTAAATAATGAGTCGGAGCCGAACGATACAATCCGTCCCCGGAGACTTTCGCGCGTGGTCATTCTTGTCGGAGTTGTTCATTGGCAAGGTGAATAACGAGGGTCCCTTTCAGTCCAGAATAAGCTCGATCTGCGAGACGCCGCGGCCGCCTTCGAGCGGCGCCGGCGACCCGCATTCCGGACATTCGGCAAGCAGCTCCGGGCGATGTGGATCGGCCTCCTCATCGGGCAACGGGCCATGGAACCCGCAACCCGGGCAACTCAGCATCGCGGGCACGATGCTGAGCTCGAGGCGGGCCCCCTCGAGGACTGTTCCCTTGGACTCGATGTCAAAGGCTTGCCGGAAAGCTTCTTCCGAATGCAGCTCGAGTGCCCCGAGGCTGAGAGCCAGCCCCTTGATCTTTTTCCCGGAATAACCTTTCGACTCGATCTCGCCGAGAACACTCTCGAGCAGGTTTTGAATGAGCGAAAGTTCGTGCATTGTTCCCTCAAAAAATCTATTCCGGCAATGCCGGCGCGGCCCCTTTTCCCGAAGCCGGGCAGGGCTTGCAGCACAATGATACTCAATTATTCCCGCAAGTCAAAGAAATTATCCGGGCTGGCCGATTTAATTTTCGCCCAGCCCTTGAAACGGGGTGTGAGACCATCTATACTAGCCCGCAGCAGGGAATAACCTGCCCGCGAACAAGGCTGGGCCGGGCAGCATTAGGGCAATCAATCCAGGAGGAACGAGCAATGGAAAAAAAGGTCCGCGTAACGATTGAAGCGAGTAATCCTTTCATCAAGATGCTGAGCACAAAAAACCTGGAGGCGGCGGTCGAGGCCTATCGTGACGGGAAGGAACTCCCACGCCAGCTCAGTCCAACGGAAATTCTCGGCATGTTGTTCCTGGCCGAAGCAATTGGTATCGACGACAAGGAAATCAGGGCCATGACGCCGGCCAAATGGCGGGGTCAGATCGAGGTCGTTTCCGGTGAGCGGCGGGTCTATGACGATCAAGGCAACTTAATGGCTACCGAAGAGCCCGGCCCGGACTGATGCCCCGACGATAGCAACCTTCCCCGGGCCCGCCCGCCCACAAAACTAATTCATATTTAGACGACTTGTCGTGGAATTCGGCGGGGAACCAGGCTGCATTGCGTTCATTGCAGATGGATCCGGGTTAGCGGCTCAAGGTTAAGCGGAGGCAAGCAGGATGGACCATCTTCGTATCGTGCACCTTGCCGACGCACACCTTGACACGCCTTTTTACGGTCGTGAAGAAACTTTCCGGCGAAAACTCAGGGACGCCTGCCGCAAGGCATTTAACCTGGCAGTGGACTTAGCGATCGAGCGCCGGGTCCACGCTTTCCTGATCGCCGGCGATCTTTTCGATAACGATCTTCTGTCCTTTGCCACCGAACGTTTCCTTCTTGAGATGATGGCTCAGTTGAAGGCGGCGGGCATTTGCGTGTTTTATGCTACCGGCAATCATGATCCAGGACGAGCCAACTACCGGGCCCGGCAACTGGAATGGCCGGACAATGTTCATCTCTTTACGAATGCGCAGCCCGAAACCGTTGCCATCACTAACCGGGATGGAAAGAAAATTGGCTGGCTCACGGCCGCCGGGCACACCTTGCGTAATGAGGCTGCTAATCTTGCGGCGCGATACGGCTCATCGCGGAAGGACTTAGCTCACGTGGCGATGCTCCACACACAGGTTGTCTCGGCACGCGGCGCCAAAGATCACGACCGCTACGCTCCTTCTACCAGAAAAGACTTGGCCCGCCCTGAATTTGACTACTGGGCGCTCGGCCATGTTCACATTCAGCAGCAAGTTTTTGACGATCTACCCGTTTGGTACCCCGGAAACCTGCAGGGGCGGAATCCAAAAGAAATTGGTCCAAAAGGTGTTATGTATGCTGAAGTGCAAAAGGATGGCCTTGTCGAGCCCGAATTTGTGCCTCTCGCGCCAGTGATCTGGGATTGGCTGGAGGCGCCGTGCCCGCCGCAAACGCTGACTTTGGACTCTTTGGCGGACGAACTCGCCCGCTGGATTCAGGAGCAACCCCCATTTGGCGATGGCCGGGAACATCTATTACGGCTTGACATAAGCGGCGAGTCCGCCATGGCTCGGGACCTTGAAGACCCAGACAATCTGCTTGAGTTAACTGATCGAATTCAGGAAAAGGCAGGACTGGAATGGCTGGAGATCAGGCCGCAGTCTCTGACGCGACCTGTCGATGTGGAGAAATATCGCGGCAGCACCACGGTGCTTGGGGAAATTCTTGATCTCTTACGCAGATTAGAAAAGGACGATGAATTGCTCGAACAAATTGCCCCCAAAGAACTCGCCAACAGGGATCGCGATGATCAGATCGCTTACTTGCGCTCGCTGGCGGCGGGATTTGAGAGTGAAGCTGCTTCGTTACTGGTGCCGGAAGAAGAGAGATGAGAATATCGAATCTGGACCTTAAGGCATACGGCTTATTTGCGGACTATCCGCTGGCTGATCTAGCGGCAGGAATCGTGGTCGTGCACGGCGTAAACGAGACCGGCAAAACAACGCTTTTCAGCGCCCTGACGAGTTTGCTCTACGGATTCTATCCTCCTTCGGCTGATTTCCCATATCGACCGTGGCACACAGACAGGCATCCTGAACTACAGGCCGTCATTTTGCTCAAGGATGGCACGACGGCGGAAATTATGCGGCGCTTGACGAGTAGCCCCCAAGGCACTTTGACGCACGCAGGCCAGACAACCCAGATAGCTAACCGGGATTTGCCATTTGTGCACCACGTGAGCAGGGATCTTTATAAGGCGCTCTATGCGCTGACACAGACTAACGCACGCTCGCTACAGGAGTCCGAGCAACATGAAATTGAAGAACGCCTTCTGGGGGGCATGGGCGCGAATCTGCTCCGGCCCACGCGGAAAGTCGTGGCTGAACTCAAAGAAGAAGCACTGCAACTGTGGCGCCCGGACAGGCGGGGAAGACCACGCTGCAAGGGGTTGCAGGAGCAGTACCGAGAGACCAGACGCAGGCGGGATGAAGCTAAAGAACGTGACGAAGGAATACGCGGCAAGGCTAAGCGACTACATGAAGTACAGCAGCAGTTAAGCGAACTGGAGAGGTCGCTGGCAAAGCTGAATGCGCAGATACGCCGGGCGGACGTATTGCTCCCAGTAATGAAGAGGACCGAGCAAATCGAAAATTGGCGTTCTGAGATTCCGGATCTCGACGTAATTGAAGAACTGCCCGAAGGCCTTATGAGCGAGAATTCACGCCTGTCCGAGCGTGTCGAGAGTGCGAAAACAAAGGTTAAAGACCTCGAAAGAGACCGAGCGGCCTTGGTCGAAGTGCAACAGAAGTTCAGCGACGAGGACAGCTCTATCCTGGAGCGTTCCGATCGCCTGCAGGCCTGTGTTCGCCGGATCTCCGCTCATGAACAGGAGCGAAGGAACCTGGTGGAGCTCAGGCGCAAGGAGCAACAACTCGGGAATTCCGTAGCCGACGCCGCTCAGTCGCTCCTGGCCGGGCCATGGAAAGCCGAATACGCAACTGAGATTGAAAAACTGGTCCTGCCGGGATTAAAGGGCAGAATAGACCAATTTCAAGAAAAGCAAACGGAAGCCCAACGTCTCGAGGGGCTGGCAGAGAACGTGAGCCCCGTGCGTGTGCTGGGCGATCTGCCGCGGCGGCTGACGGCAGGCGCCGTGGTAGTCGGGTTGTTATTGCTTGGGGTGGGTCTTGTGGGGTCAATGCCCCCGATATGGCTTGCCGGCATCATGGTGGCGGTGATCGGCGGAGTGGCCACTGTTTTCAGCTTCTATGTTAGGCACGAAAGAGCCGTGCGCGAGGACGAACGAGAAAATGACATCGAGCGACTGAAAAGGCTGGAGCAGAAATCCCGTGAGGAACGCGACAAGGCGCGCGAACACGTGGTGGAGATATTGAGCAACTTTCCGGTAGCGCAAGCCGTGCTCGAACGTCCTGACCTCACGCTATACCAGGCGGTAGAGCGTCTGCGTTTTTTATCTGTCCAACATCGTCAAATGTCTGAGGACCTGCAGACACAGCAAAAGGAATGGGATGGGGAACAACAGGATTTGCAGGAACTGGTAGAAGCGCTGGGAGAACAAGAGGCGACAGCCGAGGCCGTCAGTCGCTTGGAAGAGAGGCTTAGTACTGCACGGAAACGCCGCTACGACTGCGAAACTGCCACAGAGCGCACTCAACAGATTGACCTGGCCCTTGAACCGGCTCGGGAGGACCTGTCCGACGCGGAAGAAGCGTACGGCAAGTTCACGGATAGAGTGGCTGAGGCCGCAGGCCAGAGCTTCGAGCCTAAGGACGCACTCCGGCGGGCTGCGGACCTGCAGACCTTGGCCAGAAGGGTCCGCGACGCCGAGCAGCAATTGGCCGCGGACCATCCCGATCTGGACCAACTGAAGGATGAGATTCGGCGACTACAAAGTAGTGAAGAAGAAACTTGGGCACTTGACGCTGAGGAGGTAGAACTCAGCCGGAAGAATAGTCAAGCTCTGAACGAAACGTGGAAGACCCTCATAGAAGAGAAGATCAATTTATCCAAAGATATTGACAACGCGCAAAGTGAAGTTTCTGTAGGCGAACTCGATGGTGAAATCGCCCGTATTGAAGAAGAGATCCAAGATGCATACTATAAGCACGACCGTCTGGTTTTATTGGTGTCGATTCTGCTGGAGGCCGACCGCATATTCCGGGAAAAACATCAGCCCGACGTCCTGAGGCGGGCCAGCGAGTACTTAGAAAAAACCACTGGCGGCCGCTACATAATGCTCACCCGAATGGCCAAGGACGACGGAGAAGAACAGCTATCAGTGAAAACCAAGGATGGGAACTATCATCCTGTGGGGCTGCCGCTCAGCTCGGGGACCCTGGACCAGATATACTTGGCTTTTCGACTGGCTGTGATTGGCCACTTGGACGAGAATTACGAGCCGTTGCCGCTGTTCCTGGATGAGGCCCTGATTAACTGGGATGATGATCGTTTTGACCGGGGGGTGGAAATTTTACGCGAAATTGCCCAACAACGACAGGTGTTCATATTCACCTGCCACGACTGGGTGGCAGAACGACTGCGAGGCTTGCCGGGGACATCGGTGCACACCTTACCGGCGGGTTAACCCGTAAACTTCATTTGAAGTGTCGTTTCGGATTGATCTTCAGGAAGCGGGGATGGAAGTAGCAAGAGGCGCGGCCGGCCCAGGAATTGGCGGGGTCTTCACCCTTGACTGACCAGACGAAAGCCACGGCGTGCAGCGTACCGTCGGCCCCGGGCCGCATACTGTGAATTTCGGCCACGCGGCGGCGGCCGTCGGTCACGATCGGGCCGTGGTTGCTCACCTCGCCGGTGTCAATATTGTACGAGAGCAAGTGCGCCATGGACCGCCAGACGGGGTATGAGCAATAATAGATGCGGCGGCCCAGGCGGGTCACACTGAGGCTGCCGTAGCGGTTTTTGTCCCGGGTGCCGCGCTTGAAGCTCATAGAAGTAAGACCTTTAACTTTGGCCTTGCTGCCGCCGCGCTTGGGCAGGCGTAGGCGGAAGAGATATTCGTCGTTGCCGCGGATGCCGTAGTACCATTTTGTCTTGGGGTCCCAGGTCAGGCGGGTCCAGTGGGTAGAGTGCCAGGGCAGTTCCTGTGAACTGAACGTGGTCTTCGCCAGCCGTTCCGGCGTGGGGTCAGGCGGCTTGATCCGCGGGTCGTGCGGCAGCCGGGTCTTAAGCACTGAGAACTTGCGGGCCCTCGGATCGTAGCGGTAAATCTGGCCGTTCCAGGTCGAGCCGTAGATTCTGCCGGCCTTGTCCGGGAGCAGGAAGCGGGTCTGGTGCGGGTTCTTTTCGGCCTGACCCACCTTGGTGATTTTGCCGGTTTTCAGGTCGTAATAGACCAGGGTCTGGTTGCCCTGCGAGATGGCGTAGAGCCGGCGGTACTTCGGGTCATAGGTCATGGTCAACAGCCCACCGGCCTGGTCGGGGTAGCGGCCCAGGTTCTTGAATCCGCCGGTCTGCAAGTCATAACTCAAGAAGTGGCCGCCCTGGTAAGGCCTTTTTTCGCTGAAATGCCCCGCGGTGGTGGTGCAATAGAGCTTAGCGTCAACCTCGAAGATTTCCGAGTGGATCTTGCCTTGGGTGTTGATCTTGCCGATGCTATCCGTCTCGCCGCACCACTTGCCCACGTCAATGAGATGAACCACCTTGTCCAACTTCGGGTCGTAGCAATAGAACTGGGCGTTATGGTCGGCCGAGTGCGACGAGACGCTGAAGTAAGTCCTGCCGTTGCTGGCCGCGATTATCCCCTGCCACTGCCCGTCCACAAAATCGTCCGGCACGGTATAGGAATCGGCGAACACGTGGGGTTTCTTCAACTCCGCTTCCGGGAATAGCGGCATGAACTTCTTCTCCACCTGCGCCGTCAGACTCAGCGACGCCAGACCAGCGAGCAATATCCACAGTTTGCGCATGATTCAGTGTCCAGTTTTCAGTGTTCAGTTTTCAGTGTTCAGTATTCAGTGTTCAGTATTCAGTGTTCAGTATTCTTGTAGCCGCGGCACAGACGCGCCGAAGGCGCTATGCGAGCCGCCAGGCGAGAGCGAAGCGGCAATGTTGCCGCGTCCTACTCCGTGTTCGGTATTCAGTGTTCAGTGTTCAGTATTCTTGTAGCCGCGGCACAGACGCGCCGAAGGCGCTATGCGAGCCGCCAGGCGAGAGCGAAGCGGCAATGTTGCCGCGTCCTACTCCTGTGTCAGTGTTCAGTATTCAGTGTTCAGTATTCTTGTAGCCGCGGCACTGTGTTGCCGCGTCCTACTCCGTGTTCAGTATTCAGTGCCTTCCGTGCTTTCCGTGGTTCAATCTTCCTGAATACTGAATACTGAATACTGAATACTCCTGTGTCAGTGTTCAGTATTCAAGTTGAGTCTACTTAACGCGGCGGAGCGGGTGCAGCGGCTTTTTCGGGTCGAACCACTGTTCCCAGGTGGGCGCCAGGAAGCCGGGCACACCCTTCAGCTCGAGCGTCACGATCATGCTCAGATAGCGCGGACTTTGCGGTTGGGTGATCATCCGGGTGGCGCTGCCGACGTTCAGCCGGAGATGCCAGAGCTTGTTGTCCAGGCCCTCGGGCACCTTGATTTCGAGCGTACCTTCGCGGCTATAGAGCCTGGCCATGATGCGGTCGGGCGCGTTCACCTCCAGGTCAATCACGTCGCTATCATAATGCGCCCTCGCCCGTACCTCAAAACTTTTGGTCTTTTTCGGCACCAGAAAATAATAGTTCCGGGCCGTGGCCGACTCGAGCTGATGCCGGCGCCAGCCCTTGACCTGCTGCGGGACCAGCATAATCGGGGTGGCCGGATAGGTAAAAAACATAAAGCGTTTTAATCCGGTGAGGTCCACAGTGCAGAGCCCCTTGACGCTTCTCGGGAACTTCCGCAGCTTGTCCATCTCGTCCCCGTGAAAATGAATGACTTCTGATCTTTCCTGGTAAAGTATCTTACCCTTGGAAGTGCGGACCTTCATATTTCCCGCCGGCACTTTGCCGCGGACCTTGCGCGGCAGGTAATCGCCGACCATGAACCTGAGTTCGCGGTTTTCCGGGTTCCACAGCGCCAGTCTGCTGTCGCCGCGCGGCATATTGCCGTCCGGATCGCCGAGGGCCGGGCAGGGACACCAGTGCTGGAACAGACCGGCCTTGTCCCGGGCCGCCTGCATAAACTTCGCGTCGTCGTAAAGCTCGACCGCGGCTTGCTTGCCGGTTTCCGGGTCAAACCATTCTTCCGGGCTGCGCGCCAAATACGGCGGCACGCCCTCGAGGCCGAAGTTGATATTGCTGTAGTTGTGCGCGTCCCCCAAGGCGATCTCGACGTACCAGAAACGGCCGGCGGCGCCGGCCTCGATCTGGATGCGCCGCGTCTGCACCTGTTCGTAGTCCTGCCGCCCATGCTTGACCGGGGGCTGGCCCCAAAGCGCCGTCGTCCGCTGACCCCTTGGGCTGAAGATGAAGATGCCCCAGTCTTCGCGCTGCGACATGTGCCGGCCGCCGCGAATGGCCTGGCAACGGAACTCCTTGGTACCTTTCGGGACCCAGAACCACCAGCGCCGCGGCACCGAGGGCTGCACATACAGATGTCGCCGCGGTGCGCTCGAGGGCTCGATACGGAGTTTCCCGGTGGCCGGGTCCGGGCGCGGGGCCGCGGCCATTATCACGCTTTGCGGCAGGCTGCACTCGAACCACACGTTCGCGCCGGCGAATTGTCCCGGTTTGACCGGCGCCAGCTCGATTTTATAAACGCCCTTGCCTTTGGCTTTGACATCGGCCGCGGCCGTATGGCCGCTGAACGCCACGTCACGGTCGAACACCACCGTGCCGTCCGGCCCGGTAATCCGCACCTCCAGCGACTTTGGACTCCACTTCAACATCACCCACATCTGCTGATGCAGGGCGAAGCGGAAGTTCTTGCCTTTCGGGTTGTTGACATAGATAATCGACGAGAAGCTGAGGAAATGGCCCCAGTCACCCAGGGCTGTGCGGTATTCGGGCTTGGGCTTTGCCTGCAACGCTCCGCTCAAGCTGAGCAGTCCGGAAAGCAATAACATCGCGGGATGAGTGAACCGATGGCGGCACATGACCGAGACCTCCGGATTAAGTTGTGTATTCGACTTAGGTTTGCCCCTAATAGTTCATCCTTTCCACGATTTTTCAAGTCTTGCCAAGTCAGAAACTAGCATGGGTGCCGCCAAGATCTCCCGGCCAAACAAAAATTCCTCAAAGAAGACTTGCATTGGGGGAAACGAGGTGCTAAGGGTACGAGATTCAAATCGTTAACGAAATCTAATTGAAAGGGACAAACGATGAAGGTCTTGAAATGGATGGTGGATTTTGGGGTTGTGCTTTGTCTTGGCTGGGGGATTTATAGTGTGCTCGCGGGCGGAGGCGAGGCGGATAATACGGTCGCTATCACGATTGAGGATAGCGAGGGTAACCCACGCACGGTCTTCTGCGCCGGGGAAAAGGTCGTGCTCAAGGCCGGGCCGGTTCAGGAGCCGGCGCCGTGCTCGTGTCCGGACGGGCTGCCTTACGAATATGCGATTCAAGGTTATCAGGATGGCGACCTGAGCGCTTGTGAAGAGTGCATGGAACTTTCCGGGACCGTTTGGGACGGTGTTTTTAATATCAAGGTTGGAGAATGTTATTGGCAGGGCGGCAGCTTGGCGTATCAGATAGACGGGAAACGGATGATGACCTCTTGGTTGCGGCTGGATGCCGACAATTGCACCTGGAAGATGGCGATTTACTGCATCGGACCTGAAGGCACTGAAACGGTTTGGGCGGGGACAAAGGGCACGGGCGAGACGCCGGCGGGGGAATATACGCGGGCCGGCGGCTGTGATGAAACGCCGACGCTGACGATTGTGCCGACCGTGCCGGACGGGGCTGACGGGCTGACGTATACGTGGAGTATCGAGAATACGACGACGGGCGAGACGTTTGATGACACGGGCCAGAAGATCACCTTCACGGATACGGCCACGCCGGGGGTGTACAGCGCCACGGTGGTGGTCACCGACAGCGGCGGCGGCGAGGTTGACCGCGGCACCGCCACCTTCACCGTGGTTCAGGTAACGATTTTGACCAGGCGGCAGGGGACGACCGAGTGGCAGAGCTCGGGCACGGCCATCGCGGTGGGCGCGGTGGACTCGGCAATTCATAAGGCTGATGTGGAGATAAGCACTGACCCCGCGATGGCTGATCTGGGGTTGACGGTGGAGCTTAGCGCCGCGATTGCGTATGAAGTCAACCGGGATGCCAAGCTGGCCATTGGCGGCGGCGACCCGCTGGTGGGGCCGATTGGGACTAAGACCGTAAGCACCGGCTCGGGCGGGAAAGTAAGTGGCGTCCTGACCTCGAGCGACCGGGCGGACAGCACGGCAGGGATCACGGTGAAACTTAATGGCACGACGGCGGCGAGCACGCAGATCGCCTTTGTCTGGGATAACTATACGGGCGAAGATTTCTGGGAATCGAGCCGGGAGTACATCGAGCCGGGGAAGACGAGCACGGAGAAGGTGAAGTTCAAGCTGGATGACGTGGCTCTGGATGGCCATGAAATCGCCTTTTACATCGAACATGTCAAATACCTGGACGAAGAGACTAACGAAGTGCATGAGCTGGTGAATACCCCAGACGCCCCCTCGGACCTGAGCGAGTACGCGAAGTTCAGCCCCCAAACAGTCAAGACCGACAGCGACGGCATCGCCACAACGGAATTGGCGATGTACAAGGTTGCGGGCAAACAGATGCTCTATCTTGAGATGGTGGCGTATGATTTCAGCGCTCGGACTATAGGAAGGACCGTACCGCTGGCCTCATCGTCAGCGGCCGCGACATCACCTTCCGGGGAAGAGGGCACTTCCGAGGAGCCAGATCCGCGGAAAAACGCAAAAAGTAAGCAAAGTACGACCGAGAGTATACGTGGCTGGGGCTTTGTGCAGGTGTGGCAAAAAGTGCCGGCAATCGCCGGTCCCAAAAACAGACCAGCCACGCACAAGAAATTTGAATTCAAGGTCTTTGTCGCTGGCAAGCCCAAAAAGGGCGCATGCAAGTTTTCATTACAGCGGTGGGATGGGAAGAAGAAGTCGTGGGTGGACGCAAAGGCAGGCCAAGCCACCATCAGGCTCTCGCGTAAGAAGGGGAAAGCTTGGCTGAATGGGGAAACGTCCCAGACAAACGGCTACATTTATACCGGCAGCTTTGAAGCGTATATGCCAGGAGGATACAAGGTGAACTTTTCCTGTAAAGGTAGCCAGGAGGGCAAGGTTGTCCGCGCCTACTCGGCAAGAATTCGGACAAAGCGGCAAGGGGTAGAACCTCCTGAGAAGATGTTCGTGGGACGTGTGCCCGTATCAAAAGACCGATATGGAATTTTGCCCTTGAGCTACTTCAGTAACAGTGAACAGAAAGAGGCCGATCAAAAGATACGGAAAACCGAGTGGAGTTTCATGGCCACCCCTTATCATGCGGGCGCTCCTGGGGTCTGGATACCATACAAGAACAAAATTCTATTCGGGAAATTTGCCACGGTAAAAGCTGCGGAAAAAACTTCGGAAGCGACGGTAAAGCTGAACCACAAAGGGGATGGCTGGCTGGTTCGTGGGCCGAAAAAAGGCGTGTTCGCGATGAATGGGATCGCCAAGCTTCACGTCCGTTTCGTACAGCGGCGAGTAGACTGGTCCCTGAGGACACGTGACCGATGGCGTTTAGCCACCGATACCCAACTGGCCAACTTGGGAGGGAAAAAGGTGCCAACAACCAAGAACTTGCCTGGGCATTTTGAGAAGTTTCATTTCATTGTTCCAGATCTGGATATCGGGTCGCCGGATGGTGATCCGAAAGCCGCCGGAAATGGCGGCGCCGACAGGTATAACGAGGTAGTTTTTGATGATGGCGCATATTATATCCCGGCCGCCAATCTGCAAGGCAAGGGCCGGACCGGGAGAGAACCCGCGGGCGAGGGCAAACTGGTTCTGAGGACCAAAATGCTGGCGGGACTGTCTGCCACGGCGAAAAAACTTGTTGAAGACAGGTGCCAGTGGACAATCGAGGCGGCGGGCGCGATCAGGCCCGCTTACAATCCGAAGAAGCGGACCGGGCGGGAGGTCACGGTGACCTATGGCAAAATGCCGGCCAAATATGACGAGTTCGGCAAGAAGCTCATCACTTTGAACTTTGCGGGCCAAAAACACTGGCACTGGTATCAGCACGTAGAGTTCTTCTATCATTACGAAGGAAAAAAGCATCCGAACGAAGAGCCAGTGCCTAAGGCAGGCAAGAGTCCTAACGCACCCAATATTTGGTACTACTACTTGCAGAACGCAAAGGTCAATGCCGGGCTCTCAACTCCAGTGCCAATTAAATGGGTCAATCGTGACGATCCCTTCGGATTTAGCGGATGCTACGTATCAGGAAGAAATAAACGGATAGAACTATTCAACAAAATGCAGGACAAGGTGATTGCCAGTTTTATCTCCACCGTGTTTCATGAACTGGGCCATGCTGCGAATGATGGGGTCCATCCCCCTGGTGCCGGTTTTTCAACTGGTTGGGCGGACAGGACACACAGGATCACTTCAGCGCAAGGGCGTTGGGATCATGGCGGGCCGACGGATGAGAAGCTGGTTGAGCTTTATTTGACAACGTACTTGGAGCAGACCCTGAAAAAGGACACTCCCGAGTGGAGGCGTGCATGGCAGGAGGCGACCGGAGCCGCGCCACCCAACGACAAATTGAACAATGATGATCTGGTGAAGTACTTCGGAGACGGCGATAATGATGACGGCGATGGTGACTTGGGTCATCACAAGCTCGACACAGTGCCCGATGTAGTTGACCTTTATTACGAGAGGAAATGGTGGTCAATAGGCGCCAACGGGAGAGGCGAATGTTTGAAACGGGAACAGGAAATAGAAGCTGCTGACGGAACATTAACGCCGGCAGGGAACCGACTTCGCAACGCCGATTGGGCAGATATTGGCCGCTGGAAGCAATATCACTAGATTGAGGACGCCAAGATGGAATTTGAGTTGAAGAGCGGATGGCGGGTACGGGCTATGCTGACACTGTTGATGGTGTTTTGTGCTGGGGTGTGTCTTCAAGGCAAGGCTTTGGCGGAATATTATCCTGAGCGCAGGCGATTTCGCAAACTGATTGCCGAATGGAAGACCTTGAAAAATGAGGCATTTGAAGAACTTCTTTCCAATACAGATATGTTGGCGAAGAAACTTGCCGCGCCCACGTCCAATACGTGGATGTTGTTCGCAAAAGTTGTTCGGCAACGGAACTGCTTTAAGAAACGGCCAGTGGCGGTGAGCCGGAAGCTTTGGAAGGTCGTGTTGAAAGTGCGCGACAATAAGCTTGAGAAATATCGAGATAACCCGCAAGAGTGCGCCAGGAAGCTGAGCGAATTTTATTACGGCCTCCGAGGTCCGTTCGCGCCGTTTCTTGTCCACTTGATTGACCGCAAGAAACTGGGCAAGAAAATTGCTCTCGGCGATATTGTGGAACGGCTTCTGATACCGCGCTACGATGCCGATGGCGAGGTGTTGAGGGTCATCAACCTTGGCATTTACGAAAGTTTTGAGCCAAATACCATGTTCCGGCTTCACCTGCTGTACAGCTTGGCGCAACGCTATGGGAGGAATCAGTCCGGCGGCTATAATCAGGATGATCTTGACATGGGCGAGGGCCTGAGCGTGAGAGTCTATAACCTGACGGCCCATGATTGCGAGGATTTCCTCGGGCAGTTGGAAGTATTGGAATACGCGGATGTTGGGGCATTCAAGGTTGAGAAAGACCCGAAGGGATACCCGGCCGTGGGCTACATCCGGCGCGATCTGAAAACGTTTTGCGAACGGCGGCTGGCCTGGACCAGGAATCCGAAACATTCCTCGAACATCCTGCAACAAGAGCTGGAAAAGCTTTCTGAGGCAAACAGCACGTGGGAGCTTCGTAGTGCCAATACTGTCGATTCCACACTGAGAGAACTGAACAATCGCGGGCTGTGGCGGAACGAGGATGACCGGAGGCACTTGATGAACTGTGCCTTCTTCCTGGGTGACGCGCGCTATGAAAAAGCGGTTCCGGCGCTCTGCTACCTGCTGCGCTACATGTTGGAGCACATGTCCGAGGAAGAAAGGGGAAAGGAGGAAGAGGACAGGGCATGGGAGATAGGTGGCCTCGTGACCTCGATCAGCAAAATCGGCGCGCTCGCCATTGACCCGGTACTGAAGCTGTACGAAGAGGGCCGCTTGCCGCGCCGGTACGCGGCGGAAATCCTTCACGACAGTCTCCGGCCGGACATTCTCAGCGCCTACCTGTGCAGCAAACGCACCGGAAAGAATGCCAAGACCATGGACCCATTGCTCGCGGCAATCGCCAAACGCGCCGCCGCCGCGGAAACGGCCCCTGGCGCCCTGAGCAAGCCTGGTTCCCACAGATGGCCCTACTATCTGATTGCCTTCGTCCTGGGCGCGGCCCTCAGCTCATGCTTTTTCCTGCTCCTGAAGAAACACAAGACATAACAATCCGCTTGGAGGACTGGTCGTCCCGCTTGGGTCGTCGCCTCCGTGGCAAGCAATTTGGCAGAGGCTACGAGGACTATAAATGAAGAAGTTGCTTTTCGGCTTAGTCGTTTCGGGTCTGTTCTGTCTGCCCGGCATGCCGGGTATACCCAAGCTGTACGCCGCGGAGGAGTCCGATGATTTTCTCGAAGAGGCCGAGACTAAGCGTGAGAAAGAACTGATTCTTGCCATGCGGAAGCTGGCGGCCCGGAAAATCGAGGCGGCGGTGCCGGTGCTGCACGAGCTCTTCCGGCGTACCAAGCGTTCGAGCAAACCACCTTATTTCATCAGCCCGGTGCGGGGCGAGATTATCTTGGCGATTACCGCCATTGGAGGAGATGCGGCCCGGAGAAGTCTCAAGGAGATTGTTGCTACCTGTCTGAAGGAAGGCTCGAACTCGAATGAACGCCGTTATCCCTTCCATGACGAGGAATACTGCTTCATTACGGGCAGTCTGGAAGACCTTGTCAAATTGACGGACAAGAGCCTGGAAACCTGGTTCTTGAAGATTGCGGAAAACCCGGCCTATGACTATGGAATTCGTGAAGATGCTTACACGGGTTATCTGAAGGCGAAGCTGGACCGGCTGAAGCCCAGAGCGGTGAAGGAGGCGGTCATGCTTATTTTGCCGGACCTGAACTCGCCCGGCAATGGTGAATGGGACTACTTTCATTCTCCCATCAAGGAGACCGATCCTTTTGGCAAGAAAGACTGGGCCATCAAGGACACGGCCCGGTGCCGGGTGTTGATCGAGCAGGGCCCGCCGGCCCTGCCGTTGCTGTGGAAAAAATACCGGCGGTTCGCCGCCAGGAAAAAGCTGTCGAAAGCCGAAAAAAGAAAACAATACGGCATTGCCGAGGTCATCAAGTGGATTTACGCGAACCACAAGCTGCCAAATCCACCCCGACTGGAAACATGCCCCAAGAACTGGAAAGAAGTCTGGCTGAAAAACCTGAAAGAACACCAGAAAAAAGTAGACCGCTACCGCCAGTCCCAGCAGAAAAAGTAAAAATTCAAGGGGCGGAGGAGGCGAGAGCTACAAATGAAGACCCGGGCAAATGCGTTTTTTGCGTTCGTGTTAGTGGGCGCCCTGTTTTGTTTGAGCCTGGCCGGTCCTGGTTGGGCGCAAAACGGGAATGATGAGGAAAAGGATGAGGAGGTCGAGGACATCGAGGTTGAGAATTTTCTCAAGCGGGCAAAGAATAAACGTGAAAAGAAGTTAATCATTGCCATGCGCAAGCTGGCGGCCCGGAAAGAGAAAGCGGCCGTGCCGGTGCTGTACGAACTCTTCCAGACAACCAAACGGTCCACCAAGTGTCAGCTCGGTATAAGTCCTGTTCGCGGCGCACTTGTGCGGGCGATTATCGCTATCGGCGGGGCGGACGCCCGCGACAGTCTCAAGGAAATTCTGTCGGTTTATCTTCGGGACGGCTCGCTCTCGAGTGAACCGCACTATCCCTATGACGACCGGGAATATGCCTGGATTATGGTGGTGGCTTTCGAGGGCATTCTCAGGTTCGCCGATAAGAGCCTGGAAACCTGGTTCTTGAAAGTGAGCGACACGCGCCGCTATGAATATTCTATCCGGGAGGATGCCTATACCGGGTATCTGAAGGCGAAACTGGACCGGCTGAAGCCCAGAGCGGTGAACGAGGCGGTCATGCTTATCCTGCCGAACCTGAGTTCGCCCGGCGGCGGGGAATGGGACTACTTTCATTCCCCCATCAAGGAAACCGATCCTGATGGCAAGAAAGACTGGGCGATCAAGGACACGGCCCGGTGCCGGGCGCTGATCGAGCAGGGCCCGCCGGCCCTGCCGCTGCTGTGGAAAAAGTACCAGGAGTTCGCCGCCAGGAAGAAGCTGTCGAAAGCCGAAAAAAGAAAACAGTACGGCATTGCCAAGGTCATCAACGGCATTTCCGGTAAACATAATCTGCCCGATTACCCGTTGCTGGAAAGGCGCCCTAAAAGCTGGAAAGAAGACTGGCTGAAACACCTTAAAGAGTACCAGGAAAAGGTGCGCCGCTACCGCCAGTCCCAGCAGAAAAAGAAATAAGAATTGCCATAGTTCTTGCAAGCTTGAGACTTGGTTGCCAAATCATGGCGTCCGCCTTCCCCAGATTATTTGCTTCCGGTGAAGAATTCCGCGAGCTTAATTAAACCTTACCCAAAAAAACTCGCAAGAAATCCATTTTGGTGTAACTTGGACGGTAGCGGCATGTCAATATGTCAATTGGTTCTTCTGAGGGAAACAATTGAGTCAAAAACAGGATAATCCCCTCGATGCAGTTTTATATTGCCCCAGATGGCGATGACGCTTGGTCGGGACGCAAGCCCCGGCCGGTCCCGCCTGGCCGGAGCGTGGACGGACCGTTCGTCACGCTCGAACGCGCCCGGGACGCCATCCGCAAGCTGAAGCAGGACGGCGCTTTCCCGGAAGACGGTGTGCGGGTGATACTGGGGCCTGGGGACTACTTTCGCACCGCCAGTTTCGAGCTCACCGCCGAGGACGGCGGGCGGCCGGGTGCGCCGGTGGTGTATGAGGCCGCACCGGAGTCGCGAACCGACCGGGCGCGGGTACGGCTGCTCGGCGGGCGTCTGCTGGATAAGTTTGCCCCGGTCAGCGCTCCTGCGGTCCTCGAGCGGTTCGAGGCGGAAGTGCGCGACCGAATTCTCGAATGCGATCTTAAGGCGCATGGGATCAGCGAGCTCGGCACACTGCGGTCGCGCGGGTTCGGCCGGCCAACAGTTCCGGCGCATCTCGAGTTGTTCCACGGCGGGCGGCGGATGACTCTGGCCCGCTGGCCGAACAATGAGTACGCCAAAATCTCGAAGCCCGCCAAGCTGGATCCGAAAGGCGACGGGCACGGCCGTGAGCTCGGGTTGCTGAAAGCGGGGTTCTATTACGAGGGCAACCGCCCGCACCGCTGGCAAGACCTCGACGATGTGTGGGTTCACGGCTATTGGGCCTGGGACTGGGCCAACTCCTACGAGCAAATCGCCAGCATCGACCTGAAAAAACGCCTGATCAGAACCCGCCCGCCCCACGGCAACTACGGTTTTAACAGCGGCCAGCGCTTCTATTTCCTGAACATTCTCGAAGAATTGGACGCACCCGGTGAATACTACGTTGACCGAAAAAGCGGGATGCTTTATTTCTGGCCGCCGGAGGACAAACTCGAGGGCGAAACGGCGGTGTCCATGCTCGATGAACCGTTTATCAGCATCGAAGGCGCCGAACATCTCACGTTCCGCGGGCTGACCTTCGAGTACGCCCGCGGCGACGGCATCACGGTCAGCGGCGGCGAACACGTGACCATTGCGGACTGTACGCTCCGCAACCTCGGCAATAACGGCGTGCTCATCAACGGCGGGGACCAGCACAAAATCAGCGGTTGCGAGCTGTGTAAGCTCGGGGACGGCGGTGTCAGGCTCAGGGGCGGTGATCGGCAAACGTTGACGCCGGCCGGGCACGAGGCAGTGAACAATCACATTCACCATATTGGCGAGTGGTCGCGCTGCTACCAGCCGGGCGTGCTGGTTTCCGGCGTCGGCAACCGCGTGGCGCATAACCTGATCCATGACGGGCCGCACAACGCGATCCAGCTCAGCGGCAACGACCATATCATCGAGTTCAACCACATTCACCGGGTCTGCCTGGATTCGGGGGACGTGGGCGCCTTCTACGTGGGCCGCGACTATACGATGCGCGGGATAATCGTCCGCTACAACTTCTTCCACGACCTCGGCGGTGTGCGCGAGGATTCCAACGCGGTGTATCTGGATGATTGCGCCAGCGGCGTGCTGGTCTGCGGCAACATCATCTGCCGCTGTTTCCGCGGGGTGTTGATCGGTGGCGGAGTGGACAATACCGTGGAGAATAACGTGCTGGTGGACTGCAAGCTGGGGATCGCGCTCGATGGCCGCGGCCTTAGCCAGGCCAAGATCTGGAACGACATGGTGTACGTGACCATGAAGAAGAGCCTCGACGCCAGGCGCCACCACGAGCCGCCCTACAGCGACCGCTACCCGGAACTGGCCAACCTTGACCCTTATTACCAGACCACCGCCGGGGTGCCGCCCTACAACAGCCGCTTTTGCCGCAATATCGCCGTCAACTGCGGTGAATGGCTGAGAGTGCACTGGGGCGCCGAGCCGGAGATGCTCGAAGAATGCGCCGGCAACCTGACCGAAGAGGACCCGAAGTTCCGCGACCCGGCCAATGACGATTACCGCCTCGAGGATGACTCGCCTGCCCTCAAGCTCGGCTTCAAGCACATCCCCATTGACCAGATCGGCCCGCAAAGGAAGCTCAACGTCCCCGCAGCTTTTCCCAGCGCGCCTCTCCAAACACACTAATCATGAGCCGCCTCACCCAGCCCTTCAGCCCAAGCTTGCGCCGATTCCGGCGGGGGGAACTTTATGGCGGCGGGTTTGTCTCAGGCAGACAGTTTGATTTCAGGCAAAACCGGGATAAAGTGGAGTAACGGAGTACTGTGAAGACTAAGCGTAACCTGAACTACCGGTGACTGTTTTATGATGCTTTTCGCGGACAAGGTCCTGAGCTTCATTCTCATGTTGTTTTTTTTCGGGTTCTGTATATTTATCCACGAGTTCGGGCACCTGCTGGCGGGGTTGTGGCGCAAGCTGCACATCGAGCGGTTTTCATTCGGGTTCGGTCCGGCCATCTGGAAACGGGTGTATAAGGGGATTGAGTACCGGGTAAGTTGGATACCTTTTGGCGGTTACGTCGCGCTGCCGCAGTTGGAGCCAACGGACAACCCGGAAAGCATGGACGGCCGACCGCTGCCGCCCGGCCGGCCGTTGGACCGGATTCTGACGGCGGCTGCCGGGCCGCTGTTCAACATTCTGTTCGGACTGCTGCTGACGGTGATTGTCTGGCAGGTGGGCTACATGTGGCCGAAAGTCACGAAGACATTTTTCATCGGGGAACTGCCCGCGACTTACCAGACGGCGGCGGGTGAGACCCAGCCCACCCCGGAGTTTGCCGCGGGCCTGCGTCCGGGGGACGAAATCATCGCAATCAACGGCAAAACGCTGGAGAAGGGCTGGGAAGAAGCTAAGGAGCTGATTGTTTTCTCGCCGGGCGGGAAAGTGCGCGTGGATTTTATCCGCGACGGCGAAAAAGAATCCACAGCCTATAAAATCGTCCTGAATCCGAACCTGATACGCAGTCCCCCGGTACCGTTCATGAAGCCGGTACTGTTTTCCACGCGGGTCCTGCAAAAGGTCTTAAAAGGCTCTGTGGCAGCAGAGGCAGGTCTGCAGGCAGGGGACGTGGTGCTCGAGTTTAACGGCGAGAAAGTGCTCAACTTGCAGTGGCTGGTGCAGAAACTGAATGCGACCAAGCCGGCGCCGCTCAGGTTAAAAGTCCGCCGGGGCAAGAAGGAACTCGAGATCGGCAACCTGTTGGCCAATCCGGCGATCCGGAACGGCAAGGAAATCTATACCTTAGGGATCGAACTGGACGAGACTACCGGCCTGCAGAAGGTTCTTGCCGGTTCAGCGGCCGCCGCCGCGGGTCTCGAAGCGGGCGATGTGGTGCTGGAAATCAACGGCGAAGCGGTGAAGGATCATGACTGGCTGGCGGCCAGGCTGGGCAAATCAGAACTGGAGTTGATCCCGGTTGAATTAAAAATCCGGCGCGGCAGCCAACTGAAGATTATTGCCAACCTGCGGCCCCGTTATAGGATGGTGGCCGGGGTGAAAGGTTATCTTTTTGGGATTTCGGTCGAGCCGCCGATGGAACTTTACCGGCCTACGCCGCTGGCCCAGATTAAGCGTCTGTGGAGTCTTACCGGGAGATCAATCCGCAGTTTGTTTGACCGGGGGAATCCCATCGGCGCGAAGCATCTGAGCGGCCCGGTTGGGATTGCTCAGGGCATCTACATGTTTTTTTCGATCAGCTTTATTCTCGGCTTGCAGTTTGTGGCCTGGATCAGTTTCCTTCTGGCAGTGTTCAACCTGCTGCCGCTGCCGATCCTCGATGGCGGGCATATCGGCCTTGCCCTCGTGGAACTGATTACCTCCCGCAAGATTCCGGCGCGGGTACTCCGGCCGGTATTTTATGTGTTTTTCGTTCTGCTGATTGGCCTGATGCTCTACGTGACCGTTCACGATATAGGCGGACTTTTCCCGGCCAGAAGAAGCAAAGCGAAAAAGCCGCCCGTGGCCGCGGAACCCGCCCCCGCCAGGCAGCCGAAACCGGCACAGCCGGAGACGCTGGCGCCAGCAGCTCCCGTCGAGAAATGACCCCGCACATTCCCGCCGGGCACGAAGATTTTCTCCGGGATAGAAACAATCTTTCTAGAAAAAGCCGTAACCGCACAGTATATTTATAAACATTAAGACGTTTTTTTTGAACTTCGGAAGCAAATTGCGGTCTATGACGATGACGGTGAATAAGATGGGGTCTGGCGCATGAAGCTGATCTTTATTAGCGGGCCGGATAAAGGCCAGGAAGTTGAGTTGCGGCCGCCGTTCCTGAGCATCGGACGTGAATCTGATAACGACACGATGCTGGATGAGGAACAGGTCTCGCGCTATCACGCGAAGATTGAATTGGACGGCAGCATCTGGATCATCAACGATCTGGGAAGCCGCAACGGGGTCAAGGTGAACGGCCATAAGATCAACCAGTCGGCCCCGTTGTCCATTAACGACGAGATCGAGATTGGCCGCACCGCTTTTTGCTTTACGGACGATGCCCAAGCCGCCGGCGCAACGGCCGAGCCGGGAGCCGCTTTCAGCCTGCCGGACCGCCCGGCGCGGGCGAAGAAGCACGGCGGGGAAAAGGACAAGGCGAAGAAAATGGGACCGGGCCAGCGGATCGCGGCGTTGGCGGTTCTGCTGTTCGCGGTCGCCGCGGTGGTCGGCAGCTTGGTTATGACGGACTCCACGCCGCGGGGCAAGCAGCCAAAGACAAACAACGCGGCGCCCGTCGCCATCACCGATGCCCCCCTGCAGGTCTTCTACCAGAAAGAAATCTCCGGCTGGGATGACGAAACGAAACGGTACAACATTTACTTCTTCGAGTTGAGTATCAACGACAATCGCTTGAACTTCCGCGTCCGCAACGTGAACGATGGTCTGGATCAGAAAAAAAGCGCCGAATTGAGCCGCCTGCAGACCGGCGCCCTGAAAGATAATATCTTGACCGCAGCGTTTGTACAGGCCGCTTCCAGGCCGCCGCGACAGAGACAGAACAAGGTGAACCGCATCCGGCTGATGGTGATGGCCGGCCGGGCGGGAAACTACGTTGAATACCTTAACGAAAGCAAGCAGATTCCCCCCGGCGTTCTGAACGTGATGGAGAAGCTGGATGACCTGGCGTATGAATGCGGGGTAAATCCGCTGCCCAAGCATGAGGCCTTCGAGCGGGCGGAGGAGAACTTCCTGCGCGGCCGCCGGCTTTATGCCGAGCGGGAGGTGCACCCGGCGAATCTATACAACGCCAAGAAGGTCCTTGAACTGGTTCCCAAGTACCTGGAAGGCTTCAACGATCCGCCGGCTTTCTATGAGGAAGCCCAGGACCTGCTGAAAGAGGCCCAGGAGAAATTCACCAAGATGATTGACGAGCTGAAGGTCAGGGCCAGATTCCAGACCAGGGCTGATGAACTCGAAGCAGCCCGGAACTTGTACCAGGAAATCCTGGGCCTGATCCCCGATGAAAAGCACAAGGAATACCGCAACGCCTTGAATAATATACGTCTGATCAAGAGAGAACTGGAGAGACAGCGAAAATGAAAGCCATTTTATGCCTTGGTCTTGGCCTGTTCGCCCTGCGCGGCTGTCTGCCGGAAACAGCCGCGCCGCCGCCGCCGGTAGTGGACGATAAGGTCACCATCCGGATCACGACCGCTCCCAGAGGGGCCAGCGTGCTCCTGGACGGTAAGAAGCTCAAACACCAAACCCCGTTGGTGGTTAAGCAGGACAACCGTGGCCACATGCTCGAGATCCGCTATCCCGGGTACCAGACGGTGTGGCGCCGGATAGAGCCTTCCAGGCCGGGCTTCGAGCATAATCTCGATGACCTGGAACTGAAGCCCAAGGCCCTGCCGCTGATCCTGAACTCAAAACCCAGTGGCGCCCTGGTCAGCCTGGACGGGCAGGACATGGGAAAAACGCCGATCTACCTGAAAAAGGTGCTTCTGGGCGAGCATCAGGCCGTCTTCAAGTTCCCGGGCTACGAGTCCAGGCGCGTGGTAGTCAACCTGCTCGAGGGCGAGCCGGTAATCATCAATAAGACCCTCGAATCACTGATGGGCACGGTCCGGGTGATCACCAGCCCGGCCGGCGCGCAAGTCTTTCTTGACGGCGGCGCGGTGGGCCGGACCCCGAAGGATGGCGGGCCGCTGACCTTGGCAGAGGTTGAAGAGGGCAAACACATACTGACCATCAAGAAAAAGCCCGGCTACCAGGACCTGGAAATGCCGTTCACCCTCAAGCGCCACGAAAATAAGCTCATCAGAACGCCGGAACTCGAGCCGAGCCCCGGAACCGTGACTATCACCAGCGAACCGGCCGGCGCGAATGTTCATCGTGGCGTCATTTTCCTCGGTAAAACCCCGGTGACGTTAAAAGACCTGGCGCCGGGCCCGATTAAAGTGACGGTCGCCAAGAAAGGCTACGGCAAAATCACTCGAACCATTAACGTCCTGGCCGGCATCGCGAAGACGGTCGAACTGGCGTTGGAGAAGAACTTTGGCTCGGTCTCGTTTATTGCCGCGCCGCCCGGCGCCATCATTTACATTGACGGTAACCGCGTAGGTAAGACGGAAGCGGGAGAAGCTCCCGGGATTTCGAAATTGTTCGTGTATGAGGGGCTCAAACCCGGTACGCACGTGCTGCGCGTGGCAAAATCCGGCTTTGCCCGGAGAGAAAAGCAGTTCCTCGTGCAAAAAGGCAAGGAGACCTCGTTTAAGAAGATCATCAAACTGAAGAAGCTCTGGCTGCCCACCCACGAAATGAAGACCCGTAAGAGAGCCAAAACCTACCGGGTTCGGGTGCTGCGGGAAACCGCTACCAAGATTGAAGTTGAGATCTATAATAGAAAAGACGGCTCGAAAGTCAGATGGGAGGTGGAAAGAGCAGATATCGCCCACTTGAAACCACTGTAGCGGGAGTTTTGCATGCGCATATTCTTGTCCATTCTGGTCTTGTTGCTTGGCTTTGCGGTTCTGGCCGAAAGCCTCGAGTTCTGGGACGGCACAAAGTTCGATAATGTCGAAATCATCAAGGTTGAAAAGGGCTGGATTTATTATTCGCACCAGAAAAAGACATCGAGAGCAAAACTGATCGAGGTCAAGACCATCCTCTGGGAAGACCGGAATTGCCGCATCACCCTATTTGCCAACTATAATCATAAGCGATTGACCGGCAAGATTCTCGGGGTAATTATCCGCGACAAACGCGAACGGATTCGCGAGCCGCTTATCCGCGTCTACAGCCTCGAGGAGGACCGGAAGGGCGGCCGGGGTCTGCGGCTCTACCAGAACGTCCGCGTCAACGACCCCACCCGCCTCGCCAAACTCCCCGAAATCGACAGCACAACTTACCGGAAAAAATTCTTCCTCCTCGACCGCTCCCACGGAGTTGCCTATCGCATTGAAATCTGGCTTGACGGCAAGCTCCGCGCTCGCCAGAATAGCGCCGAAGTCGAAGTGGCGGACAACTGGTGGCGGACCCCGAAGGTGAGCCGCACCAGTGCCCTCCGCGAACTCAAGGGGGAAGAACTTAAGATCGCCGAGAAACCATTACCAAAGGAAAAAACGCCGAGAGTCGAGTGCCGGATCAATGCGGTCAGCCTGACTTGGGCAACCGGCAAGAAGAAGGCCCTGACCCTGAAAACCAGCTACTCTCTCATCAGCCATATCCTCGACCATGTCAAGCTGCCCGAGGCCAACTTCCATTATGTCGCCAGGGACAGCGAGGGCAAACTGGAAATCAAGTCTCTGTCCTGTGAGCGGGCCCGGGGCCGCGAGACTGCATTCAAGCATAACAACATCCTCCGCAACTACGCCCGGAGACTGCCCACGAATCTCCGGGCCGCCCCGTCTTTCCAGGAGCTCAAGGACCCCCAAATCCGGCGGCTTATCTTTTGGCGCTTCGAGTTGAAGTACGGCGATAAGGTGGTTGCCGTCCGGGAATTGCCTAACCAGCAGATTAAATCATCCCTGCCGAAGAACTGGTGGAAATGATTATTCAAGCGCCCTGAGCGCCGTTGAAGGGCCGTCCTCCCGCCTCTGTTCCCGCCACCTCGTAATCGCCTTCTTTTCCCGGGCCGCCACGGCCAGCCGCCTGAATTCAGCCGCCCTGGCGGCCCTCCCCGAGTTCAAGGTCCCAGGTCGGCAGGAGAAATTTGCGGATATACTGTTCCAGGCGCGGCGCCAGTTCCGGCCACGGGTCCAGGAGTCTGAGCGCCTGCCGGCACAGCTCATTCATCTGTACGCGGATCATCTCGGAGTCCCAGCCGCTTTGGGCCAGGGTGAACTTCCGCCGTTTACGGTCGGTGCCCAGGGTCTTGCCGGCGACGGCCTCGTCCCCGCATTCATCCAGGGCATCATCCGCCAGTTGATAAGCGGCGCCGAGAAGAGAGCCGGCCTCGCTCAACGCCAGGCGCTGGCGTTCATCGGCGCCGGCGCAGCACTCGGCGATAAAGGCGAAGAGCGTCCCGGTCTTACGCCGGGCCAGGTTCAATGCCGCCTGCAACCCGGCTTCTTCGCCCCGCAGCAACAATTCATGCTCGACCTCAGCCAGGCTCAGTTCGCGAATTTTGGCGATAAAAGACCGTACCAGGCGGGGATTGCCGTCTGCGGCAAGCAGACCGATGGCGCTGCTGAACAGCAGATCGCCCAGCAAAATTGCCCCCGTGGCGCCAACTTCCCGCCAGAGCGCCGGCCGGCTCCGGCGCAACGAAGCACCGTCAATCACGTCATCGTGAAACAACGTCACCGTGTGGACCATCTCGGTGGCCGCCGCGGCCCGGACAAGCTCCCGGCGCAGCGCCGGGTCGTCGGGGCACAGCGCCAGACCCAGCCGCGAGCGGAGCATCTTGCCGGGACTAATGTGCGCGCGCAACCCAAGCAGTTTGTTCTTGTCGCTGGCGGCAGTCAACGATTCTTCCAGCTCGGCAAATACGCCTTCGACCAAGC
>SDBT01002550.1_pt1 | contig 32072 bp, 27 predicted proteins | sample 2277101 | NCBI WGS metagenome assembly SDBT01 (sample SAMN10404973, study PRJNA504765) | marine sediment metagenome | isolation source: marine sediment core GS10_PC15, 103 cmbsf | place: Arctic Ocean: Southern Knipovich Ridge | collected 2010 | reverse complement strand
CACCTGGACCTTACAACCGCTGATTCGCTCTATCTCGTCAATCAGAAAAACATTGGTCGGCTCGCTGATCGCAACGGTCAATACGTTATAAACCTTGAACAACGGAAGAACTATATGCTCTTCAAGAAAATCACGAGGAAGGCTCTCTAAAGTCCTGGCGTCGCAAACTTTCGGAGTTATCTGGGCATAGGGGACATCATATGCTTCAGCCAGAGCCGAGGCAATCTGGTTTTCTGTACAGTACTCCATCTCCACAAGAAGCTCACCAAGCAGCTTGCGATGGCCCTTTTCCCTTTGCTCGGAAAGAGCATGCTCAATCTGCTCCTCCGTTACTATCCCGCGGGCCTGAAGCAACTGTCCAAGCTGCATCTTATTTTCCAGAGCTATCTGACTCATGCGTATTCGCCTCGGTTATACTGATCCCAATTGAATTTTCCCGTTTATCCGCGGGTAAGTAACGTAGAAACAAGCAGTTACGGTTTTATTCGCGGACATTTACTACCCTTAAGGGTATAAAATCAACTGTTCGGCTTATGCGAAACTTTTAACTGCTTCGCTAAGCTCTGCGTAATGATCGAATTCTTTTTCAAGTCGTGTAATTTCCAATATCTTTGTGCAATTCTCATCAAGACCGGCCAATCTAAACTCGCATCTGTTCTCATTACAGTAATCACGAGTCCACAGAAGCTGCTCCAATCCCTGGCTGTCAACGAAGGAAATGCTGCTCATATCCAGAACAATACCTGAACTGCTTTTAGAGACTGTTTGTGTAACTGCATTCTTGAGCATTTCCGTACTGTCGTTATCGAGCTCACCCTGCAGTGTGATAACAGTCACTTCATTATAATCTTGTGTTTCTATTCTCATCTTAATAGAGTCCCAACTACCTGCGCACCGTACTGCTCTAATTTGCTTTTACCATCCGATCCAAAGAAATCAGAGCCATCCTGTATGATATCCCACAATTGATAAACGTCGCTTTCGAGAAAGACTCTCCCGATTCGCTCGTCGAACTGACTGCCAAGACCTTTTCTGATTTCCTTAAGGGCATCTTCTACGCTCATCGCATCCCTATAAACCCTTTTGGACGTCATGGCATCGAAACCATCGGCAAGACCGACTATCTTGCCTATCAGAGGTATATGTTCTGACGACAAACCTTCAGGGTACCCCTTGCCGTCTGCACGTTCATGGTGACACAACACGCCGGGTACGATATCCTTCATCTGCTTTATATCGCCGAGAATACCTCCGCCTATAGAAGGATGAGTGCGTATATGATCAAACTCCTCATCTGTCAGTTTACCCTCCTTTCGAAGCACCGATTCATCTATTCCCATCTTTCCTATATCATGAAGCAATCCGGCAAGATATATCTTATGAATAAGTTCTTCAGCTATCGATTCCTGCTCCCCAAGCCTTTCCGCGATCCAGCGGGAGATAAACGCCACGCGTTCAGAATGACCGCGAGTGTATTTATCTTTTGCGTCGATACTGTTGGTCAGGGCCTTTAGGGATCCGATAAAAAGTTCTTTGAGATCTTTGAAAAGCCTGCCATTCTCGACAAAAACAGCACATTGATTGGAAACAGAATTGAACAACTTTATATCCGTGCTGTCAAAATCAGGCCTACCCACAACATTGATCGCTACCATCAGACCAATTACCGAACTTTCACTACATACACGTTCGTCATGGCCCCCGGAAGATCTTTCCGTCCCATACAGGGGTACCGCAATAAGGTTCTTTATATTTTCCGGCCATTCGTATTTGAAGGGTGTTTCAACTTCGCTATCCAACAGTGCTTCTTTACCGTTATTAAGTTCTTCAATAAGCCTGTCGTGAAGGATCGCTGCTAAATGATCGCTTGTATCTATCAGACCTGAACCGGCAGTCAGAACAAGCTTGCGCTCATCTTCTACCTCTTTCTCAAGCAGTATTGCAATACCCTCGACACTTATAATATCAGTCAGGTTGTCGCAAGCCATTTGAAGATAATTTGCATCAGACTCAGTCACCTTCATGTTAGTACTAAGCTTATGCAGCAAGACCAACTCTTCATAGGTTTGCGACAACTGGGTACTAACATCTTCGATTTGCTGATGGGTAGTACTTCGCAGCTCCATATTTTCTACGAATAACCGCAGTATTTCTGACAGGTAGTCAACTTGAGGGGCAACTGCGACATCAAGAGTTTCCGAACCAACCCTCGAATCTATGCCCGAGTTGGAATGTCCGGTTCCACGCGACTGATTGTCACCAAAATCCACAGGACAATTGCCAAGATCGATCATTGCTACAGCCTTGGCGCCATCATCTAATTGAACGGAGGCCCCGATTACTGTATGATCCCCAGCCAATAGACACTGGCGATCATCGCATGTCCCTGCCACATCATCGCCGAACCGATGACTCTGGCGGATGGATTCGCAAAGACGATCACAGTCACTCTTAAACAAGCCTGCTTCCGCCAACAGCAATAGACCACCCTGCTCATCAAATAGCGAAAAATTGACTCCGAACTTGTTCACTATTGAAGCAAATTCATTGAATTGCCGCAACATGGGATCGGACAAATTCTCGCTCTGCTGTCGATCAAAGCTTTTTTCTTTGAAACCCAAAATGGCCTCCTCGCAACTTCATCAACCCAACTTAAAAAACTCTTATGCCTCCTGGACAACAGCTTGTCGATACAAAATATCCTCGACACTCCTAAGAAGCTCCTTCGGACTGAAAGGCTTGCTCAGACATTCCGATATCTGCAACTGTTGTTTTTGTTCCTCTTCAATCGCAAAGCTCCTGGCCGTCAGAAGGATTACCGGGACATCTTTGATCGCCTCGGTTCCCCGAACCTTTTCGATTAGCTCAAGTCCGGTCATAACCGGCATCTGATAATCGGTGACAATAATATCCGGTTTCTCGCTACAGGCCAGTTCATATGCCTCGGAACCATCTGATGCACTTAATACTTCATAGCCGTTGTTACGAAGCTTTATCGCTACTACATGAACAATATGAATCTCATCATCAACCACCAAAACTTTTTTTCCGGTCATTGTTAAACCTCCACAATGTTTTCAGGTCATCCTGACACGGTAATAATAAAAATAAATTCTCATAGTGACCCCGGCAACGTATCAGGGCCATCGTCTTATTTGCTTATTGCTTCTGCTGCCACTCCACTACCGGCAAGGGGCAATTCAAAACCAAAAGTACTGCCACTGCCAACTTCACTGCGAACGAACACTTGTCCGCTATGGATTCTTTCGACTATTTGTTTGACAAGGTTAAGACCCAATCCCGTTCCCTTGGCCTGTTTATTGTTGGCCTTTACACGGTAAAACTTTTCAAAAACATGCTCGACTTCATCAACCGGAATACCAACTCCGGTGTCGATTACGCTTACACGGGCAATATGGGCAATTTCATCGACCTCGGTCTCTATTCTCACAGAACCTCCCGCAGGAGTATATTTGACTGCATTACTAAGAAGATTCACGATCACCTGCGACATCATGTCCTTATCTACAATAACCTGGTCAAATACTATTGGCTTCTGTCCAATAATCTCGATCCCTTTCTCTTCGGCAAAACCTTTAATCATCTGCATCTGCTCTTCTATCAGTATTGTCAGGCTCACAGGTTTTTTATTGATCTTTATAAGACCTGATTCGATTCGGGATGTGTTGAGAATATCTTCGATAAGACGGCTCAGTCTCTGGGCCTGACTTTGAATAACCGAATAAAACTCTTTTCTCGTCTCTTCATCGTCTGCCTCACCGTCAACGAGCAGCTCAGAATATGCTGTTATAGAAGCAAGAGGTGTCTTCAATTCGTGGGAAACGTGGCTGACAAAGTCATTCTTCATTTGGGATATTTCTTTTTCACGAGTAATGTCATGAAGCACTCCAACGACACCACAAACCTGATCGTTGTCGTCATAAACACAGGAGACTATACAGTCATAGGTCTTGGGCCTGTCGTCTTTAATGAATTCTATTTCCCCTCTTGTCGCCCTGCCTTTACTTTGTCCGCCGCGCTTGAGAAAACTAGTAAATTCACTGTGTTCCGGGCCTGTCAATTCTGCAATAGCTTTATACTGAGAATCCCTAAAATCGAAACCGAAAATGTCACCTGCCGCTTCATTGGCCATCAGCAGCTTGTCAAATTCATCTACAACAATCACAGCATCGCTTATACTGTAAATGATTGCCTCGGTATTGCGCCTATTCCTCTCCGACAAACGAAGTTGAATTTTCAATTCCTTCACTTGATCTTCAAAGTTGCCCGTAGTTTCCGAGACACATGAGAGTCTCGCGTCAACTGCACGATTAAGTTTGCTTAACAAATCCGACGGCGACAGACTATCTATAGAATTATCTGACTGAACACCTAGACGACTCACTAATGAGCCAATGCCTCGGCCAAGAATCCACGCATACCAAAACTGCCACAATACCACCGCAGACAAAACAGCAAGACAAATTAATATCGCAAAGCGGATTTGACCCTCCGCGGTCAAATCCGCTTGCGCCCTCGCTCCAAAGCCAATAAAAACGGCTAATAAACCGAATATTGCAAGTCCGGCCAACATGACCGAAGTGATCAAATATGTACGTCTTAAAAACTTCAAATCAAAACCCTCACTCTTGTGAATCTTTCTCACCACTTACGCTCATCGGCAACTTTAAGATTTCTACCAAGATAACCTCCGAGCTGACTATCTGGATTTATTTCCAATGCCCTGCTGTAAGCACCGGATGCCTTTTCAGGCTGATTGAGACGCTCATAGCACCTTGCCATCATCAGCCAAGCCAAAGAACCGTTCGCTTCATCGGTGATTATCTGCTCAAAACTTTCGAGAGAAGCACTGTAATCTCCACTCATATATTGAGCACAACCAACCAGGGCAACTGCATCCGCGAGACCGAACCTTATGCTTAAAGCTCGCCGACCGCATCTCAAAGCACGATTTGACATACCCGCTCCAAGTGCTGCCTGGCCCATTTTGAGCCACATCCCAGCGTCATCACGCTGTTCGACCGCAAGCTTGCCATACGAAGCAACCGCCTTGTCATACTCACCGGAATTCATACTGCAATACGCAGCCGTTTCAAGATAGACTTTCCTCCGAGAAACTCCAGCAACTGAATCGTCATCAACATGAGCCTCATCGTCCAGTTTCAAGGCCAGTTCATTGAAAATATCGGCTGCTTCTTTCCAGCGCCCCTCGAATATATAGCAGTAACCAAGTGATTCGGCGACGCTCTCATCGCTGATGTCCATTAACATTGCCTGACGATACAACTCAATCGCCTGCTCGGTCTTCTGGTTCCTGCACAATAGATCCGCTGAGGCAACCTTCAGTGACACGTTGCGCGGCATAACAGCTATTTTTTCTTCCAGTAACTTTATCGCTTCATCGCTTCTATCGGCAGCGGTACATGTCTCGGCGACAGCAAGAATATATTCGACATTCGTAGGATAAATTCGCAGCGCTTCGCTATAGCTTGTCAGAGCATCATCGGTTCTGTCTGATTGCTGTAAAGCGACACCATACCAGTACCATCCTTCAGCAAGGTTAGGATCCATTTGGACTGTCAGTTCCAGTTCGACTGATCCCTGACGCACGCTGCCTTGGGCAAGAAACAGTTTACCCAGAAGAAGATGGGCTCCTACCTTTTCAGGATCGGCATTGAGGCATTCATTTAACAGCTTGGCAGCCTGCTTGTATCTTCCGCTGTCGTACTGCTGTTGGGCAAGGGACAGCTTGATCTGGGCAGACGCTTTATCCCAGCGTTGCTTGGCAGCCGCTTTCGCTTTTTTGTGGTTTTGACAACCAGCAAACAGTACTACTACAAACAGTACTATTGCAAATAAACCTATATTTACTCTATTGCCATTTGTTTTTGTTGTTTTCCGTAACATATCTATTACTCCCTAAAAAACTTCCATGTACTAATCGTATATCAATGACTTTTCAAAAGGGGCTCCCGGCCGGATAGAACCGACCGGGAATCCCATAAAAACATCCTAAATATGCTGCTAACTTTAACGCCGCTGCCAATTTGCTGCTTCTTCACGCTCGATTACACCAAGCATGATGCGCTCTACATTGTTAAGTTCCTGCGGTGACACTTCACCAATAATACGCTCTTTCAAACGCAGGGCCTCGAAATAGGTCGGACGAAGATCAAGAGCACAATTAAGCGAACTCATAGCCGAAGGACTGTTACCATTGGTGTAGTATCTTACGGCGTTAATATAATGGTCCTCGGCAAGTCTGCCCCGGCCGATACCCAGAAGCCCCTGGCGGGCTCCGTGACGTTTACGAGCGATATCAGCTTCGCGTGCCAAACCATCCGTCTGATCCGCAGAATCAATAATATGAGGTGTTATCAGTATGATAACCTCTTCTCGCCTGTTCGAGTCCGTTGAACTTCTAAACAGAGCGCCTATAAGAGGAAGATCACCTAACAACGGAACCTGACTGCGAGACGAAGTGACAACATCCCTAAAAAGACCGCCAAGAACAATTGTTTCGCCATCCTTAACGATTATATTGGTCCTAAGCTCAGTCGTTGTCTCTGTTGGAACGTCATCTAAACTCAAAACTGCTGAACTGTCTTTCGGATAAATGTCCATCCGAATGTAACCATCATCTCCAATGTAAGGCCTGAATACCAATTGAGTACCTGTCTGAAGAAACTCGACCTCACCCGCGGTTGAAACGCCGCCCGAACCAACCGTGGTACTGCTCCGATAACCGAGTTTCTGTCCTATCAAAACCGAACCTTCCTGCTTGTTGACGGTAATGATCTTCGGGTTAGCAAGAACCGTCACATCTGTTACTTCTTCCAGCGCCGTAATTAACATCCTGAAGTGACTATTTGCAACACCAATCCTAATACCTGAGCTTTTAGAAGGTGCAAAACCGAAAGTTTCAATTGGTGTCCCCGGGGCACCCTTAATATCCTGTATAGGATTCGTTGCCGCAGAATCGATCGTCGAGCCACCAACAACACTTTCCTGAGTGACGACTGTCGAAGATGTGCCATCAAGTGCAAAACCCGCCATGAAATTCAAATCAACACCAAGTTCCATTCCTTCAGTAAGGGTCGCAGCTAGGATTGTCGCCTCGATAAGTACCTGCTTGGGCCTGACATCAAGAACTTCAATAACCTTTTCAGCACTTGCGAGTTTTTCAGGAAAGTCATAAACCACGATAGTATCATGAATAGCGAGATTGTTACCGCCGCCACTACCGCTTATGCTGCTCGAAATGTCCGCCTCGGCAGGCGTACTGGCTTGAATCACCGCCGAACCACTAAGAACCGGTTTGATCAGGCTTGCAGCTTCAGCCGCAGTTAGATAGTAAAGAGTAAAAACTTTGTACTCCTTACGATCTTCGTCTGTCTTTATCTGCTTGTACTCTTCACGAGTATAAACCCTGATTAGACGTCCATCCGTCTCGTACTTTAAGTTGACACCGAGGATAGCGGATATCGCCTCATCAAAGGTGACCTCGAACAGACGAGTAAAAGCCAGAGCTCCTTCGACTTTCGGCGAAGGCACAATATTCTTCTGATACCTCTGAGCCAACACACGCAAAGCATCCTGGATACGTATGTCCTTTTGAAAAGTAAGAGTCTGAATCGAATCAACGTCGGCTGCAATCGCAGACGATTCTACCGGCTCATCCGCTGAGGTACCGACATCGGCAGTGGCTGTTACCGTAATTGCCAAAAAGACAATAAACCACACAAACAACTTTTCACCCATTTTCGTTTTACTTTCACACATAATACTGCTCCTTTCTTACAAACATGTTCCGATCAAAAGAATTCAGCCTATAAAAGCTTGTCCTTCTTTGATCAACTCTCGTTAGTTTGAATAAGTTTTAACTCTATCTGTGTCTCTCTAAATCTCATCAATACTCTGTTATCTTCAATTTCAATCACTTCATATTCGTACACTTCTCCACCTTGCTTGATTTCTATTGTCTCGCCTACAGAATATAGTGCGTCATTAATTGACACTTGATTCCGGCCTTCACTATCAGCCAGGATCGCATCAAACTGAAGTGTCGCCGCAATCCGTCGCGCAAGTTCGTCGCTGCCATTAGAAACAATAATCCCACCGGGATTGGAACCTCTAAGGAAGTATCGCCAGTCGTTTGAAGCAAAGAAATCTCTTGCAAGAACATCGTGACGCCCCTCGATCCTTGGCAAATCGACAAACGAAACCTTCAGGATTGCTTCCGAACTCGAAACGCTATCATTTATAACCGGCCCAGCTTGCCCTGCTTGTGCCCCCTCGGGCTTTCTGGTCAGAACTCGAACCCACATGAACACCATCAGTCCGATCAGACACAGAGCAGCGACCGATTTTTTCTTATCTACGGTCAACCGGCTAAAAACGCCAGTACCAATAACTGTTTTATTTGTCACTTGCTTTCTCATTTTATCTCTTTGGCAAATGGGCTCTTAAAGATTGTTCAGCCAGGTATCTCACCCGATCTGTAAAAAATAACCGTTGTAGCCTGCATGTTGACCTGACCGCTGTACTCACTGTCATTCGTAAGCTGCACACGCTCAATTCGTACCAACCGATCCAAAGACTGCATCGAATCGAAGAAATTGTAAACCTGCTCAAGCCTGCCTTTGCACTGAATGTTAACAGGTTTACAGTTCACTTGCTCAGCATCGAGCGCCTCACCAGGCTCGATAAGCTGTTCTGTCAGACCATGCTTGTCCATCAGATCGCTTATCTGCTGCTGAAATGTACCCAGATTCAACTCCCTGGGTACTTTGGCATCATAATCTCCGACCTCATTCTGCAGCTTTTCCTTCCGTTCCTTAAGCAAAGGAAGCTGGTCACTCTGAGTGAGCGTCTTGTTGGTCTCAACACGACAGACGATTCTTTCTGTCTCAACCGCCCTAATCTGCTTTCGCAACGGCATGTATCTAAACACAAAAAAACCGCCGATCAGCATCACGGCCAAAACACATATCACAACTTGTTTTTTTTCTCTAAACAACATCAATATCTTCCATTTCAAAAGCAACTGATTAAATGCGCCACTTCTAAACAACCAAATTCGTCGTGTCTGAATTCTGTATTCGGTATTCTGAATTCTGACTTACGGTTTTATCCGAGGACTTTTACTACGCTTAAGGCTATAGTTAGCCAGGTAACAAATAATCTTAAATTCACTCACCTGGATACTTTTAGTCATACCCGTACCGCCTAACTTGATTTCTTTAGAGCGTAATGACGGGCTAACATCATGAAAATAATCGGATTCCTCAAATCGCAGAACAAGTTTGGTGTAATCACTCGTATTAGATGCCACACCTTCCACTGTCACTTTAAACCTCACCGCACCAAACGCAAGTGACTGGCCTCTGCTGCCACGCCTGCCAGCCGAACGAACCACCGAACCACTACCGGCTTTTTTCTGTTTTTTATCCTCGAACTTCTCAGCCGAAAATTCGACCGATTTGAGAACTACCTTGTCATCGAATAGATAACTCATCTCCGCCAAAACACTTGCAATGTCAATCCTGGAATCCATCATGGCTAATGCTTTGGCCTTATTACGAAGGTCCGCCTCCTCGCTCTTAATTCTAATAAACTCACTCAAATCTTTTGTTTCTTCTGAGGTACGGGACTTTTCTGCACCGAGTCTGGCAACTGCACGGTTGAGCGAATGACCCGTAACAAAACTCCAGACAACTATCACCACAAAAACACAACTCAAAGCAAAGTACTGGGTGCGATAACTGCCCTGGCGGCGTTTGCCACTCTTATACCATTCTGGAAGAAAATCTATTTCTTTCATAACAAACCAATAACAACTAAACTGACTCACTGCCGGCAATAACAGGAACTTCGAGATCGCCGACGTTACTTTTCCAACCCTTGAGGCCCAGACCAACAGCAACGGCCCATTCACTCAGACTCGAGCGCCGGCCACTGCCAAAATCAACACGAGTCATATCAAAACCTCGAAGAGGTTGTGCTACTTCTATCTCAACCGCAAGCTGTCGCTTCAAAACGTTGAGTAAAATACTCTCGTACGCTCCACCCCCGCTAAAGACCGCCTCGTCCACACGCTTGCCCCTGAACGTAACCGTGTAGTATCTAAAGCAAAGCGATATCTCCTTAGCCAAATCCTCGGCAACTGAATTGATCGAATCGACCATAACCTGACGAGTTGAGGGATCGAGCGATTCGCCTGGTCGGCGATCGGTATCGTCATCCTCAGACATACTCGAAACCCTTGAATCCCTTTCCATTTGCAGCTTACCTCGCAGAATATCTGCTTCGTCGATACTTACGCTCAGCTTCGCCGCAATCGACTTACTAAAACTCTGACTACCTAACGATATCTGTTTGATGAAACTTATCTCAGGACCACGACCGAATATCACCGTTGTATATTTACTGCCGACATCGACAATTACGACCGTACGGTCTTTGTCTTCCTGACGCTGCAGCGACCTTTCGAAGCATCTAAACAAAGCACACGGCATCGCATCGATTCCAACTGGGCTTAGGTGTGCTTCTTCGAGCATCGAAATATGATCTCGTACCGATTCGTCGTCCGCGGCAAATAGTATAAATTCGTTCCTGATCTCATCGCCCTGGCGAACATCTCCGGCAAGCATGTAATTAACCAGATCTTTGTTCGGATCAAGATCGAAACGCTGAACAACTTCCTTGTCCAACGCCTCTTTGATTTCACTCTCGTTCGCCTCGGCAAGTCGTACACTTGTTATTTTGATACTATCGTGACCAAGACAGGTTACAACATTTGAACCATGAAAATTCCCGCTCTCAATCATTTTACGTACCGTAGAGACAACAAATTCTCTGCGGCTCTGCGGCTCTTGCCCAACAGAGCTATCAATACGGACCTTATCCTCGGCCAATACACTAAACTGACCGCCGTCCGTGGACAATTGGATCATCTTGATAGAATCATTACCAATGTCCAACCCTATCGGAAGTTGGTTCCTTGTTTTAAGATTTAGATTTAACATCTGTTATTTCCCAATGCCATAACCGCTACTGGACAGTAATAAAACCAGTAACAGCCTCGACAGTAACCGTCAATGTTGTCAAACCGGCCTGCAATGTAATAGAACCGCTATTCAACGGATTGTTATCGCCATCATAAGGACTACCAAGATAGTCGAACTTGACAACTTCGGTTCCATCGAAGTCCGCATCGACAAGATCAACCTTACTCAGTCGGCTATCACCGCTAAAAGCAACAATATAATCGAACCCCTTCTTAACTGGGTGCTTTATCAAATTGCTGTCCTGATCCAGAATCCTATAGCTCTCGTCACCCTCGTCAAAAACCACAGAATAGCTCTGTCCCCTGCTTATTGACATGCTCTTGGCGTACTCAAGATCGGCCGCTACCATCTGTGCCGCGGAACGAACTTGCATACTCCCCGCCGAACTGCTCAACGGAATTGCCGCCATCGCCGCAATAGCGATTATTACCACCACTATCAACAATTCGATGATGGTAAAACCGCTCAAACGGCACCGATGCAAGACAGAGATACTCCTGGCCTGCATGCACTTAAATATCGCCGGACCACACGTACTTGCGACCCTGGCCAATACCTTATCCTGGTTTTGACTCATAGTTAAACTCCAAAATCTATACTTTTTTCGTCTCGTTCCCTTCGCACCTTAACCACCCTTCGGACCGCTATATAGCGTTAGTTCAAGACAAATCGACAAGTATCAACCGAAACCCAAAAAGCCACTCCCCCACTCAATATATAATCGGACCTGCACACACTCTGCCAAGTCGATTATGAGTATCAAAAACCATACCGACCGCAAAATAGCCCAACATAATTGGTACAACCGTCATCGGATACCACGGAAACCGATGTGCTTTAAAGCACACGGTGCGAACTGAAATGAAATGTAGGTATGTTAAAACTACTTCTAAATTTTCTTCTTTATCGAGCGTAAAGGCCGATAAACCTGCTCACGGCAAAAAGTCCCATAACCAGCCCCTACTTCCGCTCGATACTTCTGAAAAATGAATCGCCGGCCGAGATCCAGTGCTTTGACAAACCTGTCTCGGTCCAATGTATTATTGCTGTTCGAGATGGTGCGGCGTTGATGGTCGCAGTTGCTCCCTGGTCATCGAGTTTCCAGTGACTCAGCAGACCGCCAAGCCCATCAACCGGAGGGATATCATTAGCATCCAGTGCCCAGTTGTAGATACGAACGTCATCCATCATACCGTCCCAGCAACCGTTTTTTGTGCCGCGACCTAACATGAATTTCTCTACTCCAAATACTGTACCACCTACAGGGCCCATTTCAGTGGCCATGTCATAAAGTAAAGAATCTGGCTGACCATCAATATACAGCTTCAGACTCGAACCACTCTGCCAAACCAATGCCAGATGCTGCCACGAGGTTGTATGAACATTTGAACTACTCTCTATTTGAGTATAACCCGAAGTTGTCATAATCGAAGCCTTGATACCTTTTGAACCATGACCCTCAGCTCCCGCTATGTCATAACGCAAACCAAGTTCCTCGTCCGCACCATCGGGTTCGCTCGTAAAGAATATCCCACGGTCCTCGTTGACAACATCAGACTTGACCCACAAAGATATCGTAATCGCAGAGAGACCATTGAGATAGCCGCCAGCTTCGTAATCTTCGATTGTATCATCGACGCCATCCATCGAAATAGCGCCGTCGGTTTGACCACCCGAAATCTGCCAGGTTGGCTCTCCATTTAAAACGGCTTCTCTGAAGTTGCCCGACGAATCTGCCACGATCTCCTCGAAGGCGCCGCCAACAAAAAGACTGCCAACCACGTTGACATCGGCTGTGCCACTACTGATCTTAATGTCACCATCGACAACTCCAAGCCCATTGATATTCAGTTCACTATTTTCGCCTATGATCAGATCACCGGTTACCAGAAAAGCCGGAAGATTTTTCCCACCTACAATCGAATTGCCCAATCCGGATATCCGTAAATCTCCTTCAACCACCAGCATACCATCTATGCTCACATTACCGTCAATCTGTAAATTACCAGAACGACGAACCACCCGGACAGGATCGTATGGGCCAATATTCACTCCGGATAGAACCGGATCGACAGATACCACTGTATAATGCGATGTAAAATCTCCAGCCGTCACTCGCGGCCACTCGAGAGTCAAGTCACCCACCGCCATATGCCTGCCGGTTATATTACCATTTAAACCGGCCGAAAACACATCTCCATCAATCGTACGGCCATTAGTAAGCAGACCGCCGCAATAAACGTCACCGTTAATTGTAATTTGATCTGAAAACGTTGTCTTGTTACCAACCCAAACTGCAATAATCGGATCAAGCGTCAACTCCGCCTCAAATCCACTACGGCCAACATCCTCACCACCACGTCGCCTATACGCATCCGACGTTATCCGATAGTTTCGCTCGCTAAGTTTGCTCACTGTAACGTCATAATAGTCATCGCTACCGGCAACTAACTGTTGATCCGACGCCCCGGTCCAGTACTCACCGGAAATCTCCTGAGGATTAAGAATCATTCCCTTCGCATGTTCCAGCCCCGATTCAGCTAAATAGTCCATATCGGTATGAAGCATCATGTTACTGCCAACAGCCAGTTCCACATCGCTTCCGGACAGATAGCCAAGCGACAACACCGTTATCGTCATAACTATCAGCAGCACAACTATCAGCACTGCCCCTTGGTCTCTATATCTCTTTACTGCTATCATGGTTCGTCGTCATCACCTGAAATTTCACCACTCGCATCCAGCAGATGTCCGGCCCAACTGCGAACCGTACTGCTGATTTCGTACTCACGCGTAATACCGTTTTCATCAAGATCAAACGAAATACTCACTAATCTGCTATAAGGCGGCGCAACATCCAAAGCAAAACCTACATTGCTGCACTGCGGGATAAGCGTGATATAGCTTACACTGTAATCGCCAGGATTCAGCGATGATATATCTGCGATACTTACAACAGAAGTATTAGAGACAGGAAATTCGCACAAACGAAGAATATCACTGTCCCCGCCTTTTTCGATCAATACCAATTCATTAAGGTTAATCTGAGCGTCATCATTATCATCGTTCCGCCAGACTGCCAGATCGCCGCCCACATAATCACATACGAGCCGGCTATGCTTGAGCAAATCTGAAATCCGAAGCGTCGCATGACGCAATTGAGACTGTTTACGAGCACTGTCATCGGAAGAATCATTCGCCGCACCCATCGCAAAAGCCAATGTCGCAACCGCCGTCAGGATTATACTCGTCACCATAAGCGCAACAAGCAACTCAACCAGAGTAAGCCCCTTACGCCTAAAACAAAATTTGAGATTTCCTGGTCTCTTCATCACACTTACAACTTAACTCTTAACACTTACTACTTACCACTTACCACTTACCACTTACCACTTACTACTTACCACTTACTACTTTTTACTTACTTATAAGCTTATTTATTACTGCAACTGCCCTGCCACTATAATTAACCCGCACCGTAGCCCGGATAAATACCGGCTCTAAATCCCCGCTTTCCTGGGCAACATAAACTTCTAAACAGCTAACATCTCTACTAAAATTCGCATAATGCGGATCGCTAAAAACATCACCGCCCGCCTCTTTTACCTGCCCCTTCGCCTCAGCATATCCGTCATACTCGGCTATTATCTGATCGTACGGCGTATTAGCAATCTTTTCCATCAGATCACCCGCAAGCCCAGCCGAAAGGGTCATTCGCATACCCTCGGCCCGAACTGAAGCACCGCTCGAAAACGGCAAAAGCACACCAGCCGCCGCCATACTCAATATAACCACCGCTATCAGAGCTTCGGCCAACGTAAAACCCCTCTGTCTGTGCTTTCTAATTCTCATCACAATAATAATCCAAACTTCTGTATTATGTATTTGCTCTGTAGAAAAGAGACTCCTCTGTCATTCTGAGCGCAGCGAAGAATCTCGATTCTTAGACGAAGATAGATTCTTCACTTCGCCTTGCTTCGTTCAGAATGACAATTTTTGAAACATTTCTACAAAGCATTTTGAATTCAGTATTCTAAATTCTGACTTAATAATCATAATATCGCTTCCCATCCCTATCGCTCCCGGGTATGTCTGCTCTTACCTCCGACGTACCCGCTTTGTAAATCCAGCCGTGATTATCGTCACCGTCAGCGGGAAAATTCTCACCGTTACCCAACATATGAACACTGTTTTTACCGTTAATTGGATTCTTAGGTATCTTCGACAGATAAGGACCACGCTCAAATCCGGCGGTACCAACCGCAGCAGTCTGTCCATTGGGCTTACTCGATGTCATAATCTGATCGAGAAAAACCTGCTCGGTCGGTGTCTGGTTGGCTGCTCCATCAGGATAACCGGGACCTACTTCGAGATGCTGAGCCTTATAAATCAACACATAACGACGAAGCATCTGCAGATCGAGTGCAAGCGCGCTGTATTTGGCCGACATAGTACTATTGGCGACCATCGGAATAATAGTCCCAGCCAGAATCCCCAACAGAACCACAACTATCATTATTTCAACGAGCGTGAAAGCTCTTCGTTTTTTCATCGCTCCATCCTCTCACAGTAAACCAAAAAAAGGCTGGCCTGCGTATCGGCAATCGCCTCAGCACAGCCAGCCCGTTATTTTATCACATGAATCAATGATTCATACTAATCATGCCACAACAAAAAGCTCCACTATTAAAGATCCTTATGGGCAACAGCAGCATCATCATCAGCATGAAAAGCACCGGTGGCCGTAGTAAATTCCCAACCTGCAGCATCATCCCCGATTGTTCCGTCTATATTGATCAAATCTTTGTCATTGAACGGATTCGTCGGTACTTTCTGCAGATATGGGCCGTATTTGAAAACGACTGTTTTTGTTCCATTAGTATTGCCGTCAATATCGGTATACATTGTCATCAGATCCCAGGTAGCCCCTCCCAGTTCGGGAACTGGCGCTACATCGTTATGCTGAATCTTGTACAACTCGATCTGCGACCGTACTGTTTGCAGGTCACTGCACAGACTCGAGGTCTTAGCCTCGGTACTCGCATCGGTAAACTGCGGAATAACAATAGCCGCAAGAATACCAAGAATGACCACGACAATTAAAATTTCCACCAATGTAAATCCACTTTTCGCTCTCATTTCATTACCCCTTAAAAAAAAATATTACCAACAACCAACTCTAAATCATCGTCCTGAACATAACAGGACTTAACAACACGTATTACCAATTTGATTCACCAAAGCCTTACGGCGGGCAAACCTAAAATAATTAACATTTAAAAGTTTATTCAAGACACAAAAGCCAAATCTAACGTCCGAAAAAAATCAACACTCCCGAACTAAATCGTCCGCTATGTGCCTAAACAAAATATAGAATATAAATAGGAGAGTGCAAAATCAGCGAAGGAAAAAAACAATGTAATTAAACAAATTCAGGTATGATGAACAGCAGGCTTACCTATGCCTTAGGTTTGTCATGCTGAGCGAAGCGAAGCATCTGGCCTTAGTGAGGTAAATTAGCCGTACATTACAAGCTTATATACTCAGGCAGGTTGCCAATATGTATCTTACGCTCTGTGGCTCCATGATGCTCAAGTTCAATGCGAATATAATCGATACCACTCAAGGCCGACTCCACTTTATCGGCCCATTCGATCAAAACCACCGAATCCGGATCACAAAAATCAACAAAACCAAGCTGCTCGAATTCGGCGATACTGTCAAGCCGATAGGCATCGATATGGTAAATATTGAATCGACCGGAATACTCGTTTACTATCACGAACGTAGGGCTGTTGACCCGGCTGTAATCCTCCGCTCCGGCACCGACCGCGATACCCTTGATTAGATGAGTCTTACCGTTTCCCAAAGCACCGCAAAGCCCAAAAACCTCACCGCCATTTAACTGTGAGCCCATTTTACGACCAATATCAATCGTCTCTTCTGGAGACTGTGAAACAAAATCAAAATCCATGACAATAAATATCCTTTATACTGATCCCAATTGAATTTTCCCGTTTATCCGCGGGTAAGTAACTTAAAAACAACCAGTTACGGTTTTATTCGCGGACTTTTACTACCCTTAAGGGTATAACTCAGCCCAAATGCTCGAAACCTCCGGGCTGCAAATCCTTCAACTCTCCATCGGCCATCCTTATCTGCATTTTTCCACTCTCGGTAATCCTCCCGACAGTTGTAATTGACAATGCCCCCTGCCATTTGCTCGATAATTCACCGTAATCCTGTTCCGACAGCGTAAAGAGCAACTCGAAATCCTCACCATCGTTCAGCGCAGAACCCAACGGATCCGAACTCCCAGCAGCCTCGGCGGATACAGGAATCCGATCTGCTTCGATTAGAGCACCAACCCCGCTCTGGCGACATATGCGATTCAAATCACTACTAAGACCATCGCTTATATCAATCATCGAATTAAGTTTCACCATCCTCGCGATCTCGATTGCCTCCTTGACCCTCGGCTCGAACGTAAGATGCCTACCCCCAATCGCACCGCCAAGCCGACCGGTCACACAAATCACATCACCGACTTTCGCACCGCACCGTCTAACAGGCTCAACACCCGCCCGCTTACTCAGCATGGCAGAACTTACGACAAGCCGCCCTGCTCCTTTCCAGCTTGTAATATCACCCCCAACCAGAGCACAACCATATTTATCACCGGCAGAAACTATACCCGCGTGAAGCTTTTTCAGCTCATCCGATCCAAAACCCTTCGGCAAACCAACACTAATCACTGCCGCCACCGGCTCTGTCGCCATCGCCGCACAATCACTAAGACTAACCGCCATAACCTTATAACCAACCTGCTCGACTGTAGCGCTATTAAGATCAAAATGCACACCCTCCAGCAGCATATCGGTGGTAATAAGAACGCCGAGCCCCCGCCCAATCGCCGCTTCGGCCATATCATCACCGATACCGATAGGAAAATCAGCAGAACCGAGCTTGCTCTGACGCCCGAACCATTCGGTTATTTCGTCTTCACCGGGACTCATCGCTTCGCCAACTCACTCGTCCAGTAAGCTATCTGCTCTTTAGCCTGCCGAGGTCCAGCCGCCCCATCTGTAACATATTTACCAACCAGGTTCGATGCGCCGAGATGCTCATAGACGTCCTGCTCGATCTTCTCGCAATGACGCTTGAAATCATCCAGACCAAGCTCAGCCAAGGACTTATCCTGCCCCTCGCATTCGGCAACCAGTGCACCGACAATACCATGAGCTTCGCGAAAAGCAACACCACGGGCAACCAGATACTCAGCCAAACCCGTCGCGTCCAAAAATCCCCGATCAAGCCCAGCCGCTATCTTCTTAATATTGAACTTCGTATTACCGACTATCGCCCGGGCAATCTCAACACTGGCCTTAACGCTGTCACAAGCAGAGAATACATGTATCTTATCTTCCTGCAAATCCCGGTTATATCCCGAAGGCTGGCCCTTGAGGATAGTCAGCATCGCCATCAGAGAACCATACACAGAACCCGTCTTACCACGAATCAACTCGAGAACATCGGGATTACGCTTCTGAGGCATCATACTCGACGAAGTACAAAAGCTGTCACTTATCTTGACAAATCCGAACTCGTTAGACGAAAACAGTATCCAATCCTCAGACAATCGCGATAGATGCGCACCAATAAGAGCACAGTCAAAAATAAACTCAGCACAAAAATCCCGGTCCGAAGTCGCATCGATACTGTTATAGCAGATATCCGAAAAACCCAGTTGACCAGCAGTACTCTTTCTATCCAGTCCCAATGTCGAACCGGCAATGGCACCACAACCAAGCGGCGAAATATTAAGCAGCTTGCTACAGTTACCCAACCGCAAAAAATCACGCTCGAACTGCTCCACAAAACTAAGCAGATACATCCCGATCACTATCGGCTGAGCCCGTTGAAGATGAGTATAAGAAGGCATCACGTCATCGCGGTAATGACCCGCCAGTTTAACAAACGCCTTTTGCAGCCCGGTTATCCCAGCCTGGAGCAATTCTATCTCATCCCGCATCCAAAGCCTCATATCGGTAGCAACCTGGTCGTTACGGCTCCGGCCGGTATGCAGCTTCTTAGCCGTATCACCGATCTTACCCACAAGGGCCGCCTCGATAGACATATGGATATCTTCGTAAGTCTTGTCAAACTTAAACCGTCCACCGGAGATCTCTTCCGATATCTCCAAAAGACCATCCTTAATCTGCTTGAACTCGTCCCGAGTAATCAGTTTCTGATCCCCAAGCATTCGCGCATGAGCGATCGAGCCGGCAATATCATACTTATAAAGCCGAGTATCATACGACAGAGACTCGACAAAATTAATTGTCAACGGATCGGGCTCACCCGATAACCTTTTTTCCCAACTTTTTTCCGACTTGGCCATCTTTATCTACTCCAAAAAAATGCCAAAGCAGACAAATCATACGACCCATAAGACCCGATGTCAAGCCAATGATTAGCAGATATTTTTCATCAACTATTTTTTACAGGAATCGTAGTTATTCTTATAGCAGGGTTAATATAACCCGCCATGAAAAGTGAATATAACATGACCGCACAGAATATAGATTAGAAAGGGTAGAACCATGACTGTTGTAAGCGCAAAAAAGGCAAAAAAATATTTCGAGGCAAAACTGAATTTCACGACCGGGCCAATGGAACTTCACGAGATGATAAAAAACAACGAGAATATCAACATTATCGACGTACGTGCAACTGAGGACTTTTCAACAGGCCATATCATCGGAGCCCTAAACCTGCCAAAGACAGGCTGGAGCACTTTCAAAGGCTTAACAAAAGATAGGGTAAATATAATTTACTGCTATTCAGAGGTCTGCCATCTCGCTGCTTCTGCCGCAAGGTACTTCGCAGAGCATGATTTCCCTGTCATGGAATTAGAAGGTGGATTCGAGGAGTGGAAAAGGTTCAATCTACCAACTGAAACGTAGCGATAAGCAGCCTTAAAAAGAAGAAGACCCTGTCGTAATCTCGAATGCGAACGCCCTGGGAGCTTTGGTATAAGCAGGTGTAGCGCAATACTACCCGCAAAAAGCCCCCAAAGCGATTCGCATTTATCGAATGAACGCGTCATTCTAATTTCTACAAAAACACAACTACAACTAATGACCACCGCATGTAGGATCCAGAGGATCGATACACGCCAACCAGTTCATTGCCAGTTCTGCTAAGGCAAAAATATCGTATTGATCCGGCCAACCCAGGGCCAATACGCTAAAATCAAAAAAGTTAACATGGCAATCAGGTACCCCAACAGGACCCCCCAGGTCACCTGGCAACGAGTAACCAACAGAAAGCAACTCTTCACAGCTAAATCTCGTCGCCGGCTTCACCGTGTGTCGAGCAGAACCGGAGCTTTCATTCAACTCGAAGATCGTAGTCTCTTGAGAGGAAATGTCGCATAAGTTAGGTTAATTCACCTGGTGGAGACGGCGTATCTGACAGTCTAACATCCACAAACCATTCCTCAGGATCCTGACCGCCATTATACGTTACTGTGATAGGCTGGATCGAAATAAGGCTCAGTTCGATAATTTCTATCTCAACAGTACCCGCGTTAGGCTCCCCAAGACTCGGAGAAACTGGTTCGTAGGAACGCTGAATAATGGTATCGGCATCACCAAAAGCCAACGGATCGAATGGGAATCCATCCAATTCTATCTGACCTGTGAAAGGATCAGAGCCGGGACCGAAAAAATCGGCCGGAATAGCCGGCAAATTGCCGGTGCCGAACTCCACGAAAGTACCGTTCGGTTCACTGCCTGAAACCGTGGCATGAAGATCAGGAAGGGGAAGATTGACCATATGTTTAGCCGAGACTACATTGGCCATGTGAACTCCACCAACAGGATCATCGTATAGTGCGATGCAGTCTGAAGAAACGAAAATAGCACGTGGCGGAATACAGGTAATTTCGCTGCCCATAATCAGCGGATCATGGTTATAAAGCTTCATTCCATCACCGAGATCAATCTCAAAAAACACCTCAAAAATGCTATCGGCAACATTGGAGTCAGTAGGCTGCTCAATAATAGTACCTAACGAGGGCATAACAATCCCGCCCTGGCCCTGACCGGCCCTAAGAGTAATACCACCGCCGCTCAGACACATCGAGACAATTTCGGTTTCGATCACGTGGCCCATCGTCAGGTTCGGCTCAGACCTCTCGATAAGCAATCCGCCACAGGGCTCAAGAAGAAACGTTGCATCCGGCATGCAATCAAGTATAAAGTCAATTTTAACCACCGCACCGTGGGCTCCAATTAAATCCATTCCACCGGGGCAAGCGTCGATCCAGTGATCGTTAGGCTCGCATTGCGTGCAAGGCTCGCCACCAGGATCAATAGCAGTCAACCCATCCACATCATCGCCAGCCAACAAACCAAGTGCAAAAGGAGTAAAGATCACCACCGGAGCCGCCGCGGGATAAACCTCGATAACTGACGCTGCCGATGCGCCCAACGTCCCCAGAGTCGGTGAACCAGGAGTTAAAGAGACATAAATGACATCACCTCTTTCGAGCACTCCTGTCGGCAGAGAATCTCTGACAATCAGGGCATCGATGTCATCACCGACAACAAGCCCCAGTACAGCAGCGGTCGCAAACATCGCCGGAACCGCCCCCCCGTGTCGGGATTGGGGACATTAAGGATGTCAGCCGGTCCCGAGACTACTCCTCTGCCAGTCAGAGCCACCGCCGTTGCTGGATCGACTGAGAAGTACGCGTCACTGCCGGTAAAGTTTAATGAGTCTATATTAGATTGCATCGGAAGGGGAGTCAGTCCATGGTTAGGAGCATCTGACAATAAAAATGTCGGGCCGATTGTCATACCAAGCCCGGATATCCTAATTGAGAATACATCGCCTGCACCTCCGTTGAAAGGCATAGGACCAACTGTTTCATCTGTTATGACACCAACAACGCCTACGCTCGCCGGAGAGATTGAATAACCCAAATAAACATAGCTCAGACTACCGGCAGCGACAATCACGTTTGATGAGTCACTAAAAGCATCAACTTCCTCCCCCGCAAGCAATCCCAGCTCCGCTGCTGTGTGCACCATATATGGAGTAAACCTGCTCAGTGAGAGGATGTCGGCTCCGCTGAAAACGCCTGGAACTTCAGGAGAGCCTGTATCAATCGAGAACATTAACTTACCCGCGTTAACAGGGCAACTTAAGGCCAGAACGAAAACTATTACAACAATGCCAAAGGTTTGCGAACGCATCATAACCTGCTCCTCCTTAAATAAAAGTTTATTCAATACTTTAGGTGTGTCAAACAATTTCCCAGCACTCCTGTAGGTATGCTGGGTTATATTTCAGCATATATACCACAAACTTGCTTAATTGTCAAGAACTATCTTGTTTTTTTCCACTCTTCATAACTGCTTATGCACAATGAACTTACAACCCTCTTCAAGCGGGTCCGCGCATAAATAAACAATAATATTCTACAAAGAACAGACTTAGAAGCATCCTCATGGCTTGATTCCAATGAAAAAACCCCCAACCCTTTTATTCTGGGCCGGGGGCTATTATTTCCCCCCAGAAAATCAATACAAGAATTCTGGCTTCTGGCTCCTGAATTCTGACTTCGTCAAACTGACAGATCGGTAAGTTTGACTCAGTAATCAATCAATTGAAAGGGGTTCACAGGTACAGTCGCCCGCAACCTCGCCGCAGCCGCTGCAAACTCTGTCCTCAATAGCCCTTCCACAAGTCTCACATGGCGTACATCCACAACTATCACACATTTCTCTGGCCTTTCATAAATTGCCCGTTTACCTGCATAACACCAACAATATGAACCGATAAACAAAAACAGTCAATCAGGAAACTCCTATTTTTTGTATAGGGGAAATCACCTATAATCCGGTAGGATGGACCTTAAAACAGCGATTTAATTACTCAAAATGACCGAATTTTGTCTCAATATTAACATAAGTGATTCTAATATATATTATGTTACAACAATCGTTAAAAAACAATAAAACAGTCTCGGCCGAAGTCGCAGACCCGCTACGGTGGGGCCAAATCCACAGTTTTTACTTTTAACTTTTTACTTTTTACCTCTCAAACTGACCAATCGGTCAGCTTGAGTCAATTACCATACCCTTGACAATGGAGTTTTTACCCCTAAAATCACCCTCTATGGCCGAACCGATTACACGAAAGAAGAAAAAGAAGAAGAAACCAAACATAATCAGAGATTGGATCGCTTATGTCGCTCTGCGATTGGTGGTACTCGTTCTGTACATGTTCGACGTCGAGACAAACCTAAAGACCGCCTGTTTTCTCGGAAGACTTTTATGGCGATTCTATCATCGAGGACGAAAAAGGGCTATTGACAACCTAAAAGCCAGCTTCCCTGAAAAAAGTGAACGATGGATAAACGAAACGGGCAAGCGGAGTTTCGAACACATCGTAATGCTGACAATCGATATAGTATTTACTCCTCGACTGGTTAAAAAATACAACTGGCGCAAATATTCATCTTTCAAGAACGTCGAGAAAACCAAGTGGCTCATGATTGAAGAAAAAGGGCTACTGATGCTAACAGGCCACTACGGAAATTTCGAAATAAACGGGTATCTAATGGCACTCTTCGGATTCAATATCTACAGTATTGCCCGACCTCTCGACAACAGGTTTATAAACAAATATCTCTATGATGTCAGACGACGGGTCGGACAAAAGATAATCGACAAAAAGGGCGCAACCAAAATGATGAGTCAAATACTCTCTGAGGGTGCCACACTCGGATTTATAGCCGACCAGGACGCCGGAAGAAAAGGGGTATTTGTAGATTTCTTCGGAAGAAAAGCAAGCACATACAAAAGCATCGGCTTACTTGCGATCACTCAGAATTTACCCATTGCTATTGGAGGTGCACGAAGAGTAGGAAACCGCTTCTTCTTCGAACTATCTATCAACCGCATAATCTTCCCGCACGAATGGGCCGACAAGGACGATCCGCTCAAATGGGTCACCCAGGAACATACTAAAGCCCTGGAAGAATTCATAAGAGAAGACCCTACTCAATACTGGTGGCTCCATCGCCGCTGGAAGCACCGTCCCAAAGACGAATTACCTCCACCGGACAGAAAGGGACATAATGACCAAAACAAATCCCAGGCGTAACAGCATACATTCGAAAGTTTTCTTAACTTATGTAATGTTAGTTACTCTCTCGGTGTCTTTTCCGGCAACTGCAAAAGATCCCGCCTATTATCAAAAAGCCGATACTTGGTCCCAGACCATGCTCGTATCACGAAACAACATCGCCCAATCAATCATAAACGCATCGAAAAAACTAAAAGATTCCGACGTCGAAGCCGGACCGTGGTATCATGCCGGCCCCTTCCCTTCGGAAAATACCGAAGCCTATGCAATCGCCTTCGGACCTGAAAAAAATACCGACCTAAACAAAACTTACAACGACGGGTCAATCAAATGGAACCTGCGACAGGACTTCGGCGATGGCGTTGTACACACACTTAAAGGCCACGATCAGATTGTCGCAACTTACCTATACAAAGTCATAAAGGCACCGAAACAAATGAAACTTCCCGTTTATCTCGGAAGTAACGACGGAATACAGGTCTGGTTCAATGGCAAAAATGTACTCGGTAATAACATTGCCAGAAAAGCAGAACCCGAGCAGGAAGTTCTTACGCTCGATTTCCAAAAGGGAAACAACCAACTGCTTCTCAAAATAAGCAATCAAGGTGCGGGACACAGCTTTTATTTTTCAATGCACAGAATAAACCAGCTAAGCCCTGATGAAGTCACCGCAATCTGGTCTCTACTCGAAAGAGACTTCCCAAAACAAATTCAACAGATACGCGCAGAGCGAATCGATAACATCTGGCCCTCAAACACGATCAATATTGACGCCAAAACATTAGCCGATCACTATACCACTGCCATAGCAAAAATACCCAAAGCCCAAAAAAAAGCAAAAACACTCTCCGCAAAAGTAAACGATTTCTCAGACCTTGATAAGCTTCGCGACTATTACTACAGCACAAGAAAACATCGGTCCAAAGCTTTACTCGAAGGACCATTAGCTGATATAGACGAAATCGTCTTCGCCACACGCAAGCCCGGAGATGATATTCACTGGTACGCCAATTTCAGTTACTATGCCGAGGACTCGGCGCGTCTGGCATATCGTCCCAATGCCAACGGAAAACTCTGCAAACTAAACATTAAAACCGGAAAACTCGAGACATTAATCGACGATCCCCAAGGCTCCATTCGCGATCCGCAAGTCAATTACGACGGCCAGAAGATTATTTTCTCATACCGCAAAGGCGGCACAAAAAGTTTCTATCTATATCAGATCAACACCGACGGCACCGGCCTAAAACAATTAACCAGCGGTCCCGACGGGCGATACGACGACTTTGAGCCAACATATCTGCCGGACGGTTCGATCATGTTCGTCTCAAGCAGGTGCAACAGATGGGTCAACTGCTGGCTAACACAAGTAGCAAACCTCCATAGATGCGATGCCGACGGCCAAAACATCAGGCAAATCTCGGCAAACATCGAACAGGACAACACCCCCTGGCCGCTACCCGACGGCAGAGTACTCTTTCAGCGATGGGAATATGTTGATCGAAGCCAGGTACATTACCACCATCTCTGGACGGTAAATCCCGACGGCACCGGACAGATGGTCTATTACGGAAATCTACATCCCAGTATTGTAATGATAGATGCCAAGCCTATTCCCAACACACAAGACCAGGTCGTTGCCGTCTTCTCACCCGGACATGGCAGGCGCGAGCACGCCGGCAGGATCACTATACTAAGCCAGAAATCCGGACCTGACGACAGGGCATCTGCAAAAACAATCAACCCCGACGAATCCTTCCGCGACCCTTATCCTATTTCAAAAGATGCTTTCCTCGTCGCAAAAGGCCCGCAGATTCTATTCATGGATGGAGACGGACACACAGAAAAACTCTATACCCTCGACGAAAACCTTGTTCAACTCGGCGTCGAATGCCACGAACCTCGGCCTATAACAATAAGAAAACAAGAAAGAATTATCCCCGACAGAATCCAATCGAACCAGAAAACAGGAAAATTCTTTCTAATGGACGTATATCAGGGAAGGAACATGCAGTCAGTCGAGCGAGGCGACATAAAAAAGCTCCTCATAATAGAATCACTCCCAAAACCAATAAACTATACAGGCGGAATGGAACCGCTAAGCTACGGCGGAACATTCACACTCGAGCGAATCCTCGGCACCGTCCCAGTCGAAGCCGACGGCTCGGCATACTTTGAAGTCCCGGCACTTAGAAGCATATTTTTTGTAGCTCTTGACCAAAACAACAACTCAATAAAGAGAATGCAAAGTTTCACAAACGTAATGCCCGGCGAGACAACAGGCTGCGTCGGCTGCCACGAACACAGAACCCAAAGCCCCGTCAATCCAGGCCAATTCGTTGTCACTGCGATTAAACGACCAGCCAGCAAAATCGAACCGATTCAAGGCATCCCCGACGTCTTCGATTTCCCGCGTGACATCCAGCCGATTCTCGATAAACACTGCGTACCCTGCCACGGAACCAGAGAAACTCAAAAAGGAGGCCCCCGCGCCGGTGACGTACTACTAACCGGCGACCACGGACCGATATACTCGCACAGCTATTTTATCTTAAGCGCTAAAAGACAAATCGCAGACGGAAGAAACCGCGCTAAAAGCAATTATCTACCACGAGAATTAGGCGCTTCAGCAAGCCCACTCATGCAGAAAATCCAAAACAACCACCACGATGTAAAACTCTCGAACCACGAAAAGAACATGGTCCGCTTCTGGATTGAAAGCGCCGCTGCTTACCCGGGAACTTATGCTGCTTTGGGTTCCGGAATGATCGGGGGTTATCGCGAGAATCAAGTGGACATCTCCGACCGAAAGTGGCCCGCAATGAAGGCGAAAATGAAAACCATGAAAAAACGATGCCACTCCTGTCACAACGGTCAACTATCCATGCCGATATCACCCTCAACCAACATGGGCATGCCCTCCTGGGAAGTCAAGTACGGAACCACAAAACTACAGTTCTCCCGACATATAATTTACAATCTCACCACACCGAAAGATTCGCTGCTCCTGATGGCCCCGCTCGCAAAACAAACCGGAGGATATGGCATCTGCAAAGTGATCGATCCAAATGGCAAAATTACAGATCAACCTGCCAATGTATTTGCAAACACCAACGACGAAGACTACGGTATAATCCTTACCGCGATCAATAAAACCAAACAACACCTCGAACAAATAAAACGCTTCGACATGGCCGGATTCCAACCTCCAAAACAATACATCCGTGAAATGAAACGCTACGGAATTTTACCGCAGAATCTACCTGAAGATTCCAGGATTGATATTTACGATACCGACCGAGCATACTGGAAATCACATTGGCCGAAACCCCAAATAAAAAATGCCTCTTCAAAATAATCTGTGGGTATCTGTTTAGATTAATATTTCTTAACTCTTTGTTGTTAAACAAGTTATATTGTGTTCTTGTGAAATGTTTTTTGGTACACAAAAAATATTTCCCCTGGAATGGGCAAAACCGGTTGGGCACAGGGCCAAATTAGGGATACCAGGGGGGTAATTTTGCCCTGTGGGGCCCCGAACTGTTTTGCCCAGGCCAGGGCGGAATGCGAACTTACCCACAAATTATTCCGAAGACCCTAAGAAATAAACCATTCAAATGTCACTCGCTCAATTTGCACCTAACTTAATAACCATATCAATCGAACTATCACCTGCAAATGAGATCTTTTTATCGATGGCCCCTGTTGCCCATTGCCCCAGATGAACAACTATTTGTTCCGGTGGACTGGCAGATATCTTCTTTACTTTCAATCTCGCCGTCTTACCGCTTTTATCAACTTCCAGACTAAGATAAAGTTTACCAAACGGAGTAGCCACACCATTTAATTTCGTAACCATACCTGCCCGGGCCCATTCTTTTGGCATACCTTCGAAAAGGTGCAGATCATTACCGCGATCCAAAGCGAGCATATGGATCGCTAACCGGATAAACTCCGCAGAAGCCCAGTTGTGCGGCATATCCCCAACTTTTTTATACTTCTCGCCCTTGAGTGATTGCTCTTCTCGCCATATCAACATTGGCGCGGCGTGATTAGCAAAAGTGTAAAGTGATTCTGCCGCTTTGCGCCCGTTTCCCTGCCAAAGCCACGCATGACCATAAAACGAAGCAAAGTAATTCCACAGACCCGTCTCGTCCCAACCCGTGCCATAGACCATACCCTCGCGCTCGGTAGCTTCGAGCATTGCCATGTTACCGGCGACCAGAGCATCGTCTGCGGAAAAAATCTGCCCCGGATAAACGGCATGACAGAAAGCCCATTGCCCCCGTTGAGGCAGGTCATTACCGTCCATTAGAACCGAAAGATACCTGTTGCCGTGCTTGTCGGTACGCATATCGCGCGCCGAGGCTTTCCGAAATGCCGCCATGAAATCATCATATTCCTCTTGCCATTTCGCGGCGATCTCATTCTTACCAAGCCATCGAGCACCTTGAATAAAAGAACGCAAGCCCAACAAGTTCCAGTATGAATTCGTATATTCATAAGGCTTTCCCCGGATACCGCCATCCGGAAAACCAGGCGGCATTAACCCGTCGTCTATCGGCAATTCATTTTCATAGCTATCTCTGCGAAGCTTCTTAATATACTCGGCAATCCGCTCCAGATTCGGCCACATCGATTCCAGCCACGCCTTATCCTGCGTAAGTTGCGCATGGCGGATGCAAGTCCAAAGCACAATACCGTTTTCCTTCCAATAATACTTCATTACAAGAATGCTGCCATCGGGTTGCTGATGTTTCATTTCGTAAGCAACACCGCTGCGTGCCTGGTCGCCCGCGCCAAGCATCGTCGCGGTTTCCAGAAGAAACGCACCATCCACTATCCAAAGGCTGCGATACATAGTCGGCCCAACCTGAAACGCCGGCAATCCATCCTTGAACTCGCGCGCCTGCCATATGTTGCGGATCGAAGAATCGATCAAGTCCTGAATCCCCGCGTCGGGCACCTCCACGAAACCATAAGGCAGTTCGACATTTTCCCAGTATTTTACTGCCCGGTCACGACACGCCAGCACCTGTTCAAGCGTAGCCGGTTCCAGCACAATCTTACCGCCACCGCTGTAAACGATGAAAAATGTTTCTGTCTTCCCAGCCGGCACACTCAGCGATTCGAGTTGAATAACGCGTCGCATCCCCTTGTACTCTTTGTTCTCTGCCGTAACACCCTTCATCTTCAATGACGCCGTAATTGTTTCGTGATTATTGACCACGATCTGCCCAGCGTCAGCCCGGAAATCGAAATCAAATTCCGTATACACCGCCAACTGAGGTTTGACGATCCGGGACGCTGAACCCGTGTTTTTGATCCGAATAAGAACCACATCGTTGCGAGCCACGACTTCCGCCTTTGCAAAGGAGGTTGGCTCTATATTATCCGTAACCGCAAAAGCTTCTTCGATAACTTCCAGTCCTTTCGCCCCCAGATAAGTTCGCACAATCGGCACGCGCGGCGAATGCAGTTCCTGTTTTTCCCAAACCAAATCGTCAGCGATCTGGATCCTAACCTGCGTCCTAAAGCCCTCCGTCACCTTCTTGATGCGAAGATAGTGATAAAGAAGATCGCCGCTTTTATCGACAATTGACTTGAACGGATCGTCCGGCAGACAGATCGCTGTCTGCCATTCCGGAGGCATGTAACCAAAATCAACCGATAAACCCCCATGATCGCTTTCTTTTGCCGCAAAAACAGAATTGTCACCAAAATAAAACATGCAAATGCAAACTAACAACATAAAATTAATCATCAAACTTAATTGTCTCATTTTTCGTTCCTCACATAATCTGTTCATGAATTCAAAACCTTTCAGTTCCAATCAACCATATATTTCCTGCATATTGTAATAATAAAGTTGGCAATATGGAATAATATTCATTTTGATAATCCCGGATTTCCCAGGTAATTCGTAACAAATGAATAGGATTTTGATAGTATGGAGCCTGGGACATAATAATCCGAGTTTTCTTGTAAATTCTTAAAAAACTGCCTCAGAAAAGAGAAATCTTGATAGTTCAAGGTGAATTTTGTAAAATTATTAGCATCGAAAGGACTGAATTATGCTTTGTAAACGTTTAAAGGGGAAATCTCAGTTTAAATACTTATTTGGGAATTCTCAGTTTAAGTTAACGCTTCTTGTGCTTATTGTTTCCTTTCCACTAATTACAGAAACAAATGCCGCAGGCCAGTACTCATGGCAATTCAAACAGGGCAACTGGACTGAACTAAAAAACTCGCTTCAGGTTAATTGTTTCAATTCGGAAGCATTTTGTTTTTACGGAAACAACCAGTGGCAAAATTATATTATCGAAGTAGATGCTACTTTTCTAAATGTAAAAAATAATTCACGTTGGGTTTCGATAATTTTTCGAGCTGGCACAGATGGCAACCAGGCTTGGTCGCAATGCCCTTTGCGGTTTGACGGTCAATTGGATAATGCGGCCGAGTTTGCTGTAAAGAAAAACGATAAATGGCATGTCAGGAAAAACGCCTCTGTTACCCCAAACAATCAACTAAATAAAGCATTTCATCTTAAAGTTATCGTCAATGGTCCAGAAGTGAAATTCTATCACAATGGGAAGTTGGTTATAAACACTTTCCTTTGTATAGACCGTAATTTTGGTGCTGTTGGTCTCGGTGCGAGCGGATGTGTTGCTCGCTTTGAGAATTTCAAGGTTACACCTCTCCCCAATTCAACCATTGTTCAGCATAGGTATGATCAGCCTGCATGTAAAATAATTGCTCATCGTGGTTTTTCTTATCAAGCACCTGAAAATACCATCGCCGCCATTAAGGCTGCTGCGAAAACTAAATGTTTTGGAACTGAATTTGATATTCGCCAGACAAAAGATGGTGCTACAGTACTAATGCACGATCCCACCGTGAATCGAACTACAAACGGCAAAGGTAAATTATCTCACTTCACACTTAGTCAACTGGGAAGATTGAATACTGGCACAAAAACACTCGAGCGTTATCAGGGAGAACCTATCCCAACACTTAATAATGCGATTTCTACATGCAAAGAAAACACGATAACACCTGTCGTGGAAATCAAAGAGTGGGCAACTTTACAAAACAGCATTAGTGTCATTAATCAACATCAAATGAATAATCCTGCATATGTGATTTCTTTTGACGGTGATCTTATTCGGGAATGCAATAAACTTGCCCCAAACATAGCAACAGCTTGGCTTTGTGGGAAAATACCTTCCACGTATGAAACTCCCCATAAACAATCCGCTTGGATATTAAAACAACTTAAAACATACCGTACAAATACACTAAACATTTCATACAAACTGATTTCGCCAAAGATGATTGAAATACTGCACAAAAAAAATATTCAGGTTTGGCTTTTTGTTCTCAACGACCCCCAAATCGCTCAAGTTATGATACAGTGGGGCGCTGATGCCATTACCACCGACAGACCTGATTTATTGATGAAACTTGACAATACCTACTAAAGTCAAAAAATAGATCCCTGTTTTTCAGTCAAACACGCAAAGGTTCATTAAACAAAACCAATTTATTTAAAATTTTTTATCTCCTTTACCCACAAGAACTTACGGCCTTTCAATACAAAAAAATAGACCGATTTTCGCATCAAACACGCAAACTCCTCTAATTATAGAGGGCCACGGTGCCCATGCGGAAAATTTAAATAAAGTCCGCATCAGCGGTTCCGCATCATGTGTCAACCGAAACATAGGTAACAGTTTATACCGACTACATGGGTAACACTTTTCTGGGTTTATGTTCGCTTATCTCCGCAGCTAGCTGCGGAGATAAGCGATTGGCTTTTGC